>Ga0208979_100325_pt1 | contig 42325 bp, 38 predicted proteins | sample HotLakConsUCCSLE_FD_184738 | JGI IMG/M metagenome (GOLD analysis project Ga0208979, IMG submission 184738) | Hypersaline microbial mat communities from Hot Lake, Washington, USA - Hot Lake Consortium UCC-SLE (SPAdes) | ecosystem: Environmental > Aquatic > Non-marine Saline and Alkaline >... | reverse complement strand
CGTCCGGAGAACGCCCGATGGCCTCGCGCAGCGCGAGGGTCCGATGGGCGGTGAGTTCCATGACCAGCCGTTCGGGCAGCGGCTTGAGCGCCCCGTCGTCGTCTTCCTCGGACGCATCCGCACCAATCGGCTGACCGCCCGAGGTGATGACGGTGCCCCCGGCGGAGGTCGCCGAAGGTTTCCAGCTGGAAACACCGACATCACCGCCCTGCCCCATGGCATCCGCGCCATCGCTATCCTGGACCGCGGTCTCCTCGCGCGGCTCGTCCTCGGGCCGGACATAGCCGCGATAGACAGCCAAGCTGCCGTCCCGATCCAGCGACACGAAGACCCCCGCCCGCGCAACCTCGGCCGGGTCGTAGATCAAGGGCCGCTGTTCGAGTGCTTCCATTGCCATCTCGAGCTGTCCGAGCCGGGCATCGATCTCCTCAGGGTACTCGTCCTCGCCGGAGTATTCCTCCTCCAGCGCCCGATACTCTGCGAGGAGCGTCGCGTGGGCCGCGCTTTCCTCGTCGGTCATCGGCGCGGGATCACCGGCCAGACGCCGCAGCCCGTGGCTGTAGCCATAGGGCAGGTCGGTCGCCACCTCGATCCACTTCCAGCCCTCCGAAGTAAGTGCCTCGGCTTCCGCCTGAAGCTTCTCGGAGACCAACCGGTCGAGCAGGGCAGGGTCCTCGAGCCAGCCACCGTCGTCGCCCTGGAAGAGATCACGCAGGACGGCACCGCCCGCCGCCTCATAGGTATCGACACCCACGAAGACCGCACGACGATCGGAAGCTCGGACCGAGGTCTCAGTGAGCATGCGCCGGATGGCATAGGGCTCCTTGTTCCAGGAGTTTTTCACCGCATCCCAGACCTGTTCCTGACGCGCGTGATCCGGGTTCACGGTGAAGGCCATCAGCTGTTCCAGCGTCATGCCATCCTCGGCATAGACCTCGAGCAGGGCAGGGGCCACGGACGCGAGTTTCAGGCGCTGCTTCACGATCTGCGGCGTCACGAAGAAGGCCGCGGCGATCGCTTCTTCGCCCTGACCCTTCTCGCGCAAGGCCACGAAGGCGCGGAATTGGTCCAGCGGGTGCAGAGCGACGCGCTGCATGTTCTCTGCCAGCGAGTCGTCCTCGGCCAGAATGTCGGACGCGGCGTCCCGCACGATGCAGGGGATCGGTGCGGTCTTCGCCAGCCGTTTCTGCTTCACCAGGAGCGAAAGCGCCTGGAAGCGGCGGCCACCGGCAGGGATCTCGAACGTGCCGGTCTCGACCCCGTCGGCATCAAGCACGGGCCGGACGTTCAGGCTCTGCAGAAGCCCGCGCCGGGCGATGTCCTCGGCCAGTTCTTCGACCGAGACGCCGGCCTTGATGCGCCGCACGTTTGACTGGCTCAGCACGAGCTTGTTGAAGGGGATGTCCCGCGACGGGGACAGGACGACGTTCTGGGTTGCTTTCGCCATCAGATCTTCTCCACGACGGGCGCCGGAAGCCACTCTCCCGATCTCACTTCCCGTCATCCCTCAAACCCCCAACCTTTTCCTCTCGAACATCCTGTGACTGCCAAGAGGCGACTTAACAGCTGTTAAGTCATGACGCGCGAGCCATGGACGATCTGAACTTAACAGCTGTTAAGCCGCACTCCGCCGACCGATCAGCGCCATGACCATCGGTCCGCAGGAGAACTCGCCAGCTGCGGCTTTGGATGTCAGCGCGCGGAGATAGCCACCCGGGGATCTGATGTCGGCAAAGCGTTCCAGCATGGCGACGACGACGATCGACGCCTGTTCGGGGCCCATGAGCCGCTGCGCTTCTTCCCAAGCTGACGCACTGATCCCCATGGCGGGCCGGACGTGGCACGCCGCGTCGAAAAGCTGGTGCCAGTGCCGGATATCACCCTGGTAGAAGGTCTTGAGGGAAGGGCAGGCGGCAAGTACCAGGTGGAGCGGGATTTTCGGGACTGGTCGTGTGTCCGGTTCTTCAACGTCAGCAACAGGTGCGTCGGTATCGTCATCGGGCGCGTCGGCCGACGCCCAGCCTTTTTCTAAGGCAGGTTCAAGATCTATAGATTCTTTATTTGAATTATGATGGTGACGCTCAAAACAGGCATCATTGGTGTTCATTTCTTCTGTTTCAGGGCCATCAATGACGTTCCGCGCCTGGTCGAGAAGGACTTCAAGTTCGGCCCGATAAGCCGCAAGGTCCTCAAACGACAGCTTGCGGCGAAGGGCGCGTGCCGTGAGGACGGCCGTGTCGCGCAGCTGATCCCAGAGGCCAAGGCCAGGCCGGATCTCCTCTCCGAACTCCGAGAGGGCCGCGAGATCGCGCCGCATAAGGCTGACGACCTCCCTCAACCGCCTGACACGCTCCTCGGCCTCACGCACGGCCTCTGCGGCCCGCGCTATCTCCTCGGACCGGCAGTAGAGCGGCGAGAGGTCGAAGCCGAAAGCCACACGCTCTTCGCCGTGCTTGCGGACATAGCGCTTCCCGTTGGGGCTATCGCGCCGCATGAGCAAGCCTGCCTCGACCAGGCGCGCCAGGTGACGGCGCATAGTGGAGCAAGGCATGCCGTTCAGTCGCTCGCAGATCGCCTTGTTGGAAGGGAAGACGACCATCTCGGTGTTCCCGCCAAGTGCATCATCGGGAAAGAAGCTGAGCAGCCCCTGGAGAACCGTCAGATCGCGCTCGGAAACCCCAAAGGCAGCCTGCGCCTTGGACAGCTCGCGCAAGAGCTCCCACTTGTTGACGGGCTTGCCCGGAACGGACGCCTCGGGTCGCTCGACCACACGCAGATGGGCGTGGGAGATCGGCCGCATAAACGGCGAAATAGGTGTGTACTCCATGATTTTCGTTCACGAAGGCAAAATTTCCCTGGCCCGCGAATCGCTTTGCGCTTGCGGGAAAGGGGCCAGATCGCTACATTCAGAGGTGCGAAAACTGAAGTTTTGTAGCGGGCTGGTCCCGTGCGAAACCTAAGAAAGGTCTCGTGAAGCTTGCTTCTCGGGGCCTTTTTCTTTTCTGCCTGTCTCGTGCCTCCTTTGTTTGTTGCTCTTCCTCAGTCTTCCGAACGCTTCCAGCGCTCGTGAAGCTCGGCGATCAACTGCGGGGCATGTCCCTCCAACCAGCTGACGAAATCACTGTCCTCGGCCTTCAACTCGAGCTTGAGTTGCTTGCCACGACGTCCAGTCGTGACAGTGGCTGCACCGACGCCCGGAATGACCGTGTCAGGCTGCCCGCGAGGGCGAGACGAAGACGCGGTCTGTTCAGGCTTTCCTGCAGCGGAGAGGACAGCCAAGAATGCATTATCGGACTTCTCGTTTATCCCACCTTGGTGGGTGGTCTTCGCCTCACCGGCCAAAGCGGCAAGCCGTTCGCGATCGACATCTTTAGACCCAAGCAACTTCTTGAGCTCTTCCCATCGGGGCCTTCCGATGCCCGGCGCCGCGCCAATGGCCAGGATCAAGTCCTCCCCCACGGTGCGAACCACGCTTAACAGCTGAGAAACGCCTGCCTCAGTCAAATTGAGAACCTCGGCGACACCCTTGTTTGTGCGTTCGGATGCGGTCAGATGATCACCGTCAAGCAGGGCGGCGGCGACAAGCGCGCGTTCGATGAAGCTAAGATCCCGACGCTCCTGGTTCTCCAAAAGCTGATCGCGAAGCGCCTGATCGCCCTCCATCTCCGTGACGATGGCGCGGACCTTTATGCCGAGTTCCCTGCAAGCTTCCAGCCGACGACGGCCATAGATCAGGCTGTAGCGCTCACCCTCAAGCGGCCGGACAAGGATCGGCACGCGCTGACCATTCTTGGAAATCGAGGCTTTGAGACTCTCGGTCTCGATCTGCAAACGGTCATCGAGCCGACCTGCGGTCTCGATTTGGTCAGGCTCGATTTCGAAGACGCCGCCGCGCAGCCTGCGCCCTTCCAGTGCGTCAGGCGCATTGCGCAGGGTCTGCAACGGCAGCCCGAGTTTAGGCTTTCTTGCCATTTCGGCCCCACGTGTTCTGAATGATCTCAGCGATCTCGTCGTTGACAGCGTTCATGGACTCGATTGCGCGGTCGAATGTCTGACGCGTGAAGTCCTTCTTGTCGGCCTCATAGAGCGTCTGCTTGGTCAGCCCCGCGTCAGAGATAGCCGTCGACTCAACCATATGGTTGGTGAGGACTGACCTACCGAACAGTCCACGGATAAAGGCAATGACCTCGGTCTGTGGGGCATCGCCCACCTTGTATCGGGTCGGTAGGAATCGCAGCCAGTCGAAACGAAGATTTGCACCGGCATCCCGGATGACACCGAGCAGATCAGCGGTCATGCGCAGGAACTGCGACATGGACATCAGATCGAGCATCTGCGGGTGAACTGTTACAAGGACGCCAGAGGATGCCGACAGGGCGGACATGGTCAGGAAGCCGAGCTGCGGGGGACAGTCGATGACGACGACGTCGTAGTCTGCTTCGACACTGTCGAGCGCATCACGCACCCGCGCGAAAAAGGCGCGCGCACCACCTCGCTGAATGGCGGCCGGCGTCTCGTGCTCGAATTCCATGAGTTCGAGGTTGCCGGGAATCAGATCAAGACCCCGGATGTAGGTCTTGCGGATCACATCCGAAATCGGAACCGGCTCATCGTAGCGCACCGCGTCATAGAGGGTCCCGCCCTCCATCAGGTCCAATTCAGGCTGGATGCCATGCAGCGCGGAGAGGGAAGCCTGAGGATCGAGGTCGATCGCGAGCACCCGATATCCCTTGAGCGCCAAGCGTTGCGCCAAGTGCGCCGATGTGGTCGTTTTGCCGGACCCACCCTTGAAATTGACGACAGAGATAATCTGAAGCTCATCCCCGCCACGACGTCCCGGGACGTAGGTGCCGGGCTTTTTTGCATTTGCCTCAAGGGCGTGGCGGATGTCCCAGACATCATCCAGAGTATACCGACGGTGACTTCCCGCAGTCGTCTCGACCTCAGCGATCTTTCCTTCTCGATGTAGCTTGCGAAGATAGGTATGGTCGACCCCAAGCAACTCGGCCGCTTCACCGCTGGTCAGGCTGCGCATGACCTTCTTGGCGTCAGGAGGGAAGTGAGACGCACGTTGCGCGTGAAGGTTCGACGCGAGAAGCTCTGCGTAGTGCCCGATGGCAATGTCTAGGTCCTGCTCAGCGTTGCTCATCTCTGCCTCGATCCGTGGGCGCGATTTTTATGTGACCACGCGGTATTTTTCGAGACTATTGCCCGACATGCCAGATTCGCGCAAGCTCTTTCTAAATCTGGTGTCAGTAGGTGCGTCGTGCACAAGAGTGGCTACGGTTTGGTGGCAGGCTTGTTTTTGGAGCCCTTCGGATATACATTACTAAGAGTATATCTGACCAGGAGGCCACAATGCAGGTCGCAAAATGGGGCAACTCGCTTGCCGTCCGTCTGCCCGCAGAGCTTGTTCGCGAACTTGGCTTGAAGGAAGGCGATCAGATCGACTTGGTCAAGGACGACGGCCAAGTGAGGGTGCGACGCCACGCGCGTGCGGACGAGGTGCTGAACGGCCTGCGCCGCTTCCGGGGCAAGCTACCCGCCGCAGAACGCCTGAGCCGCGACGACGCGCATGAGCGCTGAATTCGCGGACACGAATGTCGTTCTATACCTGCTCGACGACGGCCCAAAGGCCGATCGCGCCGAGGTCATCCTGGGGCAGGGACCGCGGATCAGCGTTCAGGTCCTGAACGAGGCGCTGGTGAACTGCCGCCGCAAGGCCGGCCTCAGTTGGGAGGAAGCAGCAACATTTCTCGAAGGCGTACGCGCCTTGTGTCCCGTCGAAGAGCTGACCCTTCAGACACATGACGTCGGTCGCGCCTTGGGGGAACGCTACGGCTTCTCGATCTATGATGCGATGATCGTGGCGAGCGCCCTGATTGCGGGTTGCGCCACGCTGTGGAGCGAGGACATGCAAGATGGACTGCTCGTTGAAAACCAGCTGCGGATTGTGAACCCGTTTGCGTAAGGGGTGGCTGTCCGCTGCGTCTACCCCAGCAGCCCTAGCCTCTCGGCCCGCTCCAGCAGCATCTTTACCGACGAGGGCTGCCAGCTGGTCCGCCCACGCGGCGTCTGCTCCCGCATCTTCTCGAGCCTGTTGCAGATTTCTTGCAGCGTGATCTCCGGGTTAGCGCCCTTGATGCCGGCCACGATGGCGGGCAAGCGGTCGTCGGTATCGCCGCGACCGGCACGGCCCAGCACGGTTTCGGGCAGGAAGCCGTCGCGGACATAGGCATTCACGGCACGGAGCAATCGGCTTTGTGTCCACTGGCGCTCACGGGGCAGGGGAGCGTTGATGATGCGAAGCAAGTCTTCCCAAGGCATGTCGGGCCGCAGGCGGCGCACGTGCGGCACCCAGTCCTGCGCCGTCTCGTTCAGCCGTTCCATATAACCGTCCTGTCGCGCCAGCCGCACCTTGCGCAGCGCCGCGGGATCGCGGGCGCGCAAGCCCGGATTGCCGCCGATCCGCCCCTTGCTGCGCGCCGAGGCCAGCCCCGCCTTGGTGCGTTCGCGGATCAGGGCGCGCTCGAACTCGGCCGCGGCGCCCAGGACTTGCAGAGTGAACTTGCCCTGCGGCGAGGACGTGTCGATCGGGTCGGTCAAAGAGCGGAAGTAGGCACCTTTCGCCTCCAGCCGCTCGATCACCTCCAGCAGATGCGAGAGGGACCGCGCCAGGCGGTCGATGCGCACGACGACCAGCGTGTCGCCTTTGCCTATCCGGTCCAGCACGCGGGCCAGCACCGACCGCGCGCGGTTCCCTCCCGATGCTTGCTCCTCATGGATCTCCGCGCAGCCCGCGGATTTCAGGGCCTGCGACTGGGGCAGGGGGGTTTGATCCTCGGTCGAGACGCGCGCGTAGCCTATCAATGGCATCAAAACAGGCCGTTTGCAATTTCGGATAGCGCCAATAAACGACCGTTTGTAAACGCACGCAAGGGGCGTTTCGCTCGTCGCGCTGAGTTCGGGAAGCCTTGTATCTATGGGCTCAAGCCCACGAGAAGCGCTCCAGCGCTCTCGAGAAGACAGGATCCCCGAACGCCTCTATAGTAGAGAAAAATGCAGCCCCACAAACTTCATCGCCAAGCGCGCATAATGGCCGTATAATGCGCGCATGAACCGATTGCGCCAGACATACATGGACGAAGACTGGGTGCCTCCTGAGGACATGGAGGCGTCCGAGGGCAAGGATGACGCAGACCTCTGGTTCCTCCCCGGGCCGATAGAGGACGAACCGGATTACCTGCCGCCCGGACCTGCGCCTGAGCCGAAGGAATCCGATGTCGTCGATGCCTGGCGCGCGACCGAGGCCGGGCAGGCGGCGCAGCTCGCCCGTGTTGCTGCGCGCCTGGGGATCCTCGATGAACGCCTGCGCCGCGGCCCGGCTGGCTGGCGGCACCGGCTTGCCCTGATCGAAGCCGCGGATCTCAGCTGGCTCACGCAGGACCGGATCGGGCTCGACCGGCTTTCCCTTTACATGGCGCTGCGGGTCTCGACCGCAGTGGATGACGCGCAGGCCTTGTACCGGATCGGTTGGACCGTGCGCCGACTGACCGGCGGACCCGCGCCACTGACGCTTCGGTCGGGTGTGAGCGATCTCGCGACCTTCCTTGATCGGCGCGAAAGCCCGCGGCGGGGGGAGCGTTTTGAAGACACCAAGGCTCCCTCGCGGGTGGTCGAGATGTCAGAGCGCGAAGCCTTCGAGGACCGAGCCGCCGGATGGCTCGCGATGATGGGTCAGGCTGAGGATCTCCACCCAGTGACACGGGCCTGTATGGGCTTCCATCTCTGGCACGTCGCAGAGCTCTCGCCGATCGATGATCCGCTGGAGGCCGCGGTGACCGCGGCGCGTGTCGCGATCGCCGATCTCGCGCCGTCGGGGAGCGCTCCGGGCGCAATCTTCGCACCCATTGCCATGGGCGGGGGAGGGGGCTTCCGGGCGATCGGTGACCCGCCCGCCCGATTGGCGCGCTGGCTGAACGCGATGGAGAGCGCGACATTCGCTGCTCTGCGCAGGCTGGAGCAGATCGAGGCTTGGGCAGCGAATGCGAAGCGCGTGATGGCACCGCTGTCAGGCAAGACGCCGCCGATGCTACGGGAGCTCTTCACGAGCTGGCCGCTCGTTTCGGTGCAGATGGCCGAAAAGCTGACGGGCGCGCATCGGGCAACGGTTCAGCGCAACATCGACTGGATGGAGGAGCGGGGCCTGATCCGGGAGGTCACGGGGCAGAGGCGCTATCGCATGTGGCGGATCGTCGAGACACGCGCGCTGGAGCGCCGATCAAACCTCGGCGGACATGATCAGGTGCACTCCGAGGACATTTTTGAGGTACACTAGTGGTAGTCGTCACCGATTAGGCAGCCCCTCTCTAGGTGTTCAGTCCCGGCATCTGGTGGATCGGGTCAAGGATGAATCGTTCTGGCTCTGAGGTCCAGATCTTGCAGATGTATTCGTAGGGCGTGAGGCCGCCGAGCGTCTTGAGCCGGCGAGCAAAGTTATAGGCGGCCATGAAGTCCGCGAGATGGGCGCGTAGCTGATCGTGGTTGTCGTAGTGGAAGCGCTTCACGGTGGCGTCCTTGATGGTGCGGTTCATTCGCTCGACCTGGCCGTTGGTCCAAGGATGGTTCGGCTTGGTGAGCCGGTGCTCGATGCCATTCGCCTCACAGATCATGTCGAAGCGCATCGGCCGGGAGATGATCGTGTTCCGGTTCCTCGGCTGCTCTGCGAACTGGATGCCCCTCGCCATTGTCTCTCGGACCAATGGCGTTCCAATGGCTCGATCGGTGAGAATCGTGTGGACCTGGTAGGGAACGGCCTCGAGCATGTGCTGCAGGAACTCCCAGGCGGTACGCCTGTCAGCCTTCTCGACGAGTTGGGTCACCGCGAACTTGCTGGTGCGGTCAATGCCGACGAAGAGATAGAGCTTGCCCTCGGCGGTCTGCACCTCGGCGATGTCGATGTGGAAGAAGCCGATCGGGTAGCGCTTGAACTTCTGGCGCTTCGGCTTGTCGCCGCCGACGTCGGGAAGGCGTGACCCAGATCGCCCCGTTACCGAAGTCCTGACCCTAATTTGGAATGAATCGTCAACTCGGATAAGAACTCGCGTTGGGGAAGGCCGAGTTTGGAGGCTATGCAATTGAGGTCGAAAATACAAACGTTTGTATTGACGTGACTGTCGATCCGAAGGCATGGTTCGGTTCAACGCACGGAGGACCCGCCACAATGTATCTCGGGCTCGACCTTGGCACCTCTGGGGTCAAAGCACTGGTGATTGACGAAAACCAACGGCATGTTGCGCAAGCGACAGCTCCGTTGATGGTCGATCGCCCTTATCCCGGGTGGTCTCAGCAGGCGCCGTCTGCCTGGGTGGCGGCAACGGAGCGGGTGCTCGACGAGCTTGCAGGGGCAGGTGCGCTGCGCCAGGTCAAAGGCATCGGCCTTTCGGGTCAAATGCATGGCGCGGTCATGCTGGATGGGTCGGATCAGCCGATCGCACCGTGTATCTTGTGGAACGACACGCGCGCCCAGGCAGAAGCCGTGGACATGGACGCGGATCCCGACTTTCGGGCAATCACCGGCAACATCGTGTTTCCCGGTTTCACCGCTCCCAAGCTGGCGTGGCTTCGCAAGGCGGAACCGGCCACTTTCGATAGACTGGCGAGAGTTCTTCTGCCGAAGGATTTTCTGCGGCTTTGGCTCACGGGTGAGCATGTCGGGGAGATGTCGGATGCCGCCGGGACAAGCTGGCTCGATACTGGCGCGCGGGCGTGGGATGCGGGGCTGCTGGCAAAAACCGGTCTTTCGCTTGATCACATGCCGCGGCTTGTCGAAGGGGCGGAGGTGTCAGGCCACCTGCGCGGTGATCTGTCCGAGCGGTTCGGTTTGCCCGCGGGCATACCGGTAGCCGGCGGTGGCGGAGACAACGCGGCGACAGGCATCGGAATGGGGACCGTCGCTGCGGGGCAGGCTTTCGTCAGCCTTGGCACCTCGGGGGTGCTGTTCGCTGCGAATGATGGCTATCGGCCCGATCCAGCGACAGCCGTGCATACCTTCTGCCACGCCTTGCCGGACACCTGGCACCAGATGGGCGTAATTCTCTCGGCGACAGATTCGCTCAACTGGTTCGCCGGGCTGGTGGGGCAGGACGCTGCCACACTGACAAGGGGGCTCGGACCACTCAGGGCCCCCTCCCGCACGCTGTTCCTGCCTTATCTGGGTGGCGAGCGGACGCCGCTGAACGATGCTGCGGTGCGCGGGGCCTTCACTGGACTGGAACACGCGACCGACCGCCCCGCCGCGACCCGCGCGGTGCTGGAGGGCGTGACCTTCGCGATCCGCGATTGCCGAGATGCCCTCGCGGCGACCGGCACGCACCTCGAGGCGCTGACCGCGACCGGAGGTGGGGCGCGGTCGGAGTATTGGCTGGCCGCGATCGCCACGGCACTGGATGTGCCCGTCATCTTGCCCGAGGCCGGCGATTTCGGCGCGGCTTTCGGGGCTGCACGGCTCGGCCTCATGGCTGCAGAAGGTGTAGGTGCCGAGATCGCGACCCCACCGCCCACCGCTCGGATCGTCGAGCCCGATCGGCGGCTTGTCGATGCCTATTCCGAAACCCACGCGCGATACCGCGCGGCGCAATCCGCAATCCGAGGACTGACATGACCGATTTCTTCAAGGGTATCCCGCCGCTGGCCTACGAAGGCCCGGACTCGTCCAACGCCTTCGCGTTTCGCCACTACGACCCCGCGCGGAAGGTCATGGGCAAGACCCTCGCCGACCACCTGCGCTTCTCGGTCGCCTATTGGCACAGCTTCGCCTGGCCCGGCGGAGATCCCTTCGGCGGGCAGACGTTTGAGCGTCCGTGGTTCGGCGATACGATGGAATTGGCCAAGCTCAAGGCAGATGCCGCTTTCGAGATGTTCCGCATTCTCGGCGTGCCCTTCTTCTGCTTCCACGACGCGGATGTCCGCCCCGAAGGCGCCGACTTCGTGGAAAACACCGCGCGCCTGGACGAGATCACGGACTATTTTCTCGGAAAGATGGAAGACACCGGGGTGCGGCTGCTCTGGGGGACGGCCAACCTGTTTTCGCACCGCCGCTACATGGCCGGTGCCGCCACGAACCCCGATCCGGATGTGTTCGCCTTTGCTGCGGCCACGGTGAAATCCTGCCTCGATGCGACCCACAAACTCGGTGGAGAGAATTATGTGCTCTGGGGCGGCCGCGAGGGATACGAGACGCTTCTGAACACCGATCTTGTCCGCGAGCGGCATCAGGCGGGCCGCTTCCTTCAAATGGTCGTCGAGTACAAGCACAAGATCGGATTTCCCGGCACGATATTGATCGAGCCGAAACCGCAGGAGCCCACCAAGCACCAGTATGATTACGATGTCGCGACGGTCTATGGCTTCCTCAAGGAGTTCGGTCTGGAAACCGAAGTGAAGGTCAATATCGAGCAAGGACATGCGATCCTTGCCGGCCACAGTTTCGAGCATGAACTGGCGATGGCTGCGAGCCTCGGGATTTTCGGATCGATCGACATGAACCGAAACGACTACCAATCGGGTTGGGACACGGATCAATTTCCCAACTCCGTTCCCGAGGTCGCGCTGGCCTATTACGAGGTGCTCAAGGCGGGGGGCTTCACCACGGGAGGGACGAACTTCGACGCGAAGCTTCGGCGCCAGTCGCTCGACTCCGAGGATCTGATCCTCGCCCATGCCGGAGCCATGGATGTCTGCGCGCGCGGTCTCATGGCGGCCGCCGCCATGCTCGAGGACGGCGGGCTGGAAGACATGCGCGCCGCGCGGTATGCAGGTTGGTCGAGCGATGATGCGCAAGCCATGTTGGGCGAGGATCTCGCCTCGATCGCTGCGCGCGTTATGCGCGAGGGCATCAACCCCACGCCGGTATCGGGTCGCCAGGAACGTCTGGAGAACTGGGTCAATCGCTTCGTTTAGGTCCGTAAGATATGAGACTGGCGCAGGAGCGGCGTGGGCTTGATCTCATGCCGCTCGAACCCGCCGGACGGCGTCGCGTCACTCGCTTCGAGGCGCCGGATCATCACCTTGCTCAACAACTCTGCGACCCGTGTGTCTTCGGTCGAAAAGGTCGAAAGCGGTGGGGCCGTGTGCTCCGAACCGGGAAAATTCTGCCCGCCGAACACCGTCAGGTCACGGCCTACGACACGACCTGCGGATGCCGCTGCGCGAAAGACCCCGAACGCTATGGAGTCCTGGATGCAGGCGAATGCCACGCGTTTTCCATCTGCAAGAATTCGGGCAGCGGTCTCTTCGCCCGCCTTTTCCGTCATCTCGATGCGACAGACCGTCGGCGCCGGATCGCCCCGGGACGCAGCCTTTTGCAATGCTCCAAGCACATAGTTGTCGGCAAAGTTCAGACCCTCCGGGGCACTGAGAACATGCGTTTCTTCGGCCGGGGTTTCGCCGAGCGCCCCGATCGCGATCCGGCCGGCCTCGGCGTAGTCGATCTCGACAAGGGGATGGCGGTCGGGCCAATCGGTGGTGCCGAAGGTGATGAAGGGAAGCCCCGCCTTCAGAAGCAGTTGCACGCGCTCATCCTTTTTGCGCGTGCGCCCGAGGATCAGGCCATCGGCCAGACGTTCATCCACGATCTGGCGCACGATGCTGGCTTCCTCGTCGCGCGTGCGGGCTGCGAATACGGCAAGGTGCAAACCCTTGTCGCGCAGATGCTGGTCGAGCGTGGACAGAAGTTCGAGAAAGATCGGAGACGCGAAACGTTGCTGCGGTGGCGACAAAAGCACGGCAACGCGGCCCGACTTGCCGCCGCGCAAGGCCCGCGCCGCGGCATTGGGCCGGTAGTCGTAGCGTTGCGCCAGATCTTGCACGGCGCGGCGGGTCTCGGACTTGACGCGCGGGTCATCGCGCAAGGCGCGCGACACGGTCGAGACGTCCACGCCCAACTCTTCGGCCAGCATCTTCAATCCGACCGGTTTATGCATCTGCGAACGTCCTTCGAAAGTCTTTCTGCGCAACACGATAGCCGGGCTGCCCGCAAAGGAAAACACAAATCCAAACGTTTGTATTGACGTCGGTCCCGGAATCGGCGTCTCTTTCGTGACAGGGAGGAAGAAACCACATGATCAAGCTCGTCGCGCTTGTGACAAGGAAACGAGGCCTGTCGCCGGAGGCATTCCGCGACTACTGGTTGGAAACCCACGCTCCGCTCGCCGCGGCAATCCCGGGGCTTCGGGGCTACCGCATCAATATCGCGGGTGACGCGGGCGAGCAGCCGCCGGCGCCCTATGACGGGTCAGCCGAGCTGTGGTTCGACGATCACGCCGCGATGACGGCTGGCCTGGGCTCTCCCCAGGGCGAGGTGGCCGGTGACGACACGGTGCATTTCGCGGCCTCGATCGAGTTTCTCGTGACCGAGGAACATGTGATCCTGCCATCGCCCGAGGTATCGGCATGACCGCGCGCATGTTCCCGGTGCCGGGCCGCCACGAAGGCCGCGTCTACGTCATCACTGGCGGCGCGCAAGGGATCGGTCGCGCCTGCGCCGAGCGTTTCGCCGCCGAGGGCGCGCGGGTCATGATCGCGGATATCGACCCGGCGGGCGCCGGGGTGGCCGAGGCGGTTGGCGGCGCGTTCACACGCACCGACATGTCGGACCCGGACCAGGTCCGCGGTCTCGCCGAAGCGGCGGTCGCGCAGTTCGGGCGGATCGACATCTGGCACAACAACGCCTTCGCCGCAGTTTTCAAGCCGATCCATGAGCAGACCCTTGAGGAATTCGACACGATCACCGGCGTCGGCATTCGGGGCTACTGGATGGGCGCCAAGGTCGCGGTCGAACAGATGCGCGCGCAGGGTGGGAAGGGTGTGATCCTCAACACCGCGAGCGTCCAGAGCTTCGTGGGCGAAAAAGGGTTCTCGGCCTACCAGGCGACCAAAGGTGCGGTCCTTGCGATGACGCGGTCTCTGGCCATCGACCACGCCCCGGACATTCGGGCCGTCGCCCTCGCGCCTGGCCTGATCGCAACGGATGCCATCAAGGGCATTCCCGAGGATGTCATGCAGGGCGTGCTCGCCGATATCCCTGCGGGCCGCGCCGCCGAGCCTGCGGAGGTCGCAGCCCTGGCTGCATTCATTGCCTCTGACGAGGCCGACTACATGTCCGGCACCGCTGTCATCCTCGACGGTGCCTATCTAGTGATCGGGTGAATGGAATGACGGTGTTTTCCGAAGTCGATGGCGGCCTCGAGATCCGCTTCATGGGCGAAACGTTACGGATCCTGCCCTGGGGGCCGAATGCGCTCCGAGTGCGTGCGCGACCCGGCCGGGAACTCGCCGCGCCGCATGTCGATGCCCTTCTCCCCGCGGCGTCGCCGCAGGCCGGCGTCGTCGTGATCGGCGAGACCAGCGCGCGCGTCATGAATGGGCGCATCGCGGCCGAGGTCACGCTCAAGGAGCGCTATGGGGCCGATATCAAGCGCGAGGCGGTGATCCGTTTCCTGCGCAGCGACACCGGGGAGGAGTTGCTGTCCGAAACCCGAAGCCATTTCGCAGGACCCAGAACGCGCAGCTTCAAGGCATTGGCCAGCGGGTCATGGCGCCTGGAACAGCAGTTCAGAGCCTATGAGGACGAAAGCCTGTGGGGCATGGGGCAGCCGCAGCATGGTGCGATGGACCTCAAGGGCGTGTCCACCACGCTGCTGCAACAAAACGCCCATGCCGTGATCCCCTTTGTCGTCTCATCGCGCGGCTACGGCTTCCTGTGGAACAACCCCGCCGTGGGTCGCGTCGAATTCGCGCGCAACGTGACCCGCTGGACGGCCGAGGCCACGAACTGCCTCGACTACTGGATCACCGCCGGCGACACCCCGGCCGAGATCGTCCGCACCTACGTGGATGCGACAGGTCATTCACCTCAGGCACCGGACTGGATCACCGGTTTCTGGCAATGCAAGCTGCGCTACCGCAATCAGGACGAATTGATGAGCGTCGCGCGGGAATACAAGCGCCGTGGCTTGCCGCTGTCGTGCATCGTGATCGACTTCTTCGCATGGACCCGGCAGGGTGAATGGAAATTCGACCCCGCCGAGTGGCCCGATCCCGAGGGCATGGTCGCCGAACTGGACGCGATGGGCGTGGAGCTCGTGGTGTCGATCTGGCCGACGGTTTCGGCCTCCTCCGAGAATTACCGGGCGATGACCGAACAGGGGCTCTTGCTGTCGACCGAGCGTGGCGTGCCGGTGGTGATCCCGTTTCCCGACAAGGACCCCTTCGGTGCCGGCTTCTTCACCTATTATGACCCATTCAATCCCGCTGCGCGCGCTTTCCACTGGGACGTGGTGAAGCGCAACTACGTCGATCGTGGCATCCGCAATTTCTGGCTCGATGCGTGCGAACCCGAAATGCGGCCCGCGCATCCCGAAAATGTCCGCACGGCCCTGGGTAACGGGGCGGAGATGCTATGTGCCTATCCGCTCTTGCACGAAGAAACCTACCGGGCCGGATTGACCGAGGCCGGGATACCGCAAGGCGCGCTTTTGTGCCGGTCGGCCTGGGCCGGATCCCAGCGGCATGGCGTGATCCTTTGGTCCGGGGATGTCTGGTCCGACTGGGACTGGTTCCGCGCGCAGATTCCTGCGGGGCTTCATGCCGGCATGGCGGGCATGGGGTGGTGGACCACGGACATCGGCGGCTTCTACGACGGCCATGGCGGGTCCGAGGCGTTCCGCGACCTGCTCGTGCGCTGGTTCGAGTTCGGGGTGTTTTCTCCGATCTGCCGCCTGCACGGCTTCCGCGTGCCTGATGATGTGCCCCCCCCCGCACAGGGCGAGCCGGTGACCTACGGTCAGGATACCTTCAACATCTTCACCAACACCGGCGGCTCGAACGAGGTCTGGAGTTTCGGAGAGCGCGTCGAGGAGGTTCTGGTCGGCCTGTTGGCCTTGCGCGAGCGACTACGCCCCTATGTCGAGGCCGCCTTCGCGCAATATGCCCGGACCGGCGATCCCGTGATGTCCCCGCTCTTCTATCACTTCCCCAAGCAGCAGGACCTGTTCGACCGAGGTGACGCCTACATGTTCGGTGCCGACATGCTGGTCGCCCCGGTCCTCGAACCGGGTGCCGAGGCGCGAGAGGTGTGCCTGCCTTCGGGCGAGACATGGGTCGACGCCTGGACGGGAGACGAGCATCCGGGCGGCACCACGCCGACGATGGCAGCCCCGTGGGGCAGGGTGCCCGTCTTCATCCGCAAGGCGCGGGCGCAGGATCTGCGGCCCATCTTCGAGACATCCACCGACTGAACAATAACAGACCCCAGCCGCCACGAGGGTGGACCGGGGCGCAAGTCACTCACAGCAAGGAGGAAAAGGATGAGCCGCATCATAACAACATCCGCCCTGGCGCTCACGATCGGTGCGAGCGCCGCCATGGCACAGGACGTGACGCTCACGCTCTGGACCGAAAGCGCGACCGCCCCCGAGGGCATTTTCGCGCAGGAGTTCTCGGAGATGGACAACGGAATAACCATCGACGTGCGCGAAATCCGGTTCGATGACCTCGTCACCGACACGCTTCGGGCATTCGCCACCGGTACGAACCCCGATCTGATCGCCATCGACAACCCGGACCACGCGGCCTTCGCCAGCCGGGGGGCGTTTCTGGACATCACCGACATGGTTGCGGGCTCGGATGTTATCGAGATCGACCGTGTCTTTCCTGGCCCGCGCTCTTCGTTGAGCTGGGATGACAGGATTTTTGGCATCCCGCGGGCCTCGAACACGATCGCGCTCTATTACAACAAGGACCTGTTCCGCGCGGCGGGCCTGGACCCGGACGATCCCCCGTCCACATGGGATGAGCTTCTCGCGGCTGCACGCACGCTCAACGATCCCGCGAACAACGTCTATGGGATCGCCTTCTCGGCCCGCGCCTCGGAAGAAGGCACCTTCCAGTTCCTGCCTTGGGCACAAATGGCGGGCGCTACGTTTGACAACATCAATGCCGAGGGCGTGGCCGATGCCCTGGAACTCTGGAACACGTTCCTGAGCGAAGGCTTGGCATCGCCCGACACGCTGACGCGCGGTCAGTGGGACTCGACGGGCACCTTCAACGGCGGCAACGCCGCCATGGCGATCTCCGGGCCATGGGAGCTTGGCCGGATGGCATCGGATGCCGACTTCGACTGGGGCGTGACGCTGCTGCCGGTCCGTGAGGACGGGGGCGAGCGCGCCTCGGCCCTTGGCGACTTCAATCTGGCGATTTTCGCGAACACGGATCACCCCGACGCGGCCTTCGCCTATTTCGAGTATTTCTGGAGCCAGGCGCACCGGATCTGGCCGGAGTTCACCCGGATGCCGGCGATCGAAGGTGTCGAGCTGGCGCCCACAGGCGATGCCCGCATCGACGCGGCCGCGGCCGTCTTCGCCGAACAGCTGCGCTACGCGCGCAATCGCGGGCCTCACCCGGAATGGCCGCGCATCAGCCAGCGCATCCAGGGCGCTTTCCAGTCCGTTCTCACCGGGCAGGAAGAGCCGCAGGCCGCACTGGATCGCGCCGCCGAGGAAATCGACGAGATCCTGAACTGACAGACAGCATCAGGGCGGGGGCACAACGCCGTGCCCCCGCCATTCCCGAGCCGGAGGGCGCGATCATGCGAAGAGTGCTGCAATCCATGCGGGACGGGATCGGCTTCGACACGATGCTGGTGATCCTCACGTTGAGCTATCTGCTCGTCTTCGCCGGTCTCCCGCTGATCTACAACGTCGTCATCAGCTTCCAGACGGTGGACGTCTTCAGCCTCGGCACCTTGATGCACCCCTCGGCCGGCGTCGAGAATTACGTCGACATCTTTGAGGATCGGCAGGCCGAGACGGTTCTGCGCAACACCATCATCTTCACGCTTGGGTCGGTCGCGCTTCAGTTCACGCTCGGCTTCGCACTGGCCCTGTTTTTCCATCAGAATTTCACCGGCGCGACGTGGATCCGCGGGTTGTTCCTTGCCGGTTGGGTGATGCCGGGTCTCGTGGTGGGGGTGTTGTGGAACTGGCTTCTGTCGGGCGATTTCGGCGTCGTGAATTACGTCCTGGACGGGCTTGGCCTGATCGACGAACCCGTGTTCTGGCGCTCCAATCCGGAAACATCGCTCTATTCCGTGCTGATCGCGAATGTCTGGTACGGCACGCCCTTCAACATGATCCTTCTGGCCGTGGGTCTCAGCCAGATCCCCGAAGACCTCTACGAGGCGGCCGAGCTTGACGGCGCAAACGCGTTCCAGCGGTTCTGGACCATCACCCTGCCCATGATGCGCGCGACCATAGGGGCGGTCATCGCCTTGGGCACGATTTTCACCCTGCAGCAATTCGACCTGTTCGCAGCCATCACCCAGGGCGGGCCGGCCGGTTCCTCGACCGTGGCGCAGTACTGGTCGTGGGAGCTGTCGTTCCGCGAATTCGACTTCGGGCGCGGTGCTGTGATCTCGGTCCTGATGATCATCGTCGTTCTGATCGTGTCGCTCATCTATGTCCGATCCACGAAGGCGGAGACGCAGCTATGAGTGTTGCCACGAACCGTGCCCTGCTGCTCGTCGCCATCGTCTTGGCCGCGATCTACCTCTTTCCGCTCTATTGGATGTATCTCACGAGCATCAAGACACAGTCGGCCATCTTCTCGGTGCCGCCGCAGTTCCTGCCCGACACCCCGCAATGGGGCAATTACGCCACGATCTGGGAACTGGCGAACATTCCGCGCTACATGTGGAATTCGCTGGTCATCGCCACGGGCGTCACGCTGATCACGGGCATCTTGGGGGCCGGCTGTGCCTATGTACTGGCGCGGTATCGCAACTGGTGGATCGACATGGCGCTTTTCACCGTTCTGATGCTGCAGGTGCTGCCGCCATCCCTGATGGTCACGCCGATCTTCGTGGGGTTTTCCTGGGCGGGCCTGCTTGAGTATCCGCGCTTTGCCACGGTTCTGGCGATCTCGGCCAAGACGCTGCCGTTCTTCGTCATCCTGTGCCGTGCGGCCTTCATGACGGTCCCGCGCGAGCTGGAAGAGGCGGCGCTGGTCGATGGCAACTCGCGGGCCGGCGCCTTTGTCATGATCGTCCTGCCGCTTGCGCGCAACGGCATCCTGATCGCAGCGCTGATCGTCTTCATGCAGGGGTTCGGGGAATACGTCTATTCCGCCTCGATCATTGCCGAAAACAGGCTTCAGCCCGCCTCGATCGGGATGACCAACTACCTCCAGCCGAACCAGGTGAACTGGAATGCGATCATGGCCTATGCCGCCACCTATGTGACGCCGGTGCTTGCCGCCTTCGTCATCCTGCAACGCCAGATCGTCAACGGCTTGACCGCGGGAGCGCTGAAATGACCAAGCAGATCGAACTCAAGGGTATCCAGAAGCACTACGGCGGCTTCCATGCCCTCAAGGATATCGACCTCACGATCCCGCAGGGTCAATTCGTGGCGCTGGTCGGGCCGTCCGGGTGTGGGAAGTCCACGCTGTTGCGGTCGATCGCGGGATTGGAGCGGATCACGTCCGGGGAAATGCGGATCGCCGGGGCAGACGTGCGCGACCTGCCGCCCCGCAAGCGCGACCTCGCGATGGTGTTCCAGTCCTATGCGCTCTACCCGCACATGTCGGTGCGGGACAATCTGACTTACGCGCTGCGGCTCAAGGGGGTTTCCAAGGCCGAGCGCGCAAAGGCGGCCGATGAGGTCGCGGGCATCATCGGGCTGGAAAACCTGCTGGATCGCAAGCCTCGGGAATTGTCGGGTGGGCAGCGCCAGCGTGTCGCCATGGGGCGGGCGATCATCCGGGAACCCAAGGCGTTTCTCTTCGACGAGCCCTTGTCCAACCTCGATGCGGCGCTTCGGGTGCGGATGCGCAAGGAGGTGCGCGGCCTTCACGACCGGATCGGGGCGACCTCGGTCTATGTCACCCATGACCAGATCGAGGCGATGACGATGGCCGATCACGTGGTGGTTCTGCAGGCGGGGCGGATAGAACAGCAGGGGCCGCCGATGGAGTTGTATGACAGACCGGCCAACCGTTTCGTGGCCGGGTTCATCGGCAGCCCCGCGATGAATTTCGTCGATGGTGTCGTGGGCGAGGACGGGCGGGCGGTGACACTCTCGATGCCGGGCTCTCCTGTCGTGCGGGTGGCCACGCAGGTTGTGCCGGGCCGCGCCGTCACCGTCGGCCTGCGGCCCGAGCACCTTGTCGTGGGACCACCCGATGCCGACGGCGCGATCCGGACGCGCATCGGGGCGGTGGAGCCCACCGGATCGACGACATATCTCTTTACCGACGGGGCGCCCGAGTTGCTGGTCACCACCGAGGGGACGGCACGCCACCGCTCGGGAGACGCGATCGGCCTGACCATTGCGCCCCAGCGCGTGCATCTCTTCGATCCCCAGAGCGGGTCGGCCTTGGCGCCATGAGCACCGAGAGCGAAGTCGTCATCATCGGTGCCGGGCCATCGGGGGCGGTGGCCGCACTCGAATTGCTGCGCGCCGGGATGAGCGTGACCGTTCTGGAGCAGGGCGACTGGGTGCCGGCCGATCACTTCGACGGGGCGCGTCCCGAATGGGAGCTGACGCAACTCCGGCGCTGGCACCCCAACCCGAACGTCCGCAGTCGGCCCGAGGATTATCCGATCGACACGGCCGCATCCGATGTGAATCCGCTGATGTTTGCAGGGGTGGGGGGCGCGGCCCTGATCTACGGGGCGCATTGGGTGCGGTTCATGCCATCCGATTTCCGGGTCCGCACGCTGGACGGGGTCGCGCGGGATTGGCCCTTTTCCTACGACGATCTGGCACCCTTCTATAGCTATGTCGAAGAGGTCATGGGGGTCTCGGGTCTTTCCGGCAACCCCGCCTATCCCGATGGGGCGCCATGTCCCTTGCCCGCTTTGCCCATGGGCAAGGTCGGGCGCAAGGCGGCCGAAGGGATGAATCGCCTGGGCTGGCATTGGTGGCCCGGCTCGAACGCAATACCCTCGCGGGCCTATCGAGGTCTTCAACCCTGCGTCCTGCGCGGCACCTGCGGGACGGGATGTTCGGATGGGGCCAAGGCCACGCCGGACCGCACCCATTGGCCCGAGGCGCAGAAGCTCGGGGTAAACCTCGTGACCGGTGCGCGGGCGGCCGAGATCGAAACCGATGGGAAGGGCAGGGCGCGCGCGGTGGTCTGGATCGACAGGCGCGGCGCGCGGCATCGGGCGCGGGGAAGTGTTGTCATCCTGTGCGCCAATGGTGTCGGAACGCCAAGGCTGCTGCTGATGTCGGGCCTCGGCAACCGATCGGGCCTCGTTGGACGGCGCTTGATGATGCATCCCTATGCCGGCGTCATGGGAACCTTCGAGGACGACCTTGAAAGCTGGGTCGGACCTGCGGGGCAGATCCTGACGTCGATGCAGTTCTACGAAACCGACAGGTCGCGGGGTTTCCTGCGGGGTGCCAAGTGGAACTGCATGCCCGCCGGCGGCCCCCAGAGTTTCCGCGCCGGCTATACGGGTGGCACGTTGACGGGGGGCTGGGGGGCCGCGCTGCACGATCGCGTCGCGCGGAAGTTCGGACGCAGTTTCGAGTGGGGGATCATCGGCGAAGACCTTCCCGACGAGAGCAACCGCGTGGACCTGTCCGACGCGCTCGTTGACGGCGATGGCCTGCACGCGCCGCGCATCACCTATGCGATATCCGACAACACGCGGAAAATGCTGGCCTTTCACACCGCGCGGGCGGTCGAGGCGATGGAAGCTGCGGGGGCCGTAGAGACCGAGGTGACGCCCCTGATCCGCGATTGTGGCTGGCATCTGATGGGAACGGCGGTGATGGGGGACGATCCCGAGACCTCGGTGGTGAACGCGGTCGGCGCCGTCCACGACGTGCCGGGCCTCTACGTGATGGACGCCAGCACCTTTCCCACCTCTTCCGGCATGAACCCCACCGCCACGATCATGGCGGTCGCTGCGCGCTCGGTCCTGGACCTGGTCGAGCGGCGCGCGGAGGTGGAAGCGGCATGAGCCTTTCAGGAACAGAGCGGAAGCGCCTCGGCGCACTCGCGCGGGTCATGATCCCCGGTGGCGCAGGGCAGCCCGGTGCGGATGCGCTGGGCCTCGAGGGCGCCCCGGTGGACGATGTGCTGCGGATCGACCCGACGCGAACCGGGCCACTGCGGAGGTTTCTCGCCCTGGATGGACCGATCGACACGCTCGCCGGGATCGAGGCGCTCGCGCAGTGCGAGCCGGACGGGTTCGCGGCGGTGTCCGTCGTTCTGGCCAATGCCTATTTCATGCATCCCGAAACACGCGCCGCCATCGGCTATCCGGGGCAGGAGGCACGAGACGCCTCGGTCGGGCTCGGGGAAGCGGATCTGGCCCTCGTGGATGTCGTGGCAGGGCGGGGCCCCGTGTTCCGGAGGATCTGAGCGCGGACCACCAGGCGCGTCCGCTCTGGGTTGTCGTGGCAATGCGATAGAGGGATGTGGTGGCGGTGATATAGAGGTCCGAAAGCTCCGGGCCGCCGAACTCCACGTTCGTGACCATCTCTGGCACCGGTACATGAGCAATCTCTGTCCCGCCTGCGTCCCAGACATAGACGCCGTCGCCGCCCGCGACCCAGAGCCGCCCCTCGGCATCGACCCGCATCCCGTCCGGCACTCCCTTGGGCATCACGGCGAAATCGCGCAGGGTCGATGCAACGCCCGCGTCGAAGTCCATCTCGATGATCTTGCGATATGTCGTCGAACTGTCCGAGACGTACAGGCGCGTCTCATCGGGCGACAGGCACAGGCCGTTCGGCCTGTAGATGTCCGTGACGACCGGCTTTGGTGCCCCGGCCTCATCGCCCACGGCAAAGACATAGGCACCGTCGATCTCCTGTGCCTGTTGGTAGCCGTGGAGCCCGCCCTCGAGATTGCGCACGCCGAAGGGCGGGTCGGTGAACAGGATCGTACCGGCGCTCGTGCAGATCACGTCATTGGTGGAGTTCAGGACGCGACCCTCGTGGGAGCTGGCAAGGACCGTGCGACGCCCGGGCATCCCGTTTGCGTCGAGGGTCAGCGCCGTCAGGCTCCGTGTGGAGTGCTCGCAGGCGATCACGCGCCCCCGCCGGTCCCGGGTCAGGCCGATGGCGAAGTGAGCGTTCCCGATCCAGGTCGAGAGGTCCGCGCCGTCCCATCTGAGGATCGCATTGCCGGGAATGTCGGTGAACAGCAGGCAGCCGTGATCGGCCAGCCAGACCGGCCCTTCGGTGAAACTGAGCCCCGTGGCCAGCTGCTCGAGTTTTCCCTGCACAAGCTCGGTCATGCTCTTGCCTCCCCTCCGCGGGCCCATCGATCGATCAGCACGACCGCCACGACAAGCGCGCCCTTGATCACCTGTTGCGTGTTGAAGTCGACGTTCAGAATGGCCAGACCGTTGTTGAGCACCCCGATCAGCAGCACACCGAGCATCGTCCGGGGGATCGAGCCGTAGCCGCCGCCGAGGCGCGTCCCGCCGATCACGGCGGCCGCGATGGCGTCGAACTCCAGCCCGATCGCGCCGTCCGCCCGTGCATTGCCGATCCGCGCGATCAGGATCATGCCGACCAGGCCCATCAGCGCGCCGGTCATGGTGAAAATGGCGATCCGCAGACGGTTGACCGGCAGCCCGAGCATGGACGCGCTCTCGGCATCGCCGCCAAGGGCATAGGTATTCGATCCGAAGCGGGTGCGCGCCAGCAGCCACCACAACACGAGCGCCACGACCACCAGCCACCAGAACGCCGTGCGGTTCCCCAGAAGGACGCCGGTTGCAAACAGGGCGCGGAACCAGTCGGCGTCAAAAAGGATCGTCTGCCCGCCCGTCAGCGTCAGTGCCACGCCCTGCGCGATGAAAAAGCTGACGAGTGTCGCGATGAAGCTCGGCACCGCGACATGAACGATCAGAAGTCCGTTCAGAAGGCCGAAGAGGGCGCCCACCAAAAGTCCGACCGGAATGGCCAGCACGCCCCAACCCTGCGAGAGCGCGATGGCCGTGACCACGGCAGCGGCAGAGGCCACGGCGCCTACCGAAAGGTCGATCTCGCCCGACAGGATCACGAAGGTCATGGCCCCCGCCGCAATCCCGAGAATGGCGACCTGCCGGCCAATGCTGATCAGGTTTTCGGGATCGCGGAATGCGGGGCTCAGCACCATCAAGCCGCCGATGACGAGGATGATCGCCAGCACGAGGCCGAAATCCGCAAGGTTGGCACGCGACACGGTCATGGTCGGCCTCCGCTGCTGGCCAGACGTTCCAGCACCACGGCGACGAGGATGATCAGCCCCTTGACGATGTATTGCGCGTCGATGTTGACGTTCATCAGCACCATGCCGTTGTTCAGCACGGCAATCAGCGCCGCGCCCATCAGCGTCCGGACGAGCGAGGCGCGACCGCCGAACAGGCTGGCGCCGCCAATGATGACGGCTGCGATCGCATCCAGCGTCAGGGCCGGGACCGAGCCCGGCGCGCCCGAGCCGAGTCGCGCGGCCGACAGGATGGCAGCCAGCGCCACCAAGACACCCATGATTGCGAAGACGGTGATCTTGCGCCGCCGCACCGGCACGCCGGAAAGCCGCGCCGCCGCCGGGTTCGCGCCAACCGCGTAGAGGTGTCGGCCGGGAACCGTTCGCGTGAGGAAAAGCAGGGTCGCGCCGAACGCAATGGCAACGATCCACAAGGGGACCGGCAGCCCCAAGAGACGCGCATCATAGAAAAGCACCAGGAACGGCTCGTTCATGATCGCCACCGAGATCGAACCGGTGAAGACATAGGCAAGACCTGTCGCAACGGCCATCATGCCGAGCGTCACGATGAAGGACGGTATGTCGCCCAGGACAGCGACCGCGCCGTTCAGAAGGCCGATACCCAACCCGATCAGGAGCACCACCAGCATCGCCACGGGCCACGCCGTGCCGGCATCCATGATCTGCGCGAGGATCACTGCCAGAAGTGACACGACCGCTCCGACCGACAGGTCGATCTCGCCCAGCAGGATGACCAGGGTCATCCCGCAGGCCACGAGCATCAGGGTGGCCGAGTCGGTGACCAGACGTTCGAAATTCCGGGCATTCAGGAAAAACTCGGACGCAAAGCTGAAAAACACGATGACGGCGATCAACCCCGCGTAGGGAAGCGCGTCGCGCAGGAGGGCCGCGAGGTTGCGACGGTCCATTTTCGTGGCGTGCGAGGTCATGCGGCTTCGTCTTCCCGGAATGCCAGTTCAAGCAGGCTTTCTTCGCTGGCCTCGGTGGCGGCGACCGTGTCCACCACACGGCCCTGCGCCACCACCGCGATCCGGTCGCAGATCTGCAACAGTTCCGGCAGTTCCGAAGAGATTGCGAGCACCGCAGCGCCGTCTGCCGCCATCTGTCGGATCAGTGCATAGATCTCGGCCTTGGCCCCGACATCGACACCGCGTGTCGGCTCGTCCAGCAAGATGACGCGCGGGCCTATGGCCAGCCATTTGGCGAGCGATACCTTCTGCTGGTTGCCGCCCGACAAGGTGCCGACGGCGACCGACGGGCTTGCGGCCTTCACGCCGAGCCGGGCCATCCAGTCGCGCGCGAATGCGCCGATGCGACCCGGCGTGACCAGCCCGCCCCGGGACAGCGCCTTGAGGCTGGGCAGCGCGATGTTGTCAGCAATGGGCAGTTTCAGCACGAGGCCCAACCCCTTGCGGTCTTCCGACACATAGGCAACGCCCTGGCCCAGGGCCTCGCGGATGTCACGCGGCGCGTAGGCCTTGCCGAAGAGGCTCATCGCGCCGCTGTCGGGTCTGTCGATTCCGGCGAGCAGCCGGGCGATCTCGGTGCGCCCGGAGCCCATGAGACCTGCCACGCCCAGGACTTCGCCGGCATGCAGGGTCAGATCCGCGCCGCGGACAGCCGGATGTCGACGCAACCCCTCGGCCTTGAGTGCGACCGGCAGGGTGTCGGTGTCCGCGCCGTGACGGTCTTCGGCCACGTCGCGGCCCACCATGGCGCGGATCAGGGCCGGGCGGTCAAGGCTCGAGGTCTTGCCCGTCAGTACGAACCGCCCGTCGCGCAGCACCGTGATGCGGTCGGACATCGCGAACACCTCGGACATGCGATGCGTGATGTAAACAATGCCGACACCGTCGTCCCGGAGCCGGCGGATGATCTCGAAAAGGCGTTCTTCCTCGGCCCGTCCAAGTGAGGACGTGGGTTCATCCAGGATCAGGACCTTGGGCCGTTCGGCGCAAGCGCGGGCGATCTCGATCATCTGGCGCTGCCCTGTCGAGAGCGCGCTTGCGGGAGCGCGCGCATCGAGGTCGATCCCGAGGCGCTCCAGTATCGCCTGGGCCTCTGCCACCATCGTCCTACGGCCGAGCCATAGACCGCCCGCCCGTACGGGTTCGCGACCGACCATCAGGTTTTCGGCGATCGAGCGGTTGGGCAGCACGGTCAGTTCCTGGAATACCGTCTGGATCCCTGCGGCCTTCGCCTCGGCGGGGCTGTCGAAGCTGATGGCGCGGCCGTCCAGTCGGATCTGGCCCGTGTCGGGCGGAAACAGACCGGAGGCGATTTTCATGAGGGTCGATTTGCCCGCGCCGTTTTCCCCCATGAACGCATGGACTTCACCGGCGACGAGATCGAACCGCGCGCCGTCGAGCGCCAGCACCCCGGGAAACCGTTTGGAGATGTCGTCAAGTTCAAGCAGCAAGGGCAGGGGCCTATCTGACGTCGAACCGGGGCAGGGGCATCAGCCCCCGCCCCGGCTCTTCGGGGAGGAGGGGAGGATCAGTTTTCCCACGGAGGGGTGACGCCGGGATACTGGACCTCCCACATCTCGGCGTAGTTTTCCGCTGTCACGAGCAAGTTGGGCGTGATGATCTCGTCGCAAAGCTCCGCCCCGAGGATCGCCTGGGACAACCCCTCGAGCGCGGCGCGACCCTGTAGCGCGGCCTGTTGGCCCGACAGGGCGACGATGTTCGTATCTCCCGAGTGCAGTTCCATGTAGCCCGGCACTTCGCTGTCGTAGCCCGCGATCAGGATATCGCGCCCCGACTGCTCGACGGCTTCGTTCGCAGCGTTCACGGCAAGCGACCAGGTCGCGACGATGCCCGCCAGATCGGGATTGGCCTGGATCACGTTCGTGGCAAGTTCGAGCAAGCGGTCCTGGCTGAAATCGGACTGCAGCGAGATGATCTGCCCGCCTGCGGCGCCGACGGCGTCGAGAACGCCCTTTTCACGATCCCGGATGGTCTGAAGCGCGAAGGGAATGCCGAGGATCGCGACCTGGGCGTTCGGCTCTCCGATGGCGTCCATCATTGCAGCCGTGGCATCGAAACTCCCTTGGTAGGAGGCGGCGTTCATCACCGAGATGACCTCGCCACGGGCCGGTGCGCCGCCCACGATGAACACAGGAATGTCGGCGTCGTTCGCACGCCGCACGGCCTGTCCGATCGAGCCCGCATCGACGGCGGTGAGGAAGATGCCGTCAACGCCGCGCTGCACCAGCGCGTCGAACTGGCTGAGCTGCGTGTTGGCGTCGAAATCGGCGTTGTTGATCACCAGCTCGACGCCCAATTCCCCGGCGAAGGCTTCGGCGCCCGAGACCAGCGTGCGGCTGAAATCGTCGGACTGGTTGTTGGTCAGAAAACCGAAGGTCAGACCGCGCGCTCCGATGTCGGCCGCTTGTTCCGGTGTCAGCTGCAGGGCCTCCGCCGTGCCCAGGCATTCCTGGGCGGCCGCCGTCCCCGTCATGAGTGCGGTCATGGCCAGGGCCGAAACGGCGAGGCCGGGTCTTTTGTGGATGCGGGTCATGATGTCCTCCCTCGGATTACCCTTGCTCACCAAAACGCGAATCGTGGCCTTTTGCAATACAAACGTTTGTATTTTTGTGCACCGATCATCGTGGCAGCAGGTCGATGTTTGCGCCCGATCGCAGGAAAACGGGGATCCTGTCGATGGGCGTCTCGATATCGACCGACTGCCCGCCCGCCTGTGTCTCGCCCGACCAGGCATCCTTCCAGCTGTGTCCAGCGGGCAGATAGACGCTGCGAGACCTTGCGGCGGCGGCAAGGACCGGCGCGACCAGCAGATCCGACCCCAGCATGAACTGGTCGTCGATCTCCCAGGCTGCGGGGTCTTCGGGAAACTGCAGCAAGAGCGGGCGCATCGGCGGCAAGCCGGTCTTCGAGGCGATGCGCATCTGCTCGGTCAGGTAGGGCCGCAGGCGTTCGCGCAGATCGAGGCAGGCGACCAGCCGGGCCTCCACCTCCGGGCCGAAACTCCAGATCTCGTTGTCCGCACCGCCGGCGAGAAACTCCCGGCCCAGTCTCGGGTCACCCGCACTGTCTTGCCGAAAGCCATGCAGGCGGAAGACGGGGCAGAACACGCCATACTGGAACCAGCGGATCAGCAGTTCATGGAAGCCCGGATCGCGGATATCGCCGCCCTTGAAGCCACCGATGTCGGTGGTCCACCAGGGTATCCCGCTCATGGCCATGTTGAGGCCTGCGCGGACCTGACGCGACAGGTCGGCGAAGGTCGATTTCACGTCGCCCGACCAGACCACCACCGGGTGGCGCTGGGTGCCCAGCCACGCCGAGCGGGACAGCAATACGCCATCCTCGATCCCGTCCGCGACCATATGGTCGGCATAGCCCTGCTGATGCAGCAGCGGATAGGCATTCGTCACCGCACGACCGTCTCCGGCGTGGTAGCGCATGTTGTCGGGGTGGGTTGGATAGACTTCCGGCTCGTTCGCATCGAGCCAGAAGGCCTTGAAGCCATGGCGGACGTAGCCATCGCGCACGCGTGCCCAGTGGTAATCGCGCGCCTGCGGGTTGGTGGCATCATAGAAGGACAGAGGAACCAACCCGTCGGAATTGGCATCGACGAAGACCGAGGAGGCCTGCACCCCGCGTCGGTGCTCGATCAGGAACCCGGCATCGCGCATGTCGGCGAAAGTCGCAGCGTTCGCGTTGACGGCCGGCCAGACGGAGACCATCGGGCGCATGCCTATGTCCTCAAGCTCGGCCACCATCGCGCCGGGGTCGGGGAACGCCTCGGGGTCTATCCGCCACTCGCCGCCCTTGGTCCAGTTGAAGAAGTCGATGACGAAGCACCCCACCTTCAGCCCGCGGCGGTGGTAGTCCCGCGCAACCCGCAGGACCTCCTCTTGCGAGGCATACCTCAGCTTGCACTGCCAGAACCCCAGCGCCCAGTCGGGCATCATCGGCGGATGCCCGGTCAGTGCCGCGTATTCGCGCAGGATGGTCGCGGGCTCCGGCCCCGCGATCACGACGTAATCCAGCTGCGGGCTGGCATCGAGCGTCCAGAGTGTTCGGTTAGCCGCCAGTTCGACGCGGCCGGTCCCGGGATTGTTCCACAGGAAGCCGTAGCCGCGTGATGAAACAAGGAACGGGATCACGACCTCGGTGTTCATCTGCAGAAGGTCGATCACGCAGCCCTTCTGATCGAGGCGCCCGTGTTGATGCTGGCCCAGACCGTAGAAGCGTTCACCGTCCTCGGCGCGAAACCGGGTTTCGATATGCCACAAATGCCCGTCTTCGGCATCATAGTTCCGGGTGTTGGGATAGAGGATATGCGGCATTTCCTCTTGCAGGAGAACCTTGCCCGTCACCGTGTCGTGAAAGGACAATTCGAGCGTGGGCTCCAGACCGCGGGGCATCTTTCGGATCTCGGCGCGAAGACGACCGTTGGTGAGCGTGGCAAGCGCGTCGCTGATCTCGATCTGCCCATCGGCGGCAACAGGCAAATCGGGCAGAAGGCCGCTGGGAAGCGCATCGTCGAACGCCGCATTCCGCGTCGCCCGCACCCGGATGGCCCCTTCGCCGACCGGCTCGATCCACAGCGTCTCGCGGCCGATGCGGCAGATCAGGCGGCGGTCATCGACATGAAACAGGTCGGGCAGCATATCCTTGGTCCTTTCTCTGGATCGGGTGACGGCAAAGACGGGAGCCGTGCCTCAGGGGCGCAGGCCGCGCAGGACCAGCTCGGTGACTTCGTCGGCGATGTGGGTCGCATCGAGCGGCGCGTCTGCGGCAAGGCCCAGCATGAAGCGCGCCTCGGTCGCGTGCAGGGCGTAGTGCTGGGTCAGCGCCCAGATGTTGAACTGCAGCAGGACCGGATCGACCGGCCGGATCAAGCCTTCGGCGATCCAGCCTTCGATCACCTCCGACGCGTGTCGGGTCGCCTTGCGCGACGTGTCCCAAAAGTCGTGCAGGAAGGGCGCCCCGCGCATCACTTCGCCGGTGAACATGCGCGACACCTCGGGGTGGTCGATGGCGTGCCGCACCTTGCGCCCGATGTAGTCGCGCAGGAAACGCTCGGGCCCCGTGGTCATGTCGAGGCCATGGAACAGGTCAGCCCAGACGTCGACGATGTGGCGCAGCGCGTCGATATAGAGGTCCTGCTTGGACGGAATGTAGTAATGCAGGCGCGTCTTGCTCATGCCGGCGCGATCGGCGATGGCTTGTGTCGAGGCCCCGTTCAGCCCATTGAGCGCGAATTCGGCAATCGCCGCTTTCCGGATCTCGCCCATCAGTTCTTCGCGGCGGGCGGCAAGATCGCCGCGGGCTGCGCGGCTCACGGCGCGCTCCGTATCTGGGCTGTCATACGGCTGCGCATCGGCACCGGTGGGCGGGTCCTGAAACCTATGAAGCTGGGCATGTGATCTCCGCTCAGATGTTCCGCATCAGCGCGCCCACGCGATCGAGAAAGCGCGTGCGCTCTGCGTCGGTCCGGTGGTTCATGCTGTAAAGCTGCCTCCAGTGGAAGCGGCAGCGGGGGTGAAAGATAGGGCGCAGCCCGCGCGTCCAGAGGCTCCGGCCGGGATCTCGGATCAGCCTGATCCACCACCAGGGCGACCCGGAGGTGGTGACCCCGATGAACAGGCGGATGTTCCGAAGCTTCCCCGAGGGCCGGTCTGTCACGGATTTCGGGATCTCGAAGGTGACGCCGGGCAGCCAGACGCGTTCCAGCCATCCCTTCAGCATGGCCGGCGCGCCATAATACCAGGTCGGGTAAATGACGATCAGCCCCTCGGCCCAGGTCAGATCGTCGATCTGGTCGGATTGCGCTTCGATGTTCGCCGTCGGCTCCGAGAGATAGCGATCCCATTCCAGTCGGGTCATCACGGGGTTGAAGCCTTCCGCGTAAAGGTCACGGATGCGAAGCGTGTGCCCCGCATCCGAAAGGTCTTGCCGCACGCGCGCCAGGATCGCGGCCCCGAAACTGTCGGGGCTCGGGTGGCAAAAGACAATCAGCAGGCGCATGTGCGGATCTTCTTGTCAGGGCACTCAGGTCTCACTGCGGGCGCAAGTCGAGGCCGACGCCGCGGTTCACGAACCGGTCGGTCGCGGCGGCTTCCACATCCACGGTGTCCTCGGGGATGATGCCCGCGTTTTCCGCAAGTGCGAGGAAGTCCGCGACGCGACCCATGTCCATTGCGCCGATGCCAAGCTCGAGCGCATTGCCGGAATCGACGATCCCAAGCCGCACCATCTGTTCGAATTGCTCGTCGAGCGAGGCCAGCGTCGCATCGGGATTGTCGCGCATGATCAACTCGTAGGCGGCCGACCGATCACCGTACAAGAAATTGTACCACCCGATGATCGAGGCATCGATGAAGCGCTGCACCAGATCGGGGTTCGTCTCGATCAGCTCGGTACGGGTCTCGATGGTGGTCGAGTAGGTGGACCAGCCGTAATCGGCGAGCATGAACACATCGACATCGGCCCCTTGCGCCGCGGCATAAAGCGGCTCGGACGTGGCATAGCCCTGCTGGACGATGGTCTCGTCCTGCAAGAACTGCGCGAGGTTGAAGCCATAGGGCCGCAGTTGTTCGTCGGTGAAGCCTTGCGTCGCCGTCAGCCATTGCCAGAAGCTGAACTGCCCGTCACGGCTGATCAGAACGGTGGGGGCGCTCGCAAGCTCTTCCCAGCTGTCGTATTGGCCGGAATGGGCCATCAGGATCTGCGGGTCGCGCTGGAAGAAGGCCGCGACAACCTGGGTGGGGATGCCGTTGCGGGTGTTGTCGAAGGACAAAAGCAGGTTGCCCGCCATCAGGAAATCCAGCCGACCGGCGGCCACCAGGGGGCGGTTGTTGACCTGCGGACCGCCCATGACGATCTCCACGTCCAGCCCGTATTCGGCATAGGTCCCATCGGCCAGGGCCTGGTAGAACCCGCCGTGGCCGGTCTGGGCAAGCCAATTGGTCCCGAAACGGACGCTGTCTTGCGCCGAAGCGGCTGTGGCCATCAAAGCCGCGGCCAGGGCCGCGATCCATCTTGTCTGCATATCCTGTTCCTCCCTTTTGGTGCAGTCGCAGTCAGTTCGCCGCCACGGGCCGTGCCATATCGGCCGTCCAGCCGCGGGTCTTGCCGGGGTTCATCAGGCCCTGTGGATCCGCCCGGCGCTTGAAGTCGATCTGGGTGCTGTCGATCTCCTTCATCCCTCCATCTTCGATGGTAACCACATGCGGGTCGTAGATCGTGCAGCCGTCGAGGCGCTCCATCTCGTCGATGATCTGGTAGATCCGCTCGCTCGAGGTCCAGCGCACCAGCGGCAAGGCGAAGATCTGCACGTGGCCGCCCATGCGCGCCATCTCGTGGTGGAAATAGACCTCGCCGCCATAGCGCTGCATCTGGCGCATCACCAACGCGGGGTCGAAGGGGGCGGGATAAGCGACTTGCAGGTAGGTCCAGACTCCCGGCTCATGCTTGAGCGCTTGCAAGGTGGTGTGGTTCCAACCGCATTCCCAAGCCGGGGGCAGATTGTCCGCCTCAAGCTCGGCAAGCGTCTTCTGAACGCTGATCCCGCCGCCATGTGCCGCGACAAGGTCGGCGAAGCTGTCGAGCGTTTCGGGCGCGACCATGGCGAAGACGCCGTCGCGATCCGACGGAAACACGTCCCGAAGGCGCTTGTAGAATTGTGCGATGCGTCGCTCGACCACGGTCAGAAGGTAGGTGTCCATCCCGCCGTCCTGTGCGGCCTGCGCAAAGCGCAGCGCCGCGTCATATCCGTCGAACAGCGCAACGACATGCCGCCAGTCAGTGCGCGGCACCAACGCGAAATCCAGCCGGGTGATGATCCCGTTCGTGCCATAGGCATGCTGGACTTTCTGGATGTCGGCTCCGCGCAGCTCGATCACCTGCGGCTCGGGCTCCACCGTCACGACGCGGACATAGGCCACGTTCCCGTCGTCGCGCAGCATCCCGTGGCGCAGGCTGCCGATGCCGCCCGATCCTCCGGCGATGAAGCCGCCCATCGTGGCCTGGCGCTTGGTGGAGGGGAACATGGCCAGCATCTGGCCTGTCTCGGCCACGGCTTCGTCCACCTTTTCCATCCGCGCCCCCGCCTCGCAGATGACACGCCCGGGGGATACCTCGATCACGCGGTTCATCCTTGTGACATCCAGCACCGCCCCGCCGTCGAGCGGCACGCATTGGCCATAGTTGCCCGTCCCGCCGCCGCGCACGGTCAAGGGCACGCCATGGCGCGCAGCGGCGCGGGCCACGGCGATCACCTCGTCCTCGGACTCCGGCATGATGAGGATCTGCCCCGTCTTCCCGTCCAGTTTCCGGGACAGGATGGGGGAATACCAATAATAGTCCTTCGAGCGTGCCTCCAGTTGCTTGGGGTCGTCGAAGACGCGGATCGCGCCCAGATCGGCGCGGAAGGCGGCCAGAGTGTCGGCTGAAACGGTCATGCAGGAACCTTTCTGTCGTCGGGCATGTCCTGCCCTGCGCACAGGACGAGGCGGCGGGCCGGCGCGCGCAGCGCGTCGTGCCAATCGCGTCCCGCGACGAGGAACAGGTCGGCGGGCGCGCCGGGGGCGATGGGGGGCAACGGGTCGAGATCGAGCGCGCGGGCCGGTGCGGTCACGATGGCTTCGATCCAATCGGCCGGGTCGAGATGCGCGGCGACACAGGCGAGGCGCAGGGTCTCGAGCGGATCGTAACAGCCGAAGGGATAGAACGGGTCGGCCACGTTGTCGGCGCCGAACATCACCTCGACCCCCGCGGCGCGCGCCTCTTGCAGTGGGGCGAGGCCCCGCAGGCGGGGCGTGCGGCCATGTTGGCCGTCTTGCAGCCAGAGATTGGTCGGCGGCAGCACGCACAGGGCCACACCGGCCTTTGCCGCCCTGTCGAGGACACCCGCCACCTCGTCGGCTGGCCGGATCGACAGCGCGCAGGCATGCCCGCACAAAACCCGGCCCGCCATGTCGTGCCGCGCCGCAAGGCGCACGATCTCGTCAAAGCCCTGGGCTTCGGCCTCCAGCCCCTCATCGACATGGAAATCGAGGCGCAGTCCATGCGCGTCGGCAAGCTCAAAGACGCGCGCCAGCTTCGCGGCAAGGCCGGCGTTGCGATAGATGAAGCTGCCAAGGACGCCGTCGCCGGTCGCGGCGACATGCGCGGCGATGGGTGGGCCGAGGTTCGCATCGCCCAAAAGGTCGAGTGGCACCAAGGGCGCGCGCTGAATGTGAAGGGGCGCATCCGCCGCCATTTCGCCCAACACGTCCCAGGCGAGCGGAACGCCCGGCTCGTTCCAGTCCACATGGGTGCGCAGGGCGCGCGTGCCGGCGGCACTGGCCTCGGCCAGGGCGCGCCCGGCGCGCGCGCGGATGTCCTCGGCTGTCCAGTCCGCCCGGTCTGCCAGCGTGGCCTCGATGGCGGGGAACAGGCCCGGTGCCGGGGGTTTGGCGCGGGGCCACAGAAAGGTCTTGTCCAGATGAACATGCGGATCGACCGGACGCGGCAGCACTTGCCAGACGGCAGGGCCATGCACCGGCTCGATCCGCGCGATCCGCCCGTCTTCGATCTCCAACGCGACGGTGCGGCCGCCGAGGGTGACGCGATCAAGTCTCACGTTTGATCTCGCTTTCGTGCCACCTTCCCAGCACGAGCTTGGAGGCCAGAGACGTCATCAGGAAGATGGCCACACCCATCAGCGACACCAGCACCAGGGCCGCGAACATCTTCGGGATCTCGTTGCGAAAGCGCGACTCGATGATGCGGGAGGCAAGCCCGGTGTTGGTGCCGGTGGCGCCCGCCACGAACTCGGCCACCACCGCCCCGATCAGCGACAGACCGCCCGCGATCTTCAGCGCGGCCATGAAATAGGGCAGGGCCGATGGCGACAGCAAATGCCGCAACCGCTGCCAGGGCGTTGCGCGGTACAGCGAGAACAGATCGCGCAGGTTATGATCGGTTGAGCGAAGACCGACCACCGTGTTCGACAGGATCGGGAAGAAGGCGACCAGCCAGGCGCAGATCAAGAGCGCGGTGAAGGTGTTGTGGACATAGATCAGGATCAGCGGCGCGATGGCAACGATCGGTGTCACCTGCAAGATCACTGCAAAGGGAAAAAGGCTCATCTCGACGGGGCGCGACAATGCGAACAGCGCCCCAAGCACGACGCCCCCGATGATCGCGAGTGCGAGCGAGAAAAGGGTCAGCCTGACCGTGAACCACGCCGATTGCATCAACGATGGCCCCTCGGCCAGAAGCGTCGACCAGATCAGGCTGGGGGCCGGGATCAGGTAATGCGGCACCTCATGATACCAGACCAGAAATTCCCACAGGCCTACCGCCAGCGCGATTGTTGCCACCGGCAAGACCCACGCGAGGATCCGTTGCCGTCTGGCGCGCGCGAGAGCCGCCATGTTGACCGGCGGCGGTGCCTCTTGGGCGCTCTCGTCAATGGTCGATGTCGGCGTCATCGAGCGTCCCTTTCAGTATGGTCGAGACCCGCTTTGCCTCTGTCGAGAATTCGGGCGACACGCGATATTCCTCGCCGCGCGGCCAGGGCGCATCGACCGTCAGATCGGCCACGACCCGACCGGGACGGGCCGCCATCACCGCGATCCGGTTCGACAGGTAGACGGCCTCGTAGACGGAATGGGTCACGAAGATCACCGTCAGATCATGTTCCGTGGCCAGCCGGATCACGTCGTTGTTGAGCTTGGTGCGCGTCATCTCGTCGAGGGCGGCGAAGGGCTCGTCCATCAGCAAGATCCGCGGTCGCGTCACCAGACCACGGGCGATGGAGACGCGCATCTTCATGCCGCCCGACAATTCGCGCGGATAGGCGTTCTCGAACCGCGACAAGCCGACTTCCACGAGGGCAGCGCGAACCCGGTCGCTTGCGGCGGCGCGCGACAGCCCGGCAAGCCGAAGTGGCAGCCAGACATTCTCGAAGACCGTGGCCCAGGGCATCAGGGTCGGCTCCTGGAACACGAAACCCAGATCGTGCTCGGTGTCGACCTGGGAGGGCGCGATGTCGATTTGCCCCGCGGTGATCGGCAAAAGGCCGGCGATCATCCTGAGGGCCGTGGATTTTCCGCAGCCCGATGGTCCAAGGAAGCTTATGAAATCGCCCCGTTCGATGGTCAGGCTCATGTCCGAGACAGCGACGATGTCGCGTCCGAATTCCTTGCGCACCCGCTCGATGCGGATCAGGGGGGCGCCGGTTTCCGAGGGACGCGTCGCAGCGGAGGCAAGGGACGTCATGACGCGGCCTCCGGATCGGCGGGATTGTCGAGAACCGAGAGCGGAAGGTCGGCCACTTCCTGCAACAACGTCACAAGCTCGCGCGCCGCGTGATCGACGAAGGCGCGCCCCTTTTCTTCCGTCGCGGCGGCCGCATTTCCCATGGCGCCGGCCGGGTGCAGGTCCTGTGACTGCCATCCCAGCTTGCCACCGGCCCCAAGGCCCAGGTGGCGTCGTGTTTCGGCAAGTGTGCGATTGAAGGGCCGGAAATCCCGGGCATGCTCCATCGCCACGAGATCGCCCTTCAGGGTCAGCATCATCGAGGTTTCCATGTCGCCTGCGTGAACACCGTGCCGCGCCTCGTCCTCATCCAGGAGACCGTCGGGCAGTCCCATCGCGAACCAGTTGGCGGCAACGCAGATCATGTCGTGTTTGATGCGCAGGTCGCGTGCGACGATGTCCATCGGTGCGATCTGGCCGCCATGGCTGTTGAGCAGGATCATCCGCCGCACGCCTGCTGCCGCGACGCTATCTCCGATGTTAGACCACATCGACATCAGGGTTTGCGCCGACAGGGTCAGGGTTCCGGGATAGCGGGCGTGCTCGTTGCTTTTGCCCACGGCGCAGGTCGGCAGGAAGAGGGCCGGGCAGTCATCGGGGATCAGCGGAATGGCCGCCGATATGATCCCGTCGAGAATGTCACGATCCACCGACAGCGGCAGGTGCGGCCCGTGCTGTTCTATCGCTCCGACGGGCAGCACGGCGACCAGCGCCCCGCGGTCCAGTTTGGCGAAGTCTGCGGCGGTGTAGTCCGCCCAGTATCTATGCGTAAATCCGGTCATGTGCCCGACGACAGCAAGCTGAGGGGGCGCCCGGGTGCCAGGGCGCCAGAGGCCGCGACGATCGCGGCCCGGTCGATCTCGAAATGCCTGTAAAGGTCGGCGATCGTCCCGGTCTGGCCGAAATGCTCGACCCCAAGCGCCGCGACGCGGTGACCATGCACGGCCCCCAGCCAGGACAGCGTCGCGGGGTGGCCGTCGATCACGGTCACGATCAGGCAGTGCCTTGGAAGATCGGCCAGCAACGTCTCGATATGGGCTTCCGCATTTTCGCCGTGCATTCGAGCGCGCTGTGCGGCCTGCCATCCTGCGTTCAACCGGTCGGCCGACGTGACGGCGAGAACACCGACGTCGCGCCGCCCTTCCGCCACATGCGCCGCCGCGGCGATCGCTTCCGAGGCCACGACGCCCTGGTAGGCGATGACGACTTCGGCATTCGGACCGGGCGGGCGCAGCCAGTATCCTCCGTCCACCACCCCGTCGCGCAGCGCGGCAAGCGGGCGCTGCGGCTGCTCCAGCGGTCGTGTGGACAGGCGCAGATAGACCGATCCGCCGCCCGCGTCGCGGCTCCACTCGGCGGTATCGGCCGCCGCGCCGTCGCGTTGCATGTACTCGAGCGCCCATTCGAGGATGATCGCCAGTTCGTCGGAGAAGGCCGGTTCGAAGGCGGCGAGGCCGTCCTGGCTCATGCCGATCAGCGGCGTTCCGACGGATTGATGCGCCCCGCCCTCGGGGGCCAGCGTCACACCCGAGGGCGTCGCCACAAGCAAGAACCGCGCATCCTGGTAACAGGCGTAGTTCAGGGCATCGAGACCGCGCGCGATGAACGGATCGTATAGCGTGCCGACCGGCAGAAGGCGCTCCCCGAACAACTCATGGCTCAGCCCGGCGGCACCCAGCAGCAGGAACAGGTTCATCTCGGCGATGCCCAGCTCGATGTGCTGGCCATCGGGCGAAAAGCGCCACTTCTGCGTCGAGGGCACACGTTGCGCGCGGAACGTGTCGTCGATCTCCTCGCGTGAGAACAGCCCACGGCGATTGACCCACGGACCCAGGTTGGTCGAGACGGTCACATCAGGAGATGTCGTCACGATCCGCCGGGCCAGGTCACTGTCCGTCTTCGCGATCTGATCCATCAGCTTGCCGAAGGCCGCCTGTGTCGAGATCTCGCGGTCGGGCGGCGCCTCGAGCGGCGGCACCGCGACTGCCGGGGCGCTCGTGCGCCTCGGCCCTGCGGCGAAAAAGGGCGCGCGGGCCAGCAGCGCGTCCAGATCGGCCTCGGAAATGTCCAGACCTTCGGCGCGGTCCCACTCGTGACCCGCGCGGATGCCATGCGCCGCGCGGAACTCGTCCATCTGCGCGGGCGTCATCAGGCCGGCGTGGTTGTCCTTGTGTCCGGCCAGCGGCGTGCCCCAGCCCTTCACGGTGTAGGCCACGAAGGCCGTGGGCCGGTCATCTCCCGCCGCATGGTCAAACCCGTCGAGCAGGGTTTCGACGCAGTGGCCGCCGAGGTTCTCCATCAGAGCGGCGAGGTCTTCGTCGCTGCGGCGGTCCAGCAGTGCCGCGATCGGTCCCTGGTCGCCCAGGTCGTCCATCAGGCATTTGCGCCATGCCGCGCCACCCTGAAAAATGAGCGCCGAATAAAGCGAGTTGGGGCAGGCGTCGATCCAGTCGCGCAGCGCCGCGCCGCCCGGTTCGTCAAACGCCGCGCGTTGACGGCGGCCGTATTTCAGATTGACCACGCGCCAACCGAAGGCCCCGAAGATCGCCTCGATCCGCGCCGAAAGGCCTTCGCGGACCACGCCGTCGAGGCTCTGGCGGTTGTAGTCGATGATCCACCAGCAGTTCCTGAGCCCCTGTTTCCAGCCTTCCTGAAGACATTCGTAGATGTTGCCCTCATCCAGCTCGGCATCGCCCACCAGAGCCACCATCCGCCCCTCGGGTCCGCTGCCCCAACCGCGGGCGCGGATGTAATCCTGCACGAGCGCCCCGAACGCGGTGATCGCGACGCCAAGCCCGACCGAGCCGGTCGAGAAATCGACATCGTCCACGTCCTTGGTGCGCGACGGGTAGGATTGCGCGCCGCCCCAGCCGCGGAAATCCTCGAGTTTCCGGCGCGGCATTCGTCCGGCCATGTATTGCAGGGCGTGAAAGACCGGGCCGGCGTGCGGCTTCACGGCCACCCGGTCCTGGGGTCGGAGGACGGCACCGTAGAGCACCGTCATCAAGATCGCCATGGAGGCGCAGGACGCCTGATGGCCGCCGACCTTCACCGCGTCTGCCTTTGGCCGAAGGTGGTTCGCATGGTGGATGGTCCAGGCGCTGAGCCAAAGCGCCTTGCGAGCGAGCGCCTCGAGCTCGGGCGTGGTCAGCCTGTCTTCGGCCGGAATCCGGGCGTGATGAGACATTTCTGGTCCTGTCGCGTCGTTCGCCTCAAGTGAGCAACGGAAACCTTCAATGTGTCAATCCATTTGGTTTGAACAGGTGGACAGACTATTGACGCGGAGACCATGGCCCCCTTCATTTTGACCGACCTGACATCCCCTTCTCGGCCAATACGCCAGGCGTTATTGATGTGATAGAGCCCGCAAGCAGCGGTGCTTTTCCAGCAACTTCTGCGCTTAATGCATTAGATGCACTTATCTCACATGGTGGTAGACAGCGGCTCTGATGATGTGACCGCCCCCCGACGGCATCGATGTGCCAAGGTGGGTCTGCGAGGATCCACATAGGAGGACGGTCACATCATCAGAGCCACCAGAGACACTTGCGCCCTTTGGCATCGAGACCCAGCACCCTGACGACTTCTTCCGCAACCAACTGTCTCTCGCGCCCGGTCTGGTCTGTTCCGCGCTGCGGAAAGTTCGCGCGCGCCTCAAGAATCCGCCAAAAAGCGTTGACGAGTATCTCGCGATCCTGACGCAGCAAGGGCTGGTCGCCACGGTTGCCGATCTGGAGCAGTTCGCCGACCTGCTCTGATCGTCGGACCATTCTTTCCGAGTACGGTTTGGCCTCGGTGGCGACTTCCCATTCTTTTTCATCGCGCAATTTCGCCAGCCATCACAGCACGCCCATGGACTGCGAGCGTCGCTGTGAATCTTGGACAGCCGAACTGCCGGATGACATCGACGACCCGCGCGTCGTAGGCAGCCTGCCCGATGAGCCGACACAGGTCTGACGCGTGAAACTGCCGGTTACCGCTGGGGGCAGCCTTGATCTGGGCGTGCAGTTCACGCTCCCGCGGGTCAGCCACCTGCTGCGGAGTTGGCGCTTCCGCCGATCGGCTTGCCGAAATGGGTGAGGTTCGCCATCGGCGCATGAACCCGAGCAGGTAGCCGGCAGGAACCCTGTCGTTACCGCGCGCCCGGTTGAAGGCAAGGAAGCGGTCCCAGATCACCTGTGTGTCGACGTTCCAGCAGGGCAGGGCCCTCTTCGCAGCCTTGATCAACTCCGCCCAACACGTCTGAAAGACGTTCGATGTTTCAGAAATAGTGATCTGTTCTGAGAAAATAGTTTTGTTATTTCTTTCTCTAGATAGTGATGTGTCGCCTGTGCCTGACGCAACATCCTGATCCCCGTCCTCGCCATCGAAGGCCGTGAAGCGAAACAGCCAGGGGGCGAATTTGCCGTTGGGCTTGTCGCGTCTCAGCTCCAGCTCGGACGCCTCTAGTTCAGAGAGCAGCTCGGTCAGGTACTGGCGCGAGATGCCCATCTTCGATGCCAGATCTGCGAGGGTGAAGGCGGCTGTCCCGCGCGGCAGCCCGTTGTAACCCTCTTTCCACGCGATGGCGTCGAGGATGACGGTCGCCAGCTTGTGGGCGGAAACAGACAGCTCTGTCTGGGTGATCCGTCTCAGGATGAGGCCGGTCGTGGGTTCCATGGTTGGTGTCTCCTGTGAGAGACGACCCCATACCGAGAGAAAACAACATTCTTGCCAGCAAAACAACTTTGCTGGTTGCGGCGGTTCGGACAGTGCGCTAGAAGATCCTTGTTCACGGGTTCTTCTAGCGCGGCGTCAGGCTTTTCGGTCTGGCGTCGTTTCCCTTTTTGGGTTCGGTGCACCGTCACAGGTGCAGGATGATCAGGTGCGGACCTGCCTCCGGCAGGTCCGGGCAAGTTCAGTAGCGGACCTCTTCGAAGCCGTAGTTCCCCTCATGATCCCGCCAGTCCACGAAGACCGAGCGGTAGCTGACCCAGTTACAGTGCCCGGTGTCGGGCAGCTGTGATGCGGGCGGGACCTGGGCGACACTCGACCGTGTCCATCGATAGTCACCCTGCACACCGTAGGAACCGAGGCGCGTGGCGTCGTAGGTGTTGCAGTCGCCTTCACTGTTTTCGCGTTGGCTGAACTGGATGTGAAAGACACGGATGCTGCGGACGAAGTCGAAGGCGTCGCCCGAAATGTCGATGTCGGCCTGCTCGTCTGACTGGACTTGGACCAGGGGCAGGGGCAGGGGAGCTTGCAGTACGCTGGCCTGAGGCGCCTCTCGGAAGGTGATGTCGTAGAGCCGTTCCATCGGCGAGAGGGGGGCAGGGGCGTTGAACGACGCCCCCATCGGGCAACGCCAGATCTGCAAGGGTGGCTCGATCGGCCAGGGTGTGATCCTGCGGATAAAGACCGCACGCGCATGGGCACAGGGCGCCGATGCCGGCCAGCCGCCCGCGAGACAGAGCAGAATGGCACAGTCGACCTGGTAGGCTTGCGCCGGCTCGACCGAACCGACGAGGCTCGATACGGTGATGGCCGCAGCAGCTGCTGCGGTCCGGACCTTGTGATTCATGACGCCGACTCCAGCTATAATGGTGGGTCGATACAAAACAACACTAACGATAGCAAGCGGATTGGTCGTGTCGCGTATGCTGTGGAAATTCCCTGGCGGCGTGCTCCGGGCATGTGAAGGTTCGGTTTCTCAGGCGGCGAGGTCAAGGGGCATCGGCTCGATGGGCTGAGAGAGGGTTTCCCAGCCATCG
>Ga0208979_100323_pt1 | contig 42684 bp, 38 predicted proteins | sample HotLakConsUCCSLE_FD_184738 | JGI IMG/M metagenome (GOLD analysis project Ga0208979, IMG submission 184738) | Hypersaline microbial mat communities from Hot Lake, Washington, USA - Hot Lake Consortium UCC-SLE (SPAdes) | ecosystem: Environmental > Aquatic > Non-marine Saline and Alkaline >... | reverse complement strand
GTTGGATACGTGTAAACATCGGCTGGCTCCTACTGGCTAAGCGTGGGCTTAACGGACGCTTGGCTCGCCTGCGGTTGAACGGAGAGGGCATACAGTTGCTCTAACGATTGCACTGCGCCTAGTAGCCGCAGAATGCGATCTGACATAGAGCCGTTGGGATAGCGGCGGCAGAGTTCATCGGCCACTGATATGCGCAGGCTAATGGCGATCTCTGCTGTCGCAGCGGGATCTGACATTTGCATTTGGGCGATCGCGGCTTTGGGCTCTACGATCTGCCGATCTCGCATATAGCGAAAGACAGCTGTGATTTGCTGCGCTTGTGATTGGCTTAAGGGAGTGCCGCCATGGGGATTGGGCAGGTCGGTGAACTCAATCGCTTTGGCAATGGCGATCAGGGCAATGGTCTTGGCGTGAATTTGGTCGGCGAGCTGGTTGAGTTTCATGAAAAGTGCTCCTGGAATTGGGTGAGCAGGCTGGGGGAAATGCGCGGGGCGAGCCAGTCGCAGGCTTCGCTCAAGGTGAGGCGCAAGCTACAGTCGGCCATGAGGAAGTCGCGGATTTGGGCTGTAGGTGTTCTTTGGGTTTTGTACTGGGCGAGTTCGGTGAGTACTTGTTGCTGCCTGCGGTTGAGTGCTCTGCCGTCGAGCTTTTCGAGGAAGTCGGGATGGCCGAAGTCTTCACGTAGCAGGCGGATGTAGCTGCGGATGGTGCGCTCGTGGCGGTTTAGGGCAGCGGCGACCTCTGTGACTTTGGCGTAGCTGTTGCCAGGAGGAGATGGAATGGTAGAGGGAATATCGTTGGGGTTCATGGCGTGAGGTGGGCAGGTAGATAGGGGGTGCCGGGTAGTACCCGTGGATCTAATGCGGGAAATAAAAAAGCGGTCAGCGGGTGGATGCTTGAGTAGTGAGTGCTAGCGGTCGTTCTATGGGGCATTCGTTCATTGGAAAGCTGCGTTCGGCGTTGAGGTCGAGCAGGGGCGCGAGCTGGCTGCTGAGAAGGGCAGCGGCATCTGAGAGCATGGGATAAAGGCGTTGCCAGAACTGAGGATGATTGCCGTTGAGTGCTTCGGTGGCGGTTTCTAGGGCTTCGTTGAGGGAAGCGATCGCGCTTAGCTCATGTTCGTAGGCGGCAGATTCTTCAGGGCTGATGTGGGCAAGGTCTAGGGCGATCAGGTTGCGGGCGATCCCGTCTAGGTCGGGCGAATGGTGAAAGGTTGTTTGCATCAGATATTTCTCCAAAGGGAAAACGTGTGCTGACGGTAGGGCTGTAAGTCAAAGACGATATAGGCCTTGACTACTATTAATAGTAATACTACTAATAGTAGTAGCACATTTAGTATTTTTGGAATAGAGAGGTAAAATCGTGACTGCACATCCAGAGCCAGAAGACATGCGGTTGCAAGTGGACGTTAGTGAAGAAGTTAAAACTCGGCTTAAGCTTCAGTCCGTTAAGGTGGGCAAAACCATGAGCGAGTTAGTGGAAGAAGCGCTGAAAGAGTATTTGGACAAGAAGGAAAATACAAAGGCCAATTGAGGCAGCAATCGTAATCGAGAGAGGGATGGCAGTAAGGTTTCTAGGCTGTTTGCTGCCATTGACTAAAAATGATTTAGCAAGAGCGTAGAGCCGTTAGCAGAATGAGCTAGGGAGTCAGCCAAGGCTTTAGGGCGCTTGGTATGAGCTGTTGAGTGTGCGAAAGGCTGAGCAGTCAGTGGTATTGCGTTGGGTGGGTTTTGCCAGCGTGATTAGCTCGTGTTGAATGCGATTGGGTTGTGGGCGATGGCGTCTGGGTTGGGCAGTGGTGGGTGGTAAATATTCATTTTTGAAAAATCCTTCTGGGTGAGTTGCGTCGAGCTTCTTTATTGCTGATGCATTACTTTTAGCAAGTTGAAAGTCAACTGTCAACGTTTGACTTTCAGTATTCTGGAGTGTCGGTGTGTTGAATGTCAAAATCTCAAAAAGTCAAGCTTTTGAAGGACAATTCATGAAGACCTGCCTCTTAAAGCCTGACGAAGTGAAAGTTTTCCTTGATATATCTGCCTTCTGGCCCAAAGACGATTTGGGAGAGCCTCGAACCGTCAACTCGGTATACGAAGAGGTGAGGGGAACCGAAAATGAAGTAGGTAGAAATACCTTGCGACTCGCTTTGGATGGTCGCCTTGATAGAGGTCACTTCGCCAACGCTGTGAAATTAGCGCGTTTGGCCGCTTCTTGGTCAAAGAAAGAGGTGAGTATTATGGATTTGTTGGTGATTGAAGAGAATAAGGCTAGCTCATAACAGATGCTCGGCTTAATAGCTTAGACAGGCTTGAAGCTGTGCTTGAGTGCGCTGAAAATTAGACCCCAGGAAATAAGCAGAAATTATCCGATAGAGAGGCTTGGCTCACGTACTCAGCTTGTGTTGAAGGCGGTGGGTGCTGCTGGGCTGAGGTGCGTTGGGGGTAGGGTGATCGCGTTGGGGGCGATCGGTTTGGGTCGGTTGATGGATTCATATCATCTGAAACAGAAAGATAACTGCTAATACCGCAGTAGGCACAAGGATTCTCTGGATGCCTCTCGTTGGTAGGCAAATACAAGATGAAAGTCAGACTGATTACCTCAAAAGGGAGTCCCTTGCATGGAAGCTCCTATGGAACCAAGGTGTCCTTATCGTTTCGCAGTATCCCTTTGCATAAGTCAAGAACGAGAGATATCAATACTGAACCTTCGCGACACCTCCTTTATATCACCTAATTAGGTTATTTATCTATTTTATGTAACCTTATAGGGTTAGAACGTGACTATGGCATGACTCAAACGTATACACTGTGCGAGTTATACGAATTCCTAAAGATGGTAAAAAAATTTAGCATCACTCTATCGGACGCTTATAACCAGGCGCTTCAAGAATGGGCAGATGAAATTGGAAAGTCAAAAACTGGACTTGCAACTGCCTTGATAGAGCAGTGCTTGCAGCAGAAACATCCAGGTAGATTCTTGGTGGTTCCTGAGCACCTTCCTGGAGAGGAAGTCCCACCCCCCGGCGACAAGTATGTTGCTGACTTAGTTTCGATGGCTCTTAATTTAAGCGGTCAGCAAATGCCTGCTTCAACCTTCAAACAGCAAGCTTTAAGAGGGCATTTCGCACGTTGGCGCTCTGACTATGCGAAGAGGGTTGACTACCAGGCAAAAGCTTTCGGAATTAGCTGGGAGCAATGCTATACCCTGCTCACACGAAGGAATGCACCCTACAGCTCCAGCGATATAGAATGGGTCAGAGAGCAGCAGGCGATGATAAGCCGTAGTGACTTTTTAGAAATCGATATATCTCACGACCAAGGGCCAAATGTTTGAGGAGGCCTCTGATGTGCATTACCGAATTTATCTGGATGCCTGCTGTCTTAATCGGCCCTTTGACGATCAAGTATTTCTCTTGAGACCCAGGCTGTTCTGACTATTGAAATCTATTCAACCGGACAACAATGGAAATGCCTAAAACTCAGCAAGAAGTTGTACGCCAGGGCTATCAAATTCTTGTTGAATCTCTAGGTGCCGTAGATGCGATTCGATTTATTCAACACTCCAATGAAGAGACTTCGCCAACGCTACTAGCTTGGTAGTCTACAGTAAAGCAAAGGCTATAGGCGCTTGGTCAACTAGAATCAATGAGGCTATGGGTGATTTATATGCCCTGTTAGTTTTGATTATCTGCCATTTCTGCATAAGCAATAAATAATAGAGGTCATAGATACTCAGTGAGGTAAGAGGCTCCTTTATGAAAACGAACATTCTTGTAAGCATTGCCTTTGTAATAGTGGCCATTGTTCTGGGATTTCTCAGTTACAAAAAGGTTTTAGGTGATGGTTGGCTAGATCGCGCTGATAAGGTTGCAAGCATCACTTCACTTCTTATTGCAATTGTTGCCTTCATTAATCCCTTTGGGGGTGAAGCTGCTGCCTCCCGTTCTCAGAACATAAATATTGGTGGTAACAGTGACGGTAGTGCCATCACTCAAACAGGCGACAATAGCCCGGTTACGATTGGAGATACTACCACCACTGCTCAAAAACGCTCAATTGATGCGCTTGAACGAGTCAAGAGTGAGCTGCTCGATAATTTTAATAATTTAGCCTTGCAGATTAGAACTATTGAGCAACAGCCACCTGAGTCATTCTGGGATATGCGTCGTCCTAATGAAACTGAGCTGGCCTATCAAGATCGGGCAAAAAATGAATTTCGTGACTATGAGCGTTTTGTTCAATTGCTCAACGCTCAGTTAAAATTCTCTGGCAACCTTACAGCGACGTTCCAAAAGGACTTAGCTTTTGATCCTAAGGTTGCTAAGCGAGCAACGCAGACTTATGAACAGCAGCAAGAAACACGAGATAGCTTTGCCAGTCTCGAATCTGGATTACAGCACTTACTGAGCTTGAATCTTACGGACGGAGAGCGTACCGCTCAAGCAAAATCTTTGCATTTAGAAAAAATGGCAAATGCCAAAATGTTGCTGGCAGATGCCGCTTCTTACTTTTGTCTAATCGCCGATGCTGACGATATAGGGTTAATGCTAGATTCGTTCTCAACGATGGGAATTGATGCCCAGTTGAAACCTGGAGAGAGCGGGTACAAAGCGGCCAAGCGCCTAGCGGCCAAATTTGCTCGTGAGAAAGCAGATGTCTTGAGAGCGAGTTTATCGGTACAGTCAACAGCCAGCCAGCGAGAAATCGACCGCCGAATAAATGATCCTTACTTGCTGATGTTAAGGAAGGCGGCAGGCTTGCCACCGACACTTACTGAGGCGGAAGTTAATAGCCTCAAGAACCGCCAAATAAATCAGGATGAAACTGATCCTGCCGAGCTGTTTAAGCTAGCTGCATTCTCTTATCTGGAATCTGATGGTCATGCGGCAACTGTCTATTTTGAGCGTGCTTTGGCAACGGGTGAGCTTTCGGCTCGTCAGGCTCAATATGCACAAGCCTCGATAGACCGGTTGGAAAATCCAGATCAGTATGGGGAAAGTTTAGGCGTCATGATTATTGACTTATCTGCTGGCGGTAGCTTTGAGCAGGCTGGCCTAAAAGTGGGAGATGTCATTGTTGCGCTGGAAAAAGAGGTCGCCAATGAACCTATGGATATCGCATCGGCATTAGCAAAGTCCGGAACTGTCAAGATTCCACTGACCATTGTGCGCGATGGGCAAAAGCAAATCGTGACCGTACAAGGCGACCAGCCTGCGGCTGCAAAACTTACTCAACTGATTGTGCTAAATGCCATTCAGCTCTAGATCTGAATGAGGTAGTCGGATACGAGATCGCACACCGAGGATGTATCTTTACCGCTTACTGCCGTAGAATCCTTGATGATCCATTGCTACCTATGAGTCGAAAATCAATCAAACTTCATGCAACATTCTGATTCTAATCAGTCAGGTTGAAAAAATTAGAGTAGATTTTATAACGTCGGATGAGGATTTAGTCGTTTTTCCAAAAGGAGCGACTGACTGATCACGAGGCGTTTGATAGGGGGCGATCGCCTCTTAATTTAGGTTGAATATAGAGAACTCATATATATGTTAAAGACAGTCAAAGATGCCTGTACAATTCACGCGTCAACCCTGGACTATCAGGTAGCGGGCGGCGTTGAGAGCCTGGCTCAGATGATTGACTCTCCAGACGAGGGTAAGTCCTTTTTTGAGAAAAGCTACCTGACTAGAGGCATGGAGGAGCTGCTCCGTGAAGGATTACTGCGGCTGTCGGGGCAGACGGATCAGGCATTGTTTGAACTGGCTCAGGCGATGGGGGGCGGTAAAACCCACCTGATGTGTGCGTTAGGGCTGCTAGCAAAATATCCATCTGCGCGATCGCATGTTTTACCTTCAGATGTCATCGCGCGTCTAGACGACACGCAGGCTCAGGTCGCTGTGTTCGACGGTCGAGATAGCCCAGACCATTATCTGTGGGGAGAAATTGCCCAGCAGCTCGGGGCAGAAGAGGCGATGCGTCCCTTTTGGCAAAATGGTCCTAAGGCACCTGGCAAAGAGCATTGGAAAGAAATGATTGGCGATCGCCCGACGCTGATCCTGTTTGATGAACTGCCGCCTTACTTCCTCGAAGCCAGGACAATGACCGTGGGTAAAGGGTCTATGGTAGATGTGCTTACTCGGGCGCTCTCAAACCTGTTTGTGGCAGCGCTTGAGCTTCCGCGCTGCTGCGTAGTGCTAGCCAACCTGTCTGATAGCTATCGAGATCAAGTCAAGGAAGTGAATAAGCTCGTGGCCGATGTGCAGCGAGAAGCTTCGCGGCAAGCCAAGAAGATTACGCCCGTTTCCCTGGAAGGCAGCGAAGTCTATTCAATTTTGCGTAAGCGTCTATTTTCCTCACTGCCAACAGATGAGGAGATTGATGAGGTTGCTGAAGCCTATGCCGAGCAAGTGAAGCTAGCGGAAGATAGCGGCTACTTAACCGCGCGGAGTTTAGAGCAAATTGCCGAGGAAATTCGGGCGACCTATCCCTTTCATCCCTCGTTTAAGCATTTGGTTGCCCTGTTCAAGGACAACCCAGATTTTCGCGAGACGCGGGGGCTATTGCAATTTGCTGCAAGGGTCGTGAGATCGGTGTGGCAGCGAGATCATAATGATGTCTTTTTGGTGGGTACTCAGCACCTGGCCTTGAATGACTCTCAGGTGATGAATGAGGTGACGGATATTAACCGGGCGCTGCGACCGGCGATCACGATGGATATTGCCGATAATGGCAATGCCCATGCGGAAGATATTGACGCTAACTTGAACAGTGATGCGGCTTCGCAAGTGGCGGCGATGATTTTGTCAGCGTCGCTTTCTTTGGCGGTGAAGGGGCACATGGGGCTGCGCCGAGAGGAAGTGATTGAGTACCTCTCTGCGCCGAATCGGAAGCCGGAGGAGTTTGCTCAGGCGTTTGAGCGGTTGCGTAAGAGCGCTTGGTATCTTCACTCTGAAGGCGAGCTGTTTTACTTCAAAGATACTGAGAACCTGACGAAGCGAATTCAGCGCGAGGCGAAGGGTCTGCCTGAGGCCAAGGTATATAAGACGCTAAAAATTCGATTAGAGGGAGAGCTGGAGGCCAGGTCGCGCAAAGCCTACCAAGAAGTGATGGTGATGCCTGAAGTCGATGAAATCAAACTCGGCACACATCGCATTTTAGTGGTCGTACCGCCCGACAACCGGGTGCCGCCAGAGGATATCCAGCGGTTTTATCAATCTGTGTCGGAAAAAAACAACCTGCTGCTGCTCTCCGGCAATGACACCCATATGGCGAGCCGGGTAGAAGAAGCGCTACGGGAGCTATATGCCATTGAAAATATTGCCAAGGGTTTGAACACCAGCGATCCGCTGTATGTGCAGGCGCAAGATGCCAGAGAAGAAGCAGAGGGTTCGTTTATTCAGGCGTTGCAAGGCACCTATAACCGGCTGTTTTACCCTTCTGAAGAGGGGCTGCAACCGGCCACGATTGAGAATGGGCTGAAGTTTGGCCAAACCAGCGAAGACAGTGTGGAAAGCCAAATTGAGACGATGCTCTCTAGTATGCGCTGTGACGAAAAGTTGGCTGTAGATGCTGACGAAAACCCCATCAAGTATTTTTCGATGGCAGAGGAAGATCTTTGGCCGCAGAGCGATCGCCGTACGCCTTGGCGCGACGTGCTGATGCGAGCTAAAAGTAATCCGGCTTGGCCTTGGCTGCCTGGCCTTAAGGGGTTAGACACGCTAAAGGTGAAGGCCATTTCCCAAGGGCGATGGCGCGAAGGGAATGACGGCTGGATTGAGAAAGGCCCTTTCCCTAAGGAAAAAACTGCCGTTAATATTTCTAGCCAAGAAGATACTCGCGCTGGAGAATCGGTGCTCTCGATTACGCCGAGTCATGCGGGGCCTAGTCCAAAGGTGCGCTACTCGACGACGGCGACGGTGAGTGAAGCCGATCCGGTCGTAGAGGATTTGGATGCTTTTCGAACTAAAGAACCAACGCTGTATTTCCGAGCTTTTGATAGTACGGGCAATCATGCGTCTGGCGAGCCTAAGCGATGGGTGGCTAAGCTTAAGGTGCGCTATCAGGTACATGAGTATGCTGACCATCGCAAGGTGGAGCTAGCGGTGACGCCCAAGGCTGAAATTCGCTATACGACCGATGCGACAAACCCGCGTGAAGGTCGAGTTTATGACGAGCCTTTCGCCATTTCAGATGATCGCACACTGCTTCAGGTCTATGCCAGTGCAGGCGAGGCGAAAGCGACTGAAACTTTTACGATTGCAGAGAAGGGCACCCAGCGAGCTGAGATTGATGAGGCGCTTCCGGCCAAATTAAAACGCCAGAAACCTCGCTTTGATACGACGAATGCGGTGTTTGGTTTAATTACGACATTTAAGGATCGTCAGGGTGTCGTATTTCATGGGGTTACCCTAAACGTAGGGGAAGGGGAGCAAGCGGTGCAGGTACGGTTTAACGATCGGGCTGTGACGCCGATCATTTTAGAAAAAGTGATCGCAGCACTCAGGGAAAATCTAGATGAGCCGGATGCTTTGGTACAGTTAACTATCCGAGATAGTGCTGCTTTTGATACAGGGTTTGACCTCAAAGCCTTTGCTGAACTCGCAGGCATTGAGCTCACACCGGATTCAGTGGAGCAGTGAAACCTTACCCGATGACTATGGCTACTGATCTGAAAAAGACGACGCCCAAAAAGACGCCCACAAAATCGGCCAACAAGGCCGACAAGGTTGCCCATGCGACTCAGGGGTTTGGCGTGCCTTTGACGGCTGCGCCTCATCATTTTGTGGTGGTGATTCCTCGGGGCAATCAGCAGCCGGTGCAGATTGTAGAAGATCTGGGGATGCATGTTCACAGTGATGAGAGTGAGGTACTAGATCGTGTGGTGCTGCCACGCTCTATATGGACGGAGATTGCGAGTCCGGTGAAGCGGATGTTTAATGAGCGGCTGAAGGCGCATGCGTTGAAGCCGGGGCAGTGGAAGGTGGGCAACAACCGGGTGGATCGGCTGTTGGGCAAGGAGCTATGTGTGTTGGCTTGGGCGGTTGAAGACCTAGAGGAGGAGAAGGTGGGGGCGGCGTTGCGAAACTGGCTATCGTTGCGTCCGGAGGAGCGCTGGTGGTTGTTTGGGATGACGGCTTCTACGGTGGGTGGCCTAAATGACAAAGGGAAAGGTTGGCGGATGGCGCTTAAGTATGCGTTGGGCGATTCGCCGCAGGCGGTGATTTTGGAGACTCGGAAGGTGCAGACGCAGGCACCGAAAAAGAGCAAGCCGGATGATGGCTATGAAACACTGCCGTTATTTCAAAATTAGGTTTAGCTTCTAAGCTGGTAAATGCGAAGACTTATTGAACCTGCAAAATGGTAACCCTTATGGAAAATGCTACTGCTCTTGATATGTTGGAACGTCATCCTGACAAGGTGAGCGGTGCGTGGGTTTTTAAGGGAACCCGCGTGCCGGTGTCTGCGTTTTTTGAAAATCTTAAAGATGGCGCTTCTGTCGATCAGTTTTTGGAATGGTTTCCGGGGGTGGCGAGATCTCAGGTGGGGGCGCTGCTCGATTACGAACAACAAGCGGCGTTTGACTTTTAATCTGAGAGACATAGAATTCTGTCAAATAACTAAGAGGTCCTTGCCAAATGACTATTCAAGAATTATTGAGCGCGGCTCAAGAGTTGAGTTTGCCAGATCAACTGCAACTTGCCAGTCAGCTTATGCAGGCGGCTAGCCAAAGACTTCAGACGGCTTCCGAACCTACTTCACCGCTGTCGGATACAGAAGATCCTTTAATTGGTCTTTTTTCTGGCTCTGTGGATTTGGCTACGCGCTCTGAAGAAATCTTAAAGCAAGAAATCAATTCGGGTTCTGGGTTTACATGGAAAGAGTCTTAGCCGATAGTGGCTTTGTTGTCGCTTTAGCAAATCGTTCTGACCAAAGGCACGCTGATGTTGCCCCTATTTATAAACAGTATGCGCAAATTTTATTGCCTCAGATGGTGTTAGTTGAAGTCGCATACTTAATCGGTCGTGATATAGGCATTTCTACAGTAGTTAAATTTCTGAAGGGGCTGTCGGCTAGTCGATTTGAAGTGATTGAAGCGTCAGATGAAGACCTTGATCGAACGGCTCAAATATTAGAGCAGTATGCTGATAGCAAAGTTGACTTTGTTGATGCAGTTGTTATGGCGATTGCAGAACGCTTCAACATCACAAAGATTCTGACTATTGATCAGCGTGATTTCAGGCTTTTCAGGCCGTCACATTGTGAAAGCTTTACGTTGCTTCCTTAATGTTTTTAGATAGTCTGAGCGTACCTACGCTTAGCGATAGTAAAGTAATCACCCAATATATCAATTTCCTATGCCAATCAATCCTTTAACGCCGTTAGCCCTACAAGATGCCCCCTCACTAATTGAGCGGGTGTTTCCGGCGCAGAAGGTTTCGGCGGAGGCGCAGAAGGAGCGCAAGGCGGGTGCGGGGCAAACGCTGACGGCGTTGGGGTCGTATTGGAAGGGGCGCAAGCCGCTGATTATGGTGCGGGCGATCGTGCTGGGTTGTTTGTTGCCGGTGACGGATGATCTGGAGGCGGATCTACATATTTTTGAGAAGCTGATGGCGATGGATGATGCGGCTTTTGGGCGGCGGGAGCCGAAGCTGAAGGTGGCGGAGATTGCGCAGCGGATTACGTTGGCGAATCCTTGGGATTTTTTTGAGTACAGCAACCAGTTTTATGACCAATCGGAGATTGAGGCGCTGCAATTTCCGTTGGATGCTGGGCAGTATCCAAAGTTGAAGTTGCGCTGGCAGCGGGGGCTACCGGATGAGAAGAAGCATCTGCTGCTGGCTCAAGCGCTGGTGGGGTTGCCCTATGAGGAAAAGGTAAGGTTGTGCCGTCGTCCGGAGGAGCTTGATCCGGAAATGTTGTATGGGTCAATTTGGGAGGATGTGAATGCGCATTTAGGAGAGTTTGGGGTAGAGGCGTATTCTCATGAGGCGTTGGTGGAGCAGTTGGGGATGCTGCGTTATGGGCATCGGCCTCGGGTGGGGGATACGTTTTGTGGGGGTGGATCGATTCCGTTTGAGGCGGCGCGGTTGGGATGTGATGTGTATGCGTCGGATTTGAATCCGGTGGCTTGTATGTTGACTTGGGGGGCGCTGAATATTATCGGGGCGAGTGCAGAAAAGAGAAAAGAGATTGAAAAGGCGCAGCGGGAAGTTGCAGAAGCGGTAGATCGAGAGATTACTGAATTAGGGATTGAGCACAACGAACGAGGAGATCGGGCGAAGGCGTTTTTGTATTGTTTAGAAACGCGGTGTCCCGAGACGGGGTGGATGGTGCCGATGGCACCGAGTTGGGTGATTTCTAAGAGTAGGCAAGTCTGTGCAAGGCTGACTCCTAATTTTGAGAATAAGCGATTTGACATAAATGTTTTGAGCAACGCTAGTGACTTGGAAATGAAGGCTGCCGCTCAGGGAACTGTGCAAGATGGCAGTTTAGTTTACGAACTAAAAGGCGAACTATATCGTCACTCAATTAAGACAATTAGAGGTGATTATAGAACTGAAAGTAGTGAAAACCGAAATCGCTTACGGCAGTGGGAATTACATGATTTTAAATCCCTACCAAACGATATTTTTCAAGAGAGATTATATTGCATTCAATGGATTACTCAAGAAACTTTGGGGCAATCTCGTCAGGAGACTTACTTTTCATCAGTGTCTGATACAGATATAGATCGAGAAAGACAAATTGAGCATATCGTTGAGAAGAATATAGAGACCTGGCAAAAGATAGGACTAGTTCCTGATATGGTGATTGAGCCGGGTTACAATACGGACCAGCCTATTCGTGAGCGAGGATGGCGATACTGGCATCATTTGTTCAACCCACGGCAGATGAGTCTCTTCCAGATGTATTTCCGAAATATTACTCAGTCTGGTTTTGCAGAGTACCTTTCTGTTATCTTAGCAAAGTCTCTTGACTGGTCGAATCGATTAACGAAATGGGATAGTAGTCTAGGCAGTGATAAAGTTACAAATCTGTTTTTTAATCAGGCATTAAATACCAACTATAACTATGGATGTAGAGGTACAAAATATCTTGAAAACCATACTTTAGGTTCATTTAATAAAACGGCCATTGGAGATACGGTCAATGTCAATTCATTGATTAATGCCTGTAACGCCAGCGATCTTAGTCTCAATACGCCTTTAAATATCTGGATTACTGATCCACCCTACGCTGACGCTGTTAACTACGAAGAAATAACAGAATTCTTCATCGCATGGCTCCGCAAAAATCCCCCTGCCCCCTTCGACCAATGGACTTGGGATTCCCGCCGTGCCCTAGCCATCAAAGGCGACGGCGAAGACTTCCGACGCGGTATGGTCGAAGCCTATCGCGCCATGACTACTCACATGCCCGACAATGGCCTCCAGTGTGTCATGTTCACCCACCAAGACACCAGCGTGTGGGCTGACATGGTTTCCATCTTTTGGGCAGCAGGACTGCAAGTCGTCAGCGCCTGGTACATCGCCACTGAAACCACCTCCGAACTCAAACAAGGCGGCTACGTCCAAGGCACCGTTACACTGCTACTGCGCAAACGACTCGCCACAGCATCCACCTTTAAGCAAAGACTGCTTCCTAAAATCCGCAAAGAAGTCACCGCCCAAATCGAAGACATGCTGAACCTTAACGACAAATCCCAACAGCATGGCGAAACCGTATTTAACGACTCCGACCTCCAAATGGCAGGCTACGCCGCCGCCCTAAAAGTCCTCACCGAATACACCGAAGTCGATGGCCGCGACATGACCACCCTCGCCCTCCAACCTCGCCAAAAAGGCGAAACCACCGTCGTTGATGACATTGTGAAATATGCCTCCGAAGTCGCCAACAATCTACTCATTCCCGACCAACTCAGAGCCCTTAACCCCGACACCTGGAGCGAAATTACCGGCGTCGAGCGCTTTTACCTGCGCATGGTCGCCATCGAACAAACCGGAGCCGCCAAGCTCGACAACTACCAAAACTTCTCTAAAGCCTTCAACGTTGCCTACCAGCCCCTCATGGCCTCGCTAGAAGCCAACAAAGCCAGACTAAAAGGCGCAAAAGAATTCAAACCCCGCGAGCTAACCGGCGGCGACCTAAGCGGAACGCTATTGAGCGAATTACTCATAGCCATTCAGGAACTGCTGAACGACAAAGATCCCAAAGTCGTACTGGGTCAAATTCGCAGCAGCCTGGATGCCAGCTACTTCCAAAAACGCCCTCATTTGATGGCAATGGCCCACTACCTAGCCAATATGTGGCGCGATCGGCGTCCTGAAGAAGCTCAAAAAGCTGAAATTATAGGCGATCGTATTCGCAACGAGGGTATTTAATTCGGTTATGTAAGCACTGCCCTGATGCACTCGCAAACTTAAACCCCTTATGCAGATGAACAGATACAAACCTGAGACAGGAGAATAACTTTTGGACAATTTACGAAGGCTGACCCTGCGCGGATTTAAGTCCATAAAATCTATTGACCTTGAGCTTCATGCTTTAAATATTCTGATTGGAGCCAACGGCGCAGGTAAGAGCAATTTTATTTCGTTCTTTAAAATGCTTAATGAAATGATGGCCGGACGCTTTCAGCAATATGTTGGCACCTCAGGACGTGCTCAGTCCCTTTTACATTTTGGGCCAAAAGTAACGCCTCAGATAGAAGCAAAACTTGAGTTTGCCGTTGAAAGCGGAGTCGATAAATATGACATGAGACTGTTTCATGCTGCTAGCGACACTTTAATCTTCGCAGAAGAATCGATGAGCTTTCAGGCCGAAGGGTGGGACTCTCCAAGAACTGATCAACTAGGTGCAGGACACCCAGAAGCTAAACTCCGTGAAGCCGCCAAGGAAGATGGACAAAATACAGCTAAAGCCCTCAAGTACTTGCTCGATCGCTGCCGGGTTTATCATTTTCATGACACTTCAGCGACAGCAGCGGTGCGGCAATCCTGTTACGTTGGCGATAGTCGATGGCTCATGCCGGATGCTGGCAACTTAGCCGCACTACTTTTGCGATTTCGAGAAGAAGACATATCGGCCTATCGACAAATTGTCGGTACTATTCAACTGATCGCGCCCTTTTTTGAGGACTTTGTGCTTGAACCAGATGCTTCTCGCAATGTCATTTTGAACTGGCAAGAAAAAGGCGCAGACCGGGTATTCGGGCCTCATCAGTTTTCAGATGGGACTTTGCGCGCCATCTGTCTCGCTACGCTGCTCTTGCAACCAGAAGACGAACTCCCAAAACTCATCGTCGTAGACGAACCTGAGCTAGGTCTTCACCCCTATGCTCTAAATGTACTGGCCGATTTATTTAGGAGAGCAGCGCTGCATACTCAAATTCTAATCAGCACACAGTCTAGTTCTTTTTTAGATAACTTTGAGCCAGAAGACGTGATTGCGGTGAACCGAGAAGGTAAGGAATCGCAGTTTAGAAGACTAAGTCCTACGGAGCTAGATCCTTGGCTTGATGAATACAGCTTAGGAGAAGTTTGGGAGAAAAACATCATTGGCGGAGGGCCTCATTAATGGCTCGCCTTTACCTAATTGTTGAAGGACAAACCGAACAGACCTTTGCAGACACTCTTATAAAACCCCATCTAGCGCAACGTCAAGTATATATGAACAAGCCCGTACTTGTTGCTCACGCAAAAAAGAAAGGGAGAGTTCACAGAGGTGGTGGTCAAAACTATGCACCTATGAAAAACGACATCATACGATTTCTCAAACAGGACAAAGATCCAGATGCGTATTTCACAACCATGATTGATTTATACGCCCTTTACGCCGACTTTCCTGGCCTAACTGAAGCCCAGCAGATGCAACCAGACCCGTTTGAGAGGGTTAAATTCCTAGAGCAAAAATTCGCAGAAGACATTGACGACCCTCGATTCATTCCTTATCTCCAGCTGCACGAATATGAGGCATATCTTTTTTCTGACCCTACTTGCTTTGAATACCTTGATGCTGGAGGCATGCAAGCCGTAAAAACACTTCAATCTATTGCGAGTCAGTATGAGACACCCGAACTTATTAACGATGGGTCGCAAACAGCACCAAGCAAACGCATTATTGCTTTGTTCCCCGACTATGAAAAAGCAAAAACTGCCTTTGGCCCTCAGCTAGCCGCAAAAATAGGACTCTCAGTCATTCGCGATCGCTGCTCACACTTCAATGACTGGCTATCAAAGCTTGAGTCTTTAAATAGCCAATAAACGAATGATAGCGTGACACAATAAATACACAGCAGAAACCCATCTCATGATTGCCACACCCAGTCCACAGAAAATGACGGTTGAAGCCTACTTCGATTGGGAACCCCGTCAGGAACTTCGCTATGAATTTGTTGATGGCGAAGTTTTGGCCATGGCAGGAGGTACCCTCGCCCACAACGATATTGCCGTTAATCTCCTCACTGCCCTACGACCTTCCTTACAAAAACAAGGCTGTCGTATCAACATCGCCGATGCCAAAGTACAAGTCACCGCATCTCGCTACCGATATCCTGACCTAGTTGTCACCTGCGACGAGCGAGACAAAACCGCGCTCAATGCTATTCAATACCCTAAGCTCATCATTGAGGTGCTTTCTGTCGGAACCGAGGCACTCGATAGAGGCGAGAAACTTAAAGAATATTGTCAGCTACCTAGCCTAGAAGAATATGTATTAATCAGCTCAACACAAATTAGCGTTGAAATTTATCGTCGCACTCAAGGGCGATTTTGGCTGTATACGGCTTATCAACCCGGAGACAGCATTGTACTTGAAAGTGTTGGCTTCGAGTTCCCTATCAACCTTCTCTACGACGGCATTGCGCAATTTTCGCCACCTATCCCCACGGACTGACCCCAGGTAGCAGTTATTAAGCTAATCTCCATACTCATGTAGCAAATTGCCAGTTTCAGCCCTTAGCGTCTCAATGTAGGCCGCAATAGCCGAAAGGACATTTTCTTCTGTAGACTGTGCGCCCGAACCAAAAACAGCTTTACAAGCCTTATCACAATCTCTCACGGGCACAATTTTGTCGCGCACGACTTCAAAGCCATACTCACGAATGTCTCGCAATATGAGCTGTTCCAAACACCAGAATCTATTCGCAAACAGCGCTTGCAGCTCTGGTAATTCTGCCTGAGCCAACGCCCTCAAATATCTCTTGTCGCCAGTCAGTATAAACGCCTCACCCGTCTCATCTTTTTGAAGCACTTGGGCAACGTACGTCGTCAGAATGGCCTCACCCGCATCTATGCCCTCACAACCAGAAAGCTGCCCAAACAAATCGCTATTTACCTCAGCTTGGCTAATTTGGGGCAGTGTCTCAGCTAACTCAATGGTTCTCTTGTAATTTATTAGCTTGGCTTCGAGTCGTCGGCACTTGCCCTTATTTAACTGGGCTAAATCTCCTCGAAACTTATACTTCGCCGTAGCTAGCACTCTAATCTCAGTACGATCTGCCTCAAAAAGGTTGATCGTTTCATCGAACAGCTCAAAGGTCGCTAGCTTTTTGATAATGTCATTGTCAATGCAATAAAGGCAACCCGTCAAATCTACTCTCCCAGGATGCGCTCAAGATGATCTATCGTGTCATCGTTCAGATTTTCCCAATCCAAATTCTCTTCTAAAAATCTGTGAATCATTGCCTCACCAGATTCCTCACAGCCTAGTTCTTGTACTGCTTTTTGTGCCAATCCAAACTTCTGAGGATCAATCTTCTTAGCGTGCCAACCGTAGTTAAAGGCTAAAATGCAGGCGTCCACAGTAGGGTCTGCTTCTATCTTCTCTTCTATCTTTCTCCTTAACTGCCCGTTGTTGTAAATAGATAAGCCTCGAAAGCAATTATCGTACTGGTTTACAAGCAACTCAACTGCAAAACGATTCGCTGCCGTTTCCTCTACATCGTCAGATTCGTTGATTTCATCGTCTATCAAAATCCCCGTTTCTACATGACCCAGTGCTAAGTGACCTAGCTCATGTGCCAGATGAAAAGCTAACCAGGCCGGATGTGTCGTCTTATGGCTAAGCAAAATGACTGGGCGATCGCCTTGCCATTGAATCATGCCCGTTATTTTACGATTACCTGTCGGGTAATCATTGAAATATACAACGGCGATACCATGCTGCCAGCAATAGCTTAGCAAACTCTCCAGGTCTACTTTAGAACCGTGCATAAGAACGTCTTTGCGAACCTGATCAGCGGCTGTCGGAACAGGAGCGAAAGGCTGTGTCTTGAGACTAGTCGCCACTATCTCCGCCACCCGAGAAGCAAGCTGAGGAGAAACCTGTGGAACATCTGAGGCTTGCTGAGAATGATATTTGAACTTAGTGGGCAGTAAGGCTTTGAACCTAGCTTCCGAATCGTCTTGCAATAAGCTACTCAAATCCAAATGCAGCCGTTGCGCAATATGCGCCGATCCTTCGAGTACCGCAGATGGAATTTCATTGAGCTCATCATCCCACCAGCTGGGCAACCCCGCCCTGCGCACGTAGCTTTCACTCAAGCCAACTGCCGACAGTTTCTTAAGTAAGCGAGCCATAGATAAAGATTGATTCAATGACTGTGCCTCCTGCTCCACCTTTTGAAAGGAATCGACCTTGTTTCTATCTTTGACGTTTGGGAATGCTGCTACCCCCTGATTACCTACGGTTAATGATATCTATGCTACCAATATTCCAGCCTTTATAACCATCACCAATAGATGTGAGGCTCATTACCTAGTTGATATTTAGCGCGATCGCCGTTGTAAAGAAGCATAAAGAGCGGAAATGATGGGCGATTCTTCGGAGAGGTTCCGCCATCGCATCTGCAAGGAGGGTATTTAGATTCATCGTCGGATGCATTCGTACGACAGCAATCTACTCCTAAGAAACACAAGCTAATCAACCTTGAAAAACCTAAATTGTCGTCACTACGGCGACAATTTTGTTTCTTTCAGGTTTATCGAATAGCAAGCAGAGCTGTTCATGAGGGGCTCAGATGAAAATACATAACGGTTCTAGCGATCATTAATGTACTAAGCTAAGTGGTCAAAGCTATAGATACCGCTATTCTGCTCTGAATATATTGTGTTCTTTTTTATACGAAAATCCTATGGCAACCTTTAGAAGCGATAACTGTGATTTGCCCGATATATTGAAGGAAATTGTATCTGGGAAAATCCAGCTTCCAGACTTTCAGCGAGGTTGGGTCTGGGACGATAGCCATATTCAAAGCTTGTTAGTCAGTATTGGTCGTTCGTTCCCCGTTGGAGCCGTTATGCTGCTAGAAACCGGCGGTGAAGTTCAGTTTCAGGTGAGACCGATTGAAAACGTACAGTTGCCACAGCCCTTACCCCAAGCAGCTCAGCTCATTCTTGACGGTCAGCAGCGGTTAACCACGCTAACTCAGGTGCTTTCTCTAAATGGCCCTGTCAAAACGCGCACCGCTAAAGGCAAAGCCATCAAACGCTACTACTACATCCATATCCCTACAGCCCTTGAAGCGCCAGAACGTTTGGAAGATGCGCTCATTGCAGTGGATGAAAGTCGGCAGGTAAAGTCAAACTTTGGTCGGCAAGTTGATTTGGATCTATCTTCCCGAGAACTAGAATGCCGACAGCTCTGCTTCCCCTGCAATCAAATTTTGAACTGGTCAGAATGGTTGCAAGATCTCAACAAATTTAATGGTCAAGAGCTAGGACAGTTCTTGACTTTTCAAAGGCAAGTGTTGGATGTCTTCACGACCTACAAAGTTCCCATCATTGCGCTAAAAAAAGAAACCTCCAAAGAGGCTGTTTGCTTGGTATTTGAGAAAGTCAATACAGGTGGCGTACAGCTATCTGTGTTTGAACTTATTACCGCTAGTTACGCAGCGGATGGCTATAACCTGCGGGACGATTGGTATGGCAGCAAGCTTCGTTCTGTGGAGTCTCGCCAAAAGCGTCTCGCTAAAGATGAACCCCTTCTCTCCCAGGTCGAATCAACCGACTTTCTCCAGGCGATTACCCTACTACATACACTAGACAAACGCCGCGCCGATATGGCCGCAGGAAAGCAAGGCAAGCAAGTATCTCCAGTGAGTGCCAAGCGCAGCTCAGTGCTAGAGCTGCCGTTGTCTGCCTACGAAACATGGGCGGGCAAAGTAGAAGGCGGCTTTCGTCTTGCCGCCAAATTCCTCAAAAAGCAGTCATTTTACGCGGTTCGAGAACTGCCTTACCGCACCCAAATCGTACCGCTAGCTGCCGTTTTGACACAACTCCAAGAGCGATGGTTAGAGCCTCGCATTTATGACAAATTAGCCCAATGGTTTTGGTGTGGCATTTTAGGCGAACTCTATGGTGGAGCCGTTGAAACCCGCATTGCCAACGATCTCGAAGAACTTCTCCTTTGGATTAACGACGATACTCATATTCCTCGCACCGTAGGAGATGCCTCTTTCCAACCAGAACGCCTAGACCGACTAACCACACGACTGAGTGCGGCTTACAAGGGCATCAATGTGTTAGTCCTACGCGAAGGAGCCGCAGACTTCTTTTGGAAAGCCAGCATTAAAGAATTAGATGCCCAAGAAATTGCTCTTGATATTCACCATATTTTTCCTCGTGCTTGGTGTGAAGAAAAGGGTATTCCTAAAAAACAGTACGATACGATTGTCAACAAAACTCCTATCTCCTACAAAGCCAATCGCATGATTGGTGGATCAGCGCCCTCCGCCTATCTTCAAAAGCTTCAAAGTCATGCTCAAGTCCAACTGACTGGCGTAGAGATGGACAAAATTCTGGCGAGTCACTGTATACCCCCAGAGAAACTGCGCATAGATGACTTCGATAGTTTCTACAGCGAACGAAAGCAGTCCTTACTAAAGCTGATCTCGGTAGCAATGGGTAAGCAAGTTCTAAGCGAAGGCTTAGAAACGCAAGACGATGGTGACGAGGAAGAAGTATGAATCCGTCCTTCATTCAACGCTTTTCCTCTAGAACCGAGCGCCTAGACCAAACCGTCCTCACCCAGTATTTAAAACAGGCAAAACGCTACCATCGCATTGCGGGATACTTTACCTCGTCGCTGTTTGAAATTGCCGGAGAATATATTGACAATATTGACGAGGTTCGGATTGTTTGTAATTCCGACGTTCGCTCGGAAGATATCAAAGTCGCCAAGATTCAAGAATCTAAACTGTTAGGACGCTTAAATGAGTTGCCCGTAGAAGCAGAATCGCTGCTGAATAGACCCCGTTATAAATGGCTGTACGAATTTTTAAGCAATCATCCCAATGCAATTCAGGTCGCGCCTGACGACTTCTGCGGATTTGTACATGGCAAAGCAGGCGTGATTGAACTGCATGATGGTCGCCGAATTGGGTTCATGGGCTCTATGAACGAAACCAGAGCGGGCTGGCAAGCCCATTACGAAATCGTCTGGTCGGACGAAAGCCCGGAAGGTGTCGATTGGATACAAGCTGAGTTCGATGCACTGTGGAAAGCCTCAGTACCGCTCCCTAGAGCTGTCGTACAGGAAGTCGGTCGCCGTGCCCATCGCGTCGAAATTGAGTTAGGCGAACAGCCTGATGACGATAGCCTAGCCCCGGCTGCGCTGGTTGAATCACCCATGTACCGGGAGGGACTATCTCTGTCGCCCTGGCAGCGGGCCTTTGTTTCAGAATGTATGAAGCATTTGCGTTGGCATGGCGTGGTCAGACTTTTGATCGCCGATGAAGTGGGCCTTGGGAAAACGCTTTCTTTGGCGACAGCAGCCCTAACGCTCACCCTCATTAACGAGCAAGAAATTGCCCAGCGTGGCGCACGGGGCCGCCGTCGCCCCATTGTTATATTTGCCCCTGCTCCCCTTACTGAACAATGGCAAACAGAACTACTCGATAAGTTAGGGCTCCCTTGTGCCCGTTGGTCATCCAGGAAAAAGGTTTGGCTTGACTCTGAGGAGAGAGCTATCTCGCCGACTGGCGCTGAGAACGTGGTGCGGTGCCCATTACGCATTGGCATTATCTCAACCGGGCTAATTGTTCAACCGACTCGGGAGCGAGAACTGCTGAGCCAAGTGAACTTTGAAATTCTCATTCAAGACGAATCTCATAAATCGCGTACTAAACAGGGAATGGGTAAGGATGCGGGCGAGCCCAATGCGTTGTTGCAGTTTATGATTGCTGCTGCTGGGCGCTCTAAGCATGTGCTGCTAGGCACCGCTACGCCGATGCAAACGCAAGCTGATGACCTTTGGGATCAGCTGAAAATTTTGCACCAGGGCGATGGTCGGTTCGTTTTGGGCAATGACTTTAGTCCTTGGCATCATCCCGAGCAGGTGGTGCCGGTGTTGACCGGCAAGGAGAAAATTAAGGATATAGAAATGGCTTGGCGGTATGTGCGATCGCCCCTACCGCCGCTAGAGTCCTCTAACGAAGGCGACTTTCGACGAGTCATGTACGGAGTTCGCGAAGAATTAGGACTCAAGCCACGAGATTTTGATACATCTGCTTCAGTGGTCGCCCTATCCCGCGCTGTTAGCGAGGATCTAGAAGATTTGATGGATAGCGAAAGAGCAAATATGAGCTTCTTTCAACGCCATAATCCGATTGTTCGTCATGTTGTTTTACGTAAGCGTAAGGTACTAGAAGAGGCCGGAATCCTTTCTCGGGTCGGCGTCGATCTGCATCCAAATCAAGAAAAAAGCCGTGATCCAAACACATTTACTATCCTATTTGAGCAACGTGCGCTCAGAACTAGCGAAGCGTTTGAAAATGCCTACGAAGCTGCCCAAGCCTTTGGCCTCGCCTATGGCAGACGAGTGGGCGGCGGTGGCTTTATGAAAAACTTGGTGACTCAGCGCCTTTGCTCTAGCTGTGTGGCTGGGTTGAACACAGCGCAAAAGTTGTTGGATCAGCAAGTGCTTGAAGACGAAAGTGAGCAAGAGGTTATGCAAGATATTGATCTTGCGATCGCTGAGCAAGAAGCACTCCACGACCTCATTAACGCACTGAAAGGAATGCAAGGAGAAGATCCAAAGCTTAAGGCTGTCAAGCACTATCTGGCTCAGGAAAACTGGGTTCAGCATGGCTGCATTATTTTTAGCCAGTATTATGACACCGCCGCCTGGGTTGCAGAAAACTTAGCTGCCTTGTTTCCTGATCAGCTCATTGGGCTTTATGCTGGCGCAGATAAGAGCGCTCTATTTCGCGGCCCTGAAAACCCCAACAGAGCTAAACGAGAGACGCTAAAGAAAATGGTAGAAGATCAATCTATCCGAATTATGGTGGCCACTGATGCGGCCTGTGAAGGTCTTAACCTTCAACGCCTGGGCACCTTAATCAATGTTGATTTGCCCTGGAATCCCACTCGCCTAGAGCAGCGCATTGGTCGCATTAAACGCTTCGGCCAGACTCGACCTACGGTAGATATGCTCAACTTGGTCTACCAAAGCACCGTTGATGAAAACATCTACGAACGCCTTTCGGCTCGTATGAAAGACCGCTTTGACCTCTTTGGCTCTCTGCCAGATACTATTGAAGACTCGTGGATTGATAATGTTGAAACGCTTGACGAAAAGCTTGATGAGTACATTGACGCTCAAAAGCGCGTCAATGGATTTGACATTCGATATAACGAGAATCTAGACGCTGAAGAAGATGAGTGGCGCAACTGCGCTCAGGTACTTTCTCAAAGAAGTATTGATACACTAATGAGAAATGGCTGGTGAGGAACTGGGTTACTTCGTTAAGTGTGTTTATAGTTCTTGTTAAGGGGATCATCTGAGATATTCGCATTCTTCTGCTTAAATTCAAAAAAATCGTCTAAGGGCGAGCAGCTGGTGCCTCTGATGAGCTGAGGGGGTGTTTCATGCGCAAGTTCGCGAGCTGGGAAAAAACAAATGGAAACTGCTGATGATGGGCAACGCTTAGGATGCTCCGCCTAAAGACTCCGACAGTTTCCATTCAATTGGGATTCCCAGCGCGTGGGAACGCTGAGCCCGTCGAAGCCTGCAACGCTTGAGATCCTAGTTTCCATTCAATTGGGATTCCCAGCGCGTGGGAACCTGGCCTATAGTCGCACGATAAACGATGCGAGTAAGGCTGTTTCCATTCAATTGGGATTCCCAGCGCGTGGGAACTAACCGGCTCAAGAAAAGCTACGACGCTGGTCATTATGTTTCCATTCAATTGGGATTCCCAGCGCGTGGGAACCCTCAAGACCTGTTGAGATACACAGTAAATGTGACGAATTTGGTTTCCATTCAATTGGGATTCCCAGCGCGTGGGAACTCTCAGTGCCGAGAGTTGTTTATCAAAGAGGGTCTTAACGTTTCCATTCAATTGGGATTCCCAGCGCGTGGGAACTTGAAGTACTTCTATAATCCAGTATCCTCTATTATTGGCGTTTCCATTCAATTGGGATTCCCAGCGCGTGGGAACACAAAACTTCACTAGGAAAATCAAAAAATGGCTAACTTGTTTCCATTCAATTGGGATTCCCAGCGCGTGGGAACGAAGCAGTCCCGTTTTTGCCATATAAGAACGCTGAGGCTGTTTCCATTCAATTGGGATTCCCAGCGCGTGGGAACCTAGCAGCTTCTCTGAACATGGATGCGTAGATTGCATCACGTTTCCATTCAATTGGGATTCCCAGCGCGTGGGAACTTCCACTATCGCTTTCTCCGTTGAGTTCCTACTCAACTGTTTCCATTCAATTGGGATTCCCAGCGCGTGGGAACTCTCTGCGAATGCATCCAGGGCGCTACGGTTACCCATTTCTGTTTCCATTCAATTGGGATTCCCAGCGCGTGGGAACTTGGTTTCTTGGCTGAGTTCCCAAGCAACTAAACAACTATTTGTTTCCATTCAATTGGGATTCCCAGCGCGTGGGAACTATGTGCATAACCTATGCACTAAACAGGAATTGATGGTTTCCATTCAATTGGGATTCCCAGCGCGTGGGAACTTGTATATACAGATGAAGTAAGAGAGGACCACATGGCGTTTCCATTCAATTGGGATTCCCAGCGCGTGGGAACATCTTGTAGCTCAGTTTGGCTCATGACAGAGAGCTTAGTTTCCATTCAATTGGGATTCCCAGCGCGTGGGAACCCCTTGTATTGAAACCTATTTGTAGCAAGCTGTCCAGCATCCATTTGCGAGCCTCATGCCATTTAATAGCTCCCCAGCCCTACCAACCCTCAAAATAATCCCTACAACCCAGGCCCCACAAGGCGTCGAGGCTGACAACGGCAGCATCAGCCTTTCCAGCTTTTCTCCCCACCCTCGCAACACCTTAAATAACATACCCCTTACACAATCACCGAACCCGGCATCCCCGTCACCGGCGGATCGCCCCACACCAACACCTGCCCCAACGTATGACTCGACAACGGATAAAACCTCACACTGTCTTCACCCGCCTTGTACCTGGCCTTTAGCCGCTTTTGCAGCTCCTTAAACTTAGCCGCCGACAGCACACATTCAAAAACACTATACTGCACCCGCCGCCCATACCCCTCCAACAAATCCGACACCTTTTTGCGACGCTTATCACAAGACACATCGTAAGTAACCACATACAGCAGCATAAGCCCTCACCTGATTACATGAGGCTTATAAACCCTCACAGGATCATACACAAATAGCTTATAAGCCCGAACCTGCTGATTGAGCAAATCCCACCGAGGCTGCTCACCCACATCCGTTTGAATCCGTTCCTCCATCCGCTGCAAAAAAGCCCGCAAATACTTTTTACGCCCCAAATTACTCAAATAAATACCGCCCCCCTTCGGCTCAAAATCAGACTCAATATCCATCATTCGCCGATTGATTAAATACAACACCAAAGAATCCACAATCGGTGCGCGAAACTCTTCTAGCAAATCAGATGCCAACGCAGCATGTCGCTCCGAACCTTGATGCAAACAAGCATAATAAGGATCCAACCCCTGCAACTCAATCAAACTAAGCAGGTGATTCCACAATACCTGATAGCCAAAACTCAGCATCGCATTGACCTCATTCCCCGGCGGACGACGCGATCGCGCTATAAAAACAAACCGCTCATCCGCCAAACACTCGCTAAAAGCACCAAAATAACTCGCCGCCCCCGCCCCCTCAAAACCCATCAATCGCTCTGTAGACTCTGCCGTTGCCGCCTGCTGCACCAAATACTCTATCGACTCAATAGCCAACGTAAGCGGCGCTGTCGCTTGCCGCCGCTGCTGCCGCAACAAAATCACCCGACTGTTTTTGAGCTTAGCCTGTACGATCGCTTGCGCCGTAATTAACCGCTCTACCGCTGAAAGCTGTTGCTGATAGCGTGCTAGCTGCCGATAGCCGCGCCCAATCGGCAACAGCCGCCCATAGCAAAATCCCATCCGAGACAAATACACAATCGGAATATCCCGTTGAAGACAAGCGCGAATCACCTGCGTTGTCACCTGGGACTGTCCAAATACCAAAATTTGCTCTAGCAAAGGCAATTGCACTTCATCTAGCACCTGCTGCCCCCGCTTGATTAGGATTTTTTCTTGCTGTAGCGAGAGGTAACACCCCTGCTGCGAAACATAAAGCGATCGCATAGCTAGGGTCGATCTAGCTCATTAGACTCAATAGAGGGCTGATCGATAGATTGAATGCGCGATCGCTCTGCTGCACTAGACGCGCGATCGCCCTGCAAATATAAGATGATTCGATCAGAGGCGATCGCCGTGCCATAGGTCGCTGCGGCCACCAGCGCTGTATTGACAATCACCGCCATCAAACCCAGCGGTGCAATCAATAAAATAACCAACGTGATAGACCCGTTGGCGATCGCGATAAACAGATTGCGAACTTGAACAGAGCGAGGAGAAATATACATAGGTATTACCAAAATAGTGATAAAAAGCTTGCCTCAATTAAACCAATTAAGAGAAAGTTATCAGACTAGAGTTGATAGTCGGCAATCAACGTTTTTAGCGTATTGTGTATCTGTGGCATTAAGCTAGCTTGTTCTAGAGAATCAAACTCCTTGTGAGTAATACTATTCAAACAGCCCAAAACCCTAGACTGCCAACGCTCTTTATTGGGAGTTCCCCAAGCCTCAAAAACTTGCTCTTTTTTTAATCCCAATAATTTGTGAAAAGTGTTATTACGTTGTTTTCTCGCAGTATTAGCAAACTGTTGCCAATTTTCAGTTCTGCCAATTTCAGGATATGTTCTTAACAATAAGAAATCAAGCTGAGTGCCGTACAAATAAACAGATTTTCCATCTTTAGACTGAGAGGCATAGAACCCAGGGAGTTTTTCATCAATGCTGGGTTTTAGCTCAGGAGCACGATAAGTTTGTTGAATATCATCAGGATAAGTAGCGATCGCCCAGTCGAATATTAATCCTTCAACCGACCGGAAAGAATGAAACAAAGCTTCTATAGTGTGCCCCTGCTGAAAGCGCACAACACTCAAATAAGCGGACTCGTAAGAGAACCAATACCACTCATCTAAACAAGAGAGATCCCAATCAATAGAATATTGAGTCGCATAATGTTTAAGCAGATTTCCACATTCTCTAAATTCGGCAATGTTCCATTTAATTGCAACCTCTATTAAATCCTTGATCTGTAAGATCTGTGGATCGGGTGAGTTTTTCCAATAGCTCCGCAAAAGGCTATAAGCACCCGCATAATCATATCGATCCAAAAGCGCGATCGCCTGCCTTTGGCTCAACTCCCATAAATAATGGGTGCCGCTAGATAGTTCGTGTGCCGAGAACTGCCCGCGTCGATTTTCTTCAATATTTTCAGTAAAATCGCAAAACTGTAAAGACTGTTCCGTAAACCCTGTCAGCGCCGTCACACGCAACGCCTCTGAGCATTGGCTAACGCCACCTTTGGGAGAAACCAAAATTTTATCAATGATTTGATTACTAGGCTGATTTGCGATCGCCCCATGCACCACAGACCACACCGATTGCTTTGACCACCGAACCATTTCATCAAAATCAGTCGGATTTTCGCCTGATTCCCCTACTAAAATGAGCTTGCAGGGAATGTGATAATACACTTCAATCCAGCGAGCAATAATTTCAGCCGCATAGCGAGTGTCACTCTCTCGAAACCGCTCAATAGCTTTAGATTGGTCGGTTGCGATTAAATAAATTCCCTCTAATGCGGTCGCATTTTCTTTAATGACACTACCTAGCATCACCGGCCTAAGACGATCTTTAAAATCCTCCCAATGTTGCAATAAAAACTGCGTTCTTGATCGAAAGCTATTGCCTGGATCGCCCTTGACACCTGGTTCTGTTGCGATAGCTTCATACACCTCTTGCGCCGGTGTGCTGTTGCTCCCAACCTTTGCCATTTTATCTCCAACATTGAGCCAATGATCTGGGTCAATGTTACAGATGAGATCGCGTGTGCCAACAGTCGCTACTAAAATTGTTTTTTTCTTGATCATCACACAGCTTTCTACCAAATGAAAATGAAATGAACAGAGCAAAAATGAGCCAATCACAACCGTCGTTAAAACGTCATTAAGGCGGCGTTACACCAAAGAGATGAGTACCTCCCTCTATATTTTCCAAATCTTGCAAAAACTGCGATCGCACATGCTTCGCACGCGGCGTCTGCCCGCCCATAAACAAACAAACAACCTCCTTGCACTCAGGCATCTTCCGCTCATTGAGCACCGTAATACCCTTCACACTCACCCAAGAACAATAAGCACCACCGCTGCCTGCATTCCCGCCTAGATCCGGATTGCGCTTATAGTTACGTGGCGGGTTGCCTTGCCGGGTACGATACACCAAATCCATCCCCTGCCCGCGAGTTTTAAAAGAATCCTTCTCCAACCATTTCATTTCTCTGCGATCAATCGGCTCCTTCGGTGGCCCCGGCAATACATACACCGCACAGCTCCTGGGCGAAAAAACTTCCGCCGCTGGATTGTTAAAGCCCTCAATCACCCGATTGGGCCACTGCGCTCTTACCGCAAGCCGCCAATCGTCATACAGGCTACTCCACTTGAGCGGAACTATCGGCAAGGAGTAAGGCACCGAAACCCAATCATTAGTCCCTTTCTTTTTATGCTTATGCTTTAAGCGCAGCAAAGTTCCTCTGGACGCTGGTCTACCATTATTCATTACAAAAGTATGCAGTGGCCTTCGCCAGCCGCGCCCCACCCCGCCGACATTTGCCGCAACCCGCACCACTGGCAACACAATAGAATTCAAAATTTCCTTTGGCGCACTGATTGTAATGTTTCCTACCCAACCGTAAAAAGGAGGATATTGGCAATCACTTTCTTCCAAAGGTTTGCCAATATTGGTTTGCAAGCGAATGCAGCCCTTACGGCTGAGCTTATCAACTGGCGACTCCAGCGTCCCCATCAACTCGCCCAAGGTCGCTTCTGCATCGGGTCGCGACATTACCCCCAACAAAAAGCGCAGCATCCACGACCTAAGCCAACCGCGCCAGTGGGCAGCTCTTAGCTCCATGGTTTTCATGTCAGGCCCAGCACTACCTTGGCTATGCAACAGAAAGTCAAATTGCTTACTCCCATCTTGAGGATTGAAAAGACGCAAATCAGAGTGTGCCTTGAAGTCTGTCGGTGGCTTCATGTTACCGTAGCCTGATGCCGTGCGACTGCCAATGCCATGCCTACTTAAGGCGTGCTGTACCCATTGCCAAACCTCTTCCACCTCTTCAGCCTTTACTTGGCCAGGAATGCCGCGAATCGCAACTTTGAGGGCGATCGCCTCTGTTCCATCGCCCAAGGTATAAAGCGACAATGGCGTGCTTTGCCCCTCGTGGTAAACCTGAAAAGCCTGCTGCGGATTGACAATATCCAAAGAAAGCTTGGTAGGCGTTTCGGGCCATGCATCCAAAAACTCAATTTTGCCTGCTGTAATACCTTGATCATCTTGGTTGCCCAAAAGGTAGTACATTCTGGCGGCGATTTCTGGGCGCTGCTTTGCCCAAAGCCGAACAATCCCGCGAATAGAGGCCGCTGGAACGTAACCATGCAAAGGCAGCTCCTCAAAATCTTGCCAGTTGTCGCCCACCATTCGCTTATCTTCAGCTCTGCCCTGCGCTGGTCGCCAAGCACCGCAAGGCTCACCTGCCGAAACAATAGTTTCAACATCTGGATGGGGAAACGAACCCACCTTAGTTCGCCAAGAGAGAGTGAAGGTTCCTGATTTAAAGAGACCTGATTGAGATCGCGTATGGTGCTGTTTTTCCAATAATTCTATTAAGTGCAGCCCGCTGTATAGGTAAGTCATTAGCCCTCCTGATAGGCTCTCGCCCAAAAATTCCAGTGGTTTGCCAACACAAGCGATCGCCGCCAAGTCTCCAAATATAAATCAGGATCAGTCTTGGCCATTTTCACGACTGCTTCCATTAAGTCTTTTCGCTTGGGTGGGTTTTTCTCATCAATTAATTGACCCAAAAGCGATTCCCACACAGGGACAGTGCGTTCGCGAATCTTCCCATTTTGGTCGTTGCTCTGATTTACATACCCTACCGCTGAGAGCAACCCAAATACCCGCAAATGCTGAGATAGCCGTAACACTGCTGTCAAATCATCTCCCTCCATAGCAGCTTTGCCTTTATAGCGTTGAATATGTCCATGGGCAGATAAACTGATTTGTTCAGATCGAATAGTCATGTGTTTTAAGCCTCCGCAGCCGTAGATAGTTTTTCAATATTGCGAGGTGCTTCTGTCTGAGCAATCCAGCTCTGCAACCAGCCTCGGCCTATATTGGCCTGCCCGCCCACCTGCAAAAGGCCTTGCAATAAATCCAGCAGCACCGCATGGTCAGCGCCTGTAACAGCGTTTTCTTTTAGCAGGTTATAGCCCCAGGCATAGTAAAAAATAGTGTCTCGGGGAATGCACACATCTGTCCAAAAAACTTCGGCACCGCCTGCGTCTTCTTGAATTTTGTTGCGTATCTGAGTCCAAAGAGAATGTTCCATTAAGACTTGAAAGTCGGCATCTGGTAAAATAATCCGGCTTTTATGCCAGGTCGTTTGTACCGAACCTTGTAAGTTTTCGTGCCATTGCCCTGCTAGATCAAGTGCCTTTTTTTGGGCTTCGCTCAAGGCACCCACTTGGATTTGGGCATCTGCAATGGTGTAGCTACCGGCGCGATCGCCCACTGCCTGATCGGGAAACATCACCGATGGTTGCCTTGAAATTAAAGCGTGATCTCGCAACAAAGAATGACAGCTCACCCAAGTAAAAATGTCTTTACCCTGGCGGGTCATTGTTCTCATGGGTACCCAAAGCAATCGAGAATCACCAAACCAAACTTGGTGAACGCCCATCGTCTCGCCGTCTCCTAGCTCTTGGCCAAACAAGCGATCGCAAACCGTCTTGCCTCCCAGTTGCCTCACTTCTTCTCGCAGGCTACCCCGCAGCGATGAGCCAGGAATATAAGGAAAATGGGTATGAACCTCCCGCGCAATATCTAAAATGTTGCCTAAGTCGCCCTCACCACCGCAATGAATAGGTGAAAGACTATAAAGATAGCCCACTCGAAAATCAGTCATAATTCCTCTGTTGATTGAGTTAGTAGGTTATAGATGGGTAAGTGAAAGCTGTCTTAGTAAGACAGCCAAAGTAGCTCGGAGTAGCCGAGCTGCCGCCAAGTGTTGGCTTTATTTGGTCTGGGTCGATTATCTTTGCCATTGACCTGCGGTAAGTCTTGAAACAAACCTTGGGGACGCTCCATGTAATAGGCACTGCCCGGTGGTGCAGCAAATACCTGCGGTGAAGGAATGCTGCCACCCTTGGGATCCCGCAATCGCCCCGCTAAAGGCAGCGCCTTCGCGGTTGCCACACTGACGAGATTTCTGGGCTCTTCATTTCCCCCCGGCTTACCTTTAGCTCCATAGTCTTTATCTCCATGGGCCAGTTTCCACTCCCAAGGATAGGCTCGACAGGTGGACTGTTCCTTGCGCTTACGCTCAAACACTCCCGGCGTCACCAAATAAGCCATAGACCGAGTATCACTGGCAAAATTCTGATTCGACTGCTGCGAGATCGCAGCCCACTGCTCCGTGAGCTCAGGCGCAGCCGACAATATTACCCGATGCCCTTCGCCCCCTAGTCGCATCGTGAGCGCATTTTCCTGCGGCTGAAGCAAAGCATGGGTCTGCGCATCTAGGCCAATGGCCAACTGCCAGTTTGCATCTAGGCGAATGGCGTTTTCAACAAAATAGCCATCGCTCTCTTTTACCTGCCGGGTGCCCACTGCCAAAGCATTATGAGATCGCGTTTCTACCGTCCAAGGATAAGGCCGCTCTTGGCCCTGGCAGTGCCAGTCCGCGTCACTTAAGGGCTGATTTTTTAATAGCTTCATCACCATGGGTGCCGGTAAATACTGGCGAAGTTGTGGATCCGGTTTAACCATGTGCGACTGTTGTTGCGCCGCCAGTTCCTCCTCCTCCAGCCGGTTTTCTAGCACCAAGGGGGCAGGCTTGCGCTCATCCCATTTCATAAACGCACAGGGATGATCTTGCAGCCACTTTACCGGTGTCAGCCGCTGAGCCCCGACATAGTTTAGCGGACGCGGAAGGTACAGCGTTTGCTGATGGCACAGAAACGCGCCGCGTAAGGTGATGTGTTGTTGGGTGCCCAGTAAGCCCCGCAACGCGCCTGCGATCGCCTGCCCATTGGGCGGAAAGGTGCTGCTCGCCCAAGCTCGTTCACCCGAGGTAAAAGGCTTGGCATCGCGCAGTAGCAGCACGTCTAAAGGCGTAAGCGTATACCAATGCATTATCTGTTCCTCCCTTGCAGTGTAATTTCACGATGACGCAGCATAAAGGCCGCTAGCTTAAGCCAATTTTGAACTTCGAGATCTCGCTGGGCAGGCATTGTTGTCTCCCATAGGCTCGTGAGCAAAGCGGCCAAATTTGCTTGAAACGCCTGTTTTAACGAATCTTCTTGCAATGCTTCTCGACGACTGCAAAAAGCCTGCGTCCAAGGCGATATCGCGTCAATTGAGGGCACCGGATGCTGTGACCACATTTGCGCAGCCTGCTCAAACAGAGCCGGTTCTAGCGGTGTTGAACCGTAAGATTGCAGCAGCGATCGCCACTGTGCAAACATCCCAAGTTTCCCCTTGGTTCGACACTCGCCCTTGACGCCAAACTTGCCCGTCGCCTGTAGCTGATTGCCGTTGCCATACAGCACCCGCACTTGCACCGCATCCTTGGCTTCGCCCGTTGGTGAGAGATGCTTTTTAGCCCCGTCCGATTCTGCTGCCCACAGTTGTTCGAGTGCGATCGCCAAGGGCACCGAGTGATGGGCAATCACAATGCCAAAGCTAATGCTTGCTTTCTTACCCATGGTGAATAAAGGCCGAGAAGAAAGCCCCTGAGGCAGCGTTTGAGGATCTTTCCAGCGCCAGTAGTCGCCGTCATTTTCAAAGGCTTGGGCTTCATCTTTCTCGCCGCGAAAGCATTGTCGAATATCCCATAGCCAGCTATCCCACTCCCATAAATTGCTATAGGCCAACACATCATCACCGCCGCCATAAATGAGGCGTCCGGCATAGCGTTGTTCTGTCAGGTAAGGCACCAACTGATTAGAGAAATCCAACAGTGCCCGGCTCAGCGCATTGTGGGTAGAAGGCCCCATCCGCTTTTTCACATCTAAAAAGTCTTCAAAGGCTGTGTTCACCGAAGCCGGAACAGAGCGTGACTCTAGCACATAATCCCGGTAGGTCGAGAGCTTTTGTCCCTTGAGCCATTCGTTCATGCCATCGCCATCGCCTGCGGCCAACACATACCAATCTGCCGGACTTCGCCCTGGATAATGTTGATCGATTGTAGATTGAAGCGCTTGGCGGTAGGTTGTTGCCTGCTCTTGGGATATGTCTAATTCTTCGACTAACCATCCCGCATTCAAGCAGCGGGGATGATATCTTCGATAATCCGCATCGGCAAAGTCATCAATCCAAGGAATGCCCCAAGCTTGGCGGTCTATACCATTTCCTTTTTCACTGACCTTGTCGCTGAGGTCGTGACAAACTTGGTTAAAGTATTCTAGGTGCTCGTCTCCTTTCACCTTGAGATAGCCTGCTACCCCTGCGGTCAAGTCTGGGTAGGCCGCGTTTAGCTTACTGTCTTCCAATTGCAATAATTTTGGCAATATCAGGTGCAACCCCCGCTTTAATGTCTCGGTGGCATTGAGCTGCTCATTACCATCAAATAAGCCAGCCTGCCGCTGCCATTGCGCTTTGACTCTAGCTTCTGGCACCCATGGCTGTTCACTATGTACCGCTGCACCTACGCCCGATACGGTTGAGCGCACGCTAAACACAGTGGGAATTTCCCAATTGCGAAAGCTCTTAACGGCGGTTAGGCTCCAGCGCGTTTGGTCAAAAATGGGTGCCCACCAAGAGCCTACGTTAACGGTCGCGTCTTGATCCAACCCCTGTTTTCCTAAGTCGCAGACCTGTCGTAAAAACGTCAATTCTGCATCTTGAAATAAGCGAGATTTAGAAGCTGCGCGATCGCTGACCTGATACATTTTATTTTGAGCTTGAATCCAAGTTTGCAAAGCATCTGCTTGCCCTGTTGAAGCATTGCTTTGCAACGATTCTCCTTCTGCGCCTACCGGCAATGCGCTCCAGTAGGTTTGCCATTGACTGTCAAGCCATCCATGCCAAGTCGCGCTATCAAAAGAAAGATCTTTCATCCAATGACGCGCTTTAAGTTCATGGAAAACTAACTTGCTAAGCTTTTTCCACTCTTGCCTTAGGGTTTGTTCGGCCATTTGCATGGCTGCTTGTACGCGATCTTTAGGCAAGAGTACAACCAATACATTGGGAAACCCAGCAGTCAAAAGCTGTCCTTCCGTAGGTGGCTGAATCCACTGCTGCCACTCTGGCCACCCCTTAAAGTCGCCCTGCTGATTGCCAATGCCCTGCACTAGCCATTGGTCAATGAGCGGTTGTTGAAATAAACTGGGATAAATTAAACAATCCGGGCCATACTTCCACGCCAATGCCCAGCTAACTTTGGCCGAAAGGTAGTGCAAAATCCAAGAACCCGCCCAAAAGTCACGCATTTTGCGGCTTGCTTTGATCAACTCTTGAATCGGCGTAAAGCTAAACGTTGCCAAATAAGCTGTCGAATCCTCTGTGTCTGTACCCGTGCTCAGGTCTTCAAGGCTCAAGTTGTAACCCGCTAACGCGCCTGCCATTGCCGCTGTGACGCTAGCATTGCCCCAATTAGAACTATCGGGCAATCGCGGTTCGGCAGGCGTGAGCAGGAGCATAGGGTCATTGCCCATTGCCTGACAGGTCGCTTCTGGCAAACAGCGCCATAGCCACCAAAATACCTGCTGCGGACAGGTCATCTTACGCACCGGATCCAAAAGGTGGCTACCGATGCCGTCTAAATAGTCTGCTCGTGAAGACTGCGCTAGTAGCTGCTGATGCTGCTCTATTTGAAAAGGTTGCTTCTCTCCTGAAAGCAAATGAGAGATCTCTAGGCCAGAGTTATCCTGTGGGGAGGTTTCTCCACTGTCTGATGATGCGTAGTTTACCCCTGTAGATAAATTGCTGAGAGCAGCGCGATCACTGGCGGCGGCGATTGCCCTTGCCAAGCCAATCCGCTTTAAGGTGGGCTGTGTCGAAGTTGCCGGATCCCAACCCTTCGTCTGCCAGTCTTCCATCACGGGCAAGGTTTGCCAATCTAGCTGCCTAGATGGTTCTGCAGCATCATAGAGTACCTGTAGCGCCGGATTGTGCAGTAGTCCCCAAATTTTTGACTGCCAAAAAACTTTAGACGCAAGAAACTGAGACAAAGCAAACCTCTTTTCTGATGATCGTCGTGTACCACTGTTCACTACCCGGTACCGAGTGAACCTAAGATAGCGGGATTTTTAATAAAACTCTATAAGAACTCAGTATTGTGCATTTTTTACTTACCATGCCAGAATTGAGATTTGATAAAGCTTTCAGCGAAAGGTCTAAAGTTTTCAAATATTTTCTTTTTTATTTTCCAAACGGGAATTCAAGTTTATGCCCTTCGCCTATAGTGAACAGTCCGCTTTTGAACGCTTACTGCTGCTGATTGCGACGTTTGTACAGTATCCAGGTATCGGTAGTGCTGAGTCAGGGGCACAAGATTCGGCTCGCGATGCCTTTGAGGTCATTCAGGAGAAAATGCAGGCGATCTCGCAGACCTGTGACATTGATCTCCCGCTATACTCGGCGCACACGCTGCGCAAAGATCTCAAGACCCTTCGACAATACGGTATCCTTGAGCGGCGGATGTATCGGTGGGGTTATTACTTAGGCACCGGTGCGATGAGCCGGGATGAACTTCAAACCGCACTCCAATCGTTAGCCGCTCATGCTAAGTCTCAACGAGATCCCAATGTTCGGCGAGTTTTTCAAACCCTCGAACAGCGCTTGCGTGGGCTCAATCTCGAATCTGCTGGTCAGTTGTTTTATCCAGTTCGCACTCAGCTAGATCGCGCTATTGTCTATGCTGATCCAGAAGAAATGATGAATAAAGGCCAGTATCGCCACACCTTATTTCATCAGCTTATAGGCCTAGAAACTGCAATTTTTCAAGGGCAAGTTGTAAAGCTTTATCGGCAGCGGGATCCTTACAGTCAGATCAACGTCGGCTATATACAGGTGTATCCTCTACAGCTTATCTATGTTGATATTGCCTGGTATTTGTTGTATGAAGATCAATCTACCCAGCACTTAGAAGTAGAACGTGTTGATCGCTTTAGTGATTTTCTCACGGTAGTAGATCCCAATGGGCGAGGATTGCCTGCTCAGCAACAAAGTTTGCAAACTGCGCACAAGCTACTTAGCAATGGATGGGGCCTTTATTTAGGAAATGCTGCAGAACAGTCAAAAGAGCGCGCTGGGCAGCTTGACTATGTGGAGGTGTGGGTAAAATTCTTTCCGCCTGTTATGAATTTTATTTTAGAAGGCGATCGCCGCCATCCTAAGCAAAAAGTGCAAAAACGCACGAAGGGTCAAGAAACGCACGTAGATTACAAGATTAAACTGCCTGCGCGATCTCTTAATGAATTTTGTTATTGGGTACATCGGTTTATGCAGTACGCCCAAATAATTTCGCCCCAGTCGTTGGTAGAACAACATCATCAAGCGGCCTTAGCTCTCGCCAAGCGATACGAAACTTGACCGTAAAAACACAGCGTTTTGAGTGGTACCTAGAGCTTTTTTGACACCTTGGAGAGGAGCGGCAAGCCTCTTAAATATAATCCTAACGGTGCTAAGTCCATTCTTGCCTTGGCACTGACTAACATTCGCTTAAAGTTCTTGCTCAGATTCTTGCAACATTCAAGTGCTCAATCACCTCTCTCATTGGCCATGTCACCGGCCAATGTATGGTTCTCAGGATGGCTGTTGCAAACGTTTCTATTCAATTAGGATTCCCAGTGCATCGTAACGTCGCTCTTGTTTTGATATAGCAGACTCAGACTGCATGTACGTTCTAAAAATTTGCCTATCAAAGCTGTCAAATTCAACAATCTCAGCACTGACCGCTGATTGCTTAGCAGTGGGCAAACCTTCAGCATCCCTGTAATAAGCAATCGAATACTCTCCGCCATTGGGCGTAGGATGATCAATCCTTTCCTGTGTCTTTGCTGCGTTCAAGCTCATTTAATTACTCCATCCTTTTTCAATCGGTTCTTCATTTTGCGGGGCTCACTTCACATATCTCTTAGGATACTTTTGTTCCCATTCAATTGGGATTCCCAGCGCGTGGGAACAGAGAGGATAAAAGACGGCGTAGAATAAAAAACTCTAAGACGTTTCCATTCAATTGGGATTCCCAGCGCGTGGGAACCGACCTTCTACAGTGGACAGGCTGGCGACTCACGTACATTCAAGTTTCCATTCAATTGGGATTCCCAGCGCGTGGGAACAATTCTCAATGAAGCTGTGGCTACGGGAAGTCCAACTCGTTTCCATTCAATTGGGATTCCCAGCGCGTGGGAACTGCTTATAGATCACGCTTATACAAAAAAGGTGATCAAGTTTCCATTCAATTGGGATTCCCAGCGCGTGGGAACGAATTGTCTATATGAGCATAGGGGATTCACTTATAGAAGTTTCCATTCAATTGGGATTCCCAGCGCGTGGGAACATGAACAGTACACAATTTCACCATAATAGTAACAAGGAACGTTTCCATTCAATTGGGATTCCCAGCGCGTGGGAACTACGATTGCTAGGCTTGTTTTTGTAAAATTAGAAAAGTTTCCATTCAATTGGGATTCCCAGCGCGTGGGAACTCAGTGATGACCTAATATCAGGAGATGATGATTATTGTTGTTTCCATTCAATTGGGATTCCCAGCGCGTGGGAACTTAAGCCTAATGATCCTTTACTTTGTTTAATTCAATGAAAAGTTTCCATTCAATTGGGATTCCCAGCGCGTGGGAACAAGTAATGAGACAGTGATCGCCCACTATAACGATCTCTTAGGGTTTCCATTCAATTGGGATTCCCAGCGCGTGGGAACCAAGCTAGCGCCAATATGGGTAAGGTACTAACTAAGAAGTTTCCATTCAATTGGGATTCCCAGCGCGTGGGAACTTACATACTTTATAAAGCAATACCGATTACACCACGATTGTTTCCATTCAATTGGGATTCCCAGCGCGTGGGAACATTACCTGCCCGACAGAGAAAACCATCCTAGTCAGTGGATGAGTTTCCATTCAATTGGGATTCCCAGCGCGTGGGAACGTGACGGGATGCCTGCCGACCAAACCGGATCGATGTTTCCATTCAATTGGGATTCCCAGCGCGTGGGAACGTGACGGGATGCCTGCCGACCAAACCGGATCGATGTTTCCATTCAATTGGGATTCCCAGCGCGTGGGAACCGGTAACAAAAATGATCCCAATAAACGGGGCTATTGGTTTCCATTCAATTGGGATTCCCAGCGCGTGGGAACGCTTTTTACCAGCTTGTTTTAACTACAATTTGAGAGACGTTTCCATTCAATTGGGATTCCCAGCGCGTGGGAACTAGCCGTCTTTATAAAGAAGGTAACCAAAAATATTGTTTTTTAATTGTTTCCATTCAATTGGGATTCCCAGCGCGTGGGAACTACAGTAGATGATTCAACGGTTATCAACTCTACGCTTAATAAGGTTTCCATTCAATTGGGATTCCCAGCGCGTGGGAACGTTGGTGTGCTAGGGGCTAGTAGGGGGCTTCGTAAAAGAAATGTTTCCATTCAATTGGGATTCCCAGCGCGTGGGAACTTTTGTCAGCTAGGTAATAACCCTTTAATTACTGTGGGACAGTTTCCATTCAATTGGGATTCCCAGCGCGTGGGAACTCCAAAATTATCCTTTATGACGGGTTAGAGTCGCAAAATGAAGGTTTCCATTCAATTGGGATTCCCAGCGCGTGGGAACGTGATATATTGGCTAGCCATTGAGCAACTGACCTAGAGTTTCCATTCAATTGGGATTCCCAGCGCGTGGGAACCAGGCCAATGCGAGTAATCATTCTCACAGAGTCTTCTAGCTTAGCTAGTTTCCATTCAATTGGGATTCCCAGCGCGTGGGAACTTTTATAACACTTCGGTCTACCTTCAAAGCCTTAGCCAGTTTCCATTCAATTGGGATTCCCAGCGCGTGGGAACCTTAAGGTCTTCATCGCTAGTTAGAAGACCTAAAAGTTTCCATTCAATTGGGATTCCCAGCGCGTGGGAACTTGAAGGGCCAAAGATTACTGCTGATGATGCTGTGTTTGGTTTCCATTCAATTGGGATTCCCAGCGCGTGGGAACCCTGAGCTTGTGGGGCCAGTACGAGAACAGCAATGAAGAGCACCAGGTTTCCATTCAATTGGGATTCCCAGCGCGTGGGAACCGTCTTTTAGAGTTAAGTTTGAAACTATAAAACTCTCTTAGTTTCCATTCAATTGGGATTCCCAGCGCGTGGGAACTGGCCGTCCTGTGGACTCATGGAACTGGAATTGGCATGACAGTTTCCATTCAATTGGGATTCCCAGCGCGTGGGAACCAGGCTCACCCGATAGCCAAGCAGTTTCTTCCCAACTAAGCTCTGTGAGTTTCCATTCAATTGGGATTCCCAGCGCGTGGGAACCAGTGTGTACCCGACTTTTCTAAACTCTGCTTCAACGAGTTTCCATTCAATTGGGATTCCCAGCGCGTGGGAACCTCATCTGAAATCTGAGGAATACCGCCTCTAAGTTTCCATTCAATTGGGATTCCCAGCGCGTGGGAACCGTCTACGAATTTCAGCCTCCACAGCACCTTGACTTTCCCGTTTCCATTCAATTGGGATTCCCAGCGCGTGGGAACCTGTAACTGCCAACTCACCGGCAGGAGCCCGCTTGACTAAAGAGCCGGTTTCCATTCAATTGGGATTCCCAGCGCGTGGGAACATCACAAAAGCATTAGTGCCAGCAGCGCAAAGATGGAGTTGTTTCCATTCAATTGGGATTCCCAGCGCGTGGGAACTCTAACCCGTCTTTGGCCTTAAGTGCGAAGACATAGTTAGTTTCCATTCAATTGGGATTCCCAGCGCGTGGGAACAGAGCTGCGAATAGGGGGGATGAAACATGTCTTTAGGTTTCCATTCAATTGGGATTCCCAGCGCGTGGGAACTCCCAATTAGAAGAGAGACCTGGGCAATAAACCCAGAGGAGTTTCCATTCAATTGGGATTCCCAGCGCGTGGGAACGGTACTCTGTGACAAAAGACCTATCTTCTATAAATTCAGAGTTTCCATTCAATTGGGATTCCCAGCGCGTGGGAACTTGCTCTAGCAATGAGTCGGCCCGCTCTTGGCGGTTGATCGCGCTCAGTTTCCATTCAATTGGGATTCCCAGCGCGTGGGAACTTTAGTCCGACTTTTCCTTGGGGTTTCTGTCGGCTTCGTCGTTTCCATTCAATTGGGATTCCCAGCGCGTGGGAACTATAAGAGAGAGGTCATCAACGGGAAAACACAACTAGTTTCCATTCAATTGGGATTCCCAGCGCGTGGGAACCTAGACTCTATAGCTGATGTGTTTTCTCTATCGGCTAAAATGTTTCCATTCAATTGGGATTCCCAGCGCGTGGGAACCTGGAAGCTTTTTTGAGGGGGAGTCTAGTCCTCCCTCGTTTCCATTCAATTGGGATTCCCAGCGCGTGGGAACAGATAACCGACTGATTATCACGCCCATGCGACCGGACTTGTTTCCATTCAATTGGGATTCCCAGCGCGTGGGAACCCCTCGTATTGAAACCTATTTGTAGCAAGCTGTCCAGCATCCATTTGCGAGCCTCATGCCATTTGACAGTTCTCCAGCCCTACTGAGCCTTAAAATAATCCCTACAACCCAGTCCTCACAAGGCGTCGAGGCTGACAACGGTAGCATCAGCCTTTCCAGCTTTTCTCCCCACCCTCGCAACACCTTCAAAAACATACCCCTTACACAATCACCGAACCCGTCACCGGCGGATCGCCGCCGACAGCACACATTCAAAAACACTATACTGCACCCAGCCAGATCACTCCGTACTCCCCGACGACAGTAAATCAGGTAAGCTTTCTCTCGATCCAGCTGATTGATATCCTGGCGAAAGGTCTCCGCATAAAAGTCAATATTGATAGCATTTTCCAAATGACCTTGAGAAAACTCTCTCGGAGTACGCACATCTAAAATAACCAAGTGAGGATTGGTGCGGTTGGTTTGAATGAGATCATGGGCTTCTTGAGGCGTCAGGTGAATTGCCGTCTCGGCTTTTTGAGATGGGATATACCTTGTTTCAGCGGTGAGCGACTGCTCTATGCCCACCGAGATGGCTAATGCAGAACCGGTCAAAAATCCGAGAAGCAGAGCAATGCCTAATTTCCTCATAGTCTGATTCCTTTGTTCTTGGTCTATCTTGAGCTACTGAGGCTGGCGCATCGACTAATTAGAAGGCGGATCTCAGCCCCCCTTCCTCCATCAAATCTTTGTGCTCTGCGAAAGATAGGACATCAGTGATTGAGATATTCTTTCAAAATATCTCTAGCTTTGCCCTTTTCCTTGAGTAAGTCCGCAATTAGAATTCGAGCGGTCACAGAAGGGCGAAGATTGCACTCAGCGGCCAAGCTCTTGAGCGCATCTTTCTCATGCTTCTTAAGGCGAACGCCAATAGGCTTGCCTAAGCTGTCAGTTTGCTCAACGAATTTACCCAGGTCATCTCTATCCATAAAGGTTTTCCTTTGTCAGTGCTTCTGCCCTCATTCTATAACGGTGGTTAACATCGGTGAAATTTAATATGGGGAAAAACATCATTTTCCGTTGTTAACTGTGGTTATCCGTGGTAAACTAAAAAAGTAAAGCAAAAGGGGCAGAGAACTTTGCACGGTGACTCTACCCCTACGCGAAACCCTCAACAAGGAATTTCACAATGACCATTAGAACACAAGCCCAAGACCTTAAGCCAGCAGCGCCCGAGTTTTCTCTTCGCGGCCAGTCCTGCGCCATCTGGCAGCTACTGAACCTCCGCCTCAGCCTGACGCACCCTGACGCCATAGATGCCCGCTATACCCACACGGTCAAACTGCTGCTGACGAAACCCACGCTAGGCTACAGCCCAGAGGCAGAATCAGACGAACTGGTCTTGAGCCTGACGCTAAAGAGTGAGCCTACGCCCGTGCGCCAAACGCTAGAGCGCTACATAGCAGAAGAATTCCCCGGCTGGACGATGCGCCAGTGGTGGACAACCGCCGATGTCTTGGCTACAGACGAACCGTTCTAAAGCCGCCGCCTGCTGGGCAGGCCGAGCGACTGCCCAGCCTACCGATACATTCTTAATTCAACTGCAATTCAACTGCAATTTCACTGCAATTCCACTGCAATTCAATCGCAATTCCAACCCTAAAGGACTTTGACAAATCATGACTCAGACAACGCAAGCGATGATCGCGCTCCTAGAGCGGATTGCGATCGCCCTAGAGACGCCCGCCCAACCGCCCGCCCCTGAGGGCTTCAGTGGCTATGGCCAGAAGGTCTACTGCAACCTGACGAAAGGGAATGGCGAGGGCTGGTATGTGTTAGAGGACGGCAATGCGTTCACCCAGCCGCCGATCTTTCGCGGACGGGTAGTGGGCTTACGCTTTCCGACCGTAGAGCGCAGGGGGAAGGAGGTGGTTAAGTTTCATCTGTTCATGCGAGCAGGGGGAGAAACGACAACTTTTGAGGCAGGACGCGAGTGTTTCTTTAGCAAGACGGTGCTTGCGGCACTGGCGTTGGCTTCTCCTGAGGTGCTATCGCGTCCTCTTCAGCTAGCAACTTACGTTAAGGCGCTGCGGACAGGCGATAGGACACTGGCTGTGGCGCTGCGGGATAGCGCAGGGAATAAGCTGTCGTGCGATTGGACGAACGATGATGACTGGCAGGCGATTGTGGGGCTGGCGATGGAGAACGTGCGGGGGGCGATGGGGGGTTAGGGGCTGTGGCTGAAGGCTGAGGGGGTTGGGGGCTGAGGGGTTGGGGGCTGAGGGGGTTCTCAATCTCTGTGTTTGCTATACTTCACCTAGTACTGAAAGAGGGGATTAATCCCGACTGTGACCTATACGCAAGTTCGCTACAGCACATACGCAGCGTATTTAGCGTCTGACGTGGAGCCAGATGGAAAGTTTTGTTTGCTTAGCAACGGAGAGGTCATAGAG
>Ga0208979_100322_pt1 | contig 42916 bp, 42 predicted proteins | sample HotLakConsUCCSLE_FD_184738 | JGI IMG/M metagenome (GOLD analysis project Ga0208979, IMG submission 184738) | Hypersaline microbial mat communities from Hot Lake, Washington, USA - Hot Lake Consortium UCC-SLE (SPAdes) | ecosystem: Environmental > Aquatic > Non-marine Saline and Alkaline >... | reverse complement strand
AAAGACTTCTGTCGCATTCGCGGTTATTTATCTACCCTGCGAAAGCAAGGTCTTGATGTCTTGGATGCACTCGTCGATCTGTTTTCTGGAAGTACTCGCTCGCTCCTACCCCAGCCTGAGTAGTTACGAAAAAATGCCTGATTCGTCGCTACTTGACACGGTAGAAGGTATAGACTTAGCAGCACTTTTGGATCGAATAAATCTTCGACTTACTGCTTTAATGGGCCAAGACTATCAGCTTGGCCATAGCTACTTTATGAATATCAATGACGTAGCTGAACTTCATCTCGTCTGGTATCAACAGATTATCCCTCTTTTACAAGAGTACTTTTATAACGATTTTGAGAGACTCAAGGCCGTGCTAGGCAAACAGTTTGTGCAATCTACTAATTTGGATGCAACACTCATCGGTGACCTCCAGCACCTTTGTAATTTAGAAAGCCAGCATTCGATAAAAGTATTTTCTCCGGATACGGCTTTCCTCGACGCTCTAAAAGATATATGAACAGCAGCGTAAACCGAGCTAGGAAAACGGGCTTATTTGGAAAAAGAGGCGAGAGAACAAGCCATATCCTGAGCCTGCCGTATCCTGAGCCTTATGGTGGAGGTGGTAAAGTTGAATGCCGATGATTGCTTTTGACCTAGTGGCAGAAGCAGATGACCTGATAGATCTGATAACTGGTGTAATGACTGGTGTAACTTATGGAACCCTTGACGAAAGCTAAGTCCCTGTCGGAATCCGTTTTGGACGATATTTTGACCTGGCAGTTTTTAGTGGCTTGGGCGGGTGAAGGGAATGGTGAGCTTCAGCGATTGGGCTGGTGGCGAACCGATTTGACTGATGAGCTAGGCGGCGGTGATTTTTTTCGGCGACTGCTGCCTAAAACGGGTCAATGGGCAGCGTTAGAGGCCGTGCGGCAGGCCGCCATTGAGCACGATCAAAAGATTCGACAGCGGCTCTCTCAGCCAGATTTAGTCAATACGCTTTTCTTTTGGGGCTTTGCAGTGGACGAAGCACTCGCCGACCGGATAGCTGTGCATAAGCGCAGTGAAGAACTCCCGAGTGAGCGGCTAACGCTACCGTTGCGGTTAGAAGGCGACTTTGTTCAAACTGATTTAGAAAATACGCTAAAGATTGCCGGACAGGCAGCGGCCTATAAAATTGTGCCGGATGGTCGAGAGCTGACAGGAGAAATGTCGATTGCTTATGGCTTGAGGGCGCATAGCCTAGCAGCGGCTTTGCTGCCTTTGAGCGATCGCTATCCAATGCCGTTTTATCGCTTGGAGGCGCCCAATGTCATCTAAAGCCAAAACAATAAAAGCCAGTAGCCCGCAATCTAAAGCGCCAGAAGACACAAAAATTCAGCCTATCTACGGCGCTGAGGTCGTGCAGTTTCATACTCGACTGCTGCGCGTGTCCCTAGCCTTAGACGAGAGTAGGGCCTACTGGGAACAGCAAGCAGCCGATCTTTCCCTTCAAGACAAGCAGGGCAAACGGGCAGAGCGGGCGTTTGAATCGCGATGGTTTGGGAGTAAAAGCTTGGAACGGGTGCGGCAACTGCTCGCTGACTTTAGCCATCGGTACGATGCTTATCCAGCCTCTTTGAAGGTCTTAACCGGTTGGCAACCGAGCGATCCAACGACTCGCCAGAATATTTGCCACTGGCATTTGCAGCTTGCCGACCCAATGTACCGGGCATTCTCAGGAGACTTTTTAGAGCAGCGACGATCGCGAAGCATGCCGGGGGAATCGCAGCTAGGCGCGATCGCAGTCAGCATTGATCGAGACATTGCCGCTCGCTGGGTGCGCCAAAACCTACAGACAGAATGGGCAACGGCGACCATTTTAAGGATGGCGACAGCGCTGATTACCTGTGCAACTGCCGCAGGGCTTTGCAAAACGACCGCTGGAACGCGTGTGCTTACTTATCCTAAGGTTACGGATGCGGCATTAACTTATTGGCTGTATTTTTTGAAGGATTTGCGGTTTGAGGGAACGCTGCTAAGTAATCCTTATTTTGCTTCGGTGGGTTTGGGGGAAGGATTTCTAGAGCCCAGGCTGAGGCAGCTGTCAGCGCTAAAATTTAGCCGAATGGGAGATTTGTCCGAATTTAACTGGCAGTATGCGGATATTGAACGGTGGGCAGAAAGTGAGTTAGGAATACCCGTGCCAGAGATACCGACCAAAATACAGCCAGCAATACAGCCAGAGACGAAGGTATGAACGCTCCAACTCAGCAAATCCAGCAGACGATTGAGCAAGCCTCGCTAGATCGGGCGATTAATGAGCTAAGGAAAGATTTGCTCGATGATGCGGGGCCTCGCATTAGTACCATGCGAAACTACCGATTTGCGATTTTGACTTACGATCCTGAAAAAGAGTTTGACCTGCGCCAACGGATTCGTAATTTGAGCGATGAACTAACCGGTAAGGGATGGAATGTACTGTCCATTTCATTGCAGAAGTTGCTGCTAGATCGGCTGAAGGCAGAAGATCCTCGGGTACTAGAGAGCATTATTCGAATGGAACACCGGCTCCATGAAAAAGACCCGGAGCGAGCCCTTACCCATTTGAAAAATAAGCTCACTCGCTATGTGGAGGGTCCCGATGGAATTGCTCGCGATGTCATTGAGCGAATTAGTCAATTTGCCGACGACTATCCCAATGAGACGAATCGAACGCTATTTTTTCTAGGTCGAACCGGCGCTTTGTATCCGTTTTTTAGATCTTCAGCGCTGTTAAAGCATATTGATGGAAAGACCAGAAATCTGCCGGTGGTGGTGCTATATCCGGGGGAACGTAGGGAGCGGCAGGCGCTTTCTTTTATGAAAGAGCTTTCGACAGATAGAGACTATCGACCTCGGGTTTATTCATAAGACTGGTTTATTCATAAGACTGGTTTATTCATAAGACTGGTTTATTCATAAGACTGGTTTATTCATAAGACTATATTTTCGACTTATTTTCCACACTGACTTATTTCCTAAACTGACTTATTTGTCTAAGCTATCGAACAACATGCTACTCAAAGATCTCTTTGCCAATGACGTAACGCGCGATATTCCGCCTGTGGTGTATTTCCACGAGCAAAATCCGGCAAAGGTGGCAGAAGAAGTTGGTGAGTACATTATTACAGGCGGCTACCCAACGGACGATCCGCGCTGGAATTACATTAAAGCATCAGGCATTCATGAGCAGTTTGTGCGCCTGCTAGCAGGGCTGATAGAAGAATTGCAAAAAGGAAGTCCAGCGCTGCCCGCATCCTGGATTTCAGGGTTTTACGGCTCGGGTAAGTCGAGCTTTGCAAAGCTACTGGGTTTGGCGTTAGATGGATTGGCGCTACCAAACGGCGAACCGTTGGCAGAAGCATTGCTACGCCGGGATGATTCACCGAAGGCGGCGGAGTTAAGAGAGAATTGGCAAGCGCTAAAAGCACAGATCGATCCGATCGCGGTGGTGTTTGATATTGGGGCGGCAGCTCGCGATGACGAGCAGATTCACTCGGTCGTAAAGCGGCAGCTACAAAGGCGGCTGGGCTACTGCGGCGATATTCACTATGTGGCAGACCATGAGCTGAAACTGGAGATAGAGGGCGAATGGGCAAGATTTTTGGAGACGGCACAGCAGGTACTGGGCGAGCCCTGGGATAGGGTAAAAACCTCTCCGGTTGCAGATGAGGAATTTTCGCAAGTGCTGCATGAGATGAATCCAGCGCTATATACCGATCCGCTGAGCTGGTACGACAGTAGAGCAGGGGCCAATACCGGGGTCGGTAGCTCGGCGGAGGAAACCACAAAAGCGATCGCACAAATGCTTCAACACCGGGCACCGGGCAAAACACTGTTTGTCGTGGTCGATGAAGTCAGCCAGTACATTTTTCAAAATACGAACCGAATGCTGGCTTTGCAGTCGTTTGTGCAGGCGTTAGGGCAGCGGCTAAAAGGGCAAGTGTGGCTGCTGGCAACCGGCCAGCAAAAGCTAGAAGACAGTGACGATGAGAGCAATATCAATAAGCTTAAGGATCGCTTTCCGCCTAAGCTACGGGTGCATTTAGCGCCGACCAATATTCGCGATGTGGTGCATAAACGGCTGCTCAAAAAGCGAGCAGACCAGGTGGGGGCACTGGCAGATTTGTTCGATCAGCATCGTAGCGATTTGAAGCTGCATGGCTATGAGTGCGAGTCGATTGCGAAAGAAAGCTTTTTAGAGGTGTATCCGCTGCTGCCCGGATATGTGGATTTGCTCATGCAAATTACCTCAAATTTGCGATCGCGCTCTACTAAAGCCAAGGGCGATGATCATGCCATTCGCGGCCTGTTGCAGCTGCTCGGCGAGCTGTTCCGTGAGCAGCAGCTGGGCGAACAAGAACTCGGCGCGCTCATTACGCTCGACCATATTTTTGACGTACAGCAATCGGCACTCGATAACGATGTCCAAACGACGCTAATGCGGCTGTTTGCCCATGAGGAAGTCGTGGCCGATGCACTGGCGGTGCGAGCAGCCAAAGCAGTAGCGCTGCTAGAGCTGATTCAAGAGCAGGTGCCGACGACACCTATGCTGGTGGCGCAGTGTTTGTATAGCCGCATCGGCTTAGGCAATCAAACGGCAGAGGTGACGCAGGCGCTAGAGAAACTGCGGGAGCTGAGCTTACTGTCCTACTCGGAGAAAACGGGCTATAAAATTCAGAGTTCAGCGGGGCAAGAGTGGGCTAGGGAGCGCGATCGCTATACCGTAACGCCTGATGCCACCAGTGAGATTGTGGCGCAAAAGCTCAAAGATCTGTTGGGAACAGCAGAGAATCCAAAGTACCAGGGCAATGGGTTTCGCTGGGCGGCTTACTACAGCGACGGTAGGCAACGGCAAGATGAGCGCTTGCAGGTGCCGAGCGAACTGGCAGTGGTAACGATAGATTTTCGCTATGTGCCCAAGGCCGACAATCAAGCAGATGAATGGATTAAGGAGAGCGCCAACAGCAGTCGAATTTTTTGGGTGGTGAGTAAGCAAGATGGGCTAGACGGTGAGATTAAGCGATTGGTGCGATCGCGCTATATGCTCAACCGCTATGATTCTCGCCGATCGACCTTATCGGAGAGTAAGCGGCGACTGCTCAGTGACGAACAGAGCCAGAGTGAAACCCTTGAAAACCGGGTAAAAGACGCGGTGGCTGAGGCGTTTGTTTTGGCAGGCGAGGTTTATTTTCGGGGACGACAAATTGACCGGCAGCAGTACGGCAGTGGGTTTGCCTCCCTGCTGACCCGATTGGCAGAGGGGCTACTGCCTGATATTTACAACCGGTATGTAAATGTAGCCGTGACAACTACAGAGCTGCTTCAGCTATTAGAGCAAAATCTATCGGGCATATCTTACAAGTTCATGGCTGAGGGGCTGGGGATTTTGGCCTTAGATGAGGGCAAGTATGTGCCGACCTGCGAGGGCGAAGTCCCCACTCGCATTGAGCAGTATGTGCTAGAGGAGCGGGGCATCTCAGGCAGTGCGCTGCTCACTCACTTTGGCGGGCCGCCCTATGGCTATCCGGCGGATGTGGTGCGGGCTTGCTTGGCAGGGCTATTGCGGGCGAGCAAGGTGCAAATTCGGCCTGGAACGGGGGCCGAAATCAATTCAGTGCGCGATCCGGGCGCGAGAGATGTGTTTACCAAGGCGCAGGATTTAAAGCGGGCAGATGTGCTGCCGCCCAGTGACAAGGGGGTAACGCGGCGCGATTTGAATGCGATCTGTCAGTTTTTTGATCGGCGGCTGGGCGAACCGCTAGATCGCGATAAGGACATCGTGGCCGACCGAGTGCATGAGCGCTTTCGAGAGCAGGCAGGGCGGCTGCGGCTGCTAGAGCAGCGCTATGCTCAACTGCCAGGGCGGGTGGCGCTGCCGGAGTCTTTGCAGAAGTTGCAAAAGGCATTGGAAGACTGTACGCGATCGCGCCAAGTAGAGCGAACGCTGCTGAATACCAAACGCAATTTAGATGTATTAGACGATGGCATTTATGAGCTGGGGCGATCGCTCTCTGAGCTGTTAGATGAAAAGGTGAGTGCGGTGCAGCGGGCGATGACTGTGCAGCTGCATCAGGTGGCGCAGCTGAGGCAGGTGGGTCGGCTTAGGGGCATAGAGCATGAGGTGGCGGCGCTAAAGTTGCACTTTGAGGTGCATCAAGCGAAACCTTGGGAGGAGGTGGCGGCGCTGCTGCCTGCGATTGAGGCGATTGAAGCCCATTATCAGCAGGTGCGGCTCAGCTTTATTGAGCAACAGGAGCAGACCTTTGAAGAGGTCTATGGGCAGTTGCAGTACCGCTTAGGTTATTCGACGCTAACGGAGGAGAAGGCCGCACGGGTATCGAGTCCGCTGCGAGAAGCGCTTACTAACACGACTCAAGCGGCGTTGCAGCCGCCTTTAATTGAGCTAAAAGAACCGGCGCAGCAGCGGCTGTATGAGGCGGTGAGGCTGGCGAATCGGTATTTGGATGATGCGATCGCCCAAGAAACCGGCACGCAAACGATTGAGTTTAGCGTGACTTCGCTGCTGAGTAAGCGGGAGGTGAGCAGCGTGGCGGAGGTCGATGCGCTGTTGGGGCGGCTGCGGAGCGAGTTAGTCGATAAGCTAGAGGGCAGCGCGGATATTCGGATTCGATTGATTTAGCGGGACATGAATGTTGATTTCTACGATCGAGATCAGGCTGCGCAGGCGGGGCATTACCCTATTATTGAGGTGTTTAATCAGAGGCCAGCATAGTCACACAAGCCAAGCGAGAAGTCTATGAAGAATAATAGTACCGAGTCGGAAGATGAACTTCGCTCAGCATATGACTTGAAAAACTTGAGGGTGAGGCGTTTAGGATCTGGGCGAAAAAGCTTTGCTGAGGCAGTTGTACGGCTAGAATCGGACTTAATTTTTATGAACTATATCGCCACAGACTACAAACACATTCAGCTCAACGATGAGCAAGTGCCCTACATTGAGGGCAGCACGATGAAAGTAGTTGAGCTGATTACCTCGCACTTGGCCTATGGCTGGAGTCCTGAAGAACTCCACTTCCAGTTTCCACATATCGCCCTTGGCAAAATCTACTCAGCTCTAGCCTACTACTGGGATCATCAAGAAGCCCTAGATGACGATATGAAAAGGCGTCTCGAAAAAGTCGATAGGCTTCAGCGGCAAGCTCCGGTTTCTCGTATTGCCCAACAGCATAAAGCAAGAGGCATTAAATAATTGATTTGTACGCTCACGGATTGTGGGTTATCAGCCCATAATGGGAGTCGATCTTTAAACCGTTTTTATGACTCATCTCACGCCAGAAGCTAAAGCTAAACTCGCCCGCACAATCCGCGACTTTCGTGGCACGGCCAGCGATCCAAACGGGGGGCTGCTGCTGAAGGGAATGCGGGAGGCGGCAGAGGGGACGTATCGGCTGTCGATTAGGCCTGCTGATAATGCGGGCTTGGCTGAGGAACAGTTTGAAAAGCGAAAGCGGCTGGAGGACTGGCTCAAGGAGCAGGTGCGGGCGGATGTGGCAACACAACAGCCCAAGGACAAGAACAAACAGAAATTTGAACAAGAGAGCTGGGAGCGGCACTTAACCGACGCGATTAAGCTGGCGGGGGCGACGGTGCTGAACCGGCTGGTGGTGATTAAGCAGCTTGAGGCGCGGGGAATGGTGAAGCCTGCGGTGGTGACGGGTGGATGGAATAGTGCGGGCTATAAGGAGTTTCGAGAGTTTGCGCCGGACTTGTGTAAGGGCGAGACCGAGGGCTATGGGCTACTGCTAAAGCTGCTGTGTGATGAGCTGGCCTTGGAGCTGCCGGGGTTGTTTGGTTCTGTTAGTTTAACGCAATTGTTTGAGGTGCCTGCGAGTACGCTGCGAAAGGTGGTGGATGGGCTAAATGCACCGGCGCTAGAGAGTGCCTGGCTGGATGATACAACCTTGGGATGGGTGTATCAGTATTGGAATGATCCAGAGCGAGAAGCGCTAGATGCAAAGCTCAATGGTGGCGGCAAGGTGGAGCCGCATGAGATTGCGAGTAAAACGCAGATGTTTACGGAGCGCTACATGGTGGAGTGGCTGCTGCAAAATAGCTTGGGGCAGCAGTGGCTGGCGATATGTGCGCAAAATGGTTGGCAGCCGGAGGCGGTGACGGATGGAACGCTGGCGCGGTTGGAAAACAGAAGAAAGGATTGGCGAGAGAAAAGAGAATCGGGTGAGGTGGCGCTAGATGCGCTGATGCCGATTGAGACTGAAGCGGAGGCGCGGTGGAAGTATTGGGTGCAGCAGCCAGCGCTGACGGGTGAGGGGATTCCGAGCAGTATTAAAGATTTGAAGATTTTTGATCCGGCTTGTGGGTCGGGGCATTTTTTGGTGATTGCGTTTGATTTGTTGCGGGCGTTTTATCAAGAGGAGGCGCGGCACCGGAGGCAAGCGGGCGGCGAAAGTTGGAGTGATAAAGAGATTGTTGAGTGGATTTTGGAGAACAATCTGTATGGGTTGGATTTAGATCCGAGGGCGGTGCAGATTGCGGCGGCGGGGCTGTATTTGAAGGGGAAGGCGGTTTGTGAGGGGGCAAGGCCGAGGGCGTTGAATTTGGTGGCGTCTAATTTAAATTTGGCGATGTTGCCGGTGGATGATGAGGCGCGGCAGGCGTTGCGAGAGGCGGTGGAAGCGACGACGGGAATTCCGGGGGCGTTGACGGATGAGATTGTGGCGGCGTTGGCGGGGGCGGATGCTTGGGGGAGTTTGTTGCAGGTGGATGGGGTGGTGGATGAGGCGATTGCAGCCTACGAAAAGCCTATGCAAACTAGCCTCATAGAAGACAATCTTTCTAACGCGCCTTTGTTGTTGGGGTCGAGGAAGGGATTGGGGATGAGGGCACTTTTGCTCGAACAGCTCGAAACGTTTTTGGCGAGCCGAACGCGCAGTGATGATTTGGGTTTGCGGCTAAAGGGGGAGCAGTTGGCGGCGGGGGTCAGGTTTATTCGGATGGTGCGGGAGGGCGCTTATGATTTGGTGGTGGGGAATCCGCCGTATCAGGGGGCAAGTAAGATGGTGGATGCTGACTATTTGAAGAAGCGCTATCCGGAAGCAAAGGCAGATCTCTATGCAGCGTTTTTGGATCGGGGGTTGCAGTTGGTGAGGCCGGGCGGATTGTCGGCGTTGCTAACGATGCGGAATTGGATGTTTATTAGTCAGTATTCTGCGATTCGAGAGAAGCTGATTGAAGAATATGATTTACGCTTATTAGAAGATCTCGAAACTGGCGCGTTTGAAGAAGTTTCTGCTGCTCAAGTTGTTTTATCGGTGGCAATGGTTATTTTTCGCCGAGCAAAACCAAGTGAATTGACGAGCCTTGCATTTCGGCCAGCGCCAAATGATATCAAGTCGGAAGGCAACATAGCTCGTAAGCGGGCGGCGGTGTTGGCACAGGTAGGGCGATTTGAGTTTGAGACGACTCGCTTCGATGTCATCAAGGAAAAGCCCCTCATCTACTGGTGGGATGAGGCATTCCTCAACCGCTATGACGAAACAGCCAAATTAGGGGATCTTTTTCAAAGTCGAAAAGGTACATGGACTTCCGATAACACTAGATTTCTTCGTCTGCCTCACGAGGTCGTTGAGGCAGAATTTCACATTCGATCTCTCAACGTCTCTAGCAAGAATCAATACAGGTGGCTTCCATACGTTGGTGGTGCCAAAGGACAGCAGTGGATCGACGCGCTAACAGAGGTTCTTTGCTGGGAAGATGCAGGTTTAGAGATAAAGCTTCTACTGGAACTAAAACATGGAGCCTATCCCCAAGGCACAGAGTACTTTTTTCGACGAGGGATCGCGTTCTCCCAGATTGGTGCTAATTTTTCGGCAAGAGTTCATCGATATCCAGGTGCATTTGGCGGGAAAGGATCTTCTATCTTTCCCCAGGAAATGGAAGATCCTTTGTGCGTAATGAATAACCAAATTTCGAGATTTATCCTATCTTCGTTGAATCCTGGGGTTGGCTTTGAGCTTGGCGACGTAAACCGCCTCCCCCTCTTCCCCATCGAATCCGCCACCGAAATCTTCGCCCAGCTCGAAGCCGCTTTCACCACCCACGAAGCCGCCCGAGAACCTTCGGTAGAATTCATTAGTCCGGGGGCTACCTGCTGGTCTTACGCCCAAGCCTGGGCACAACGAGCCGTAGATCGCCCTGCCGGGGAACCGCTGCCTGCTTGGCAACCCACCTACGAACAGCCACCCGCAACAGATTGGATCTCTTATGCAGTTGGGTTAGCGCTAGGCCGTTTTCCCTTGGCATCACCGCTACAATCCCAATCCCCAGAATCCGAAGCGCACACAGCCATAACGCCCCTACCTCACGGAATTTTCTATCTTTCTGCCTATTCTGCCGATCAACAAAACGGGCCTGACAGCCTCACCCACCCCGCCTGCGCCCCCCTCCACGAAGCCTGGGCCACCCACAGCAGCGCCATCACCAAAAAATCCCTCCACGAATGGCTCCGCCTCCACTTCTTTAAAGACGTCCACCTCGGCATGTACGAACAACGCCCCATCTACTTCCCCCTCAGCTCCGCCAACAAAAACTTCGTCGCCCACATCTCCATCCACCGCTGGACACCCCACACCCTCACCGACCTCCTCGCCGACTACACCGCCAAAGACCTCACCGCCCTAGAAGGCGAACTCGCCGACCTCGCCGACAGCAAAAACCAAGGCGACCCCAGCACCCAAGCCAAAGCCGAAACCCGCTACACCCACATTCAAGCCCTCCACACCGAACTCACCGCCTTCATCGCCCTCATTCGCCAATGCGCCGACCTCATCCCACCCCCCGCCGATCCTAAAGACCCCACCCCCGAAATTGATAAAGTCAGCTACCAAATGAACCTAGACGACGGCGTCATGATCAACAGCGCCGCCCTGTGGCCGCTGCTAGAACCCCAATGGAAAAAACCTAAAACCTGGTGGCACGAACTCTGTACCGCCAAAGGCAAAAAAGACTACGACTGGTCACACCTCGCCGCCCGCTACTTCCCCAACCGCGTCGATACCAAATGCCAGCAAGACCCCTCCCTCGCCGTCGCCCACGGCTGCTTTTGGCAATACCACCCCGCCAAAGCCTACGAATGGGAACTGCGCCTGCAAGACGAAATCGGCCCCGACTTCACCATCGATGAAGCCGACTCCGACACACTCCGCCAACAGTTTGAAGCAAAGCATCCCGATATAATCAAAACGCTAAAAGAAAAAGAGGCAAAACGCCGCGAACGAAAGGACAAAAAAGCCGATAAAGAACAGCTCGCCTTCCAAGGCATGTAGCCAAAAGGCCAATAGAATGCACTTAGACTAGAATTTTGCTGTCATCGTAAAAAAGTAGAGCTACCTAAACAATGACTATCCAAGAATTATTAAACGCCGCAGAGCAGCTTAGCCTATCAGACCAGGTTCAGCTAGCTAGCCAGCTCATGCAAACAGCTATTCAAAAGCTTCAGGCATCTTCTAACGAGACATTGTCATCCGCGAAAACTGAAGAAGCTGCCCCCTCTCATCAGGTTCTTCAAGAATCTAAACACTCTCCCTTTGAAATCTTTCAGGAGCTAGGACTGGTAGGCTGTATAAAAGATGCAGATCCTCATTTATCACGCAATTACAAGTCGTTAGTGCATCAAGAAATGGAAGACAGGCATAACCGAGATCGACAATGATTATCACCGATACGGGCGCGTTTATAGCCCTCTTGAGTGAGCGTGACGAAGATCATGCGATCGCACAGCAGGCTTTCATAGAACTCTCAGAGGGATTTATTACGACTTACCCAGTCCTCACAGAAACCTGCTACCTGCTGGCTCGTTCAGTAGGCCAAACGGCTGCACGAGCATTTTTACAAAGTATTGTCCGCAACGCCGCTGAAGTCTTTCATCTCCAAAACTCGCATTTAGACCGCATGATAGTACTGATGAAAAAGTACGAAGACCTGCCTATGGATTTTGCAGATGCTTCTTTGGTTCTACTGGCAGAAGAACTCGGGCACGGTCGCATCCTCACAACAGATCGTCGAGACTTTAGCGTTTACCGTTGGAGAGATACCCAGTCCTTTGAAAACCTTCTGCTTTCCAACTAGGCACCCAGCCTAGTCATACTGGCCAAGAGCCATTTTTTAATTTCATATGCCCACCTCTGCCCCCATCACCACGACCCCCATCACCACCACTCTAGAAGCCGACGTTAGCCGCGAGCTGCGCAATCAAAAGCTCGTCATCTGGCTCGACAAAGACAACCACTACACCGCCTTTGTTGATCGCCTCGCCTTGCGCCATGCCCAAGGCGACTTCTTTGCCCCTGTCGTTTCCTTTCGCGGCAGCTATCTCGAAATGATGCTCGCCCTAGAAGCCCACGGTAACAACGAAACGCCTGACCTGCTGCTGATTCACATGCCCGGCCATATCGAAGACACCATTCGCAAAACGCCCATATTAGAGCTATACCGAGCCGGTACTCGCTACCGCAAAGCCCTCGACACCCTAGTGCGCGAATCCGCCACCGGCAAAGTTAGCCCCGACGATATCGAAGGCTACCTCTCCCACGGCGTCCCTGACCTCGCCCATGCCGAACAATGGCTCCAAACCGCCCTTAGCCAACCCCAAGACGATCTGAGTCACTACCTCGACAATCTTGACCTCACTTGGATTTTAGACAGCCTGATCTCAGGCAAAGAAGCCTTCCAAACCAAATTCAGCAGCGCTGATACGCTAGCGCTCCTGGTCGATCATCTCAATCGCGCCACCGGCTTAGACGCCACTTTTATTGACTTTTATCTCCAAATCACCGACTTACAAAAAGAAGACTACAACTTTAGTGATTTGACCATTACCTTTATCGCTTGGCTCATGGGCGTAGAGTATGTTCACGACCTCACCCGTGAGGCCAAAATGCCGGAGCTAAGACGGTTAAAAGCGCTCTCCAAGCCCTTGCGGGAACGGTGCGATCGCCTGATTAATCATTTGCGCGATCGCCACCCCAACATCTACGCCGACACCGCCACCCTGGTCGAAGCTCGCCTCAGCGCAGAATTTGAAGACATCCGCCCCGAAGACCTCGGCAAAATCGACACCTTCCGACTCGAAGAAACCACCGTCCTCGAAAAAGGAGCCCTGCAAGCACTCGCCACCGACGACTGGCTCAGCGCCTTACAGTGGGCCAAAGTGCGCCTCGATACCCAATCTTTTTGGCTACAGCGCGACCCCCAACGCCGCCTCGAATGGCTGCTCATTCAGTCTATGGCGCACCTGGGCAGCACCATCGTCAGCATTGGCCAGCCCCTCGCCCCCGGCCAAACCCTGCAAGCCGCGCTAGATGCCTATACCCAAAGCGGCTATCAGGTCGATTTAGCCCACCGCCACCTAGAGCAGCAGCGCTCCAAACTGCTCGACAGCACGCTGCCCCACTTCACCGAACTGCAAACCCAGGCCGACCGCCTACGCCAAACCTACCGAACCTGGGCCGATGACTGGGCAGTTGCTTTCTCCAACATTTGCGAAGCCGAAGGCTTTTTGCCCGAACCCGCCCTTCAGCAACGCACCCTGTACGAACAGGTCGTGCATCCGCTCACGCAGGCCAGCCCCGCAGGCGGCCCCAGCAACAGCGATGCCAAAGTCGCCTATTTTCTGGTTGATGCCTTCCGCTACGAAATGGCCACCGAACTACTGCTAGAGCTAGAAGGCACTGGCACTGGCACAGCTGCTGGCACAACGGCAATACTCAAGGCCCGCTATGCCGAACTGCCCACACTCACCTCAGTGGGAATGAACGCACTTTCGCCTGTCCATAAGGGCGGGCGGCTGACACTTGCCAAAGGCGAATTCAAGGGATTTAAGTCAGGAGAATATACGGTGAGTCGGCCTGCTGATAGGCTCAGAGCAATGTGCGATCGCAGTATTGACGGCATTCATCGCCGCGCCAAAGCCCTCACCCTGGCAGATGTCTGCGAAAAATCGACCAAAAGCCTCAAAAGCAGTCTCAGCAAAATCGACTTGCTCGTCGTCCACAGCAAAGAAATTGACGATGCCGGTGAAGCCAACGTGGGCATCGTCACCTTCGAGCGCTGGCTACAGCAGCTAAAATCTGCCTGGAACCACCTCAGAACACTCGGCTTTAACGAATTTGTATTCACTGCCGACCACGGTTTTTTGCTGCAAGACCGCGTGACCATTGAACAGCGCGACTGGGGCAAAAAAACCGACCCCCAACGCCGTCATGTGCTGATTGATGAACTCCGCAGAGAGCAGGATTTATCCACCGTTTCGCTCAGTTCACTCAGCTACTTGCCGCATAGCAGCGACTCAGCCAAGTATGTCGTTTTTCCTAAAAACACCGCAATTTTTGCCACTGGCAATCCCGGTGCCACGTTTGTCCATGGCGGCAATAGCCTGCAAGAGCGCGTTATTCCGGTACTCACCGTGTCGCACCGCTATCAGAGCAGTGCTAACTGGGTGCCCTATGTCATTGAGGCAGAAGCAAGGAGTGCGATCGCTGGATTCGACCGTGTACAGGTAAAGGTCAAACCCGCGGCCAACGCCCAAGGCGTGCTGACCTTTACCGGCGCAAGCACCCTTAACCTGTCGCTGCGCGTACCCAACCGTCCCGATATCGACGTCAACATTGCCGAGGCAACAGGCGCGCAGCTCAAAAATCAACAGGTACAACTTGCCATCGATCAAGACTGGGTAGAAATCCTCTTTAAGCTCAAAGGCCCCAAAGACGAGCGCATTAAGCTAGAGGTATACCACTCCGACGGCGCTGAAGACGTGCAGCCTGCGGTGATCGACACCTATTTTGAAGTCGCAGGCTCTAAACGAAGGTCTGGCCAAACAGCTGGCCAAACAGCTGGCCAAACAGAAGCCGCCACGACTACTCAGTCATCAAGTCGCACATCAAGTCGCACCTCGAATTCAGGAGAGCCAACGAATGACTGGCAAAGTAGCTTTGAAGACGACCGCATCCGCGATGTGTTTTTGCATTTAGCCCAGTACAATGCCATCACCGAAACCGAACTCGTCCGGCTGTTAGGCACCCCCCGCAAAGTCAGACAGTTTGCCCTGCACTTTGAAACGCATCGGCAAAAAGTACCGTTCTCCGTCAGTGTAGAAACCACCGCCACCGGCAAACGCTACGTTAAAGGCAATCAAAGTTCCTAAAACTCAGGTAAAGAAATGGCCATCAGCGAACGCGATATTGAGCATATTTTTGAGCGGCTGCGCTCAGGCGTCGTCCCCGATCGCTCCCTCGAAACCTTTGCGGTAGGCATCGACACCCAGCGCACCGAACTAGACCGGCAGCTCACCCTAGCCGCCAGCCAAGAAGGTGTCTTTAAGTTTTTAAGAGGCGGTTACGGTTGCGGTAAAACTTTCATGTCTCGTCTGGCGGTGCTCGACGCTCAGGCAAAAGATTTTGCCACCAGTTTTGTGGTGGTTTCTGATAATGACCTGCACTTTTACAAATTTGACGATGTGTACCGCAAAGTGGTGCAAGAGCTAGGCACCAAAACCTGCTCCAGAGGTGCCCTTAGCGACATCCTCGACCGCTGGATTGCCAAAGTAGAAGACAGCTTAATCAGCACAGGTGCCGACGAAGACGCAGATGACTTCGACGACAAAGTCCGAAACCGACTAGAAGAAGATCTGGCCTCTATGACGAGCGGCAAAGCACCCGAAGACATGGCTCGCGTCTTGCGCACTATTTTTACGCTCAAGCAAGCAGGCAAAATCGCCGAGGCCAGCGCCCTTATTTCCTGGCTCTCGGGCAGTGAAAATGTCGCCGCCAGCGCCAAAAAAGCAGCGGGCATTAAAGGAGATATCGGTAGCCGCGAAGCGCTCGATTATCTACAAGGCATTCTAGAAATTGTCAAAGCGGCTGGGTACAAAGGACTGGTGATTGTGATTGACGAAGCCGAAACCATTTTGCGAATGCGTACCGACGTACGCGGCAAATCACTCAATGGCATCCGCCAAATTTGCGACGCTGCCGATCGCTACCAAGGACTGCTGTGGATCTTTACCGGCACACCCGAATTCTTTGATACCAAGCGCGGCGTTGCTGGGCTTCCCCCTTTGCATGATCGCGTCAGGTTTGAGAGCAAAGGCGGGTTTGTGAATCCCCGGCAGCCCCAGCTAGAACTCAAACCCTTTAATGCTCAACGACTCAGAGATGTCGCCCTAAAACTGCGAGAGATATATCCCACCGTAAACCCTGCCAGACTCGCCGATAAAGTTACAACCGATTTCATTGAAAAACTGGTCAATAAAGTAACCGCTGGCTTTAAAGGAGATGTTGGGGTTGTGCCGCGTCAGTTCCTGCGAGCGTTTATCAATGTGTTGGACTTAACCGATCAAAACGCGGACTATGACCCGATGACAGTAGAAGGCTTTGAGCCTACTGATTTAACCGAAGACGAAACGCGCATTCGCTCCGGGCTTCCTGTGTTTGATCCAGAGCCGCAAGACGAAAAAAACTATGCCCTGGTTGAGTTTTAATTCATGACCTCAGCCTTTTCTCGTTTTCCTGTTCGCTTGCAAGAAGCCATCGTCTCTCGATTGGGCTGGACATCCTTGCGTCCGGTTCAAGAACTCTCTAGCCATGCCCTGCTAGATGGCAAAAATGCCGTTATCCTTGCGCCCACAGCCGGGGGGAAAACGGAAGCTTCCATGTTTCCGATGCTCGCTCAGCTCATGGACAATGAGCCTGCGGGGGTCGGACTACTCTACATCGCCCCCATTAAAGCGCTGCTCAACAATCAGGCAGAACGGTTGGGCCTGTATACCGACATGGTCGGGCTCAGACGCTTTTTATGGCATGGCGATGTCAAAGCGTCTGACAAGAAAGCTTTTATGAAAGAGCCTGCAACGTTACTCATGACGACGCCCGAATCTTTAGAAGTCATGTTGCTCTCATCTAAGGTGCCTCATGCCAAGCTATTTGGCGATCTGCGAGGGGTGGTGATTGATGAAATTCATGCCCTAGCAGGCAGCGATCGCGGCACCCACCTAATCTCTGTTTTAGAGCGCATTGCTCGCTATACCCCCAACGACATCCAGCGCGTGGGACTGAGTGCCACCGTCGGCAATCCAGAAGCGATCCTTCATTGGATGCAAGGAACTTCCAAAAGAGAAGGCTGTGTGGTTGATCCGCCGAAAAAGCCTTCGCCAAAAGATTTAAAGGTTCATTTGAGAGAGACATTGGGTGCGATCGCCCAAGAAGCCAGCCAAAAAGCCGCCGGGCAAAAAAGTTTGTTCTTTTGCGAAAGTCGCTCCTTGGCCGAAGATATTGCCGAGCGCCTGCGAAACCGAGGAACTGACGTGTTTGTGCATCATAGCTCTGTCTCTTTAGAAGAACGCAACGCGGCAGAAGCTCGGTTTTATCAAGGCGAAAATGCGAGTATCGTCTGTACCTCTACTTTAGAGCTAGGCATTGATGTCGGCGATCTCGATTTGGTGTTTCAGGCCAATGCGCCCTCGACAGCCTCTTCTTTTTTGCAGCGGTTAGGCCGCACTGGCCGAAGAGCTCAGCAACGGGCAAATACTACCTTTTTTTGTGAAGATATAGAACCGGCTTTGCAGGCGATCGCCATTGTTGAGTTAGTCCGCACTGGCTGGGTAGAGTCAATAAAATTGAATACCCGCGCTTGGCCCGTACTCGTGCATCAGCTACTCGCGCTCACCCTTCAGTTTGGAGCAATTAGCGCCGAGCGATGTTGGCAGCAGCTCACCGTCATCACTGACTTTTCAAACATCACAGCCCCAGAATTTGACACCCTCATCGCTCACATGCTGCGCGAAGGCTTTTTGTATGAGTCGGGAGGCTTGCTCTCCATGGGTGACAAAGCCGAAAAAGTCTTTGGCCGCAAAAACTTTATGGAGCTATACGCCGTATTTAGTAGTCCTGTGCTGTATAAGGTTACAACTAAAGCAGGCTATGTGGTCGGTTCATTAGAGCAAGCCTTTGTCGATAAGCTCGTAGAAGAGATTAGCTCTTTTTTGTTGGGCGGTCGCGCTTGGGTGGTGAAGCATGTCAATCACAGCGATCGCACCATCCGAGTAGAGCCAGCCCCCAGAGGCAAAAAGCCAAACTGGGGCGGATTTGTGCCGCAGCTACTCGGCTACGAAATATGCCAACAGATCGCCGCCGTGCTAAAAGCAGATGCCGCCATCCCCTACATTGATCCACAAACGCAAGTGCGTTTGGATGCTGCTAGAGATGACTTAGGCAATCTACTCAAGAAAGCTCAAGAAAAAGCGCAAGGGCAATGCATTCAGTACGAAGCAGACCGAGCCATTTGGTGGACATTTGCAGGCGGGCAAATTAACCACACCCTAAAATACGGCCTGCAATATGGCCACGATTGGAAAATTGTCGCCGACAACTTTCGCCTCAAAATTGAGGGCGATAGCGTGGGTCCCAATACGATCAATCTTTCACTCAAAGAAATACGTACTCAGCGCTTTTGGGATAGTCCGACCACCGAGTCATTTGTGCTCTCTGAGCTACCAGAGTATAGGCTCAGCAAATTCCAGCAAGCACTACCCGACCTGTTTTCGCTAGAGATGGTCAAAAACTATCTACTCGATGTGCCAGCAGCGTTATCCTTTTTGAATAACACCCATCCATCCAACAGATTGGATCAACAACATATCAACAACATTAAACGCTCTTAGATCGAATACCCTAGGGCATAATTGCTGTTGCTCTAGGCAACAGGCTATATTAATTGCGCGAAACGAGAGGCACTAGATAGAGATATGACTAGGAAAGATAAATGCTGAAAATTTCGACAGACGACCGTACACAGCTGAGGCGAGCGTTGACGTCCGGATTCAGACAGTATTCAGCTTTAAAAATATTCGTCTCTGATAATTTCGAAGAACCGCGGCTCGATGAAATTGCTGAGTCAAAAGCGACAAAAATCGCCTCTGATAATTTAATTGAATATTTTGAGGAACAGGGAGATTTATCAACACTCATTCTCGCCCTGTATAAAGAAAGACCTCGAAATCCAGAAGTACAGTATTTAATAGGGCGTCTGCGAGGTTTTTTGCAACAGCAACTTTTGCTCGATCCGCATGAAACCCATGCCATGGATTTTCCGTTCGAGCTGCCAGAGCTAGACAATGAGATCCAGCTAGAGTCGTTTTTGCCTCGCCCCCTATCTTATGAATCGGACCTTGGCTCACTGCGGCGAGGACTGAAACTGGCAGATGCGGTTTGCAAAATCAGCTTTGCAGATTGCGACAGGACGGGAACTGGCGTCTTAATTGCACCTAACCTCATCCTGACGAACTACCATGTTTTGAGCAGGCAACCTGTGGACCTCGCCCTATTGACTCAAAAAGCGGCTTCCATTCAGTTTGAATTTGGCTTTGTCAGTGAAGAAATGGATGTATCCGTTCTACCCGAATGCTTCACCGTGATAGAGACGCCGCAGGCGATTGTTGCCTGTAGTCCACCTGCTAGCCTGGACTATGTATTGCTCAGAGTAGAACCCAAAATTGCTCAATCTAGATACCAGCCAGTCAGCATCAATCCGACTGTGGCTGCCTTAAAAAAGAAAGACAGTCTGAATATTTTGCAGCACCCCGCAGGCAATGTGATGCAGATATCGCTGAGCAATAGCGGTGTTGTGCAAACAAATCACAGCCGAGTTTGGTACGTGAATCGAACCTGTGGTGGGTCAAGTGGAGCGCCTTGTTTTAATGAGAATTGGGAGCTAGTTGCCCTACATCACGCTTCAATGTCACGGGGCTTTGGTAGTATACGCGAAGGCATTTTGCTGACGTCAATTGTGGCCGAAATTGCAGAATTCTTGGCTTAAAGCATGAGGAAATCCAGATGGGGCGTCGGATTGTATGGTCTGAATACCAATCGAGCAAATCAGCAGAAACCGTTGATGGCTATTCTGAACGGCTGCTGAAATATATCCCAGCCGATGTTGTGAGTTTTTGGCTGGCGGGGAATGGACTGGTTCAAAGCCAGGTGGGAGAAACCCGAATCGGTGCTTTATGGCTGCTATTTGTCATCGGATTGGTTTTGTCAGCGCTATGGACACGCAAGCTCACAAGCGAGCCAGGACAAGCAACAGCATGGCAACAAATTATCCTATCTTGCGTTTCATTTTTTGTTTGGGTGTTTGCCATTGGAGGGCCGTTCGCTGAACTGCCATTTTACGATCCTTTTTGGAGTTCGCTTTTGCTATTGATATATACGGCAGCGGTGCCTTTGCTACCTGCGCCTCCGTTGACTCAACAATAACCTCAGCAATAATCTCAGCAATAATCTCAGCGATTGAATTGTCACTATGGAATGGAACGGCCCCAACCAAGGCAAGCTACGAAAAGCCTTACTCGAAATCTATGTCGGCAGCAATAGCCAATCACTCAGGCTGTTTATACGTGATAATTTCACCTGCTCTTTAGATGATGTTGGCGGCGATGATCGAGAGACTTGGGCAGGCGCACTGATAGAAAAGTTCGGGCAGGAAAATTTAATTGATGACCTGTATAAAACTGTTTGTCAGCAGCATTCGGAGCATCCTGCCATTACGAAGCTTCAGTCTGAGCTGCGCGGTGCTCTGCTCATAGCAAAGGAACCGAAGATAAATGCAAGCGAGTTATTTACTAGCTTCTCTCCGTATACTGACTTTGCCGCTGTGCAAACAGCATTCCTAAGCGCTTTCAAAGATACCTATGGAAGCTTTTTAGAGATTCGACCCGAACATCCACCATTAAATACATTGAGTCAAATTCAAGCGCTGATAGAAGCCTACCAACCGAAACTCGCTGTCCAGTTTGCAGAGTATCTGAGGGTTGAATTCAATGAGCCTAATCAGCTGAGGTTAAGAGAGGCTGTAGTGGCTTGGCGCGATCGCATATCTCAAGCGCATAACGTCACCCCAAAGCCACCGCCACCCGCACAGGCAGAGCGACAAGGGTATTTGCTCGTTACGCTCAAAGAAAGTGCCAGGCGAACAGATGGAAACGCTTTTGTAACCGTCTTTTCTGAACTGCGCATTCTCGGCGAAGAAGCGCTGGTCGAATTTGGCGCTGCGACGGTCACATGCTCGCTAGATGAGGTTGCTACCCATTTATCTGATCTCATTCATCAGGCTGAAGAAGCGCTGAGCATTTATGGTTGCGGTAGAGCAACTTTAGAGCTGTTTTTACCCTGCGAACATTTAGATGTAAACATAGCCGACTGGGACATTTTTAATAAAAAAGGTCGGCCTCGTCCTTTAGGAAAGCACCGCAGCTTTGTGATTCGTTCATTCGAACGGGCTGAGGATAGCGCTACTCAGGCAGAAGTGAAACGAAAATGGCAGCTTTTGAAGGACTGTGTAGAACAACAAAATGCGTGCGATCGCTTCCATCCGCAAGAAGCCTGTCCGGCAGTGGGCGATTTGGAAGACAAACTAAAAGACAAGCCAGGATTGAAGCTACTAGCCGAACTCCCGAGGGATCGCGAAGACAGTCTAGATATTTTGGATGACATTATTGAATCTGGGGTGCCGATTGCCCTATGGTTCACGCCGGTTGAAGGGATCACAGCAGCTGAAAAACTGACCGAATTTGATACCCTACTGCAAGCCTGTCACTGTCTCACCGATTTTTCTCACTTGGCCAGCCAATGGCGAAGCCAGCGCCAAAATCATCCGAACCAGCACCTCAGAGTGCTTTGCGATTGCCCGGATCGATGGCCAATCAAACCATTCCTTAAAGAACCGCTCGTTGCTTCTTGAGTTTTACCTCTGTGCCCCTATGAACTGGAAACGCTTTCACGGTAACTGCCCAAATGAACAAAATCCCTTGGATGAGATGCCTGAGCGTCCCCCTTGGCGAGCATTTTTGCCCTTGGAAAAGGTCAAGCCAGCCGATGACGAATCCTACTGGGCTGCGCTGCGATCGCCTGAGCAAAAAAATGACCGGGCGATTGAACGCGGTCGTAGCTTTCGCATTCAAACAGATGAGCATGGACATTCAGACATTATTGATGCCGTAAATGCGGCGATTCATCTGCGTCGTCCGCTGCTGATAACAGGTGCGCCGGGTTCTGGTAAAACTTCACTCGCCTATGCGATCGCCTACGAGTTGGACTTAGGCCCGGTACTGGTATGGCCCATTACAGCGCGAGCGAACCTACGAGATGCGCTATATCGATATGATGCGATCTCACGCCTACAAGACGCCCAGCTTGATAAAACCCGAGAGGCCGAGCCCAAAAAGAAAGAAGAGGGTGATTTAGGCGATTATATTCAGCTAGGGCCGGTCGGGACTGCCTTCTTGCCCTCTATGCGGCCTCGGGTTTTATTGATAGATGAAATTGATAAAAGCGATTTGAACTTGCCCAATGACTTGCTTAATTTATTTGAGGAAGGCGAGTTTGAGATTCCCGAGTTAGTCCGGCGCAGCAAACGAGAAGCGCTAAAAAGCGAAACAGTAAAGGTACGAACGGCTGATCAAAATATGCCAGAGATGCCGATTACCCACGGGCAGGTAAAGTGCTGCGAATTTCCCATTGTGATTATGACCAGCAACGGTGAGCGTGATTTTCCACCTGCGTTCTATCGCCGATGCCTGCGGGTGACGATGCCTAAACCCACACCAGAGTCTTTAAAGGCTGTGGTAGAGTCACACTTTAAACAAGCAGACGAAGCGGGATGGTCTAAGGTCGATACGGACTTAACCAAACTGATCAGTGAGTTTGTGGAAAAAGGCGGTAAGGCCGATCGGGCCACTGACCAATTGCTCAATGCGATTTATTTGATGACGCGCGAGGATGGGCCGAACCCAGAAGAAATGAAACAACTACAAGATTTGCTATACAAACGGCTGAGTGATTAGGGCTCATGGCAACTACCGGGCAAGGGGCAAACCGGTCGCAACCTGCGATTGCAAAACTGATAAAGCTGCTGGCTGAAGATGAGAAGCTCAGCAGCACTGAGATTGCTGAAACCCTGTGGCTGGCTTTACAGATAGAGTCTGCGCCTGTGACTGTGCCATCTGACGCCATTGAGCCGGAAGTCACCAGAGTCTCTACCCCGCCGATTGTGCCAATAGCGACAGATGCACCGGCAGTAGCGCCTTCAAAAGAGTCACCGCCCAATAGAGCGAATCTGGCGACGGTGACTCATCAAACCGGCGTTTTGCCAGTTGAAGCATTGCCAGTTTGGATTGCCGACCCGCCGATGCTGCGTGATCCATTGGCTGTAATGAAAGCCTTAAAGCCTCTACTCAGGCAGGTCGCAGCGGGCACTGGGCGACGGCTAGATGAACTGGCAACAGTAGATGGCATTGCTCGAACGCAGCTATGGCTACCCGTCATGGAGCCTGAAACAGAACCCTGGTTTGACATTGTTCTGGTGGTAGATCAGGGCTCGTCGATGCACCTATGGCAGCGATTAATCAAAGATCTAGAGCGCACCTTTCGGCGATACGGCGCTTTTCGGAACTTACAGCTCTTCAACATGGATGTGAGCGCTGAAAAAGTCGGATTAGCAGCCGATGAAACGGTGCGGCTGAAATCTCACCCAGAGCGCGTGGGGCATCGTCCGAGTGAGCTGCTCGAACAAAGTGGGCAGCGCATTGCCATTGTGCTCAGTGACTGTGCGGGTGAGTATTGGTGGGATGGCAGACTATTGCCCATGCTAGAAACCTGGGCCAAGGTAATGCCGACGGTGATATGGCAAATGCTGCCAGAGTGGATGTGGGAGCGGACGGCCTTGGGCCGAGGGAAGGCGATCGCACTGAGCAATGACGAGCCTGGCACCGCTAATCAGTACTTAAATCGATTTGCAGTGGGCCGAAAGCCCCTTTCTCAAACTGAGAAAAAGCAGATGCCGATCCCTGTGATGACCAGTGAACCGCGAGACTTACGTAACTGGAGTTTGATGCTAGCGGGCGATCGCCGGGAGCGAACACCGGGCTTTTTGTTGCCGCAGTATGGGGGGCAGCTGCCGCAGATAATGCCTCAAACAACGAACGAGGCAGACGCGAAAAAGGTTGCCGAACTTAGCGTGCAGCGGTTTTTGCAGTTATCATCACCGCCTGCTCAGCGCTTGATTATGCTACTGGCCGCAGCGCCAGTGGTGACCTTGCCAGTGATGCGGCTCATCCGAGATTCTATGCTCAGCGAATATCGCTCTCCGCTCCCTGTAGCAGAGGTATTTTTGAGTGGTTTACTAGAACGGTTGCCGGGGCAGTTAGAAAATGGCGAAAACCTAGCTGCCACTCACTACGATGTCATGCAGTACGATTTCGTGCCACATGTGCGGCAGGCATTACTCAAAAAGCTACCGGAAGTAGACACCGTTGAGGTCATTAACAGCGTTTCTTCGGCGGTAGAAAACCGCTGGAATGCGCTAACCACACAGGATTTTCAGGCATTCTTAACCGATCCTTCTATCTCAGCACCAGAGGGTTTATCTACGCTGCGGGCTTTTGGCAGTGTGGCCGCAGATATTTTGAAGCCCTTGGGCGGTGAGTATGAAAAGTTTGCCGAGCGGCTGCGTCGAGGGGCAGAAGGATCTCCTGATAAACCCGTATCAGAACCCGAGTTGCCAGAGGATGATTTTGAAATTCCAGATTTGAAACCTCTAGAATTTCACCGCGCAGAGGTAAAGGAAGAGAGTTCACCTATACAGCTGGTGATAGATGAGTTCACGATCGCAACCGTTGAGCTTGACACCGAGATAAGTACTGAGGAAAGGCTTGCTGAGATTGTTGCCATCGAAGATGAGGCAGCAAGGGCGATCGCACTGATAGCGCTAGCACCGCAGCTAGCGGGAGAATCGTTTAACTTGCTGGTGCGGGTGATGACGGTGGTGCAGGCGATTCAGAATAGGCAGGCTCGACTGGATGTGCTCTCGGCGATCTTGCCTCACTTGCCAGATAGGTTGCAGGGACAGGTGCTGGAGCTGATTGGTGAGCTAGAAGAACCCGAAGGGCTAGAACTGGTTGAATTTGAGTTTGAAGTAGCGCGCGTAACAGGTCAAAGAGGCGGGCTAGGGAGTACAGGGTCATTTGCAACTTCTAAAATGGGTGCAGCAGGTAGAACAGGCTGGGTTATACAGAGAAAGCGCCAAGCAGCCTACCAATTTATTGAGCCGCTAGAAGACGCTACCAACCTGGAAATGGTCGCAATTCCAGCTGGGACGTTCAAGATGGGGTCACCGAAAAATGAGCCAGACCGCTATAACGATGAAAGCCCTCAGCATGAGGTTAACGTGGCATCTTTCTTCATGAGTAAGTACCCGATTACTCAGGCTCAGTGGCGCTTTGTGGCGGATCTAGAACAGGTCAATCGAGCATTCGATTCTGATCCATCTGGGTTTAAGGGAAATGACCGTCCTGTAGAGAAGGTGAGCTGGAATGAGGCAGTGGAGTTTTGCGATCGCCTCTCCCAATACACCGGAAACGACTATCAGCTACCGACCGAAGCTCAGTGGGAATATGCCTGCCGTGCAGGAACGACAACCCCTTTTCATTTCGGGGGGACGATACTGCCTGAGTTAGCTAACTACAACTGCACTCAAGTTTATAGCGGCGGCACTCGAGGGGAATATCGCCAAGAGACGACGCCAGTTGATGAATTTAGTATCGCAAATGCCTTTGGACTGTGCGATATGCATGGCAATGTATGGGAGTGGTGCGCAGATCATTGGCACGCTAGTTACGAAGGTGCGCCAACCGACGGAAGTGCTTGGGCGAATGACGATCAGGCTGCGACTCGTGTTACTCGCGGCGGTTCTTGGATCCTCGATCCGGGGATTTGCCGTTCCGCCACCCGCCACTACGTTACGCCCGTCAACCGCAGCAGCAAAATCGGTTTTCGAGTCAGTTGTCTTGCGCTGAGGACTCTTTAGTGCCAGAGCTAGTAGGTGGAATATCTATCAGATGTGCATTAAAGAGTTCAGATTTTCCCTGTGATGTTCGGCCTTGTCCGAGTATCCGAAAACCCAACAGGGTCCGTGAGCTTGGTAGGGCAACCGAAGAGTTTTCTGACCCATCTCCATTACTTTTACCTATGACTACTTTTATAGTTGACCGCATCCGCACTACCGTTGAGTGCTTTACTGAGCCGCTAGAGGACTTAGGCAATGCAATTCCTTTGGATATGGTGCTAGTACCGAGCGGCAGCTTCGAGATTGGTTCGCCTGAAGATGAGCCAGAACGGGATAAGTATGAAGGCCCTCAGCGCACCGTTGCGCTACCCAGTTTTTTCATGGGACGCTATCCGATTACACAAGCACAGTGGCGAGCGGTGGCTAAACTCAAGCAGGTAGACATCGAGTTAGATCCTGACCCATCAAACTTCAAAGGCGACAATCGCCCGGTGGAGCAGGTTAGCTGGGGGGATGCAGTAGAGTTTTGCAAACGATTGCATGAGACAACGAAACGCCCTTACCGGCTGCCTAGCGAAGCGGAATGGGAATATGCCTGCCGAGCAGGCACAACAACGCCTTTTGCTTTTGGTAAAATGCTCACAACTGAGGTTGCCAATTATGACGGTAGCCAGACCTATAACGATGGGCCTGAAGGAGAATATCGAAAAGAAACAACACCAGTGGATTATTTTGATGTAGCGAATGCTTTTGGCCTCTGCGACATGCACGGCAATGTGTTGGAGTGGTGCGCTGATCATTGGCACGCTAATTACGCAGGTGCGCCAATCGACGGAAGCGTTTGGGTGACTGACAATCAGGCCGCAGATCGTGTCATTCGTGGCGGCTCTTGGTTCAGCTTTTCGAGGCTTTGCCGCTCTGCCATTCGCTTCAGCGATAGGCCCAACATCCGGAGCGACAAGGTCGGTTTTCGAGTGAGTTGTCTAGCCCCGAGGACTCTTCAGCCTCCCGCCAGTTAGCGCTATGGACTATTGCCCTCTTACTTTCTGCTCTGGGGCGCATAGCGCCTCAAATTATTTTTTTAAAACTTACTCCCCCCTCACTCAAATTCATCTTCATGGCCTCTCTGCAAACTCGCACGCCCAAAGTCAAAATCAATCGCAGCTCAGGACAGAACCCTTGCTTCGATGAACTGCTAGGTGACGAGATACCGCTACGGATGATGCAAATACCAAGCGGCACCTTCAGAATGGGTTCGCCCAAAGATGAGTTAGATAATTACGACGACGAGAGCCCTCAGCACGAGGTCAGCGTTGAAACTTTTTTTATGGGGAAATACCCGGTTACACAGAGCCAGTGGCGATTCGTGGCTGGGTTAGCGCTAGTAAATCGAGAATTAAATCCTGCTCCCTCAAACTTTAAGGGAGATGATCGCCCAGTGGAACAAGTAAGCTGGGAGGAGGCGGTGGAGTTTTGCGATCGCCTCTCTCGCCACACAAAGAAACAATACCATCTGCCTAGCGAAGCGCAGTGGGAATATGCTTGCAGGGGCGGTACGACCACACCCTTCCATTTTGGCAACACAATTACAACAGACTTAGCCAACTATCGAGGAACAGATGATAAAGACCGAGATTGGTCAGGTTCCTATGGCTATGGCCCTAAAGGAGAATATCGAGAAGGAATAACACCCGTCGCTTTTTTCGATGTAGCGAATGCTTTTGGCCTCTGCGATATGCACGGCAATGTGTGGGAGTGGTGCGCAGATCACTGGCACAATAATTACAAGGGTGCGCCAACCGACGGCAGTGCTTGGGTGACTGACAATCGGGCGTCAAGTCGTGTCCTACGCGGTGGTTCTTGGGGCGACATTCCGGGGGATTGCCGCTGCGCCACTCGCCTCAGCCTTACGCCCGACCTCCGCAGCTTCAAGATCGGTTTTCGAGTGAGTTGTCTAGCCCCGAGGACTCTTCAGCCTCTCACCCGTTAGGGTTATCGACATCCCCCATTGTCCGTTGTGAGGCATAAAAATCGTTCTCCCGTGCAATCGCACAGCGACGAGGCATGGTTTTAAAGGTGCTGATAGCTTTGATTAATCCCTGATACCAGCTCTGAGCTTGCTCTATGGTCGTGTATTGGGAAAAGCTCAAAAAAGTAGAATCGGCTTCCACTTTTGCCACGCTTGATAAATCAGCTCGGGAGGTCATGGCTCTAGGGCAAGACCGTACTTCTGATTTTGCTCAGCAACCAAGTCATCCAAACTAGAGAATTGACCCTGGTTAAAGTCATCAAGGCTGCGTTGAATGCTGTTTAAGGTTTCAAAAAAGTCTTCGTCGTTGAGGCTAAGACCCCAGGTAAGAACGGCGATCGCAATTTGCCCTATATCTTGCCCAGTGCTTTCGGCGCGTTGGCGCAAAAGAGTTTCTATTTGAGGGGGGAGATCAAGGGTGATGGACATAACGATATAGGTTGAGGTGAGTTGATTGTAGCAATCCTAAGAAAGGGGTGTCTGATGTATTGACTGCGCTAGTAGCAATGGCAAAGCCTCTCACCCTTATGCCTTATCCGACTTCTCGTCTCGTTCTTTCTCGTATTGCTGCAACTTCTCTAGGATCAGCACCTTTAGCTTTGCGCCGAAACTCAACTCTTGCCAGCTCAAATCAGTGCGGCAGGTCTCAATTCTTTGCTTATCCTCTTCGGACAAATCGAGCGAATATCTCGGCATCTTCATAACTGTTAAGGCAACTCCCAAATACTGACACACCAAGGCATACTGCACGCTTTTCTACTCATTTAAGCTCAGTTTTGTTTTTTATAGCTCAAATTGAGTTAAATTGAGTTAACCTTAATCAAGACTTCTATCGAGCCACGTAGCAATGCATTGCGGTTACTTTGCTTTTCCATCGATATGGATCGATGAAACAAGAATGAACTCAATCTCTAGAAAATCCAGCCTAAGCGCGATTCCCTTGAAAGGCTGCGCGATCGCCCACACCCAGATCGCATTCAACACAAGCTAATCACGCTGGCAAAACCCACCCAACGCAACACCACTGACCGCTCAGCCTTCGCTGACTCGCAGCTTATTCTGCTAAAGGCTCTACGACTGTTCTTTTGCTAAGTCATCTTGAGTGTCGATGCAGCAAACAGCCCAAGAACCTTACCGCTGTCCCTAACGCTGTTACAACGACTAACCTAACTCAAACGCACCTTATTCCTGCGTATCGTCAGCTTCTAAATTCTTCGAGACAAACTCACCTTGCACCTTGGCCTTTTTAACGGAGTTTTCGAGCAGGTATGCAATCAGATTCGACAGAGATCGCCCCTGCTGCTTAGACCACTCCTCTAAGTCTTTTGCAACCGCATCAGGTACGGAAGCAAAAACCTTTTTAGCCATCGGATTACTCATCACTCTACGCCTCCAATCTTAGCGGGTGTTGTACATGCCTTTCATTCTGCAACTTATGGTTGCATATTTACAACCATAAGCTACTATTTGTTCATGCTTGATGTTTTCTCTCGCCCAGAATGCGCTTTCGACTATGAATGTCTATCCCTCAAGCCAGCCCGACCTAGACGGGATCGCCCGCAACCTGATCGCCCTAGACCTCGCCCATATCAGCCCCGAAGAATCTGCTGTCTACGAACATGAGCTGAGTGCCATTGCCTCTCTCAACGAAGCCCTCGAAACTGCCACCGAAGCACTCAAAGGCAATCATCCTCAGTTCTGGCAACGCCTCTATCCCATGCTCTCGGATGCCGCTGCCCTCCTCAGCAGCCAGCTCACGCCCCTGCTCGACCTCAACGCCGAACGCAGCTTTCCAATGAACGAATGCCCCATAGAACGACCGCTAGCACTCACAGCTCAAGCATCCACCCGCTGACTGCTTTTTTATTTCCCGCATTAGATCCACGGGTACTACCCGGCACCTCCTACTTTCCCACCTCAAGCCATGACGCAAACTGACCTACACCAAGCACCTAGCGCCACCTGCATTGATGACGGCTACGTCGCAGTTTCAAAAGTTGCCGCTGCCTTGTCGCGCCATGAGCGCACGGTGCGCCAATACATCCGTCTGCTGCGTAGAGACTTCGGCCATCTTGACTTTCTCGAAAAGCGCAATGGGCGATTCTCCGGTGGAGACGCTGCGCGATCTCTCAATCATCAACAGCGTTTGCCATCGCCTCACCCAATTTCTGCGCGGTGTATTTCTTTCTCCAATTTGCCGCCGCCCTCCAGGCTCCCGCTACGAGCACCGCCAAAACAGATTAGGGCTCAAATACAGCTGGCAATTCAAACGTTCGTTTCTCATCCATTGCTATCTGTGGCAAGTAGACGTTTTCCCAATAGTTAGAAAAGTGCCAGCTGACAATTCTGCTCGTGATACCAGCCCAGCTGTCATTATCGACCAACTTTGCCACCTTCAGCAGCACGTAGTTGAAATCGCCCATCGTGACAGTACTATACCGTCGTCGGTTACTGGTATCAGTCGGAACAGGAGGCGTCGTTGCAATGGGAGATTCGCCAAAGCTAGGACGCAGGTTTAGGTAAACGGGGAGCTTGCCCTCATCACCATCTCTTAGCAAAGAATAATACTGATTTTGATGTATGCCTCTCGCTGCGGCATCCGCAATCGCGGCATTGCAGTAGAAAGAGCGATGCTCGGTAAAGAAGGATTGAATGCACTGTTGCACCAGAGACTTTCGCGCCCAGCCTAACTGGTCACAAGCCGCCACAAAACGCTGATGCGTTTCATCAGTCATCAGTACGTAATTTAATCGAACATCTTTACCCATCAAGGCATCTGACAAAGCTTCGCTTAATTCTGCCATTAGTTGAGCTGTTTTTTGAGCAATGAGAGTAAATGCTTGACCTTGTTAGCATAACCTATGCTAATCTTGCGTCAAGTAAGCAACATCGCGATTGCGCAAATCATCTCACCACTGACCGCTTTTTTATTTCCTGCCCTAGATCCACGGGTACTACCCGGCACCCCCTACATACCTGCCCATCTCATGCCATGAACCCCAACGATATTCCCTCTACCATTCCATCCGCCCCTAACGACAGCTACGCCAAAGTCACAGAGGTCGCCGCTGCCCTAAACCGCCACGAGCGCACCATCCGCAGCTACATCCGCCTGCTGCGAGAAGACTTTGGCCATCCCGACTTCCTCGAAAAACTCGACGGCAGAGCGCTCAACCGCAGGCAGCAACAAGTACTCACCGAACTCGCCCAGTACAAAACCCAACGCACACCCAAAGCCCAAATCCGCGACTTCCTGATGGCCGACTGTAGCTTGCGCCTTACCTTGAGCGAAGCCTGCGACTGGCTCGCCCCTCGCATTTCCCCTGCCCTGCTCACCCAATTCCAGGAGCACTTTTCATGAAACTCAACCAGCTCGCCGACCAGATTCACGCCAAAACCATTGCTCTCATCGCCATTGCCAAAGCGCTTGAGTTCACTGACTTGCCCAATCCTCATGGCGGCACTCCCCTAAGCCAATCACAAGCGCAGCAAATTACGACTGTCTTTCGCTATATGCGAGATCGACAGATTGTAGATCCGAAAGCCGCGATCGCTCAAATGCAAATGTCAGATCCTGCCGCGACAGCAGAAATCGCCATTAGCCTGCGCACGTCAGTGGCCGATGAACTCTGCCGCCGCTATCCCAATGGCTCTATGTCAGATCGCATTCTGAGGCTGCTGGGCGCAGTGCAATCGCTAGAGCAACTGTATGCCCTCTCCGTTCAACCGCAGGTGAGCCAAGCGTCCGTTAAGCCCACGCTTAGCCAGTAGGAGCCAGCCGATGTTCAAACGCATCCACCTTCTGTTTGTTGGACTGCTGTGCCTCGGTCTGATAGCAAGCGCGATCGCCTTTGTTCTCTCCAAACGCCCCTCTGAAAGTGGAACCAACAATGATTGGGTCATGCCGACAACAGATCGCGCCATCGTCATCGACCCAGCGACAAACGCCATCACGCTCGAAGCCATCGACCGCTATCCCGACAGCGAATAGCGCCAACCAAGTTTTGCCTACAGTTTCATACCTCAAGTTTCATCACAACCGAATAGCCAAAAGACTGAAGGGCTAGGGAACAGACGCGCCGTGTGTCGCCGCGGCCCCGTGCGGACAGGGGGATAAACATCTACCTGCACAACGCTAACAGTCCTCGGCAGCACTGCCGAGCGCACGTTAAACCCATCGTCATCACCGACGCCATCTCAACCAAACGCAAAACCACTCCCGCCAATCTCATCTGCGTCCGCAAGGACCGAAAACTATGCAAACCAAAATTAAGGAAGCCCCAAGTTATGGCTAACAAAAGAATCGCTGCCCTGATTAAGCAGGAAGTTCAACAGCCGACTGCCACAGAAAGCAGCAGTCACGAAATTGCCACCACCCAAAATACGCCATTGGCCGAACTCCAGCTCGCGAGCCAAGGACTCTTCGACGAATCCAAAGCCCTCTGGCAAGAGTTCATCGCCTTCGACAAAGAGCATCAGCTAACCCAACGGGTCGGCGCACAGCTCTGGCGACTCACCAAAGCAGTGGGCAAGCCTGCGCTCATCCTGTCGCTCAAGGGCATTCAAACCGCTGTTGTCACCGTCGTCAATGCTGACAAGCGAGCTGCATTGGTGGAACGCTTCAGCTGCTTTTCTGCTGAGCAAACAACAGATGCCTCACTTGAAACTGCGGAGGATTAACGGCATCTGTCCCCACCTGTCCCCCTCCCCTGGGTGTCCTCTGTCCCTGGGTCACTGCCGCCCCCGGAGGCACTACCGCCCCCGGAGGCACCTAATATTTCCAAGATTCCTAAAACCATCCTGTCAACAATCAAAAACGTAACCAAAAATCAATGGTTTACAGCGCTCAGTCTCCCCTACCCCCAACAATCACCGTCCTCCATGAAGAATGCCGGGGGCGGATCAGCCTGCGCCAACTCGCCAAAGATCTCAATGCAAATCGCCGAAATCTAATGCGAGCTAAAAACTGGCTCATTGAAAATCGTCACCCCAGCTTCGAGGGATACGCGGCTGACACTCTCCTTAATCCCGAACAAGCAGAAGCCATCATCCGCTATCGCAGCTACACCACAGCCGGGGTGAGAGGCGATGCTCTGACCGAAAAAATGTTGCCTGATGTCGTCACTTTTCATGCCAAAAAAGACGCACTCAGAGATCTCTTTGAGCAGAACCACATTCCTCCTGAACAAGCCGCCCAACTCACCCATTCCATCTTGGAGATTTTTAACCGATGAAATTCAACAAACTCGCCAAAGAGCTAAACCTATCCGTCAATGAACTCGCTGAACAGGTCGCTGACATCCTGCCCAACGCCAATGGCGGCACAGAAGTCAGCGAAGAACAAAAGACGCAAATCATCACCCTTCTGCAAGCGCCTTCATCCAACAGCACTTTCTCTTTACTCACCACAGACGGCACTGACCCCATTCTCTCTGTCCTCATCAAGCGCATTGAGCAAGAGGCAGAACTAGAGACACCCGAACAGCTCGTAGACCAGATGATTGCCCGCTACATTGCCAACCCTGACGACCTCCCTGCCGATGCTGAATACCGAGAAGCCATCATCACCTATGTAGACCTCGTAAAAAAGCGCCAGACCCGCAGGCAGCAACAGTCCTCAAAGCTGCGCTCGCTCTTAAGCAGTCGCGCTCGCGAGGGCTCAACACCCTTAGCCCTAGAGACCTTCTACAGCGCAGAGCCGAACGTCAACGACACCAACGCCACATTCAATGGCAACAGTCCCTCACCACAGCTTGCCGCTGCCGGTTCCTAAGCCATCGTCTTTGGGCAATCGACCAGTTTCGCCTATGTCTCACCATCTCCGTATCTACTCACCACTTGTCTCATATTGTGAGACTTCCTACCATGACCCTCGCTGATTCACCGCCTACTCCCGACAGCCTTCAGCCACAGACAACACCACATCCGAAGACACATCCGAAGACACAGCCACCGCGACAACTACCGATCAGACTCAACGGCAAACATGACCTGCTGCATTACGCCGCCTACTTTGTCGGTATCGCCAGCTTGGTCTTTGTCGCGCAAACCCACGAACCCAAGCAGGTTGAAAATGCCCTACTAGCTGGAGCAATTTCTGCGGCCTCTGTTGTCTCGCGCGACTGGTACAAAGCTCGCCTAGATCCCAATATGGCCGCAGATCCCAATGCGTTCATCGGCCTCTTTAACGAAATGCTCCAAGCCGGTCGCAATCAAGCCAACAGCAACACCGCTCAGCTCCAGCGGGTGGAATTCTTGCAGACCGATTTGGTCGAAGCGATGCGCGAACTCAACGACCAGCTTCGGCTAGAGCCTGCCGAAGTAGAGCAACGGCTAAAGGCCATCCAAACGGCCCATCTGACTAATGCCCTGCCACCACTCAACTTGAGTGCTTCCCTCGGTAGCACCAATGGTAATGCAAATGGCAGCACCAATGGCAGTGCAAACGGCAGTACCCATGGCAGTGCAGCAGCAAGCGTCACGCACATACCCGATAGCACCACCTTGCGCCAAAGCGAACCCATCCGTCGCCCTGGCTTTGATGCCTAATGCCTAATGCCTAATGCCTAATGCCTAATCTCTCTCGTTGAGATCTCAGGAGATCTCTGTTGCCATGAGCTTAAAAATCACGGTTGAAGTCGATGGCCAAACCGAGCAGCAGCTGACGCCGCTCATTGCTCAGGTTGTTGCCGCTTATCCTCAGTTGCTAGGTAGTCAAGGGCAAACAACTCAGGCCAACACGCCCGATCTGCCCCATTCACCAGACTTTTACCACGACAACTCAGCGCTCTTGCAGCGGCATATTCAGCAGCTCATGGCACAAAACCAGCTTCTCCAACAGCAGGTCGCCAGCACTCAGCAGCTGCTAGCGGGCACACCACCCGCCAAAGCACTCTTGCCTTCAGCGGCACAGGCTTCCCAGCAGCCGGTGAGTGCTTCAGCCGTGACGGTTTCTTCTGGAGTTTCTTCTGGCGTTCCTTCTGGCGCTACTGGCCAAAGCAGCGCCCCATTGCTGCCAGTGCAGTACCGCACCCGGCGCAGCAGCCTTGGGCTCTACCGCATCAGGCATTCCGTTGTGACCTTATCTGCCCGACTCTGGCAAGCCCTCATCTGGCTCGCCTGGGGCAAAGAATGGCTGCTGTTGTTTTTCCTCCTATGTGGCGGCTTTTACGGCACCTGGACGCTCGCGCCCTGGCTGGCTGAACGGGCGTGGCCACCGGCTGAGTTTGTTGATTCAGCAGGCGATGCCCCTGGGAAAGTGATTCAACCTGAGCCTGAGCCTGAAACGCCCGCCCCTGAGCAGACGCAGGAAAACCCCATGCCTGCTCAACCCACCACACCCGCCAGTAAAGCCGGAAGCCATCCGCCGCCGCCCCCTGCCTTTCAACAACCGTGATCTAGCAACCGTGATCTAGCAACCGTGATTCAACAACCGTGACTCTGAGGAAATTCGCTCATGGCCTACGACCGCAAAAACTATGGCAACTCGCCCTTCGGCAATTCTGTTGCCACTCCCCACCGGAGAACGCCCATGAGCCGTCGCAGGGGTTCCCCTCGCGCAATATCTGACGCCGAAGCGCTTAGTGATCAGATGGGTGATCCGATGAGCGAGCAGACAGGTGATCCGATGGATGAGCAGACGGGCGATCAGCGATCGGATCAGACAGACGCAGACACTGAAGGTACTGAAACTAACGGCACGGCCCCTGCCCCACCGGCTGGCTATGGTGCTGCCGTGCGGCCCACGGGTGTTTCTTTCTTCTACCTGCCCAAGGGCCGCGTCACTGGCCTCAATCTGCTCGGTGAAGCCTTGGGCTGGCTGATGGCCTGGGGGACGGTCGGATTCTTTAGAGCCTATGTGCCCGCTGCCGTGCTGATGATTTTCGATGGCCTCTTCAACCCCTATGGCATGGCTGCTATCACTTTCATCAGCGCGATCTCATTGAGTCATCTGCTCAGGCGCTACCAGCTCAAGATTGTGGCCTTGCGACAGTTAGCCACCACCGCCATTGAATATGGCGAAACACACCACCGAGCCGATACCCAAAACCAGATTGATGAACTGCTCAGCGCCGCTGCCGAGAAGAGCGAGAATGCCAGCCGCTGGCTCGTCAGCTGGCTCACCGCATTGGGCGCTCTGTTCATCATCGGCGCTTTCTACTAAAAGCTTTTTCTCCTTGCTATTTTTTCTTTTTTTTCTCTTCTCCTTTCTCCTTTTTCCCTAACGCTTTCCTCCCATGCGAATTCCTCAAGCCGCCGTCCTCCCTCAACCCACCGATACCGGTACACCGCCCCAAATTGACCCACTGCTGCGCGTCCGCATCCTGATTGAAACCGCCATGGAACAGGCCCAGTTTGCCGGGACTGACCCTGACCTCATCGCCCGACAGCTCGCCGCTGAGCTCTGCAAGCATCAGGCCAAACTCTCGGATGTGCGCGTGGCAGTCCAAGAACTCTATCAGGGAGACCGAGCAGGCGCTCAAGCCTACCTGGCCTATCTGGCACAACACGGCTTTCCCAAAGCTGCCCCTGACACGCAGCCGCAGGTCACGACTGGACGCACGCTGGCAGAACAGACTCAGGCGATCTCTCAATATCAGCCCGATGCTTACGGTCAAATTGCAGCTGTTCAAACGAATGCTCAAGCACCTGTCGATTCTGCTCGCATCCCCTTCTACAGCGGCAACCTGATTGCCGAACTCGTCGCCAACAGCGCCTTCTCTGCTGTCGTTTGTGGCGAACGCCGCAGTGGCACGAGTGCCCTCTTGAGAGCGATCGCTTACGACCAAATTGCCAAGTCCGCCCACACCATTCTCGATATCCTCGATCTCCATGACGGCACCTGGGGCGGCCTCGAAGATATCCAGCTCCCGGATGGCGCTCGAATTGTCAGCTATCAGCGCCTCAGCACCCAGCTCGATATTGAAGCACTCTCCCAAAAGCTTGTCACCCTCGCCGCTGAAGTCAGGCGCAGGCAACGGCAGCAGCAGCAAAACCCACCCCTGACCCTATCGGCCAACAAGTCGCCGCCGCCCTATCTGTTCCTCATCGATGGCCTCAGCGAAATCCATGGCGTTTTGCCCGGCTGGAGCGCAGATCGCCGCAGTAAGGATGCCGCCTTTAGCCGCGCCGCTAGCAGTCTGCGCGTGGTGCTCTGCCATGGCCCTGCCGTGGGTATCTCCTGTGTCGCTACGGCCCGTGACCACAGCACCTGCCTCTGTGATGCCATTGCCCTGGCCGAAACCCGGCTCCTGTTCTTAGGCCGAGTCAGCAGCGGCAGAAACGGCGGCTACCGCGCCATTGACCGCGCCATTGAAGACAAAGAGCTGCTGCCCGCTCCTCATGAGCGCAGCCGCTTCCGGGAGGCTTTAGCACTCGTCAAGCAGCTGGCACAACCCGTCGTCTTTACCCCCAACGGCATTCCTCGGCTCGGCAGCTTAGGCGACTTTGGTGGCTATCTCTCGGCAGATTTGCTCATCCACTATCAGCAAGCACTGGAGGCCCAAGCATGATGAAACGCAGACAATTTATCCACACCACTGCCGCTGCCGCACTCACGGCTGTGCTCACGGCTGAGGCAATCAGGCGGGCGCAGCGCTGGCGCAGTGATCCTATGCCCGATATTCTCGCCTACCTCAACCGGCAGATTGTTCCGGCGGCAGCGGCGCAAACGGCTGCGGCTAATGCAGGCGAGCTGGGGAAGCTGGGCGAGGGCGATATTTTCTGGTCAGTGATGTGGCCCTACATGTACGCGGTGGGCAAGGCCGAAGGCACTGTTGAGAATGCCTTGGGCATTGACCCTTACCAAGTCATCTACACCTACGACAGCTTTAGCGATTTCTCTGACCATCCTCGTCGTGCTCATCCCATCTTGGATGCCCACGGCAGGCCCACTGGCAAGGTCAGTGACGCCGCTGGATGGCCTCAGTTCATCAGCACCACTTGGGATCTCACCGTACAGGCCAATGACTTTTGGTATGACGGCCCTGCCTTTGGCCCCGCCAATCAGGACTTGGGATTCTTGTATCTCCACCGTGATACCGGCGCTCACGCAGCCCTCATGGCAGGCGTGAAGGTTGATCCACTTACGCAGCACCTCACGGTGGCTCACAGCGCCTTCGTTCAGGCGATCTCGCTGGACAGTCGGGAGTGGGCCAGCTTGCCCGGTGCCAATATCGGCGCGGCAACCGGACAGCACACCAGGCCGCAGTGGTGGCTCTGGACGCAGTTTCAGTGGGGCCTCTGGAAGCAGATGGGCTATCGGCGGCAGATTGTTCATCCCATTGGCGCTGAGCATCCGCTTACGTCGGGCATGGGCTATCAGGCATGGCGCGGCACCACCCATTGGGGACAGGACTTTGGCTGCGACATCGGCACACCGATTGTCGCGCCAGAAGAGGGGCGCGTGACACTCACCAGCTATGAGCCCAAGGGCGGCTTCTTCCTCAGCTTTCAGCCCACCCGGCAGCCTGAGCTGGCGCTTATCTTTCGGCATTGCTCAGGACTCAGTGCTGTGGCGGTGAACACCACTGTCCCAGCCGGAGCGGTGATTGGTCACACCGGCAATAGCGGTTCTTCGACCACTGCCCCTCATGCTCACATTGAGGTCACCGTGGATGGTCAGCATATTGACCCGCACTACTACCTGGGGATGAGCCAATGGTTTTAAGAACAGGTTTGAAAGCCGGTTTGAAACCGATTTATCTCGCTTTATTTTCGCTTACCCTGCTGGCTGTGATGGCTGGCAGTGGCGCACTCATGGTGCTTGCGGGCAAAGGCCGAGAGGTCTTTCTCTTTGGCGCAGGTATCGCAGTGGGTATGTCGTTGGTATCAGCCTTGAGTTTAGAGCTAGAGCAGCTGTGGCGGGAGCCGTTAGCCCGAATGCCGTTAGCCAACAGACAGGCTGCTGTGGTGAGGGCGATGGCGGCTATTCAGCTGGCAGAGCAACACCCGCACCTGCTGTTGAACCACTACCGCACACCCCAACAGGCCAGCGATATTCACCTAGAGCTGGAGTGCAGACGCCTCCTCGACCGACTCCATCTGCTCTTAGCGGGCGCTGTCACTGACGAGGGCCACTGCCATTACTGTGCAGAACTCAATGCCCATGCTGACGATTGCCCAGTGCCTGCTGCCCAGCGGCTCTACTGCCAGGGCAAAGACAGACGGGTGCCCTGGCGGGAGTTCAAGAAGTCCCTGCCGCTGGATGTCATTCAGTAGCTGGCATTCAGTAGCGGCTCAAACAACTGTTCAAACCGTTAAACAAAAAACTGTTCTTAATTCTCAGGAGATTTTCAACCATGGTGGCCACTTTCCCCGATTCCAACGCCGCTCGCACAACACCCCAATTGCCTTATCTCAAGCCCTGCTCACCAGCCCCAGGGATTGCCAGAGGCATGACAACCGACAATACAACGGCTACGACGACTTCGCTTAATCCGCCCCCTCGCCTCAACAAACGCCGCCAACGCCTGCTCGCACTGCTGTGGGGCACTGCCCAAGCCGCCGCCATTTCTCTCGGGCTATGGGCATCGGCACTACCCCAGACGCAGCCAGTGGCGGTTGAAGCCGCCCCGCATGTGCAACTCGATGACCTGTGGCACACCCTCGGCTCTGAGACCCTCGCTCAAGTCCTCCTAGCGGCCAAAGAACAACAGACCGACGACGCCTTGGCTGAGGCCAAGCAGGCACGATTGCAGGCACGATTGCAGGCGCAGCAGCTCCGACTTGACGCTGAAGCCAGGGCGCAAACGCTCACCATGCAGGCCACTCAGCGGGCTAGAGAGAAAACAAAAGACGCGGTTCGACGGGCCGATCTCATTGCCTTAGATGCCACCTACATCGGCGCAGAGCAGGTGCTCTATGCCGAAGCTGGCGCTGATGTCTCCCTCAAGTTTGCCGCGCGCATTCAGTGCAAAGATGGCCGCTTTGGCGAAACCGCGATCGCTGCCCCCCTGGACTCTCGTATTGCGCCTCGGGAGGTGCGCAATCTCGCTGCTTGTTTTCCCAGTGTGGAAACCCCTGCCGGGAAACCCATTGGTCAAGCCGGGGAGTGGGGCGTTGCTTTCTTCCAACTGAAATAGTCACGCGCTGACAGACGCCAGCACCAGAGCGCTTGGCTCTGACTGCTGTCCTCTTGTTTTAGAGCACAGAACTCGTCCCCTGAAATCCATTTAGCACTTTCCACGCTTCCCAGACGCCGCTCTCTCGGTGCCTGAGAGTCCCTGATGCCGTTTTTTATCTATCCCCATTCTTCATGAGGTCATTTACCGATGATGCTTTCTGCTCTCGCTGAGCTGCCAGCGCCCCTCTCGCAGCACTTACAGACCTTCGTTGAACAGCGCCCTGACTGGACGCAGGAGCGTATTCTCAGCAGTGCTCTCGCTTTGTTTCTCTTGCAAAATGGCGTGAGCGACCGCGCGGTTTCTCAGGTCTATTTGCAGGCTATGTTCGGCGATCTCTTTGTCCCTGCTAATCAACCCGGTGAACGCGCATGACCCGTGAATCTTGTATTGCCCATCCCCCTCAGCAACTGCTTGCTATCATCCGGCAGGACTACTACCTCCTCACCGGGCGCGATACCTGCGCTGCCGCCCTACTCAATATCTTTGAGTACTGGGCCAATGCCGCCATTGCCCATGACCCCACTCTCGAAAGACCCTGGCTCGGCGAACGACCCATTCGGGAGTTTGAGCAAATGCTCCTCGGCATTGCCACCGACAAGCAGATCCGTAAGCGCCTCCTATGGCTTGAAGAACTCGGGTTTATTGAAACCAGGGCTCCAGCTAAACGCGGTGCGGCTAAAGCCTACCGACTGCGACTGCCTGAGCTACAGACGGCCCTCTCTCGCCAAGCCGCTGAAGCAGAACAAACGCTCGGGGCAAACAACCGAACATCCTTCGGTCAAATGACCGACGCAGACAACACCCTTCGGTTAAATGACCCAACTGCCGTCGGTCAAATGACCGACACTCCGTCGGTCAAACAACCGATGCCCCCTCGGTCAAATGACCGAGCTTTAAAGAAGATCTCTCTAGAATTTAAACCAGAAGAAAAGCTAGAAAAGAAAAAAGAAATCTTTTCTGTTTTGGATTCAAAGCTCGCTTTGCCTGCTGCGCAGACTTCAGCCGCAGCAAGTGCGCCCATCCAGATCGGCGCTGTCGCCTACGCTCAGCCACCTGAATCGATCGATCTCGCGGAGCTGTGGGAGCAGAACACTGGCATGGCCAAGCAACAGATTCGCTTTCTCGCCCCTGGCCATAAGCGCCCTGAGATGGTCGCCCATGGCGTTGGCCATTGGTGGATTGGCCCTGGGCTCAATGACTTTGATCCGCATCTCATCCAAGCTTGCCAGAACCGCAAGCGCAAGTTTCAGCAAGCGGATACCCTCGCCGATGCCAAGACCTTCATCAACAACATGATTCGCAATGGCGATTGGGCCAACTTTGCCCTCCGCTGTGACGAGGCGCTGGCACTGCGACAGCGGGATGCACGGCTGTCGGTGGCCGGAGCTGAGGGCGTGCTACCGGCAATGGGCCGCAGTCCTTTCGAGCGCTCTTTGGCTGAGAGGCGAGAGTCTGCGCTGGGGCTGGCGCGGTTCAAGCTGTCGCAGGGGCTGACGGAGCAGGCTCGGGCGATTGCGCAGCAGTTTGGGCTGGCGGCTGCGGAGGTGGGGCTGACGGAGGTACACCCGTTGCCTGAGCAAATGTTGAGGGCTGCTTAAGGTTGTGCCAGCAAGCCGATCTCGCAGCAGAATGGCCTGGTCTTTTGGTCACAGGCTAATCCGGTTATGCCTTGGGATTTTAGGCGGCGGTGAATAACGCGGGTTAGGTTGCCCTGGCGCTATTCGGCGCTGGAGAGGCTCTTCTTGTTTGCCTGTGTTGGGGCAAAGGGGGAATCGTGTGATCGCTGTGCCTTTTCGCCTTGCTGATGGATGAGCATACCCCTAGTTATCAACGGCGCCACTACTTAGAAGGGTTTAAGTCTTGAGCATACTTTTCATGACGCCGCCCATGATCTGCACTCGGGCCCACCGAGGTAACGGCACTAGTGAGTAGACCAATAGTTTTGACAACAATCCTGGCAGTACGGTGGGCTTTCGGCCTAATGCATCCAAGGTTCCTTGAGCCACTTCCCCTGCACTTAATGCCTTACCCATCTTCATCCCAGCGCGATCGCTAAAACCGCTGTTAGTGGGACCTGGTGCGGCAGCAATCACATCAACTCCTTGGGGAGCAAGTTCGACATACAGGGCTTCCGCCAGAGTTTGCACATAGGCTTTGGTCGCTGCGTAGTGAGCCGCAAAAGGCATTCCCTGAAATCCCACGATTGAACTAATCAGCACAATGCCGCCTCGTCGCTGCTGGGCAAATCGCTGGGAAAAGTGCCAAGTTAGTCCCAAGAGGGCTCGACAGTTAACATCTAACATCTCCATCTCTTGTTCCACTCGGGAGTCCAGAAACTTCCCCGATGTGCCAAACCCTGCCGCCGCCACCAGTAACCCGACGTCCAAATCGGCAGTCTGCGCTACCAGGGTATCTATGCTCACGGCCCTCGCCAAATCCCTGACGACTAGGCGCACCTGAATTCCATAGCGATCACGTAAGTCCTTCGCCATCTGCTCTAGTACCGCTTGGCTTCGCGCCACCAAGACCAGATTCAACCCTGCTTTCGCCAACCTCAGAGCTATCTCCCGCCCGATACCAGACGAGGCACCAGTGACGACAGCCCAAGACCCGTATCGGGCTTTTAATTGATTTTGCAAGTTTCTACATCACTACTCAAATTTTTGTATTCAACTTTTTGAATACAAAACTAAGGTACACTCAAATTATGAGACTCGTCAAGCAGGGTCAGTCCTGTATGGCTTAGGAGATCTTTGAAAAGGGTTATAACTATTTCTGGTGTATGGCGTAGGAGATAAAAAAAGGCGTATCCTTCTGGAAATTGCAAAAGTACCAGAAAAGGAATACACCATGACTCAAGATAATCTAGTCGAGTTCAAAATACCAG
>Ga0208979_100318_pt1 | contig 43374 bp, 49 predicted proteins | sample HotLakConsUCCSLE_FD_184738 | JGI IMG/M metagenome (GOLD analysis project Ga0208979, IMG submission 184738) | Hypersaline microbial mat communities from Hot Lake, Washington, USA - Hot Lake Consortium UCC-SLE (SPAdes) | ecosystem: Environmental > Aquatic > Non-marine Saline and Alkaline >... | reverse complement strand
GGCTGTCAGCGGAGGTCTGGCAGGATGGCCCTGTCACGCTGTCGCTTGGCGGATGGCAACCACCTATCGGCATTGTGCTCCGAGCCGATGGGTTGGGGGCGGCCTTGGGTGTCATGACTGCGCTGGTTGTCCTTCGTCGAATGATTTGAGACTTTTTGGGCTTCGGAAGAATGGAGTTTACGGCTCGGTTTTCGGTTTGATTTAAGCGGCTTTTCTCTGGTGGTTCAAGCGGCGCTTTCGGATAGTGTCTCGTTTGATCCTTTCGCGTTCGAGCAAGATGGTCTGGCCGCGCCCGAAGTAGACGTCTGCGGGCGTGAGATTTTCGAGGCTCTCGTGGTATCGACGATGGTTATAGTGCTCGACGAAAGCCGCGATCTGGGCTTCGAGGTCCTCCTTGAAGAAGTAGTTTTCCAGCAGGATGCGGTTCTTCAGCGTCTGGTGCCAGCGTTCGATCTTGCCCTGCGTCTGCGGATGGCCGGGAGCGCCGTGCACCTGCTTGTTTTGTATTTCTCCAGCCATTCACCGAGATCGGATGCGACGTAACACGGGCCATTGTCCGACAGCAGGCGTGGCCGATGTTCGACCCTGACCCGGTCGCAGCCTGATGCGGCCAGTGCCAGATCGAGTGTGTCGGTGACATCCTCGACCTTCATGTTGGTGCATAGCTTCCAGGCGATGATGTATCGCGAGAAGTCATCAAGGATGGTCGACAGGTAAAACCAGCCCCAACCGACGACCTTCAGATAGGTGAAGTCGGTTTGCCACATCTCGTTCGGCCGTGTGGTCTTGTCCTTGAACTCGTTATTGGCCTTTATGACGATATAGGCTGGTGAGGTGATGAGGTCGTGGGCTTTGAGCAGGCGGTAAACCGAAGCCTCTGATACGAAATAGCTTTCCGCGTCGGTAAACTTCACCGCCAGCTCGCGCGGCGACAGATCGGCATGATCCAGAGCCATATCGATGATGCGCTTGCGGACATCGTCGGGAATACCGTTCCAGACCCGTGACGGGGCTGAATGGCGATCTTCCAGTCCTTCGAAGCCGTGGGTCTGGAACCGGTCATACCATCTGTAGAATGTTGGCTTGGGTATGCCGAGTTTATCGAGGGTTTGCTTGGCTGGCAGATGCGACTGCTCGACGATCCGGATGATCTCAAGCTTCTCGGAGCCGGGATATCTCATTCCTCGTCGCCCCCAAGCCCGATCATGCTTTTTTTAAGCAGCCGCAGTTCCAGCGCCTGCTCGGCAACGACCTCTTTCAGGTTGCGGCTTTCACGACGCAAAACCTTCACTTCATCGCTGGTTGCAGAGCGGGCGGTGTCGCCAGCAAGTCGTTTCTTGCCCGCTTCGAGGAATTCCTTCGATCAGCTATAATAAAGGCTCTCGGCAATCCCTTCACGGCGGCAGATCGCGGCAATGCTATCCTCGCCACGCAGGCCGTCCAACACGATGCGGATTTTGTCTTCAGCCGAATGATGCTTGCGCGTGGCGCGGCGGATGTCCTTGATCGTCTTCTCGGCCGTCGATGTCTGCGGCACGGTTTTCTGTCTCATCTTCGCTTCCTTTGAATGAGCTACGATGAACCGAAAATCCTCTCTTCTCAATAAACCAGTTCTGTCTCATGGGCGCTGATGTCGGACATCCGGCAAACCTCGCCGAACTCGTTCTTCCCCTCGATCGTGATCGTCCATTCCGCCGCCATCGCTGCCTCTCCGAACAAAGCGATGGTGATGGCCTGCACTGACCTAACAACTGGTTTCCGACCCCAGAGAAATTACCGGTCTCCCCCAATCAGAGAGGACTATAAGGTTCATACTGGGGCGATCCAGTTTGGGGGTAAGTCCAAAAACAACGAGTAATCCCCAAATGGTGAACCGAAAACGGTTAGCACTACAATCCGAAAATGTTATATCATCCTGATGACTCACCACGGAAAAGGCGTAGGAAGTTGGAATGGAAACATTTGATTTGGAGGGTGCGTTGTGGCGCCTTGAAACCAAAGAGCAGTATCAAGGTGAAAGAAAAGCGGTGTACCGTTTAATTGACGACATATGGAAAAGCGGTCAGATAGATGAAAAGCGAATGAGCGAATTGATGGATAAGTATACAAGATTTAATGAATTTATGAAAAGCTGATCGAACGAAGCCGCTACCGCAGCGTTTAGTCCGTGAGCTCATAAACAGGGTTCCGTTCGCTGATGAACAATACGCTCGCGTGCCCGAAACAGTACCGCCCGTGCTTGCTGATCAGCGGCCTTCGGCTCGACAAAGCGCATTTCAGGCCGACGGGCCGCAATAACAATTTCCTCAGCATCGGCCGCGTCGTTCTTCTGGCGTTTCACGAACGGACTGTCAATCGGGCGGAATATTGACTCTGACGCAATTTTGGTGATGGCATACTTGTCCGGCGCCGATGACGCGGGCCTAATCGGCGCGGAATATTGACCCCTTATCGGCGTCCAATTATGCCCCCCCTGCTACATAGATCAGCGCTTGGCCTGCCCGGCGCTGGCCGGGGTTGCATAGGGTAGGCCAAGTGCGGGTGATAGGGGTTTCGGCTTTAGCTTTGAGAGCGGTTCTTGAATCGCCAGGACTCGTTGCCGGTTTCAACGATCTCGCAATGATGTGTGAGCCGGTCCAACAGTGCGGTGGTCATCTTGGCGTCGCCGAACACCGTCGGCCATTCACCGAAGGCCAGGTTGGTTGTGACAATGATCGATGTGCGCTCATAGAGCCTGCTGATCAGGTGGAACAGCAACTGCCCTCCGGCCTGGGCGAACGGCAGGTAGCCGAGTTCGTCGAGGACGATAAAGTCGAGCCGGGTCAGGTAGTCGGCTGTCCGTCCCTGCTTGCCGCTGCGTGTCTCCGTTTCCAGCCGATTGACCAGATCGACAACGTTAAAGAACCGACCGCGCGTGCCGTTGCGAATGAGCCCGCGGGCAATGGCGATTGCCAGGTGGCTCTTGCCGGTTCCTGTGCCGCCGACCAGAACGACATTGCGCTGATCGGCGACAAAAGTGCCGGTGGCAAGGTCGCGCACCAGGGGTTCATTGACGGGCGTATTCTTGAAGTCGAAGTCGTCAATGTCCTTGGCCAACGGCAGCTTGGCAATGCTGAGCTGGTATCGAGTGGAACGGGCCTGCTTCTCGGCAATCTCGGACTGCAAGAGGTCGCCGACAATGCGTGGTGGCTCGTGCTGGCGCTTGATGCCATTGCCCATGACCTCGTCATAGGCGCTGCGCATGCCGTAGAGCTTGAGCGTGCCCATCAATTCCAGAACCTGTGTGCGTTCCATCAGCTTGCCCTCCTGAGGCTGCCATAGCGTGCGCAATCGGCGACCGGCTCATGGGTGAGCCGAAGCGCATCGGGGGTTTGAAGAATGGCTGCCGGAGCCGGGTCACGCCGCCGCGCCAAAATGTTGAGGATCACCGAGGCCGAGCACACGCCCTGATCGAGCGCTTCCTGGCAGGCGGCCTCGACGGCCGTGATGCCGTCGGTTGGAACACATCCGAGAATGGCCACCATCTGCCGATCACCGTCGTCAAGGCTCTTCGTACGCCTCCGAGGAGGGCCGCCTTGCTGAGAAGTGAGGCGAGCTGGATGATCTGTCTATATGGACGTCAATATAGACAGTGTGAGAACCGTGGATTTAACGATAGAGAATCGACCGCAAGTTAGCCGTATGGAGATTGTCGATAGCGGGCGGCGTCGCCGTTTCAGCAATGAGGCCAAACTTGCGATCGTGGCGGAGAGTTATTCCGCCCCGCGTCAGGTCACGGCAACAGCACGTCGCCATGGGATCACACGCTTTCAGTTGAACGATTGGCGTAAAGCAGCTCGCGAGGGACGGCTCGGCAATGGCCGTGGGAGTGAAGGGTTTATTCCTGCACTGTTGGTTCCGGAGCCAGGCATGCCGGTTGTTGCGCCGACCAATTCTTCGACGGCACAAAGTGGGCTTATGGAGGTTGTCAGCGCCAATGGTCGCCGTGTGATCGTGGGACGCGATGTCGACGTTGAAGCGCTGCTTCGGATCCTGCGCGGACTGGAGGCGCTGCGGTGAATCCGTTTCCGATGGGAACAGGGGTCAAGGTCTGGCTTTCGACGGGGTATACGGACATGCGCTGTGGCTTTCCCTCTCTGGCGCTTCGGGTGCAGGAGATTCTGAAGCATGATCCGTTGTCAGGGCATCTCTTCGTCTTCAGGGGCCGCAGATCGGATATTTTGAAGATCATCTGGCATGATGGTCTGGGCGCCTGCCTTTTTACCCGGCGGCTGGAGAAGGGCCGGTTTATCTGGCCGAATATGGAGGGCGGCGCGGTAGCGATCTCACCGGCACAATTGTCTTATTTGTTGTCCGGGATCGACTGGCGCAATCCGCAGGAAACCTGGCGTCCGACACGGGTCGGATAGCATTATTGCATTGAAAATATTGAGTGAATCTGATCGAATGGCTTCATGACTTCGAAGCCTGCCGATCTTCCTGCGGACCTTGCGAGTGCTTATCTGGCGCTGCTTTGCGAGCGCGAGATGTTGCAGGCTGAACGCGATGTCGTTGTCGCCGAGCGGGACATTGCGGTGGCGCAAGCCGCCAATGCGCAGGCCATGCTGTCGGACAGTGAGGCCTTGATTGCCAGTCTGGAGCTGGCGATCGAAAAGCTGAAGCGCGAACTGCGCGGCCGGCGATCCGAGCGCACGGCGCGCCTGATCGACCAGATGGAATTGCAGCTCGAAGAACTGGTGATGGCGGCGACGGAGGATGAAGCCGCAGCGCAGGCGGCTGCCGGCAAGATCTCGAGCGTACGTTCGTTCACGCGCAAACGGCCGGTCCGAAAGCCGTGGCCGGAGGATATCGAGCGTGAGCGCGTGGTGATCGATCCCCCAGTCACCTGTGCATGCTGCGGCGGGTCGCGCCTGTCGAAACTGGGCGAGGACGTCACCGAGACGCTCGAGGAGGTTCCGCGTCGGTTCAAAGTGATCGAGACGGTGCGGGAGAAATTTACCTGCCGAGACTGCGAGGCGATCAGCCAGCCGCCGGCGCCGTTCCATGCCACGCCCCGCGGCTTCATCGGTCCTCATTTGCTGGCGACGATCCTCTTTGACAAGTTTGGAATGCATAGCCCTCTCAACCGCCAGAGCACCCGGTTCAAATGCGAGGGCATCGAGCTTTCGACCTCGACGCTGGCCGACCAGGTCGGGTATGGAACGGCCGCGCTCCTGCCGATCTTTGAACTGATCGAGGCGCATGTCTTCGCGGCCGAGCGCCTTTTTGGCGATGACACCACCATTCCCATTCAGGCCAAAGACAAATGCACGACCGGGCGAATATGGACCTACGTGTGCGATGACCGGCCCTACGGCGGAGCGGCAGCGCCGGCGGCCATATACTATGCTTCGAGCGACCGCCGCGGCGAGCACCCGCAGAAGCACCTGGCCGGGTATGGCGGCATTCTGCAGAGTGATTGCTACAATGGCTTCGAGCCGCTCAGTGTCGCCGAAAAGAAAGCGGTACCGATCACCTTTGCCTTTTGCCATGCGCACGCGCGGCGCAAATTCTTTGAACTGGCCGATATCCAGAAAAATGCCCGGGACCACAAACGCAAAGGCAAGCCGATCTCGCCGATCGCCCTGGAGGCCGTCCAACGGTACGATGCGCTGTTCGAGATCGAGCGCGAGATCAATGGATTGAGCGCCGCAGAACGGTTGGCCGCGCGGCAGGAAAAGAGCAAGCCGCTGTTCGATGACATGCACGAGTGGCTGAAACGGGAGCGCGCCACGCTCAGCAAATCGTCCGAGGTGATCGAGCCGATCGATTACATGCTGAAGCGATGGGATGGTTTTGCCCGTTTCCTCGAAGATGGCCGGATTTGTCTCACGAACAATGCCGCCGAGCGCGCGCTGAGAGGTATTGCACTCGGGCGTCGAAACTGGACCTTTGCCGGTTCCCAGCGTGGCGCCGATCGTGCCGCCATCATGCTCTCCGTCATCACGACCTGCCGTCTCAACGACGTCGACCCAAAGGCGTGGCTCGCCGATGTGTTCGCCCGCATCGCCGATCTTCCCGTCTCCCGCCTGCAAGAACTGCTGCCTTGGCAATGGAAGACACACAAAGGGACGGCTATTGCGGCGGCCGCGTAAACAGCTCCCGGAACAACGCTTCCGAACGCTCCAAACCTTCATCGGTCAGGATCAATGACTTCGACTTGTTGACTGGGTCGCCGATCATGCCCTTCTTGTGAAGCCGATCCGTCGTTGCCCAGTCGAAACCCTTCCAGGCACAACGCTCGTTATGCAGCATCAGCCATAACAGCGCCAAAACGGCATCGTCGACCTTGTCCTCATCGATCTCCATGAACCGACGTTACCACGCGCGGCGCCCAAAATCCTGCGGCCCTGCTCGGATGGATACGGCTCTTCAACCGCTTCCGGACTTTCTCCAAGGCGGCTGGCAGGAGCCAGTCGCGGAACGGAGCGCCATTGCGCAGAGCACCAGGTTTGCGAGCCAGGACAGGCAGATAATGCCAGGGATTATAGACGGTATCGCCGCGACCGAATGACCGCTGATGCTCGCCGACATTGACGCCGTCCTGGCGAATGACGATCCTGTCGGCATAGGCATGAACCTCGACCGGACGGCCTACGGCTTTGGAGAGAACCAAATATTTGTTGTTGTCGAAGCGAACCGTGCAGGTCTTCGACACCGATGCCGGAACGCAGTGGAAGCCATCGAACGGACCGGCATAATGCACGAGACTGGGGCGCTCGGCTTCGAACATTTGCCAGATCGTCTGCTCTGACTGTTCGGGATGGCGGTGCGATTTGGCATAGGCGATGCATTTGTCGAGCAGCCAGACATTCAACTTCTCTATTCGGCGTATTCAGGTCAAGCGCTTCGAGCCTTTCCATGTGCCCGGACATCAGCGTCTTTCGCAGGCCCTTGCTTCTCTACGGGATCGGCGCATTGCCCTCCCAGCATAGGATCAGGAGAATGAGGCAGTTCCATCTTTTTGGCGTCCTGACCGACATCGAGTGCGATCGGCACGGAGTTGAATTCGAACTTACCTCATCCATCGTCCTGCGAAGGACGCTTGTCCGCCGGGGCGGAACTTTTCGGTCTCTCTCCTTCTTGGCCGTCCAGATCAGATGGTCGGGGCCGTAGCTTCCCGCGTCCAGCGGAACCCGGTGCCATCCAGCCACATGCGATGCAGGATGACCGCAAGGCGACGCGCAAGTGCGACAATGGCTTTGCGCATCCCTCGCCGCTTTGCGACGTTCATTGCCCATGCTTTCAACCATGACCATTTCGTCACGCGCGTCAGCAGCGTCTGTGCGGCCTCATAGAGCAGTGTTCTCATCATGCTGTCCCCACACAGAGAGATGCGACCCACGCGCCTGCTTTCGCCGGACTCGTTGAGCTTCGGCGTAAGTCCGAGAATGGGACCCACTGCCTTGGAACTTTTAAAGCGCTGCGAAATGTCGATGGTTGCAGTATAGGCCAGCGCCGTGACGGCACCGACACCGGGGATCGTCATCAAGCGCTTGCAGATCGCATCCTCCTCGGCCAACGTCAGCACCTTCTTGTGCAGGCGAGCAAATTCGGCGCGCAGCTTGTTTCGGGCAGCAAGCAGCGGCTCCATGAATTCCTCCAGGTCGGGCATGCCTTCGATAAGCTCTCGAATGCGAACCTCGAACTTCACTGTTCCCACAACACCAACCTTGAGGCCAAAATTGCGCAGAAGACCGCGGATATCATTCTCGATTGCTATCGCCTTGCCTTGCAGAAGCTTGCGGGCGGTCAAGAGCGCCCGCCGCTTTTGGCTCGTCAGCGTCTTCACATGCACCGGACGGTACAGGTTGACCCGCATCATCTGAGCGATTCCGCGCGCATCGTTACGATCAGTCTTGTTCGGCTGGGCTTTCAGGAAGGCCTTCACATGACGCGTCTCAATGCAGATGACCGGCAATCCGGCGCGCGCAAGCCCCTCGAAAAGCCACTGCGACAAGGGTCCAGCCTCCAGCCCGACCCTCTCGATCTTCCAGCCCGGATCCTTCATGATCACGAGCAAATCTTCGGGATGGCTGTGAACCTTCACCTCCCGGCAGATTTTGCCCAATTCATCGACAATGCAAATGGCAGTCTCTTTCACCGAGACGTCCAGGCCAACAAAGTGTTTCATGCTGCGCTTCCTTTCCTGATGCTTGTGGCTGTAGCGACAGACCACGTTCTATCATCAGCTCGAAGCGCAGCACCGTACTCATCACCGTCCAAGGTGGGCGCAAGCCGAATATCCTATCTTTGTGGACCGACACTCAGTGAAACGCGGGGTTACGTGTGTCGTGAAATGAATTGCTTACGCAACGATGCGCTCCTGCCTCATCGGGCAAGGAACTCGGCTATCTTTGTCGAAGCGTGGCCATCGCCATAGGGCTTGGCCTCGCGGCCTCGCGAGCTGAGAGCAGCACGGATGGCCGGGCCGATGCCGCCCTCAGCCGCCGGCGACGCCAGACGGTTCCAGCCGAGGTCCACCAGTTCCACCCATTCGGTTTCATCGCGAAGCGTCACGCACGGAACGGAGTAGAAGAACGCCTCCTTCTGCACGCCGCCCGAATCGGTTGCGATCAGTGCCGCGCTGCTCTCCAGGGCCACCATATCAAGGTAACCGACGGGTTGGATGACGACCACCTTGTCAAACGCCAGCCCCTGCGCCGCCATGCGATCGCGCGTGCGGGGGTGGAGCGGCAGAATGACCGGATGGGTGGCGGCAATCTCTTCCAACCCCTGCACGATGGCCTTGAGGCGGAGCGGATTATCCGTGTTTTCGGCCCGATGGACAGTCGCCAGCACATAGCCGCCCCTTGACAAACCATGGTTGTCGAGCACGGTGCTCTTCGCGGCGGCAACGGCGCTAAAATGCAGTGCGGCATCGTACATCACGTCGCCGACACTTTGGATCTTGGCCTCATCGATGCCCTCGCGACGCAGGTTCTCAACCGCGGTCTGCGTTGAACCAAACAGCACGTCGGAGAGGTGATCGGCGACGATGCGATTGATCTCCTCGGGCATGGCTCGGTTGAACGAGCGCAAGCCCGCCTCGACATGGGCCACCGGGATATGCAGCTTGGACGCGACCAGGGCGCCGGCCAGCGTCGAATTGGTATCGCCATAAACAAGCACCCAATCGGGCCGCAATTTGGTAAGGATCGGCTCCAGTCCAGCAAGCATCGCGCCGGTCATCGCGCCATGCCCCCCGCCATGGATGCCCAGATGATGGTCGGGCGCGTCAATGCCCAATTCATCGAAAAAGACATCCGACATGCCCGCATCGTGGTGTTGCCCGGTGTGGATCAACACTTCCCGAATGCCGCCGACGGCTGTCAGGGCGCGGCTGACGGGGGCAACCTTGATAAATTGCGGGCGGGCGCCGACAATAGTCGCGATGGTCTTCATGCGGATGCTACCTTTTGTGATGAGAACTGCCTGCTGCGGAGCCTTCAGGCCCGTGTCAGCAATTTGCGATAGAGATCGAGTAATTTCTGTTCCTCGACCCCCCAGTTGTATTTTGTTTCCACGGCGTGCCGGCCGTTTTCTCCCATTCGACGCGCCAGAGCAGGATCCTGCACCAAGCGATCGATCGCGCCGGCGATGGCCGCAGGATCAATCGGATCCACGCAGAGACCGCAGTCAGCCCCCTCAATGATCTCGCGCCAAAGAGGAAAATCGGAGGCAATGACCGGAAGGCCTGCAGACATGTACTCAAACATCTTGTTCGGCTGGGCTTCAACATGATTCGGCTCAGGCAGAAACGTCACAATTCCGGCCACGGAACGACTCAGGAGTTCTCTCATCCCCTCGCGCGTGACGAAGCCATGGGCGTCAACTTTCGTCCATCCATCTCTATGCTCGGCCCGTGTCTTGGTTGCTGATTCCGCAAACTCGCCAGCAAGGTTCAACCGTGCGTCGGATTTGCACATTGCCAGGGAATCGACCACCGGGATAATACCCCGAATTGCCGAGATTCCTCCAACGTAGCAAACTTCGTTCTTTTTTTCCGTCCAAGATAGCCTGTTGTCCAATTCGCCTATCATTGGAAAATTGTTGATATTGACCGGCGTTTTTGCAGTTCGAACGAAATTTTTGGTGATCGCTGGTGTGGCGCCAACAACAGCATCAAGGCGACGGCAGATTTGCGCTTCAACGACAGTGACAACTTTTGACAAGGGACTTCGTACCCACTCATACAAATAAGGTTTTGACAAAATCTGCTGAGGGAGATCCTCATGCGCGTCAAAAATCACAATCTTGCCGCGCCGTTTGAGCGTCAGGCCTGCGAACAGGAGCTCGGGGTCGTGGATATGATAAATGTCCGCATCCACTTCCACAGCCTTTGCCAGCACCCTGCGAGTAGCGCCGAGCATTCGATCCAACCGCCCGCGCGAGGCGCCGGTATCAAGGATCCGGACACCGTCGCGCTCGCCATTCCCCTTGCCGTCTGCAACAATCAGCGACACGACATAGCCCGACCGGGCAAGCGAGCGGCACTGCTTGAGGAAAATGCGGATGTCAGAACGCTGATGAACTGAAGTAAGATGGGCGACTTGTTTCACTATAATCTCGATCCAATAGGTAGGGCCATTTCATGTTTCCGAACCTCAATTTTTACACGGTCCGGCTTCAAAAGGATGTCTGTTGCACTTCAATTTGGACACCGCCCAATACTTAAATATAGCTTCAAAATGTCGAAATAATCGACAATCGAGTTCCCGCAAAACAGGGTCAACGCAAAGACCGCCGCGATCACTATCGATAACAAGGTGAGCCTCTGCGACTCCTCAATTGTGCTCAGGATTACGATGGCAGTCTCACAGCGACCGCAGGCGAACATAGCCAGAATGGAAACCGAAGCCGTGTAAAAGGCAAGAACGCCAAAGTCCTTAGGGGTATAGAGCCTGGTCAAGACCGGGCTGAACAAAATCAGTATGGCCTGCGCCAATGCTGTCCCCATAGCTAGGGTGCCAACGCTTCGAAAGAACAGGTTGCGAAACACGGTTTTGGGGCCGAGCGGGGACAATTGGCGCTTGATTGCGTCAAACACTGCGCATGCACCTTCCTGTCGAAGCGTGGGCGACCAGATTTTCCGTCGCCACCGCCTGGAAATTGCAACCGAAGCGGGTCGTGCTGGCAAATCTGAAGATGCGTCGGGAAACATGGCCCCAAATCCAGGTTTGTGTCTTGCCGCGACTTGACGCTAGTCATCCAGTTCCAGCCGCCCGTCGACCTCACGATATCGTTCGTTCGTCCTGGGGCAGACCAGATCGTCTCCGAGGCGTTCGCCCGACCGGCTGACCCAGCCGATCCGCCTGGCGGGGTTTCCGACGACAAGCGCGTTGTCGGGCACGTCCTTGGTCACCACTGCGCCGGCGCCGACCATCGCATATTTGCCAACGTCGTGGCCACATATGATAGTGCAATTTGCCCCCAGTGTGGCGCCTTTTCCGATCCGAGTGGGCGCGAACTCGTTCTTCCGTTCCACATGGGCCCGCGGGGTGAGCACGTTGGTGAACACCATTGAGGGGCCGCAAAACACGTCGTCCTCGAGCGTGATGCCCTTGTAGATCGACACATTATTCTGGATCTTGCATCCGTTGCCGACGACGACATCCGGCCCGATCATCACATTCTGGGCAGCGATGCAGCGTTTGCCCAGCGTTGTTCCGCCCAGCACATGGGAAAAATGCCAGATCTTGCTGCCGGCTCCGATCTCGACGCCGGGATCGACCCGGGCTGTCGGATCGACATAGACGCCGCGCCCGGCCCAGTCGGTCGCCTTGCCGGAAGCATCCGCTGTCAGGTCGGACAGTTCGACCCATTGTCCGGCGCGATCCATCGACAGTTGCGCGGCCTGGAGCACGCCCAGCACATTGAGCGCCTCGGCTGCATCCGTGCGCGGCCGCGCGCGGGTTTCGACGCAGACAATGAAATGCGCCATTTCATTCTTCAACGGCTCGCCTTTGGCCACTTCGACCTGGCGCTTCGGGCCGGCCACGGCCTTGGGGCGTGCGCCGGTCCACTGGACTTCATTCTCATAGATGACGAGCTTTTCTTCCCAGGGCGCGGTGTCAAGGAACATGGCCATGCCCTTGTCGCCGACGATCACCAGCTTCTGCTCCTTCTCGGGGTGCAGCCAGGACACGCTGACGGATGCCTTGAGACCGGAGGCGAATTCCATCTGCACGGTCGCGTTGTCGGCGACGCTGGCATTGAGAATGTTGGTAGCAGCGGTGGAGGCGCGCTCGGGGGCCGCACCCGCCAGCCCCAGGATCATCGAGATGTCGTGCGGCGCAAAGCTCCACAGGACATTCTCTTCGGTCCGCACCATCCCCAGGCCCAGCCGGTTGGAATAGATGTGGCGGATGCGGCCCAGTTCTCCAGCGGCGACGATCTCCTTGAGCTTGAGGAAGACCGGGTGGTAGTTGAGCAGGTGCCCGACCATCAGGATCCGGCCCTTGGCTTGCGCCAGTTCCCCCAGGATTCTGCCGTCGGCCACGTTCAACGATATCGGCTTTTCGACAAAGACGTCCTTGCCCGCGTTGATCGCCCGGCTTGCCATCTCGAAATGGGTCGCCGCAGGCGTGGCGACCGCAACGGCTGCGACGCCCGGATCGGCAAGCACCTCGTCCGCCGTTTCGAAATAGGCGACATCCAGCTTCGCAGCCAGATCCTTCGCAAACTCGCTTGGATCGACGATCGAATGCAGGGCGCCGAGTTCGGACAGGTTGCGCGCGATGTTTTTTCCCCATGTGCCGCAGCCAAACAAGGATACTTTTGTTCCGGGAGCCATAACTGTCCTTTGATAGTCGGTCGTGGTGGTTGGTGGAGTAACGGTCGAGCCTTTTGGTCAAAAAACATCACCCATGTCAATAAGTAGCCTTGCCCCGGCGCCAGCAACATCGGCGTTTTTCAGTCCACACGCTCAGGGCACCCAGCCGTGCCGGCGGATTGCATCTTCAAAGAGCCGCAGGCCCAAGAACCGGGCGCCTGCCGGGGAGGAGGCGCTCAGGGCATCGTGAAACGACCGCCAGGCCCACAGCTAAAAAAGGGCTTTGTGTGATCAAAACAACATCCTGGGTGCTTGCAATATCAAGGCGCAAGTGGCAAAGCGTGTGGGGGATCAGGGTCTAGGGCCCTAGTCCGCTGGTATTTACGGGCATCGTCCCCTGCCCTGAAGTAACGTGGTATGGATACTCGCCGGATTGCGGGCTTTTGCGAAAAGAAGATCTTCACGCATACAGCCCAATCACCAGAACACATTTCAGCGTCTCGACGGCTACATCCGCCGCGCCCCTATCTGACGGAGCACAAGATGGAATTTACGGGTATTAGGGATCAGTACGCCCTTCTCAAGGAAGAGATCCATGACGGCATAATGAGCGTTCTGGAGTCGGGCGCCTTCATCATGGGCGAGCAGGTGGGGCACCTGGAACGGGAGCTGGGCGTTTTCAGCGGCGCGAAGCACTCCATCGCCGTGGCCAACGGCACCGACGCCCTGCAGCTTGCCCTGATGGTGCATGGAGTGGGCGTGGGCGACGCCGTCTTTGTGCCGTCCTTCACCTATACGGCGACCGCCGAGGTCATTCTGCTGCTGGGCGCCGTTCCGGTGTTCGTGGATGTCGAGGAAAGCACGTTCAACATCGATCCGGAAGATTTGAAGCTGAAGATCGAGGAGGTGCGCAAGGCCGGAAAATATCGCTGCGCGGCGATCATGGGCGTCGACCTGTTCGGTCGCCCGGCAGACTGGCCGACCTTGAACACGATCGCCGAGACGGAGTCGATGGTGCTGATCGCCGATGCGGCGCAAGCCTTTGGCGGCGAGATCGCAGGCAAGAAGATCGGCACGCTGGCGCCCATCACCACCACCAGCTTTTTTCCGGCCAAGCCGCTGGGGTGCTACGGCGATGGCGGCGCGATCTTCACCGATGACGACGAGCTTGCCGCCGCATTGCGCTCGTTGCGGGTTCACGGCCAGGGCAAGGCGAAATACGAGACCGTGCGCATCGGCGTCAACAGCCGGCTCGATACGCTGCAAGCTGCCATTCTCCTGCCGAAACTGCGGGTCTACGCGCAGGAAATGCAGCGGCGCGACGAACTGGCCGCGCGCTACAATTCACTGCTGCAGGGAATGGTCATCACTCCCCGCCAAGATGCAGATATCGGCTCTGCCTGGGCGCAGTACACCATCCGCACATCGGAGCGGGACCGGCTGCAGGCGGGCCTGAAACAGGCGGGCATTCCATCTGCCGTCTACTATCCCCTGCCCATGCATCTCCAGCCTGCTTACAAGGTTTTCGGCGACGGCGCGGGATCCTTGCCGGTGAGCGAGAAAATGTGTTCCGAAGTGCTGAGCCTGCCGATGAATCCGTACTGGAAAACCGGCGATGCGGAGCGCGTTTGCAGTGAAGTTCGCAATGTACTGACGGCATGAGCATCAAGCTGGACCAACGAATCGAGGCATAGCAGAGCATGATCAACAATCCACTTGAGCACACCGTGCCTACCGGCGATGCAGCGAAGGAACTCTACGCGCTTATCAGCAACCGCCAGGCGGCGATCGGGATTGTCGGCATGGGGTATGTCGGACTGCCGCTCGCTGTCGCAACCCATGCGGCGGGCTTCAAGGTCATCGGCTTCGACAACGACGCCGCCAAGGTCGAGCGGATGAATACCGGAAAATCCGATATCGGCCGGATCGGCGACGACACGATCCAGAAGATGCGCGCTGGCGGCCGGTTCCTTGCAACTGCCGATTACGCCAAGCTGGCCGAGTGCGATTTCGTGATCATCTGCGTGCCAACGCCGCTGAACAAGTACCGTGAACCGGACCTGAGCTACATCGTGGCGACGACGAACGGAATCGCTTCTAATTTGCGCAGGGGCCAAGTGATCTCGCTGGAATCGACAACCTATCCCGGCACCACACGCGAAGTGATGAAGCCTATCCTGGAGGCGACAGGACTTGCGAGCGGCAAGGATTTCTGGCTTGCCTATTCGCCCGAGCGGGAAGATCCGGGTAATCCCATCTATGAAACCGCCACGATCCCGAAGGTGGTCGGCGGCGACGGCGAGGATGCCGTGATCCTGGCCTGCCGGTATTATGCCGCGGTTGTCAAAGCCGTGGTGCCGGTGTCGTCCTGTGAAACGGCCGAGGCGGTCAAGCTGACCGAGAATATCTTCCGGTCGGTCAATATCGCGTTGGTCAATGAACTCAAGCACATCTACACGAAAATGGGCATCAATATCTGGGAAGTGATCGACGCCGCGAGCACAAAGCCGTTCGGATACATGCCGTTCTATCCCGGGCCCGGCCTCGGCGGCCATTGCATTCCCATCGATCCATTCTACCTGACCTGGAAGGCGCGCGAGTTCGACGTGCCAACCCGCTTCATCGAACTCGCCGGCGAAATCAACACGCTTGCGCCGGTCCGGGTGGTCCACACGCTGGTCGACGCCTTGAGCAAGCAGCAGAGAAAGTCGGTCGCCGGATCAAGGATCCTGATGCTCGGACTAGCCTACAAGAAGAACGTCGAGGATGTGCGCGAAAGCCCGGGCTTCCGGCTGATGGATCTGCTGGTCGAACGGGGCGGCGAGGTGGATTATTACGACCCCTATGTCCCCGTTGTTCCCTTCACCCGTGAACACGCGAATCTGACGGGAATCAAATCCATCGAGTGGGACCTCGACAAGATCGCCGCCTATGATGTGGTCCTGATCTGCACCAATCATGACGGCGTCGATTATGCGGCTCTTGCCAGGTCCGCCAAGCTGGTCGTGGACTCCCGCAACGCCCTGGCGGATGTGAAGGATCGCGACAACATCGTCATGGCCTAGTCGCCCTCATCCGCGTCCCATTGTGTGGTCTTATTTCGGCGGCTCGGGGTAAACCGGAATCTCCGAAGAGGTGGTGAAATTAAGGATTACGTAAGTTGCTGAATGAGATTGGCAGGGACTCGAAGTGTGCCTTCCTCTGCAACAATTATATCTTCAATTTTTCCTTCTTTGCGCTAATTTCGGCTTGAACGGCGTTGGCAGTGATCTATGCAATCGCCGCGATCTGGCCACCATATCCATCGCGCTTTACCGATAGGAGTTGGTGACCGATCGCCGCGCGATCCTGTTCGCCCTGCTTCTATGCGCCTATTGTCTGTCCGGCGGGTAGCGTCGCCTTAACTTGGGTTTTGCACAGGATGCCCACCATGGGCCTGCTTCATGAGGTCGCCGACAGGGAGACTTCGCTCCAAACCGCCATCGCGGCAGCGCGGATATCGCGGTGATCGGCGGCTTTCAGATGTTTGCGGTGAAGATGGAAAAGGTTGGCGATCGGGCCGTGGACGGAAACGAAGCGCTGGCATTGTCCCGCCGACTTGAACCGCATCATACCTCGTTCCCGTTGGCACCAATTTTGGTTGACATACCCGTATTTATCATAGCAAAAGAGGGTAACGTCTCTGCCTGATACAATTATTCAACTGAAGTAATTATCAAGGCGGCGATTGAAACAATCAGGCTAGTTAGAGTTGATTATGGTCCGCGGAATCATCGATTTTTGGATTAACCCAACATTCCGGCATTATGAAATCGTAAACATCTTCTTCTACGGTATCGCTCTTTGTTTCGGCGCTCTACTGGGAAGTTTTGTATCTGTGCTCGTAATTGCCTCGGCAGTTTATTGCTCCCTGCAACTGGCTATTGGGAATTTGCGGTGGGCGTTACCCGATCCGGTTAATAAAGTCTTCTTTGCTTTGTGCGGGTTTTTCGCTGCAGAATTGATTGCGGCGCTGGCAAATCCGACAATTACTGCCCTCAACGAAGTAAGCGAGAATATTCCGCTCCTGGGGCTGGCCGGTCTCTATTCCGTCACTTTTGTCGACCGCCAAAGGCTGTTGAACGCCGTCGAGGTTTCTGCCTTGGCAGCTTCAATGGGCGCTCTGGTAGCGCTGCTGCTTTTTTTTGCAGACGAAAGCCGCCCGGCTCTTGCTGCGGGCAATGCAAGCGTGCTGGCGCTACTAGGCGGTATTATATACGTGTTCAACGTAGGAACCGTCTTCCGGCGTAAGAACCGCATGTCCTTGACCTTCATCGCAGCTGCTTTGGCCGCCGCCTACATAGTGATTTTGACTGGGACCCGAGCAATGTGGCCGGTTTTGATCATAACACCATTTCTTGGCTTGCTGATATTTAGTTCCCGACGGGCCATTCTGTTCGGACTTCCGATCGTTTTCCTTACGGTTGCCGTCATGGCAACGCTAGGTCTCAGAACGTCAGAGAGAATAGGCGCTAGAATTTCGGCTTTGGAGACAGATATTTTCGCGATTTCCAAGGGCGACAGATCTCGATCCGTTGGCAAGAGACTTCAGATTTATGAGGCAGGTTATGAGCTTTTCAAGGAAAAACCGTTGCTTGGCTATGGGCCCGGCAATGAGCGCCTTGAGATAGCTGCAAAGACCGGTGAGAACGGCGCTGAGAGCGTTGCGTTCAGCCACGCTCACAACGCCGTTATAAACGTAGCCTTGCGATCGGGATTGATGGGCGTGGTCGCGCTTTTGGCGGTCCTGTTTACGCCGCTTGTCCTTGCATTCAAAGCCAGAAAGGACGATGTCGGCTGGGCAGGTTTCTATGCACTGACAGCGATTTTGGTTGTCTATCTTTGTTCCGGAACGGTGGGCTTGGCACTTGGTCAAGACATTCATGACACCGTCTATATGACCGGAATCTGCTATGGACTCTATCTGGTTTTCGGTCGAACTCCTGCGCCAGCGAATGATCCCCGGCGCTGATGTGAATAGCCCCTAGATTTGTAGACGCCTTCTTCCCTAAATTTGAGGCAAGGAGGCCATGATGGGCAAAGTCAATTTCAGTGATGATTTCAAGCGGGATGCGATCGCTCAGATTACCGAGCGGGGCTACGCAGTTGCGGAGGTCTCGAAGCATCTGGGCGTAAGTCCACATTCGCTTTACGCGTGGAAGAAGAAGTTCTCACGGCCGGCTGGCGGTGACGGCAAGGATGCCGAGATCAGGCGACTGAAGCGCGAACTGACCAGGGTCACCGAAGAGCGCGACATCTTAAAATGTGTTTCGGCATGCAAAATTGACCCCTTTAGCGGGGTAATCGGCGTCCAATTTTGACCCCCCTTGGATTTCATCTGACCATCCGGCTTTTGACAGCGGATGGAGCGGGAGTTGATGCGAGTGGATACTATTGCGCGTGTTCGACGGGCCTTCCATGTGCAGGGCTGGTCGATGAAGAAGATCAGCCGCGAACTGCATGTCTCCCGCAACACGGTGCGCAAGATACTGCGGTCTGACGAGACCGACTTCGCCTATGAGTGCCCTTGCAAAGCGGGTCGTTCCACATATGACAGACATGGAAACGATGTGGACGAAAGCGAACCGCGGGAGATACAATCGGGATGGTCTGCGCTATCCGAGCGACTTGACCGATGAGGAATGGGCGCTGGTCGAGCCTTTGATCCCTCCTGCCAAGCGCGGTGGTCGCAGGCGTGAGGTCAACGTGCGCGAGGTTCTCAACGGTCTTCTTTATGTTCTCAGCACAGGCTGCCAATGGCGAGCAGTGCCGAAGGACCTGCCGCCGAAGAGCACCCTGTTCAGCTATTTCGACCTATGGAACTGGGATGGCACACTCGGCCATATTCACCAGGAACTCTACGTAAAATGCCGTGAGGCGATGGGGCGCGAGGCCAGTCCGACGGCAGCAATTATTGACAGCCAGAGCGTCAAAAGCGCGGAAAAAGGGGGCGTTGCATCGACCCGGGCGGGTATGATGCGGGGAAAAAGATCAAGGGCAAGAAGCGGCATATCCTTGTCGACACGGTAGGATTATTGCTGCACGCGCTGGTTCATCCGGCCGACATCCAGGACCGTGATGGCGGCGTGCTGGTCCTGAAGACGCTGTTCGGCCGCTATCCGTTCCTGAAGAAACTCTTTGCGGATGGCGGCTATCAGGGGCCTGTCTTCGCCAAGGGGCAGAAGAAAGCCATGCCCGGACTGGCGACCGAGATCGTCAAGCGATCCGACGCAGCCAAGGGTTTTGAGGTTCTGCCGAGACGCTGGGTGGTCGAACGGACGTTCGCGTGGCTGGGGCGATGCCGTAGGCTGGCCAAGGACTTCGAGAACCTGTCGCGCAACGCGCTCGCATTCCTCAATCTCGCCTCTATTCGCCTCATGCTGCGAAGGCTCTGTTCAAATTGAATAACTTTCTGGACCGACTCTAAGGTCTGAACGGGCTCAATGTTATGTCCCGTCGTCCCACTCAATCCGGGCCGCCAGTTCCTGCACCGCGCTGACCTTGCCCCCGCGCTCTAATCCAGTTTGAAGTTCGTTCTGGCCTAATCAGAGGACCAGGACATGAAGCGCAGCCGTTTTTCGAAAGAGCAGATTATCGGGATATTGAAGGAACATGAGGCCGGCATTGCGGTTTCCGAGCTCTGCCGCAAACATGGCGTCAGCGACGCCAGCATTTACAAATGGAAAGCGAAGTTCGGCGGGATGGAAGTGTCCGAGGCCAAGCGGCTCCGGGCTCTTGAGGAGGAGAATGGCAAGCTCAAGCGGATGCTCGCCGATGCGATGCTGGACAATGTGGCGCTTAAGGACTTGTTGGGAAAGAAGTGGTGACGCCCGCTGCCGAGCGGAAAGCCGTCTCCCATCTCATGGAGCACCATGGGATGAGCGAACGGCGGGCGTGTAAAGCCATCGGCTGCTGCCGCATGACTGTCAGATACAGCACCAGACGAGGCGATGATGCCGACCTTCGGGCGCGCATGACCGCGATTGCCAGAGAACGTCGCCGTTTCGGCTACCGACGACTGCATGTCATGCTCAAGCGTGAGGGGCATGTCGTCAACCACAAGAAGCTGTTCCGGCTCTACCGGGAGGAGAAGCTTGCCGTTCGCCGTCGCGGCGGACGAAAGCGGGCGATTGGCACACGAGTACCCATGTTGATCCCGCTGCGGCCACATGAGCGCTGGTCACTGGACTTTGTCTCCGATCAGTTCACGGACGGTCGCCGCTTTCGGATTCTGGCCATCGTCGATGATTGCACGCGTGAGAACCTGGCGCTTGTCGCTGACACGTCACTGTCAGGGTAATTACCCACCCCCCTTGCCATGCGCCACAATGTCTGAATCCATGATGGTATGGATCGGACTGATTTGCAGCAGCTGAGCAAGGACGAATTGATCGAGATGGTGCTTCGGCTCCAACGGCCTGCCAAGGATTCTCAGACGTCTTCCAAGCCGCCCTCGACGGACAAGAAAGAGAAACGCGTCAACTCACGACCGGGTGGAGCCAAGCCCGGGCACGATCCCCACAACCGGGTGCTGGCGGATGTTGTCGATGTGTTTCGCGATCATGAACCCAACGCCTGCAAGAGATGCGGGCATTCGTTTTCCGGTAATGATACGATGGTGCTGATCGGGGCCTATGACGAGATCGATATTCCTGCGATCCGTCCTCATGTCACCCAGCATCGGCGTTTTTCCTGTCATTGCCCGCAATGCGGCACGACGACAAAAGCCGCCGCACCTGCCGTTGCAACTGCAACGCCGTTTGGGCCGGGCATTCACGCACTGGCGATCTACCTCAAGAGCTTTCATGCATTGTCTTACGAACGCCTGAGCGGTGTGTTCAAGGATATCTTCGGCCTCAATGTGAGCGAGGGCGCAATCATGAACATGTTTGTCCGCTCCCGCCCGAACTTCAAGGCCACTGCACAAGCCGCCAAGGCCAGCCTTCGCACCGCCCGCGTTGTCGCCAGCGACGAAACCGGTGTGCGTATCGAGGGCACGAATGCTCAGCACTGGGTGTTTCATTGCAAGGATGCCGTTGTCCACCAGCCCGATTACTCCCGTGCAGCACGGGTCGTTCACGAGACCATGGGCGGCCATGTCCCCGAGGTATGGATATCTGATCGGTATTCAGCCCAGCAATCTCACGGCCATCGACATCAAACCTGCCTTGCACATCTGGCGCGTGATACAGCCTTTGCGCTGGAACATGGCGAGGATGATCTCCCTTTTCGCTTCCGGCTTTGGTTTGGCCGTGTGTCTGATTTCGCCAGAGCCATAAGCACATTCGCCGCCTCTACCGTGGCAAGCAAGAAGCGCAAATTCGACAGAGAGCTTGCGGGGCTTCTATGCGCTCCGACGTCATGCGAACTGGCCCAAAAGCTCCTGGCCAAGATCGGGCGTGCCCGTGATCAGCTGCTGACGTTTTGCGACTATCCTGGAGAGGTCGATGTCACCAACAACACGCCTGAGCGAAAGCTCCGTCCATGGGTCATCCAGCGAAAGGTGACAAACGGATATCGCGCAATGTGGGCCGCCCAAGCCGAGGCGGACATACGCACAACCGTCGACACCGCCCGCCTCAATGGCGCAAACCCCTTCCAGGTCATCGCATCCGTCTTGGCATAGCGCGATAGAAGCACCGGAAATCATGGACTCAGGGTGGGTAATTACCTGTCAGGGTTGCGAGTGGCCCGTGAGTTGGATTGCCTTGTCGCTGAGCGTGGCAAGCCGAAGATGATTGTCAGCGACAATGGCAGCGAGTTCACCAGCAATGCGATCCTTGGTTGGGCCGATCGGACAAGGGTCGAGTGGCACGACATCGCCCCCGGAAAGCCAATGCAGAACGGATTCATCGAGAGCTTCAACGGTCGGCTCCGGGATGCACTGCTCAGTGAGACTGTTCTCATCCTTGCCCGCTGCTCGGGCGAGCCTGATCAAATGGCGGCTCGATTACAATGGCAGCCGACCGCATTCGCAACTCGACTGGCAGACACCAAACGAGTTTGCATCAACCTTCACACCACGACGGGCATTGGCGCTGCGCAATATAGAAAGCTCCATGCCACCGCCCGTCGCATCAACCGCCTATCAAGGCAAAACCAATGCCGGAAACGAACTCCCAGCCGGATAAAACCTGGGGGCAAGGTCACTTCCCGCCTACATTCCAGCGGTAGGACACCGACTTCAGCCTGCGGACAAAGTCGAGCCCGAGTGGAACCGTGCCCGAAACCCGCCGGCCGGAAACTGCCAGCCTGATCCCGGACCACGACCTCATCCTCGACATAGACTTGCCAGCCCGTCTGCGGGATGAGGCACAGCCAGGTACCGTTGATAAAGGCGGCAATGTCGCCGTCCCATCCCGCCCAGGCTCCCGCGACGCCGCTGCCGACAATGTGCTATTCTCCTTCAGTGGGCAGTTCAGGCGCCGACGTCAGATGTCAACTGAGAACGGAGAGATGAACAAGCGCATCGAGAAGCTCAAGAGCTTCGTTGTGCGTGACATGCTTCTGCGCCTGCGAAGGCAGGATATAGGGTAGGGCGTGATTTGGCGTCGTGTCCCTGGTGATTGCCTTTCGTGAGCGAGACCTTGGACAATGATGCCATCGTCGGTTATGGAGGGAAAAAGCAGCCGAAGAAAATCTAGAAATTTTATTTCCACATGAGGTCAATGGTGAAAAACGTCTGGATTCTCAATCACTACGCCGGAGTGCCGTTTGGCAGCAGCGGCGGCGGAACACGACATTTTTCCCTTGCCCGCCATCTTCCTCCGGTCGGATGGAAGGCAAGCATCATCACCGCCAGCACCGTACATCCGTCGGGCAGACAGAGGACGCGGGAGGGCGGAGTTGCCACTGTCGAGACAATCGACAACGCCGCGTTTCTGAGCCTGCCCGCCCGGAGCTACCGCGGCAATGGCGTCGATCGCATGCTGAACATGTTCGATTACACCCGCGCCGCGTTGAGCTCGAAGAACCTGCGATTGCTCGAGCGCCCGGATGCGATCATCGGGTCCAGCGTCCATCCCCTCGCGGCCTGGGCCGGGCGGCGACTGGCACGGCGATACAACGTTCCTTTTCTGTTTGAAGTTAGGGATCTCTGGCCGGAGACCCTGATCGATATGGGCCGTATTTCCCGTAACCATCCGGCAACGATCGTCCTGCGGGCGCTTGAGACATCGCTCTACAGGAGCGCGGCGCGGATCATCGTGCTGTTGCCGAGCGCCGGAGACTATATTGAACCGCTGGGCATCGAGCGGGAGAAGATCGTCTGGGTTCCGAATGGCGTCGATGTCGAGAATTTTCCTGCCTATCCGGTAAAACCGACCCCCAACAAGTTCACGCTGATGTATTTTGGCGCCCATGGCGACGCCAACGGCCTGGACAATCTCTTGCAGGCCATGGCGATCCTCAGGGACCGTCCCAAGGCCGGCTCGATCCGCCTGAGGTTGATCGGCGACGGGCCGCTCAAGCCCGATCTCGTTGAGTTGGCAAGGAAGCTTAACCTGCCCGATGTCAGCTTCGAGCCACCGGTCGCGAAAGCCGCGATTCCCAAACTCGCGGCTGAATCCGACGCATTGATCTTCAACCTGATCGATGCTCCTGTCTTTCGGTTTGGCATCAGTTCCAACAAGCTTTTTGATTATCTTGCCGCGGCTCGACCCGTCATCTTTTGCTGCAATTCCTCCAACAACCCGATTGAAGAAGCAGGCGCCGGCCTGACGATCCCGCCTGAAAACCCTCAGGTTCTTGCCGAGGCAATCCTGGAGATGGCTGGGCTCTCGGAAGCCGAACGCGCCGCGATGGGAGCGGCCGGCCGCCAGCATCTTGAAGCCAATTATAATATGAAGGCGCTTGCCGCAAAACTCGCCTCCACCCTCGATGAGTGCGTGATGAAACGATGAAGAGAGCGTTCGACTTTACAGCCGCGCTGTCGGCGCTCATCGTGCTGTCGCCGGTTCTGGCAGTGTTGGCGATCTGCATTCGCTTGAACATGGGTTCACCGGTAGCGTCGCCTTAACTTGGGTTTTGCACAGGATACCCACCATGGGCCTGCTTCATGAGGTCGCCGACAGAGCGACTTCGCTCCAAACCGCCATCGCGGCAGCGCGGATATCGCGGTGATCGGCGGCTTTCAGATGTTTGCGGTGAAGGTGGAAAAGGTTGGCGATCGGGCCGTGGATTGAAACGAAGCGCTGGCATTGTCGTGCTGACTTGAACCGCATCATTCCTCGTTCTCGTCGTCGAACAGCCAGATGCGAATTCTCCGCTCGGTTGGTCAGACCCTTATGCGAACGATGCTCGACACCTGGCATAATTTCCCTTTTGGCCGTATCGTAGGATTTGAGCTTGTCGGTGATCATGACACGGGGCCTGATGCCTTGGGATCGTGTCCCGCAGCGTGGTGTAGCAGGGTAGCGGTGGTCACCAGTGTTTTCCGGTAGGGTCGGGTTGTTGAAGCTTAACCTGAAGGACACCACCGATGACCGACGACATGATGAACCTGCGCTCACTCGTTGAGAAGAGCGCCGATGCGGGTTCGCTCCGCGAGATGATCGGCTTTGCCGCCGAGAAGCTGATGGCGCTGGAGGTCGGCGCGAAGACCAGCGCGGGCTATGGTGAGAAGAATGGCTTCGGCTTGCCCAGCGCAACGGCTCTCGCGACCGCGACTGGGAGACACGGGCGGGCACCGTCGAGCTGCGCATTCCGAAGCTTCGCACAGGCAGCTATTTCCCGAGCTTCCTTGAGCCGCGCCGCATGGCGGAGAAGGCCCTGACGGCGGTGATCCAGGTAGCCTACATCCAGGGCGTTTCGACCCGCTCGGTGGATGATCTGGTCAAGGCCATGGGTATGAGCGGCATTTCCAAGAGCCAGGTGTCCCGGCTCTGCGAAGAGATCGACGACAAGGTGAAGGCCTTCCTCGACAGGCCCATCGAAGGGGAATGGCCCTATCTCTGGATCGATGCCACCTACCTGAAGGACCGGCGCGGCGGGCGCATCGTCTCTGTCGCGGTCATCATCGCCGTCGGCGTCAACAATGACGGACGCCGAGAGGTGCTCGGAATGAAGATCGACACATCCGAGGCTGAGCCGAACTTGACCGCGTTCCTGCGCAAGCTGACAAAAAGGGGCCTGTGCGGCGTAGCTCGTCGTTTTCGATGCCCATGAAGGCATCAAGGCTGCGGTCTCCAAGGTTCTTTCCGCGACCTGGCAGCGTTGCCGGGTCCACTTCATGCGCAATGCGCTTGCCCATGCCGGAAAGAGTGGTCGGCGCGTCGTCTCAGCCTTCATCGCCACTGCGTTTGACCAGGACACGGCGGAAGCTGCCAGCCAGCAATGGCGCAATGTCGCCGACCAGATCAGACCGAAGGTGCCGAAACTCGCCACACTCATGGACAGCGCCGAGCAGGACGTGCTCGCCTACATGACCTTTCCAAAGGCGCACTGGACCAAGTTGCACTCGTCCAACCCCATCGAACGTTTGAACGGCGAGATCAAGCGACGAACCGAGGTCGTCGGCATCTTCCCGAACGACGACGCCATCGTCAGACTGGTCGGTGCGCTCCTGCTCGAACAGAACGACGTGTATGGACCGCTCCCGGTTTGCAAGGTGTAATTTGATCGTCACGGCAGACACGGTGCTTGCGGTCGTGTATCCGGCCTGTTTATGCGAGCCGCTCGGCCGCTGGCCTTGATGGTATTCGCGGATCGGCGGCCAGACAAATGGACGAGCTCATATGGCTCGCATCGTTTCATGGGCCTTTGCCGAACCCGGATCATACCGGTTTGCCATCACATTCGCTTACCCTCGCAAGCCAGCACTGATCATAGGAACAGTGCTGAAGCTGTCATGCTGGAGACGGTGCCGCAAGAATTGGTTTGTGATACTTCTCTTCACGCGTCAGCATTGCCCACAAGGCGCGTGCCGTTTTGTGCGCGACAGCGACAGCGGTGACGTTGGTCGGTCTGCGTGCCGCCAGGGCAAGCAGCCACGGACGAGGCGTCACGTTTTTGCGGAACAGCGTACCGACAATCGCTCTTGCGCCATGGATTAGAAGCGCCCGCAGATATCGGTCGCCTCCTTTACTTATCCTTCCGATCCTCTCTTTTTTCCCGCTTGCATGCATCCTTGGGGTCAATCCAAGCCAGGCCGCAATATGCCGCGCCGACTGGAACTGACGACCATCTCCCACAGCTGCAACGATAGCGCTCGCCGTGATGGGGCCAACACCTGGCGCAGTCGCCAGTCGAAGGCTGTCTTCGTTGCTCTTATGCCACTCGACGATCTGTCGTTCGACAGCAGCAATTTGTTCTTCAAGTACATCGATATGATCAAACAGGGTATTGATAGCTTGGCAGGCGATCGCTGGTAGGTGGTCTGGCGTCATTGTGTTCATGCGCTGCCGTAACTCTGACATGCGGTAGCGGCCTTTTGATGTGATAAGCCCAAACTCACCAACCAATCCCCGCACAGCGTTGATCGATGCTGTTCGTTGCCGAACAAGCAATGAACGAGACCGATGCAAAACAAGCACTGCCTGCTGATCTCGGCTCTTGATTGGAACAAAGCGCATGCTTGGACGACCCGCCGCTTCACATATCGCCTCTGCGTCTGCCGCGTCAGTCTTATTCCGTTTTACATAGGGTTTGACATATTGCGGCGGAATGAGCCGAACGTCGTGTCCCAAAATGACCAGCTCCCGAGCCCAGTGATGAGCGCTTGAGCGGGCTTCCATCGCGATCGAACAAGGCGGCAGCTTAGCAAAAAATGCCAACAATTCGCTGCGTCCAAGGCGACGGCGAAGAACAGTTTGGCCGGCAGCATCGACGCCGTGAGCTTGAAAGACTGTATTTGCGAGATCAAGACCAACGGTAACAACAGGCATGGGATGACTCCTTCTTAGCTAAAAAGACAGCCGCCATCTTCGCTGAGGGAAAGGGAGCGGTCCATGCCATCAAGTGGGCCGTCCAGCGATCCCGCTACATAACCCTTGAGACTATCGCTACAATGGGCGATGATCGTCTCATCAGCCTGCCAGCGGCGGCACGCTGATCCATTCCCGGCTCTGTCCGGAAGGCACGGCGAACACCGAAGCTACACCACTTAACGTAATCGCCACGCCCGACTTGCATTCTATTTGGTGCAGGATGGGCCTGCCGCTTCGGCATTGTGCTGGAGCATCGAGCATGGAGGATACAATGAGTGTATTTGCAGCGCTGGACGTGTCGCAGGACGAGACGGCGATTTGTGTGGTGGATCAGGACGGCATCATCCTGGCGGAAGCCAAGGTGCCGACCTGTCCGGATGCAATTGCCGACTGGCTCACGGAACGGGCCGAAGGCCTCGAACGGGTCGGCATGGAGACCGGGCCGCTGGCCGTCTGGCTTTGGAACGCGTTGATGGCGCGACAGATACCAGTCGTTTGTCTCGACGCGCGCCATGCCAATGGTGTGCTGAAAATGATGCCGAACAAGACAGACCGCCATGACGCCCGGGGCCTTGCGCAGATCGTGCGTACTGGCTGGTTCAAGGCCGTCCAGATCAAGAGCCACGATGCCTATGTCAATCGGGCGCTGTTGACGGCGCGCGATGCGCTGGTCGGCATGCGCGTCCGGCTGGAGAACGAGGTCCGGGGTTTGTTGAAGACTTTCGGCGTCATGTTCGGCAAGCGCGTCGGCGGATTCAAGCGGCGCGCCGAAGAGATCATCGAACGGGAGTTGGCTGTCGCCCCGGAACTCGTGCCGATCTTCGAGGCCCTGATGCAGGCCCGCCGCGACATCCTGGCTCGGATTGCTGCGCTCGACAGTCGAATCCGGGCGATTGCTAAGTGCCATGCGACGGTCAGACTGCTGATGACGGCCCCTGGCGTGGGGCCAATAACGGCCATGGCGGTCGTTGCGGCGTTTGATGACGCAGACAGGTTCCGCAAGTCATCGAGCGCGGCAGCATATCTCGGCCTCACGCCAAGGCGATATGAATCCGGTGAAATCAGCCGAAACGGACGAGTCTCCAGGCGCGGGGACGGGTTCACCCGAAAGTGCCTCTACGAGGCGGCAAACGCGATCTTCTGCCGAAACCTGGGTGGCCCGCGCCTGCGCAGTTGGGCCAGAGCGATTGCAGAGCGGACTGGCCCCCGGAAAGCCAAGGTTGCGCTGGCGCGGAAACTGGCTGTGACCCTGCATGCCATGTGGCGCACCAACACGCCCTTGCGGGAGGCGGCCATGGCATAGCCCCCGGAATCAAAACGACGTTGATCGTCAACGCAACCGAATGCGTCCAGTCGGGACGCAAGGCGAGGGTAAGATCGCTCCGTGAAATGCGGCCAAGTCCGCGCACACCACTTCGATCCACCCAACCCTGAACGCAAACATGCGGCGTCCAAAGCGACGACCGCGGAGAGAACCCAAGAGCCCGGCACGCATCGAAGCGCAGAAAGATAAGCTCTTGACCACGGCGATTAGAGAACGCCTCGGGACACGATTTGCCTTCGTTGAGCAGTTTTCGCATCAGTTTCAGAGCCGCGTTCCATCGGCGTCGACGGCCCGCCATAGCCAGTGTTTCTTGCCCTTGATGGAAACGACCATTTCGTTGAAATGCCACTTGCCGGCAAAGTTTCCCCTGGATCGCCGCCGGACGCAGCGGGCATATTCTTGGCCGAACTTGGTGGCCCATTCGGAGGTTGTCTGGAACGAAACTGCGATGCCACGCTCAGCCAGCAGATCTTCTACATGACGCAGGCTCAGGGGAAAGCGGAAATAGAGCCAAACCGCATGCGCTATGATCTCGGCAGGAAAACGAAGGCGCTTAGAGTCGGACTCGAAAAGGTCTCAACGATATTGGTGCCTTGCGAGCCGTCGGGTGATCAGGCGGATGTGGGCGATCATGATCCATGCCTCGGCTGATGCGATGGACTTTTCGACGTCCTTGGCCAGTCTCCGGCATCTGCCGAGCCACGCGAAGGTGCGCTCGACGACCCATCGGCGTGGCAGGACTTCGAAGCCTTTCGCCTTATCGCTGCGCTTGATGATCTCGACCGTCAAGCGTCCGATCTTCTTCAGCCGCCGCTTCAACTTGTCGCCCGCATAGCCACCATCGGCAAAGACATGCAACAACCATGGCCATCTGTGGCGGATGGATTTCAGGAGATCGGGAGCGCCGTCGCGATCCTGGATATCGGCGCTGTGCACCATGAGACCGACCATCAGGCCGAGCGTATCGACGATAATGTGGCGCTTGCGGCCCTTGATCTTCTTGCCCGCGTCATAGCCCCGGATACCACCGCTTTCCGTGGTCTTCACGCTTTGGCTGTCGATCACACCCGCTGTCGGGCTAGCCTCCTTGCCCTCCAACTCCCGCGCCTCCATCACCAGATGATGGTTGATGCGTCCCCAAATCCCCAGTGCCCTCCACTCGTAGAAATATCGCTGGACGGTCGAACAAGGAGGAAGGTCCTTCGGTAGCATCCGCCATTGGCAGCCCGTCGTGGCGATGTAAAGCAGAGCGTTGACGACCTCGCGCAAATCCGTGGTCCGCGGGCGTCCAAGACGGCGCGGCATTGGTAGAAAAGGCTCAACTAATGCCCATTCCTGATCCGTCATGTCGCTTGCGTAGCGTGCCGTTCGCCGGGCATATTGCCGGCGGGTGATTTCGGTCCAGACCATTGTGTTCTCCATCGAATCTTTGCAAATCCGAAGGAATCATAACCTGTTGAAATCACACACCTCTTTTTGAGGCAGCCTCTTATATCGAGGTGCTGCAATATCAGTCGGCGGGTTCGGGTTCATGCCGGAAAATACCGCCCTATATGTCAAGGCAACGCTACCCCCCAAGCCTCCATTCGCTAGAGATTAAACCGGCCAACTCGTGTTCTTACGACATAACCCTACCACCGCATTGCAACTGCCTGTCTCAGCGTCTACATAGTTCGTTATGCAAGGATCTGCTGAAAATACAACGCACCAAATCGACCTAATTCGCCGACACAGCGCCCTGCGCCTTGCGGTCCAGTTTGATCCTTTCGCTCCTGGGAAAGGCCTAGATTCTCACGCGCCTCACGAGGTTTTAGAGCATGCAATGGCGTACGCGCTATATTGCTCTTCCTGCATCATGCTGGCGTTAATGCCGGAAGCAAAACAGGCCGTTGATTGGCTTGAGAAGGACGCAAGGTCCCGCCCTGATGGAGTGGGATGGGGATTGCCATTCAGCTGGGACGCGTTCTCAGACGGCTATCCAAATCCACTGGAGACGACCTATGGAATAACCAGTGCTCTATCGGTGCGCGCGATCGTGGATTTTGCACTCGCACAGGGGCTGCCGATCCCTAAGGTTGTAACTGAGTTTCTCGACCGTTATCTGCAGTACTCAACTGCCACATCAGCCGGGCGCTTCTTCTGGTATTCTGATCAACCCGGGGATGCAAAGAGCGTATTCAATGTTACAGCGATGCTTGCCGGACAATATGCACGAGTTGGACGCATTTTGGGCCGAGAAGAATACTGTGTTGCAGCGCACCAAGCGGCTCTCGACATTCTTTCACACTGTCAACAATCGCCTCGTGGCGACTATTGGGCGTATGGCCCCGAAAATCCACGGCCAAATGATTTAGTTCATGCCGCATATACTTTGCAGGGCCTTGTTGAGGTCGAAAGACAGCTCACCTTTGACTTCGGCCTCCAACGGGCAAAACAATACTTGCGAAAATTTGTCCGGCTAGAAAAGGCCTTCGAGTTCGTCCGACACCAAAGCCTCGCTCCTGCGCAACGTATGAAGCCGGCAAGATTATGGGGTGTTGGGATGTTACTTTATACGGCAGTAGACACGGGTGATCATCATCTCCAGCTGCTTGCGGAAACCGCGCTAAAGAAGTACGAAGTCGGCGATTGTCGATATTTAATGGTGCCCGGCAAGGGTGCGGCTTTCCCTCGTCACGAGATGCATGTCCTTTTTGGACTGTCCCGCGCATCGATATTGAGTTCTGAAAGCCCATGCTATAGCTCCACGCCTACAATAGGCAGAAAGGAAATCTAGACAATGTTAGAATGCGGCCATGTAGTCTCGCTCGTCCTCAACGGGATCGTTGGAGATAGTCGCGTCATCAAGACTGCCAAGGCGGCCAAGGCGGCGGGTTATCGAGCAACAATTGTTGGCGTAACGAAGGTGGATGAGGTCTCTGAACTCGAAATCGAAGGGGTACGTACAATTCTTGTTCCATCGCCACTGAAGGCACTGCAAATGGCGAAGCTTTGGCCAGCCGATAAGGACAAGCGGCAGCTTTGGCTTATGGTTGAGGGGGCACTAAAAGCAATGATCCCCGTCGTAGAAGAGTTACAGCCGGATTTGCTCCACTCCCATGATATGTCTGGTCTACGGGTTGGTGCAGCCTTGTCTAGGAGACTCGCCGCAAAAGGTAAGCATGTTCCATGGGTTCACGACATTCATGAATATGTTGTAGGCCTCACAACCGTTCCCGAAAATTACCGGTTGTCTAGTGTGGAATATGAGCGGCGCTATCTGCGTCAGGCTGATCACTTGATCACCGTTAGCGACAGATTGGCTGATGTGCTGAAATCACATTACAACCTTCGGAAAGCTCCCACAGTAATCTATAATGCACCATCTCGGAACAAAAAGGGCGGTCGGGAAGCACCGGATGTAAGGAGTCATCTGGGCCTCGGGCCTGAACACAAACTTGTCGTTTACATCGGGGTGGCTAAGCAAGAGCGAGGGTGCGAGACTATTCTAACCGCTGTTGCATCTTTGCCGGATGTCCATCTTTGTTTTGTCAGCGACAGCGGATATGTGAAACTGTTGCGGGACAAGGCGGTCGAACTGGGAATGGAAGCAAGGTTCCATTCGGTCCCTTACGTTCAAAGCGATGAAGTAACATCCTATATTCGAACCGCCGACGTTGGGATTCACGGGCTAATCCATTACCCCAATGGTGAGGTCGCAATGCCGAATAAAATGTTTGAATATTTACAAGCCGGAATACCCATGGTCGTGAGCGACGTAGCAGAAATGAAAAGATTCGTCGAGAAGCATCGTCTGGGTACCGTCTTCGAAGCTGGGAATTCGATTTCATGCGCGTGGGCAATAAGGAATGCGCTTTCAACGAAGGCTGAAATAGCTGCTTGTATCAGTCCACGGTTGAGAAAAATATACTGCTGGGAAGCACAGGCGGAAAAGCTAGCTGCCATCTACAAGTCTCTGATTGAGCCGCGGGAAACGCGGACGCTCTGGATCACTGATGCGTTAAATGCGGAGACCGTTGTTCTGAACAAAACTGAAGATCTAGCGATCGTTGACACGACCAGCCCATCAACCACTTGTGATATATATATAGACCCTTCGACCAGTGGTGATCGAGCAGGAGTGCTCTCAAGGCTAGTTGAAAACTATTCCGCAGTTCGCTTGGTAGGAAATCCGCAATGGCCTACGGAAATAGATCTAATTGCGCTTCACGAATGCGGACTTGTCGGCTCGGCTCGGAAGAGTCGTATCAAATCCCCGGTTTTAAAAGGCGCGCGTACAACTCTTCTTGCTTTGGAGAAGTCCCACCTTCGCGCAGATGAAGAATTCCTCGCTCTTCAGTTTGAGCTTGGGAAGTCTGTGTCACGCCCCATGATTATACAAGGCGCGGACGCGTCTGTCTTGCTTGAACTGAAAGCTGCGAAAAAGAAGATTGTAAAGCTCTCTGTCACCGTTAAGGAGCAAAGGAAGGCAGTTGCGAGACTTGAGACAATCATCGCAAAGTCCACTGCACAAAAGGCACCAATGGGGAACTCTCAGACGCTCACCGTGAGCACTAAATCCGCGCCTCTAACAGAGAAATCTCACCGAGAGCCCCCAGAAAGTTTTCTGATGGCGGTAAGAAGAAAGCTTCTCGCCCCAACGCGCTGATAGTACCGTTTTAATGAGAGCAGGTAGTCCAGACTGAACGTTGATGGTGGCGCCTTCGGCAAAATAGCCGGTAAGATTTCGATTGCTGGTTTCTTTGTTGCCGTGTCGGCAGCGAGCCTCACTTTAACGTTCTCTGCCGCGCGCTTTTTCGCAGCAACAAGAACTCGTTCTGCGAACTCCTCTTGGACTGCATTGACGTTCATATAGGCTTGGACATCAAAACGGGATGGCCTGGCGAGAACGTCTTCGTAGAGTGCTGAACAAGACTGAGACACTACTTCGAGGTCATGGACCTGCCGACAGTATACATGGCCTCTGAGCGCCACCTCTTCTCTTAGGGCAGGAGAGGCCACCAACGCCTCAATGGCACTCTCAATCGTTTCGGGGTTGGCTATGTAGATAGGGGGCTCGCCGTCAAAATCTGACACAAGATCATCTCGCACGTACGAGACGACGGCCTTTCCCAGGGCCATAGCTTCGACGGCCAAAACCCCATACCAGCCGATCCGAAGCTGATCTATCACAATATCTGCTTCCTCGTACACCTTCCGCGCTTCGGATTGTGGGAGCCCTTCCAAGAGACGAAAGTCAAAGGCAACGCCTTTAGACCGCAGGTTCTCAACGGCGGTCAAGACGTGACGAGTACCTTTAACCCCTTGTCGGCTGGGAGCATGAACGACAAGGGGCCGCTCTCGTCGTAATAGGCCAACGTGATTCCAACTCTGGAGATCTATGGCTCGCCGTATGACCTTCGCATCGGGGACGTAAGAGAGGAGCTCAGGGTCTGATACCACGATTTCGTCGGCAAGGCAGCGGCAAAGATCAATGTAGCTCCGTTGTCCGTCTTCAGGGAACTTGGCTATCAGACCCTCGGGGTCGTCCTCAACATAGTGGTAAGGGCTAGCCGCTGCGAATACACTTGCAAGACGTATTTCACTCCCACGAAAATGCACAATGATCTTCTTCCCGGCCGCTTTCAAAGCGAGTAAGTCGGTGCCCATCGGAAAGTTGGGGCCGCCTCGGGTAAAGAACGGAGTTATGGCGTGAATGTGGATTATATCGACATTGGCAGCCAGATTTCCCAATATCCGACGCATCGAGTTGCGTGAAGAATCAGGAAAGACGTAGTCCGCGAGATATCCGTAACGGTTGGGACCAACGACGACATTGGAGGCGTTAACCCCTCTTGACCTAAGTCCCTTTGCCAGAAGGCCTGGTTGCCCGGCCGACGCTTGGAATCCATGTAGAACTGAATAGGCGCACTGTTGCACTAACTGCCTCCGATAATGTTTAACCGACGCCACTATACTTTAAAATAAAATTCGAAGCGCTGATTTGCAGGAGCTAGGGTGTGTTGTAAGATCGAAAATGCCCGGAGTCCACCCACTGCTATCCGATTAAGCCCCAGGTTCATATCAACACCATCTGATCCTGGTGTGCGCTGGGCGTTTGTTCTGGTTGCCTGAGGTGGGGGGATGGGGCGTCGGTGCATCAGGTTGAGGTGGACCAGGCGGGTGAAGGCGAGAGGTTGGCTGACCGTGTCCTGTCAGGCCTGCGCCATGGCGTCGAGAGTGCGAACGGTGTCAACGATGTGACGGCGAGTGCGGTGATATGGGCGAAGAGGCCCGAAAACAAGGCTGCCGGCCGGCGGGCATTGGCCTTGGCCAGCGTGGTGCGGGTGACACAGCGCCCGCCACAGGATAAAGTCGCGCCTGTTGGCTCGCCACTCCGGCCTCGATCTCGCTTAGGCTGACGCCGGCCGCGAGCTGGCCGAACAAGAGCGCCAGGAACTGGCTCCTAGAGTCGGTCCGGAAAGTTCTTCAATTTGAACACAGCCTTCGCAGCATGAGGCGGATAGAGGCGAGTTTGAGGAATGTGAGCGCGTTGCGCGACAGGTGCTCGAAGTCCTTTGGCCAGCCTGCGGCATCGCCCCAGCCATGCGAACGTCCGTTCGACCACCCAGCGTCTCGGCAGAACCTCAAAACCTTTGGCTGCGTCGGATCGCTTGACGATCTCGGTCGCCAGTCCGGGCATGGCGTTCTTCTGCCCCTTGGCGAAGACAGGCCCCTGATAGCCGCCATCCGCAAAGAGTTTCTTCAAGAACGGGTAACGTCCGAACAGCCTTTTGAAGACCAGCAGGCCGCCATCACGGTCCTGGATGTCGGCCGGATGAACCAGCGCGTGCAGCAATAATCCTACCGTGTCGACAAGGATACGCCGCTTCTTGCCCTTAATCTATTTCCCCGCAAATTAACTGGCTTCAAAAGTAGAATTTTCTCGGGCTTTATGATCGAGGAGATTTCGATGAAGACGAGCAGATTTAGCGAACCACAAATCCTTGCCATCCTGCGCCAGGCGGAGGGCGGTGTGCCTGTGCCCGAGCTATGCCGGGAACATGGGATGAGCACGGCCTCACTTTACAAATGGCGGGCCAAGTACGGCGGCATGGATGCGTCGATGATCAGCCAGATGAAGGCTCTGGAAGACGAGAACCGCCGACTGAAGAAGATGTATGCCGAGATGAGCATGCAGGCCGAGCTTCTGAAGGAGGCCCTCGGAAAAAAATAACGCGGCCGTCTCAACGCCGAGAGATGGCCGGGAAGGCAGTGGCGTTGCGAGGGGTGAGCATTGCGCTTGCCTGCCGCACCTTCGAGGTCAGCGAGACCTGCTATCGTTACAGTGCAAAACTGAACGACGAGAACGAGCAGATCGCTGATCTTCTGATCGGGCTGACGCGGGCGAAGAAGAGTTGGGGCTTCGGCCTTTGCTTTCTTTACCTGCGCAACGTCCAGGGGCATTGCTGGGATCACAAGCGGGTCTACCGCATCTACCGGGAGCTGGAACTCAACCTGCGGATCAGGCCACGCAAGCGCTTGAAGCGGGATAAGCCCGACACACTGGCCGTCCCGGATCAGCCAAACCTGGTTTGGTCCATGGACTTCATGGCGGACCGCCTTGAAGACGGCAGGCAGTTCCGGCTGCTGAACGTCCTGGACGACTTCAACCGCGAAGGGCTGGGCATCGAAGTGGATTTCTCGCTTCCCGCCGAGCGTGTGATCCGCAGCCTGAACCAGATCATCGAATGGCGCGGCAAGCCATATGCCATTCGGGTGGACAACGGCCCGGAATATGTCAGCGGCAAGCTGATGGAATGGGCTGAGAACCAGGGCATCGCCTTGAACCACATCCAGCCCGGCAAGCCGCAGCAGAATGCCTATGTCGAGCGCTACAACCGCACCGTCCGGCATGAATGGCTCGACCAATACATCATCGAAAGCATCGAGGAGGCACAGGAATTCGCCACGCAATGGCTATGGACCTACAACAATGAACGGCCCAATATGGGCATCGGCGGAATCACACCCGCACAGAAACTGAAAATGGCTGCGTGAATTCTACTGCAGAGCCCCGTTAAAAACGGGGGGATTACCCGGCCACCAGCACTTTATGATGGACGCCACGGCCCTCGCCGCGCGTGGCCGCCCACCCAGGTCTCATCCACCTCGACGTGCTGATTGAACAGGCCGCCGATACGACCTTGGTCGGGACGCACCATGGCAGAGCGGAGTTTGTGGAGAATGCTGAACGCGGTCTCATAGCGTGACAATCCAAGCTGTCGCTGAAACTGCACGGCGGACAAGCCGGGTGTCTGGCTGGAGAAGAGATAAGCGGCCCAAAATCACGCGCTGAGCGGCGTATGGCTGCGCTCCATCACGGTGCCGACGGTCAGGCCAGTATTCTTTCGGCAGGACCGGCACCTCAAAACGCCGGGTCGCTTCTTGAAGCGGAAAGGGGCGCCGACGACGCCGCCCTGCGGACAAGCGAAACCGTCAGGCCATCGGGACTTTTCCAGGTAGGCCGCGCAGGCTGCATCGTCAGGAAAGAGCCGTTGGAAACTCGGAAGAGATTCCGGAAAGGGGAGATCCTCTCAGTCAAGAATGTCCATGGCCGCCGCCATCCGCTCTGACTCTAGGTCTAGTGGGTATGGGCGTCAAGCGGATAGGCACGGGACAAGTTTTCCCCCGAAGTGCGTGAACGCGCGGTGCTTTGGTTCTGGACAATCAGGATCAGCATGAATCGCGTTGGCAGGCGATCCTATCCATATCATCGAAGATCGGCTGTGTGCCGCAAACGCTGAACGACTGAGTGAAGAAGGTCGAGGTTAATACTGGCCAACGTGGCGGTATCACGACCGAGGTTGGAAGTTATCGATTGGCGGATGCCGCAAAATACCTGGCGTCCAACGGCGGCAGGTTGAGCAAATGCACTGGAACGTCGGGGACGAATTATGATTCCATCCGGTCATGAACGATGCGACTGATGAGCTTCCTGACGACCTTGCCAGTGCACTTGCTGCTCTGGCTAAGGAGCCCGTCATGGCGATGTAAAGGAGAGCGTTGACGACCTCGCGCAAATCCGTAGTCCGCGGGCATCCAAGACGGCGCGGCATTGGTAGAAAAGGCTCAACTAATGCCCATTCCCGATCAGTCATGTAGCTGGCGTAGCGTGCCGTTCGCCGGGCATATAGCCGGCGGGTGATTTCGGTCCAGACCATTGTGGTCTTCATCGAAGCTTTGCAAATCCGAAGGATATCATAACCTGTTGAAATCACCCACCTCTTGCAAATTTATTGCGTTCCACCGTTTAAACGGTTTCAATGTCTAGTAAATTGCGCTAGCAGCCACAGGGTGAAAGCTAACAAGGTATCTGCAATGCGAGTTCTTCACGGAGTGACCGGGCAGGCGGGACAGCCCCAAGCGATAGCCGCGGGACTCCGACAGATCGGAATTCAGGCAGAGACCTGCTTTATAGGAGAGCATCGTTTCGGCTACCCTGCTGATATAATGCTGGCTCTGGATGACGCCCGCACACTTGAGGACGCTTGGGCCCGGATCGCGCCCCTGGCCCAACGTTTCGACGTTTTTCATTTTCATGCTCGCTCGTTCCTAGCAAACTGGCCAGACGCTGCCTATCCCGCGGGCCTCGATATTGCTCTGCTGAAGCTCACCGGCCGCAAGGTATTCTTTCACTTCCGTGGCCAAGAAGCGCGGCTGGCTAGTGAATTCGCGGCAAAGAACGCGTATCACTATGTTGATGATGCGTCGGGTTATTTGTTTCGAAAAATGCCCGATGCAACGAAGGTCCGACTGCGTGATTACATCACTGGTCTCTGCGATGGTGTGTTCGTTACCGATCCGGAGCTACAAAGCTATGTGCCAGGGGCGAGGATCGTGCCTCGCGCCCTCGACGGCTCGACAATACCGTATGTGGGCGTATCGGATAGTAAGTGCCCTGTAGTCGTGCACGCTCCCAGCCGGCGCGGTGTGAAAGGCACTGAGGCACTGATTGCGGCCTGCCGGCAGCTTGAGGCGGAAGGCCATGTTTTTGAGTTGAGGCTCGTCGAGAACATGCCGCACTCCAGAGCAATCGAGGCCTACAGGGACGCCTCAATAATCGTCGATCAACTGCGGATCGGGTGGTACGGAGTGCTAGCGGTCGAAGCAATGGCGCTTGGCAAGCCGGTGATTGCTCATATTAGGCCGGATCTTCTTTCCGATGGCCTACCGGTGGTCGACGCTAATCCTCATACGATCGGGGCGGTGCTCAAGGGGCTGCTGAATGACTTCGACAGACGCCAACATCTGTCCCGGGCGGGGCGTACCTATTTCGAGCAAACGCATGAGTGTGTGACGGTCGCCCGTAATCTCGCTGAACTTTATTCGGCGCCTTCCACGCTCGTAGATCCGTCCGGCCTCGCTCGGCTACTCGATTATGAAAGGGTGGTATCGACGCCTGCGATCGCCGGCGGCGAAACGGCCTCGCGGATTAGGCACTTTTTTGACATCGCGCGCTCGGAAGGTATGGGCAATGCTATAGCGCTGGCCCGTCGCTTCGTCGCTCGGCAACTGTGGAAGCGCTGACTCGATGGACGAAACCGGCTGGGGACTGTTCATCAAGTCGGCGACCTCGAATAAGCGGGTTGTTGCACTGTATGCGGTCATTGAAGCTCTATTTCTACTGTTTTCAACACTGTTCTCGATAACGTTGGCGGTGCACTTTGGGTTTGACGTATTCAACATCTCCGCCATTCTTGGTGAGTGGGTGACCGTAGGTTCGACGATGGTTGCAGCAGCTGTCGCTCTGGCTCTTGGCGCGCTGACCTGCCGTGTAGCGGGCGGGTGGCTGGAGGCTTCGGTCATCGCGCGGCGCGAGATCTGGGCCGCCCGCCGGATCAGGAGCGCGCTCAGTCGGGGTGGAGCGGACCGAAAGACCGCTGTACGTGCCTCAAATCATCTTGGTCGATTATCGGCGGCGAGCATGAAGGCGGCGGCGGCCGCATTGGTAATTGCGCTCAACTTACTAATTCTGCCTTTCGCGCTGCCTCTCCTGTGGGTTGGTGTGCTGGTCGCAGTAATCTTGATCAGCGTAGCGCTACTGGCATTTGCTCTGGTGCACCTGTCTTGGCTTATGCGACAGGCATCAATCGATCTCGTATTATCCTCCCGTGAGCTGGCGATATGGAAAACCAACCCGGATGTGGAGGACGGCGAGGCAATCGACCGCTATTCCAGCGCCTATTTTCGAAGGATATTTCTGTCATCGATATTCAGCTATTCAGCTTGGCTATTTGCGCTTGCGTTCAGCCTCTGCATTCTGCTGCTTAGCAAATGGTCTGTGGAAGTGAGCTTTGGCGAGGCTTTCGTGGCATTTGTACTGGCGCAACTTTACCTCGGCCTTTTTGGTCAAATATTCAATAACATAATCAAAGCTGCTGCCTTCGCCCCGGCAATCGAGAATTTCGCGGAAGAATTCGGAGTGTCAGGCAAGCAGGCAGATCAGGAGGAAGAAAAAGGAGACGACGACCACCCCGGCGGCGGTCTGTACCGTGAGTAGGGCCGAGGGCCGTGAGTGTTTGGTGGCCAGAATGTCATGAGATTGATGAATACTTGGAGGTCCGCGGCGGATCGATTGTAACGTCGGCACACCCTGTCACGGTAGCGCCGCCTTAACATATAGGGCGGTATTTTCCGGCATGAGCCCGAACCCGCCGACTGATATTGCAACACCTCGATATAAGCGCCTTTGTTTTCCTGCCGAGATCATAGCGTGTGGCGTTGTCACGCAAACCTGTTTTGTAGTTGCCTGCGTTTTGGGTTGGGCGTAAATTTCGACGATGCAGACACCAGATATCAGTTTCAAGCGTCATCGTTTTCCGCCACAGGTCGTTGCTCACGCAGTTTGGCTTTACCTGCGGTTCAATCTGAGCCTGCGTGAAGTTGAGGGTAAGCGCGAATTTCCCTGCACCTTTTGCCGTTGAGTTCTGTGGTGCATGAGGTGTCCACCAAAATAGGTGGACACCAAAACATGGAAGAAGATGATCATAAACTGCGGGTAAGGCTTGTTGGACGAGACGGGCGACGTCGATTTGACCCGGCATCGAAGAACCGACTGGTGGCGGCCTGCCTTGAGCCTGGCGTGTCGGTATCGAAGCTTGCGCTCGAATACGGGGTCAATGCGAACCTTCTGCGAAAGTGGATAAAGGCGCGCAAGGAGTCACCCTCTCTTCCGCCGTCCTCGCCGTCGGCGTTCATTCCCGTTCATATTGACTGTGCTGCCGATCGTGTCCTGTCGCCAAGCATCGTGTTTGCGGAGAACTTGCCTGCGACCTGTGATGAAGTGCGGGGGTCGGAGCCGAAAAGGGCTTCACCTTTTTCCTTGTCCGCCAAGGTGAGCGCGTCCCTGCCGAACGGCGTGAAGCTTTCGCTGGAATGCGGTGATGTGGATGCATTGACGGCAATCATCGGAGCGCTTGGTCATGTTCAGACTGGGCGCTGATCTCAAGGTCTATCTGCACCGCGAACCGATCGACTTCCGGGCGGGCATCAACAGCCTTGCGGTCCTGGTCCAGGAAACGATGGAGCTTGATCCATTTTCTCCAGCGGTCTTTGCGTTCTGCAATCGCCGCTGCGACCGGATGAAGCTCCTGTTCTTCGATCGGTCAGGCTTTGTGCTGGTGTTGAAGCGGTTGACCGAGGACAAGTTCCGCTGGCCACGCCGGGAGGCAGCGGTGCTCACGCTGACAACCGAGCAATTGCATTGGATACTCGATGGGATCGATATCGATGCGATGGTCCGCCATCCAGTGCGGCAATATCAGGTCGCTGGCTGACGGCTCCCGAATTCTGCAGTTGACGCGGCGTGGCCGTTTCGATTCAAGAATCTGATGAATCGCCTCGATGAACCCACCGTTGAAGAGTTGATGGCGCGCATTGCCGCGCTGCAGACGCAGAACCGTCAGCTCACGGAACGCGTCGTCAAGCTTGAGGAAGAGCTGGCGCTGGCGCGGCTCCATCGTTTTGCGCCCAGGAGCGAAAAGCGTGCTGACCGCCTCTTCGATGAAGCCGACGCCGGCGATGAAGATGGCGAGGTCGTCGACCTGCCGGATACGGGCTTGCCATCCGTCGAAAGCACGACGGCAAAGAAGCGCGGCCGCAGACCGTTGCCGGAAAACCTGCCGCGCGAGCGCGTCGAGTATGACCTTGCCGACGACCAGAAGGCCTGTCCTTGCTGTCGTCACCAGATGCATCGCATGGGTGAGACCGTCACCGAGCAACTTCATATCGAGGTGAAGGCGAAGGTCTTGCAGAATGTGCGATACAAGTATGCCTGCCGCAATTGCGACCGCACCGGGATCAACACGCCGATCGTCACCGCGCCGATGCTTGCACAGCCGTTGCCGGGCAGCATCGCCACGGCCTCGACGCTGGCCTTCGCGCTTGTTCACAAATATGTCGACGGCACACCGCTCTACCGCCTGGCGCAGACATTCGAGCGTGCCGGAGTTCCTGTCAGTCGAGGCGCTCTGGGTCACTGGGTGATTGGGTCGAGCGAAAGGCATCTTCATCGCATCTATGACGCGCTGAAACTGCGGCTCAGATCACAGCCTCTCATCCACGGCGACGAGACGACGGTTCAGGTCCTGAAGGAAAGGGACAGGGAGGCCACCAGCACGTCATTCATGTGGGCATATCGCAGCGGCGAAGACAGTAGCGAGCCGATCGTGCTGCTCGATTATCAACCCGGCCGCGGCCAGATTTATCCGCAGGCCTTCCTTGGCGATTACCAAGGCATTCTGATGAGCGATGGCTATTCCGCCTGGCGCACACTGGCAGGGGCCACTCATCTGGGCTGCATGGCCCACGCCAGGCGTCGCTTCGTCGATGCACTCAAGGCAAGAAAGAAGGGTGGCGGCCCGCCGGAGCAGGCGCTGAAGTTCTTCGAGCAGCTCTACCGGATTGAAAGCCAGGCGCGCAACGAAAAGCCGGACAAGGGTGAAACGCATGCCGATTGCATTCGCCGCTTCCGCCAGCAACATAGTGTCCCCATCCTCAATGCTCTCAAGGCATGGCTCCACGACATCGCCCCGAAAGTCTTGCCGGACAGCAAGCTGGGCGACGCCGTGTCCTACACCCTGAACCAATGGGAATATCTGACACGCTACACACAAGACGGCAGGATGCCGATCGACAACAATCTTCTGGAGCGCGATATCAGAGTTTTTGCTACTGGCCGGAAATCCTGGCTGTTCAGCGATACTGTCGACGGAGCCAAGGCCAGCGCCGTCATCTACAGCATGATGTTGACCTGCAGAGCCTTTGGCGTCGAGCCGTTAGCGTGGTTGCGCCATGCACTCACCGAATTGCCTCAGCGCACCGAGAGCGCTGTTATCACCGACCTGCTGCCCTTCAACTTCCCCAGAGCCGCCGCCGCCTGATCAAGCTGATGCCTTTGCGAGTCTGAAGGCGATCCGCCGAAACCGCAGGCGTCAACGTGCGAGGAAAATAGCGGTTACAGTTGAGGAAATGCTGCTCGAGCGTGGTGTCGACGTTTCCTATGAGACGGTCCGCCGCTGGATCGCCAAGTTCGGACCTCAGATCGCCCGCAACTTGCGGCGACGGCAGGCCCGCCCCGGCGACGTTTGGTTTCTAGACGAAGTCGTCGTGAAATGCGCTGGAGAAAAGTTCTGGCTCTGGCGCGCGGTCGATCAGCACGGCATCGTTCTCGAAGAAATTTTGCAGAAACGCCGCGACAAAAGGGCAGCTAAGCGCCTGTTGGTGGCGTTGATGAAGCGCTATGGCTTTGTTCCCAAACGGATCATCACCGATAAGCTGCGCTCCTACGGCGCAGCAAAGGCGGACGTGGCACCTGGCCTCGACCATTGGTCGCACAAGGGCCTCAACAATCGGGCTGAGAATAGCCATCTGCCGTTTCGAAAACGGGAACGAACCATGCAGGGCCACCGATCACCAGGAGCATTGCAACGGTTCGTCTCCATGCACTCCGCTACCCGCAATTGCTTTTCAGTTCCGTCCCGCCGCCGTGCCGCACAAACAATTCGCTACCATCGCTTCGAAGCGCTCGACGCATGGAAAATCGCGGCCTGCATCGTCTGAAAATTCTGGAACGCCCCGCCCGTCTTAGCCTGCCGTACTTACCGTGATGTAGTGGATGGCGCCCTCCGACGGCATCGAGTGTGCCAAAACAGGTTTTGCTGAACCTTGAGAGGAGCCACCCACCATGGATAAGATTACGACAATTGGACTTGATATCGCAAAGAATGTTT
>Ga0208979_100317_pt1 | contig 44007 bp, 46 predicted proteins | sample HotLakConsUCCSLE_FD_184738 | JGI IMG/M metagenome (GOLD analysis project Ga0208979, IMG submission 184738) | Hypersaline microbial mat communities from Hot Lake, Washington, USA - Hot Lake Consortium UCC-SLE (SPAdes) | ecosystem: Environmental > Aquatic > Non-marine Saline and Alkaline >... | reverse complement strand
GATATACTTATATTTGCTCCATGAAAATAGAATTTTTGTATTGTCAAGAAAAAATCTCTGAAATCTATGATTAACAAGCATTTCATTCATAGATTGCCCCTGGTTGCACGAACCTTCTATTTAGGCCGTAGAGAGCAAATAGCTGTTTGTGCAGTGGTGAAGGGGGAATTATTGTATGGCGCCATGGGTAGTAATAATCCTGTTAAGGCTCTGAATCTACACAGAGCTTTTTTGAGTCAGTTTGTGTCTTTGCCTTTTGATGATAGTTGTGCAGAGGTGTATGGTAGGATTAGAAAGGATTTAGCTAATCAAGGTAAGCCTATTGGTGCAAATGATTTGTTAATTGCTTCTATTGCTATGGCGAATAATCTGGTTTTAGTTACCCATAATGTAAGGGAATTTAGTCGAGTCAAAGATCTACAAATTGAGGATTGGGAAGCACTATCTTGAAGAACCCGGGGTTCGCTTCGCAACAGATTAGGGTCTTTATTTATTTGCCCATATTTTCATAAACGCTCCGGCGCACCGCATAAATTCCTAATAATAACCAGCGCACCGTAACCCCAACCTATAACGCACTTGTGGGGTGGAGCAATCACTTGTTTGTTTTCTTGTACACCACCAATGGTGGTGAGGTAGATTAAATGATACCGATCCTGTAAAAGTTTATCCGTGGCACAAAAAACTGCACTGCATTCATGCTCCCAAAAAAAAGCACTGAGTAAGATACCCCTTAAAACTAAAAACAATCAATTGTTACAATAGATTTAAAGCCCCAACAATATTGGTTACCTTCTGAGTATCCTGATCATTTCACCGTCTCTTAATTCTCTACCAAGGTTCTCAAAGTTAGTGGTCTTTCCGTTCTCATCTACCACCACGGGAATCATATTATCGTATAGATTTTTCATGTTAATAATCATCAGTGCAATTTCATAGAGATCTCCTGTTTCTGTATTCGTTAATAAAGACTCACTGAAACCAAACATTTCCTCACTCAACTCAAAAATAACTTGCCGTTGTTCATCCGTTCTTGCATTCCGAAGACCGTTTACAGCAATTAGTAGCAATGCTATCTCATCCATTCTAGGGTTACAAAAAGCATCTAGGAATATCTCGTGCATTCCTTCTCTATATTCTTGAATATCCATATTAATCACCCTGAATTACATCGTTATCATAGCATGAAAGCCTTATACTGTATAACTTTTGTTTGTTATTTATACCATTATTGAATCTTATATTTTGAGATTATTACTATAGTTTGATTCTTTGTCTAAATTTGTCTAAAGAAATGTCTAAACTTAAAAGATTTTTTATGAAACTCTATATATCTTTTAAAATATAAGGATTAGCAACTTTTGAGAAATATATTAAAAAATATTGTCTAAATTGTGTCTAAACTAAGCTGTACTACTTATAATATATAGATTATAGAGATTATATATATATTATAAGTACCTATAACCCTATATATACCGTTACTCATTTACTTGTTTAGACGTACCTTTACACATATTTTTGAATTTTTTATTGATATATTTTCTTATTAGTAGAAAAAAAATTTTACTGGTCATATATAGTTATTGAGAATATCAGCAATAAGGTGTCAAAAATACCCCCTATCTACCTAATTTTGTCTAAACTGTCTAAACTAACTATAAAAAAAACGCTGTAGCTTTTATTTTATAAGCATTACAGCCTATATTTTAAGTTTAGACGATTTTAGACAGATAAAATAGAACCCTCACGGGGCAAGGATTCTAAGTTTAGACGTTAGTTTAGACACTATTTAATTTTTACTTTTACCCCTCTTTTAGTGGGTATCCTGACTAACTTATCATTCTCAATTAAAAGCAATAAGAGTTCATCAATTTCTGTGGCAGGGGTATCTTTAAAATCTCTGATGAACATTCTGATATTAGAAGCTGTAACCTCACCTTTCTTGGCTACAAGTTCAAGGATTTTAACCAGTCTTGCATCCATGAAGTTTTTTTGGCACTTGATAGCCACATACTCAAACTGTCTGAGATAATAGAACACAACCTCAATGGCTAATTTCATAATTTCCTCAGTGATGATTAGAGGGCTAGGCGGTGCCAATTCTGTATTGAGAATATAGTGCCATGTGTGCAAGATACCAGCAACCCGTAATATAGCACCCTCACCCTTACTATACTTAGCCCTTAATTGCTCAGTGGGCAAAGTCTCTTTAATATCAATCAACTTTCTTTGGGCGTTCTTGAAAATAGGATAAACCTCACTAGGTACTATCAGATCTGTTTCATCTAACTTGGTAATCTCATCAATGACGTGACCCAGTAACTCAGATAATCCACTATCAACAAAGTGATCCGGTAAATACTCTTTGGGTAGTTCACCGCCCCAAAAAAACCATCTTGCACTGATACCTCTTGAGTCATCACCATTGTTAAATATCTTTTCAAGGGCTGACCATTGAATCGTACCAGTTACTGAGATAGCTGTTTTCTCAATGAAAATATTACTATCTTTATTAGCACGGGTTTTGATGACTTGACCACCATCATATAGCTCAAGTTCACGGGCTACGTCATCACCACTATAAAACTTGTTTTGTCTTTCAAAGTAACCTGATAACTCATCACAGAAGCATAAGAAGCCTTTGGGGTTTTCTTGGTGAGCTAATAATAATCCATCAATGGTGCTATCTTTCACCATATATCTAATCATTTTAGGTTCTGGTAAATTAGCCCTAGCATCCTTTGGTAATAACTCATTTTCCTGATATTCTCTCAGTTCATCCTTATATTGCTTATATGCTTCTAGGTTCTTATCCTTGAGGGGCTTAATAATAGTCATGGTGGTGGGGGTTTTCTTTTTCCCACTATCAGCAACGATTGCAGTTCGGAGGATACAGGGCTGTCTATATTTAGGATTATCCTGTAGTACAACGCTTCTTCTTGTACCGATCGCCCCACCAATAACAGGTAAAAGGATGGTAAATAATGCCATGGGGTTTGTGGGTAGGTTGAGGGCTTCTTGCTCAAGCATTGAGCCGTATAAAACCCCTAATACCCTTTTTAAATCAAGACTTTCATGGGGGATTTTTAATAGGTCATCAACCCGTGGGGATAATTCCTCAATATCAATAATCTGATTATCTAGTTCTTTTCTAGCCTTGATAGCCTTTTCTAGCATTGTGGCTTGAATAGGATACTGTGAGCAAAACTCAGCTATCTTCCCCCTGTAACCAGCTTCAGTATAAATAGGTTTGCTAAACTCATCTATGAATTGCCTCATAATACTGGGAAAGTCATTCTCTCCAATCCCATGGCGATTATAGGTTGCGTTTAGCTTTCCCTGTAAATCGGTTGTTACAATTGAATTGTCTATATTTAATAGCTCTTCTAGGTTAGCCCCCACAGTCAATTCAATGTTGGTTTTAATGGCTTCAGGGCTTAACTTAGTATGTTTTGAGTATTCTTCAAAGTCACCGTGTTCTGGTACTTCAGGAAATAGATAGCTAATGGGAAAAATGATGAAGGGTATGCCCTGAGATGCTACTATATCCCTCGTCTTGATTGCCTTGTCTAATCCTTGTTTATCATTATCCGTAATGTAGATTATGCCCTTTATCTGATATTGCTTAACCCGTTCACAGAGTCTTATTATGTGGTCTATGTCTGTGGCTTTACTCCCCAATATGCAAGTGCTAATCAAACCTTTATCTAAAGCATAATCACAAGCCTTTTCCCCTTCAGTCTTTAATATCCATTTACCTGTAGCTTGGGAAAATAACTCAAGGTGGTACGGCTCCCAAATCTTTGTAATCTTTGACTTGTCACTACCATTCTCATAACCGTAAAAGTTTTTTTCTCGCTTCTCCTTCCCATCCTTTCTTTTAGTGGTTAATACTCTTTTTACCTTGTTTCCCCCCGGGTAGTTTAACCACATGGCATACTTTTTCAGTGATGCTTCATTCTCATACTCGGCTATCATCTCTGTCACAGGGGATTTATAGTCAACGGTAGTGGCTATAACAATCGGATCTTTCGGAGGTGAGTAGGTTTTAATCTCATCCTTTTTCGCCTTGTGGATAGATAACCCTTTCCGTTCACCAACCCATTTGAAAATCTCTTTATTGCATTCACCCCCTGAGTTATAGCAATTGTATTTTTGTCCGTCCTTGGATATTGAAAAATCATCACCGCCACAAATAGGGCAAATATACTTACCCTTTGTGGTTGTAGGCGTGAATAGATCAATATGTTCCCCTATTTTAAAGGCGTTATCATATGTCATAATGTTATTAACAAGATTTGTTTGAATGAGCGTTTGCATCGCTCATTTATATTATACATAAAAAAGGGTTGGTGATCCCTCTAAAATCACCTTTTTTTATATTTATTTTTAGGGAACTATAAGCTCTCTTTTTTAGTGTAAACGTTTACACCAAAGACCCCATTTTTCGTCAGAATAATCACTTTTGAGGTCAACTTAAAAAGTTGTTATTCGTTGTTTAACAACAGTTTTGACTATTTTCTCATTGTGTTTATTTAATAGGTAAATTTGGAAATAACTGTTTTATTACAAATTAATAAGAATTAGAGTATTTAATCCTTAACTTAGATTGAACCACAACTTTGTGGTTAATCTCTTTACTCTATTGTTACAAATGACAACTCTATTGTTACAATAGATAGATAGTGATATAATATTCTTAACATCAAAAAGTATTATATATTAGTATGAAAAAGTGTAATCCTAATTCATTAGCAAACCTTAAGCCTGGGTTCAAGCCAAAGTGGAAGGATACCAATACCAAATTAATTAGAATACCCGTGGCATTAGAGAAACAAGTATTAGACTATGCCCATCAATTGGATGATGGTGTTACTACTTCCTCTGATTCAATTGTTACAAATGATTTACAGGAAGAATTGATGAAGCTCATGGCAAAAGTTAATGATATGGAAAAAGGCTATAAAAGCAACTCCGCATCACAATTGGTCAAGGATCTCAAGGCTTTATCTGACCAATACAATTTATTGTAACAATTGATTAAAACAGGAACAAAAGTCTATTGTAACAATTGATTAATTAGATCGTGGAATATGGCTTGAGAATACCTTAACCGTTATCAACTCATTATCAATACTCACATCAGTATTAATGGTAAGCTCACCCATACTCTTAGAGCTAAACCTAAGATACTTTTGGATTAGCGCATCGGAACCTTATGTTTACCCCTAATTAACGCACCACTCTGACTGTCTTTCTGGCTAAAGGTTTGAGAGCATCATTATTGATTAGCGCAGCGCTATTTTGATTCTTAAACTAAGGAAGTAGGGTATTATCCGCTGTCTTGGTAATCTCTCCTGCTTCCCGAATAAGCGAGTTGCCACGCTTTTTACAGCTTCTCTCGCTTTACCCTATGTCAAACTCAGGTTATGATAAAACTCATTAAAAAGTTTAAATTCTCGTAAATAAAATGCAAACTGGTGCGGATGCGGTAGATAAAGCAATTGAGCTTGGAATAGATTTAGATGGTAGTCCTATCCCTGAAGCTAAACTAAATTTATACAATAAAGTCATGGGTTTAGAAGGACAAAGACAACGTAGTGGAGTTAGCAATACCATGCGCTCAAGAATAGTGCGCATTGGAGCAAAACATATTTCCCAAGAAGAACTAAATCAAATGCTTATTGATAGTGACTTTGCTCCTTTGAAAGAGAAAGAAATTGCTTTTTATTACACTAAGTAGTTAAACGTCACAACAACTCTAACGTTTTCTAAGAACGAAATCTGATAGTGTTAATTATCAGTAGCACTAATCAGAATCAAAATAGTTAACAATAATGGATATAAGTACCCACAACAAATTAGTCTCGTTCATTTGGTCGATCGCCGATGACTGTTTACGAGATGTATTTGTGCGGGGAAAATATAGAGATGTAATCCTACCCATGTTTGTCTTGAGAAGGTTAGATTGTCTCTTGGAAGAAACCAAAGACAAAGTGATGGAAGAAGTTAGCTTTCAGCGAGAGGAAGTGGGCTTAGTAGAGTTAGATGCAGAAGGGCTGAGGGAGGCTTCTGGTTATGTGTTTTATAACATCTCTGATTGGACTCTCAAAAAAATAGTTAGCACTGCGGTTAATAATGCCCAAATACTCGAAGCTAATTTTAGGGCTTATTTAGATGGATTTAGCGATGATGTAAAAGAAATTATTGATAAATTTGACTTGCGCAACCAAATCCGCAAGATGAGTCAAGCGGATGTATTGTTAGATGTTTTGGAAAAGTTTACTAGCCCTGAAATTAATCTTAGCCCCCATGATGTAGTCGATAGTAACAGCAGAAAGTTGGTAGGATTAACTAACTTAGGTATGGGTTATGTATTTGAAGAATTAATCCGCCGTTTCAATGAAGAAAATAACGAAGAAGCAGGGGAACATTTCACCCCCCGTGAAGTAATCCGTTTAATGACTAATTTACTATTTGTACCAGTCAAGGATAGTTTACCCCCTGTAATGCTAGTCTATGATGGGGCTTGTGGTTCTGGGGGAATGTTAACCGAGTCTCAAAACTTTATTAAAGATAGTCAAGGTGACATTGCATCCTCCGCAACCGTCCATCTATATGGTAAAGAAGTGAATGGGGAAACCTATGCTATCTGTAAATCTGACATGATGATTAAGGGTAATAACCCTGAAAATATTAAGTTTGGTTCAACCCTTGCTATCGATGACTTTGCCGGGCTTAAATTTGATTTTATGCTGGAAAATCCTCCCTATGGGAAGTCGTGGAAGACTGAGCAAAAATATATCATGGATGGTACTAATGTTTTAGATCCTCGTTTTGAAGTACCGTTAACGGACTTTTGGGGGGAGGTTAAAACCGAAAAGGCGGTGCCAAGGTCATCCGATGGACAGTTATTATTTTTAATGGATATGGTAAGTAAGATGAAACCCTTATCCGATAGTCCTTTGGGTACGCGCATTGCGTCGGTACATAATGGTTCAGCTTTATTTACGGGGGATGCAGGTAGCGGAGAGAGTAATATTAGACGTTATATTATTGAAAATGATTACCTGGAGGCGATCGCCCAGTTACCCCAAAACCTATTTTATAATACGGGCATCAGTACCTATGTTTGGATTTTATCTAACAATAAAAGCCCAGAGAGAAAGGGAAAAGTACAATTAATTGACGCTTCTAATCTTTATCGTAAATTACGCAAAAATTTAGGAGCAAAAAACTGTGAATTTGCCCCCGAAGATATTGAAACAATTACTAATATTTATCTAACTTTACGGGATGATAGTCAACAAGATGAAAAACTTAGATCCTCTGTAACCCCCCTTAATAAAGAGGGAATAAAACAATGTATTAGTAAAGTATTTAATAATCATGATTTTGGGTTTTATAAAGTAACCGTAGAACGTCCATTAAGATTAATGGCTCAATGTACCCCTGAAAGGATAGCTAGTTTACGCTTTATCAATACTATCTCAGAGCCTATGGAGTGGGTTTACAATCATTTTGGGGATAAAGTTTATCAAGATTTAAAAGCCCATGAAAAGGAGATTAAAGACCATTTAGAAAAAGAAGAAATTACCGTTAGTCCTGCTAATTTAAAATCATTACTATCTCAGAAAAAATGGCTTGAGCAAAAGGAATTAATGGATAAAGCTCAACAAATTGTTAATCATTTAAATACAAGTATAGGTATTAATAATAATGATAAAGTTTGGACTGATTTTAACTTATTTAGTCAAGAGGTAGATAAAGCTATTAAGCAATTAAATATTAAGCTCTCAGCATCCCAGAAAAAGCAATTTTTAGGGGCAGTTAGTTGGGTTGATGAATCAGCAGAAAAGGTTATTAAGAAAGAGCATAAGCTCAAAAAAGAGAAGTTGGAGGAGTTATTAAACCAACTAGGCACAACCAAGGAAAACTTGGCTAATTTTGGTTATTTTCCCACTGATAAACCTGATGTTTATGTCGAATATGAAAGCGATACTAATTTACGAGATACTGAAAACATACCTCTTAATTATCGTCTGGCTTCTTCCACCATAATTAATCAAGATGTAAGTTATTCAGCTTCTGGTGATAAGGGTTTGAATACTGATGAGAATTTGAATACTGATAAGAGTTTAAATACCGATAAGGGTTTGAATGCCTCAACCTTTGTTGATAGGGTTGCCATAGTGGAGGGTTACTTTTTAGAGGAGGTGCGCCCCCATGTAGAGGATTCTTGGTTAGATATGAGTAAAACTGTTATTGGTTATGAGATTAGTTTCAATAAGTATTTTTATCAGCATCAACCCTTAAGGAGTTTGGAGGAGGTAAGCAAGGAGATGTTAGAGTTAGAAGCACAAACGGAGGGTTTATTAAAGAATTTGCTTAGTTTTGGGGATAAATAGAGCTAAATGCTAATTCACGAAAATTAGTTATAATGTAAAATATATTTTACAAGTTAATTAACTTTATTAGTCTAAATGTAAAAGCAATAAACATAATAATACCTTTATGAAAGAAACGATCTCATCTAATTTGATTCGTTATCGTAAGGGCTTACATATATCCCAACAATCTTTGGCTGAACAAACAGGGGTTACACGACAAACCATTAATAATTATGAAAAAGGGAAAACTTTACCAGATAGTAAAACCCTTAGTCTTTTAGCACGAAGTTTGGGGGTAACTCTTGATGATATATTACGCCCAATTGATCAACTACCTAAAACGAATAATTTTTGTTTTCGCACTCATTGTAAATTTACTCAAAAGCCACAATTTACAAGCTATGTAAATAATTTATTAAACATTTATACGGCTCTTGAAGTAGCCGTTGGGTTGCCTCCTTATGCCCCAGAAACAACCCCTTGTAATGTGCTAGAAGGTAATGAAAATCGCATTCAACAAATAGCTAAGTCTTTTCGTCTTCGTTTAGGTATCGGTGATGCACCCATTCCGAATCTGTTTGAAGCGGTAGAAGAGTTAGGTTTAAAGGTTTTACGGCTACCCATTGAGCAAAAAGACTTTTTCGGGTTAAGTGCCTGTAGTAACAGTCAAGGTGCTTTTGTACTAATTAATACCCATAATATTAGTATTGAAAGACAAATATTTACCCTTGCCCATGAAATTGGACATTTGATTTTCCATCGAGATGAATATCAAAATCAACTGATGATAAGTGAAAGTCGGGAGGAAGAAAAAGCGAAAGAAAAAGTAGCTAATTATTTTGCTAGTCATCTACTTGTATCCCAAACAGCTTTTGATTTAGCACATCAAAACATGACTGATTTACTAGAACTGAAAGCTCATTTTCGGGTAAGCTATACCATGATTTTGAAGAGATTTGATGAATTAGGAGTTATCGATTACGGCAAATTTATTATCAAAATTCGTTCCGATTATAAACGCCGTAATAAAGAATCTTTGACTAATGATATTGAGCTTGAACCCAAGTTAGCAGAAAAGCATTTTCCCGTTAATCAACGTTATCAAACTCTTATTTGGAAGGCATTAAAAGGGGAGAAAATTTCTGAGTCAAAGGCAGCGGAACTTTTAAACATTACCATTGAGGCTTTAAGACTGGCAAGAATACAACAGGAGGTATATGAGATCGCCTGAAGTTGACATTTTAGAGCAATATGATGGAATTATATTGGACGCAACAGCACTAATTGATTTTGTTTATTTGGGGGATTGGCAATGGCTTCAAAGTCATTACGCCCCCTTATATATTGCTCAAGAGGTTTTAGACTCAGATCAGTTAGAATTAGAGACAAGGGAAGTTGCCCAAAAGTATCTTACTCCTATAGTGTTAGATACAGAAGAGATGTTTAGGAGTTTTATAGATTTTGGTGGGGAATTTCCTTTATTAAGTATGGCAGATCGATCTACTTTGGCTATTGCAAGTCATCGTTTTTTATTGTGTGCTAGTGATGATGGGTTGGTGGTGGAAGCCTGCAAAAAATATCAAATTCCTTATATTAGGGCTTTGAGATTTTTAACAGAAATGGTAAAAACGAATTATAAAATTGTTGAGCAAGTTAAAATAAATGCTCAAAAGTTGATCGATGAAAGGGGCAAACATATTTCTCCTAAAATTATTAAGAGTTGGTATCAGGAGTTATCTAGGCTTTAATTATTGAATTGTTTACTTTATTGTGCTAACTCTCGTAGGGCGTTGCGATATTGTTTCATTACCTCCCGTGCGGTGTCCATTTCCTGTTCAAATTCGGGATTATAGGGGGTAATTTCAAAGCCGTTGGGGGTAGCGGTAAGATAAAGGTTGTCGCCTTTTTCTATGTGCATTTTTGCTAATACTTCTTGGGGCAATACAATCCCTGTGGAGTTATCAATGGTAGTTACTTTTAGTTTAAACATTGTTTTATTAGATGTTTGTTATAACTAATATTATAGTTTTAAAAAAGAAAATAAGTTACTAAATAATATTAAATACAATTAAATACTATTCACTATTATTTATAATTAATTACTAATTTATAATTAATTACCAACTTGTAGTTAATTACCAAAATTTAATGATAGTTATTGCTTTGTTTAAATTCAATGAAACTATTAATTATCATTTTCTGAGTTGTTAACCAAGTCTAAAAAACTACTCATATCTTCAGGAAAATTACCATTAGTAACCATCTTAGAAAATACCTTATAGCAATCTTTTTTATCTCCTTCTTTGCGGGGAAAGCCTAGCCACAAAATAATAATTGTATTTGCTTCTTTAAATACTCGGAAAAATAGTCTATACCTTGATGGTAAACCCATTTTTTTGATACGACTATATTTTTGTAAGGGTTTTTTAAGGGCGAAATAAGAGGCAAAAGGATCGTTTGGTATTTTATCTTTTATCCCTTGATCTAAGGCTTTTAATAGTTTAACTTCTGGGTGGGTAATGAAGTTTTCTGGTTCTAACTTTTCTTTAAGATATTTAACTCTATTTACTAACTCTAACCATTGTTGATAAAAAATAGGATGAAAGTAAATTAAATATCCATTTATTTGTATGGGCTTCATTATTCTTCTATATCAACACCCGTTAATAAATTATCTATTTCATCGCTCATTTCTTGGGTATAAGGCTTGAGTTGTTCTGGATTTTTTAGGGCATCTTTACTTAAAAAGTCAAGAAAAAGACTCATCATTAATGTTTCTTCTTCCTCGTCGTCGTTGTTATTTTGGGGGTTAATCCGCACTAATAATGTATCGTCGTTTAATACTTCTATTTCTCCTGGGGCTTCGGCAAATTGGGGATTTTCTTTATAAAAGGCACTGGGAAGGCGAAAACCTTGTTGATTGCCTATTTTTGCAGGGTTTATGGTGTATGTTTTTTGTTTCATGATTATGGTAAATAATGTTATTATATTTTGTTATAACATAAGTAAGAGAGAAAATATATTCAGCTTGACTATGCTCGATGAACCGATGAGCTATTATCTTTATTAGGAGGTAAATGAGTTATGCAACAAATAACGATCGAGGTTGACGATAATATAAAAAAGGCTTTTCAATTAGCTTCCCCCCAACAGAAGCAAGAGTTAAGTTATCTGATTGGTGCTTATTTGGGTTCGTCTTGGGAAGAAAAAAACCTTATTGAAGTAATGGAGATTATTTCTGATAATGCTGAAAAACGGGGCTTAACTCCTGAAATATTACACAGTTTATTGTTATGAAAAAATTACGAGATATTTTATTATCTGAATGTCGGGAAGAAATTATAAAAATTGCTGATAAACATGGGGCTTATCATGTGAGAATTTTTGGTTCTGTGGCTAGGGGTGAAGAAAAAGAAAATAGCGATATTGATTTTTTAATTGATTATGATTTAAACAGAATTACTCCTTGGTTTCCTGTGGGTTTAATTAATGATTTAGAGAGTTATTTGGGCAAAAAAGTAGATGTGGTAACAGAAAAATCTTTACATTATTTTTTGCGCGATAAAATTTTAAAGGAAGCTGTTTTATTATGAAAACCAATCAAGTTTATTTAATTCATATTAGGGATTGTTTAGCCCGAATTGAAGATTATACTAAGGAGGGAAAAGAGTTTTTTTTTAAGGATTTGAAAACCCAAGATGCGGTTATTCGTAATTTGGAAGTTATGGCGGAGTCTATTAAAAAATTACCTGATGAATGGAAACAGGATTTTCAGGAAATATCTTGGGGAGAAATTACGGGTTTTAGAAATCGTTTAGCCCATGAATATTTAGGCATTGATATTGAAATTGTTTGGGAGGTTATTGAGGTTTTCTTACCGCCTTTAACTGAAGCTATTACAGCAATGACGCAAAAGTATTGGAATGTTTAATAAATGCTTAGGGAAATTAGACGGAAAATAATTTTACAATTAGGAGGTAATTTCCATGAATTTTGAACAGGAAGAAAAGCAATTAGTAAATAAGTTGGTTACTTATTCTTTGGAGTTGAATGGGCAGTTAATTTTAGTGGAAAATGTACCTGCCAAGGTGAATAAGGAAACGGGAGAACAGTTTTTTGTGCCTGACATAGTGGAACGTTTACAAGATATGATTTTAGGTGATGAAAAACCCTTAAATTTTATTCAAGTGCCTGTCTATCAATTTAATAATGTGGCTTAATCTATGATGCTTAGTTTACCTAAATACGACTGTTATAAAGATTCTGGGGTTGATTGGTTGGGAGAAATTCCAGTACATTGGGGGATAACAAGAATGGCTAATTTTGGCAGTTTTACCAAAGGAAAAGGTATTAGTAAAAATGATATTTCTGAACAAGGTTTACCAGCATTACTTTATGGAGATATATACACAAAATATAATATTAAAACAGATTATTTGATAACAACTGTCCCAAACAATATTACTAGTAATTCCGCTCAAATTTATTATAATGATATTCTGTTTACAGGTTCTGGAGAGACCCTTGAAGATATAGGAAAATGTATTGTTTATAAAGGGAATAGTGTCGGATATGCTGGAGGAGATGTAATAATTTTTAGACAAAATAAGTGTAATTCTCTTTATCTTTCTTATCTATTTAATTCCTCATTTTTTAATGAGCAAAAAGCAAAATTAGCTAAAGGACAAATCATTGTTCATATTTATTCTTCTAAGTTAAAAACAATTAAATTTTGTTTACCCCCATTAGAAGAACAAGAAAGGATAGTAAAATTTTTAGATAGAAAGTGTGAGCAGGTGGAGAGGGCGATCGCACTTAAACAAAGATTAATTGAACTGTTAGACGAACAAAGGGCGATCATTATTAACCAAGCAGTTACCAAAGGCTTAAACCCTAACGCACCCATGAAAGATAGTGGTATTGATTGGCTTGGCGATATTCCATCACATTGGGAAGTAACTAGAATGGCTAATTTTGGTAGTTTCAATAAAGGGAAAGGAATTAGTAAAAATGATATTTCTGAAAAAGGTTTACCAGCATTACTGTATGGAGATATATACACAAAATATAATATTAAAACAGATTATTTAATAACAACCGTCCCAAACAATATTGCTAGTAATTCCGCTCAAATTTATTATGATGATATTCTGTTTACAGGTTCTGGAGAAACCCTTGAAGATATTGGAAAATGTATTGTTTATAAAGGAAATGATATAGGATATGCTGGAGGAGATGTAATTATTTTTAGACAAAATAGATATAACTCTTTATATCTTTCTTATATATTTAATTCATTTTTATTTAAAGAGCAAAAAGCAAAATTAGCTAAAGGACAAATCATTGTTCACATTTACTCATCTAAACTTAAAAATATTAAATTTTGTATTCCTCCTATTGAAGAACTAGAAAAAATAGTTGAATATTTAGACCAAAAAACAGCAGAAATAGAAGAATTAAAAGAGAAAACTTTACAACAGATAGAGAAATTAAAAGAGTTCAAACAAATCTTAATCGCCGAAGCTGTGACAGGTAAAATTAAAGTATAAAATTAAAACTATAAATAATAATAAACCAGAAATAATCAAGCCATGAATATTGACATTTTTAAAGATAAAATAAGATATTTAACCAATGAAGAAGGAAAAAAAACCGATGTTTTAATACCCTTAGCTATATGGGAAAATATTTTACAAAACCTTCCCGTAGAAATAGAAGAAGAAAATGATCATAAAACTCAATTGATAGCCGATTTAAAACAAAGCCTCCTCCATGCTAGAGAAGGCAAAACCTACCCCTTAGAAAAACTTTGGAACGATAATTAAAAAAATGATATTATTAGGTATGTACCATGTACCAGTAACACTAATTAATGATAGAATCTTTTGCTTGTAAAGAAACCGAGAAAATTTGGCAAGGGAAACATTCCCGCAAATTACCCACAGAAATACAAGCAAGGGTATTAAGAAAACTGCGCCAGCTAGATGCTTCCTTAACCGTTAATGATCTTAAAATACCTCCGAGTAATCATCTTGAGCAACTATCAGGAGATAGACTAGGACAATATAGCATACCCATTAACCAACAGTGGCGATTATGTTTTCACTGGCAAAATGGTACAGCCTTTGATGTAGAAATAATCGATTATCACTAATAATTATGACCACAGAATTAATTAAAAATCCCCATGCAGGAGACATCCTCAAACACGAATTTTTAGAAGAATTAGCCATGAGTCAAAACGCCCTCGCCCGTGCCATTAATGTCCCTCCCAATCGCATTCATGCCATAGTAAAAGGAGAAAGAAGCATCACTGCTGATACGGATTTGCGTCTATGCCGTTTTTTTAGACTTTCCGAAGGCTACTTTTTAAGGCTACAAAATAGTTATCAAATCATGGAAGCAAAACGCAAATTAGGAGAACAATTAAACTTAATTACTCCCTTAACTATTAACTAATAATCATTAATAGACCATGAACAACCTAGAGAAAATCTTAGATACTAATATAAAACAAGAAATACTTAATATTTGTACTAAATATGGAGCATTTAACGTCAAAATTTTTGGATCTTATGCCAGAGGAGAAGCCACAGAAAACAGCGATTTAGACTTGTTAATGGATATTGAAAAAGGTAAAAGCCTTTTAAATAGAATTGCCTTAAAACAAGAATTAGAAGACCTTTTAGGAATAAAAGTAGATATAGCAAAACCCAATAACCTCCATGAAACCATCAAAAATCAAGTTTTGGCAGAAGCAATTTCATTATGAACAAAAACTTACTTTATAGCGTTTTTTATAATTATGAGATACATTTATTATTCTCAAGTCCCCCTTATTAAGGGGGATTTAGGGGGATCGTTTTGTACCCCGTAACCATGATAATTGCTATATCTTAATAATATAAAAGAATGTATAGAAAATATTGAAAACTATACAAATCAAGATAAACAAGCATTTTTAGACAATAAAATGATGCAAGATGCGGTTATTCGTAACTTAGAAATAATAGGAGAAGCAACCAAAAGATTATCTTCTGATTTGAGAATTAAATATAATCAAGTACCATGGCGACAAATGGCAGGATTAAGAGACGTTTTAATTCATGATTACCTAAGAGTAGATTTAGAAGAAATTTGGATTATCATAGAAAAAGACTTACCAGAATTAAAAGCACAAATTAATTATATTTTGTTACACAATTCTTAAAACAATATTCTCTTTATACCATTAATAAACATCGCCTTAAAAAAAATATTTTTAACTACTTTGTAGAGGGTAAATAATATTCAAAATATATCAGCTTTAGTCCTTAGGATGTATATTATTGAAGATTGATAATATGTAGATCTAAATCATGGAAACAAAACGTAAATTAGGATAATAATAAACTTGATTACCTCCTTAAATATTAACTAACAAAAGATGATAAATACCTTAACAGAAGAAAATCAGATACTAGATAAAAATAAAGTATTAGAAATAATTAAAGCACAAAAAAATCTATTTAATAAATATCACATAAAAACCCTAGCTTTATTCGGTTCAACCGCAAGAAATGAAGCAACAGAAAATAGCGATTTAGATTTTTTAGTGGAGTTTAATACAAGCCCTACATTTGATAATTATATGGACTTAAAATTTTATTTAGAAGAATTATTTAATAAATCAGTGGACTTAGTTATAAAAGAAGATTTAAAACCCATAATTAGAGAAAAAGTAATTAAGGAGGCGGTTTATGTCTCGTAGTCTTATCCTTTATTTAAGAGATATTATTACCAGTATTGATAAAATAAAAAAATATACATTCAATTTAACTTATGAGGAATTATTAGAAGACGAAAAAACCCTTGAATCTGTTGTATATAATTTAATGATTATAGGAGAAGCAACAAAGAAAATACCTCCAGAAATAAGAATAAAATATTCATATATCTAGTGGCAAAAAATAGCAGGATTAAGAGATTTTATTGCCCATGCTTATTTTTCCATTAATATCAACATTGTTTGGAATGTGATTCATACAAAACTAGATGATTTAAAATTATGTGTCCAAGAAATTATCAACAATCAAACATTAGATATTTAAACTACTCACCATTGAAAACAATTTTCTTGATATGATTAAATCATCCCTAAAATAATGTTAGCCCATGGTAAGCAAAACCAATGAAAAAGCCCTCGAAGACTTAATACAAGAGTGCCTTATCAATAAACAAAGCTATCACCTCGGAGAAAATAAAGACTTTAACCCCCAAATTGCCATTGACACCGCCAAATTATGGCAATTCCTAGAAACCACCCAACCAGAAGAATTAGACAAGCTCAAATATAACCCCGACTGGCAGAAACTAATATTAGATAGGATAGATCGGAAAATTAAGCAAAATAGCCTTCTACCTCTACTTAAGAAAGGTTTAGACATCGACTCAGCGCACCTTACCCTATTTTATAGCCAACCTTACAACAACCTGAACCCCCAAATCCAAGCCAACTTTAACCAAAATATCTTTTCCGTCACTCGTCAAGTTCACTTTTCCACCACCGATACCGCCCTATCCATCGACTTAGTAATATTTATCAACGGCTTACCCATTATCACCATTGAACTAAAAAACCCATGGACAAATCAAACCGTTTACGATGCTAAAAAACAATACTGCCAAAGAGATTACCAACAACCATTATTAAACTTCGGACGCTGTTTAGTACACTTTGCCGTTGACACCGATGAAGCGTGGATGACAACCCGACTCAATGGCAAAAGCACCTATTTTCTACCCTTCAATAAAGGAAACAACAACGGTAAAGGCAACCCCATCAACCCCCATGGGCATAAAACTAGCTACCTCTGGGAAGATATTTTAAGCCGAAGTAGTTTAGCCAATATCCTTGAACATTTTGTTTTATTAGAAGGTAAATCCAAAGATGCCCTTAAAGATAAAACCCTTATCTTCCCCCGTTACCACCAACGAGACGTAGTTAATAAAATCCTTCTTGATGCCCAAAACAATGGCACAGGCAAAACCTATCTAATTCAACATTCCGCAGGTTCAGGAAAATCCAACTCCATCACATGGTTAGCCTTCCAACTAATTCAACTTTATCCCCTAATCTTCTCTCAGGTTAATAACTTTTCAACTAACCAAAGTAATAACCAATCATCACAACCAGACTCCACAACCAACCAAGATAATAATCAATCATCAACAGCTGGTAATTTTAACAACCAAGACGATAACCAATCAACAGCCAATAACTCCACTAACTCAGATAAAAACTATACCTCACCACATCAACAAATTCTATCAGATGAACCCCTATTTAACTCAGTCATCATAGTAACCGATAGAACTAATTTAGATAGACAACTACGGGATAACATCAAAGACTTTTCCGAAGTTAAAAACATTATCGCCCATGCCAATCGCTCCGAAGATCTTAAAAATGCCCTTGAAACAGGCAAAAAAATCATCATCACCACCATCCAAAAATTTAGATTTATCGTAGAAGGCATTGAAGGATTAAACCATAAACGCTTCGCCGTCATCATTGATGAAGCCCACTCCAGCCAGAGTGGTACTTCTGCGGATACCCTGAACATGACAATCAATAAGACTGATGATAATGAAGATGATAACCCCACCGATAATCAAGATCAAATCTTGGAGGTGATGAAAAACCGTAAGTTAAGTAAAAATGCCTCTTACTTTGCCTTCACCGCCACCCCCAAAAATAGCACCCTAGAAAAGTTTGGTATCAAACAAAATGATGGTAGCTTTCTCCCCTTTCACCTCTATTCTATGAAACAAGCCATCGAAGAAGGATTTATCCTCGATGTGTTGGCAAACTATACCACCTATAAAAGTTACTATGAGATTCAAAAATCCATCGGTGATAACCCTGAATTTGACACCAGTAAAGCCCAGAAAAAGATAAAAGCCTTTGTGGAAGGGCATCGCAAAACCATTGCCACCAAAGCCGAAATCATGGTTAATCACTACCTTGAAAACGTAGTTAAACCCAAGAAGATGAAGGGAGAAGCCAGAGGCATGGTAGTAACCAAGAATATTACCACCGCCATTACCTATTACCAAGAAATACAAAGGCTACTCAAGGAGAATAACGCCGATTTTCAAGCTATTATCGCCTTCTCGGGCAAAAAGAAAGTAAATGGTATTGAACACACGGAGGAGAGCTTAAATGGCTTCCCTAGTAAGGATATAGAAGCCAAATTACGCACCGATGATTACCGCTTGTTGGTGGTAGCTAATAAGTTTTTAACGGGCTTTGATGAACCTTTGTTACACACCATGTACATTGATAAAAAATTAACGGGAGTGTTGGCAGTACAAGCCCTATCCCGTTTAAATCGTTGTAATAATAAGATGGGTAAAAATGATACTTTTATCCTTGATTTTGTCAATAGCACCACGGAGATAAAACAAGCCTTTGACCCCTTTTATACTGCCACTAGCCTAACCGAAGCTACTGATATAAATGTACTCCATGATTTAAAGGAAAGTTTGGATGGGCTAGGAGTATATGAAATGTATGAGGTAAATGAATTTAATCAGCTATTTTTTAAGGGAGTAGAAGCGGAACAACTTAGCCCCATTATTGATACCGCCTCCCAAAGATTTAATATTGATTTACAGCTAGGTGATGAGGATAAAATTGACTTTAAAATTAAGGCGAAACAGTTTGTGAAGGTATATGCCCAATTGGCTTGTTTAATTCCTTTTAATAATTTGGATTGGGAGAAGTTACATTGGTTTTTAAAGTTTCTCATTCCTAAGTTGGTGGTTAAAAATCCTCAACAGGATTTACAAGATGAGTTACTTAATAGTATTGATTTGAGTACCTATGGCATTGAAAGAGTTAGTCTTAACAGCCAGATTATTCTTAGAGATGACACCAGCGAGTTAAAACCCCAAAACCCTAACCCAAGGGGATACCACGGGGAGGAAAAGGAGTATAACACCCTTGATGAGATTATCAGTAGTTTTAACCAAGCCTATTTTGGACAATGGGAAGCTACTCCCGAAGAGCAAAGGATTAAGTTAGTTAATATCGCTCAAAATGTGGCTCGTAATCCCGATTATCAAACTCAAGTGGTTAATAACCCAGATGCTCAAAATAGTCGCTTGGCGATCGCTCATCTAATCAAACAAGCCGTAAACCAAGAAAGACGGAAAGAGTTAAGTTTGTATAAAAATTACTCCCAAGATCCTGATTTTCAAAAAGCCTTTGAGAATAGTATCATGCGCATCCTAGAAGCTACTTTGACCGATTCTAATATGAACCTTGATAATATGAAGTTTGGCTCTTAATTAGTTACTCGTAACAAATAAGTAATATAACTCAATAATATTTGGACTTTCACTCTAATATAAAACATATATACGAAGCGAAAATAAATCGATAATGGCTATCTTTTCAGAAAATGATGTTAACCCCAATACTTTAAAAGACTTAATTGAGACAGTTTTTCGAGATGGAGACGAAATTTATTTAGCACCTGGTGAATACAAAGGACCATATATTATTGATAAAGAAATTACCATTCGAGGTTTAGGAGAAAATACAGAGTTTTTTGCAGAAAATGAACCAGTATTTACTATACTGGCCAAAAATGTAAGGCTTGAAAATTTGGTTATTAATCGAACAGTAGGAGGAGAAACAGGGGCAGTTGCTATTCAAGCAGAACAAAATATTAAACCAGTTCTTAAAGACGTAAAACTAAATGGAAAAGCTGAAAACGTCAAGTGGGAAAATGCTCGTTGGAATATACCATCTCAATTTGATTTTGGGGAAATGCAAAGTAACTGGCAAATTTCCAAATCTTTTTCTTTAGAGGTGGCAGAACCTTGTCAAATAACTTGTAAAGTAAGTTGGCTTCAGATTAAGCCTTCTCATGTCTCACCTGGTCCACAAGAAATAAAAATTGAAGTTAATACAGAAAACACTATACCAGGCACAGTTCTTTCAACACCTATAGAATTAAGATCTGATAACGAAAAACGAGAAATTTTTTTAATTGTAAAAATAAGTCATTCACCAGTAGATAATTTAATTATTACTGATAAAAGAATTGAAACTCATCTTCCTTTAAATAGAATTGAAAGTCAAGATTGGGGATATAAACTAAAGGGAAAAGCAATTGACCAGTTAATATCAATAATAGAAGGAAGGGATACTTTAAGCTTAGACCTAGATTTTCAAGAACGTCGTAATCAAGCAGAAAATATACTATTTGAAACATTTGCTCAACAATATTCCCTATTTTATATTCGTCGTTTAAAATCTGGACAAAATCAAGGAGAAGAAATATGGGACTTAACATTAGCAACAGATAGAACTGATATAGAATTACCCATTTTTTTTCGAGAGCACAATCAAACTTTAGGTATTAGGGCTGTTGTTTTTAAAGATAATAATAACTTTTTAGAAATACTATCGTTTATTTTATTGCCTAAATATCGTGGTCAGTTGGATGGTTTTGCCACTCCTTTTTGTTTAAGATTTTTATCTACTTATCGTCACCGCATAGGAATTCCTCAATCAGCTGTAACTAAAATACAAAGTATTCCAATTATTGAAGAAAAACTTCCTACAGATACCCAGATCAATACTTGGAAAAAATATCTTGAATTAGAAGAAAATATTGCTCAAAATGGTCAATTTTGTATTCGATATATAAATCATAATTATGGTCAAGCGACTAGAAATATTACCTTTCATGTTGATATTAATGATGCAACTATAGATAGTTCTCGTAAAACTTATTTAGAAGAAGAAGAGCTTTGGATACGTATTAAAAATGCACGAAATCAAAGAATTGCAATTATTGAAGATATATCATCTCAAAATAACAATACAATAGAAGTTGGTGTACTTGAGAACTTTAATCATAAAGATAAAAACATTAAAATTAAGCTTGAGAATGAATTTAGTGAAAAACTATCAGAAGGATATTATCAGTTACCAAAAGTCGGTTTTCTATATTTTGAAGCAGTAGGTGATATTGTTCAAATTCAACGAAAACAGAGAGCTTTAGAACAATTACAAAGGGGCAATTGTCAAAATCCTTTTTTAAGTGATTTTCTTTTTGATGCTTCTCAAGCAAGAGAACCAGAAGCAATTATTGAATTATCTCAAGAAGAACTATTATTAAAGAACTCTAACCCAGCTCAAAAAAAAGCTGTAGAAATAGCTTTAGCAACACCAGATTTAGCCTTAATTCAGGGTCCGCCAGGAACTGGTAAAACTACTGTTATAGCTGAAATTTGCTATCAGGTTGCACGGCGAGGTGGAAAGACATTAATTTCATCTCAAGCAAATTTAGCCGTAGATAACGCTTTAAGTCGTTTAAAACATAATCCAATTATTAGAGCTGTACGAAAAGGTAATCCTCACTCAGTAGGTGTTGAAGGACAACCTTTTTTGGAAGATAAAGTGATTAATAGATGGTTGGAGAATACTGCTAATGACTGTGAAAAAAATCTTAAACAAAAACAGCTTAATATTAGTATTTTTAGGGAATTGTTGAATTCTTCAGAACGATTCACTAATTACCGAAAATTGGAGAACAATTTTAGTTCTGAGCAGAAACAATTATTTTCAGATAAACAAAAATATGACAAATATCAAAGTAATTTGTTGCAAGAACATGAAAAATTAAAACAATTAATTAATCATTTACAAAGTTTAGAGCAAAAAATAAGTAATCTGTTAACTGAACAAAATAACATTGATTGGCAAGAGCAAGATACCATCAACTTATTGATAGATATAGAAGAATATTTAGATAGAAAAGAAATAGCTCAACTACAAGTACATATATCCAGAGCTATTGATTTACTAGAAGAAATGAAAATTTTTCATTTTCCAGTAAATTCTTTATTAATAACGGCTGGATATTTAAAACAAAATTTACCTAATTATTTCAGTAATATGGTCAATATTTTCACTAAAATGAAGGTAATAATTGATAACTGTTTAGTGGAAGTAGAAAATGCTAAAAATGTAGATTATTTTGAATTATACAATTTGATAAAAACACATCTAGAAAACAGACAAGCTGTCGAGCAATTCAATTTAATTGCTCCAGTAGAACTATTAAATGTTGCTCCGACGATCGAAAAAATATTATGGCATAATATTTTAAAAGAATCAGAAGTACAAACTAAGAAAGTATTGCCCCATTATATTAATTGGGACAGAACACAGACTTTGAATAATGAAATACAAAAAAACTTAATATTATCAGAAAAAAATATTACTCCAATTGATAATAAAATTTTTAATTTAATTCATCAAGAAGTTTTACCTTCTCTTGAACAACAAATTATCTTAGATAAATTAGATCCTTTGGCTCTGCTGGAACATTTTGAGCAATTAAGTAAAAATAGTTATAAAAACATCAAAGACAAACTTAATCTTTTTAAGAAGATCCAAGAAATAGTTAAAGCCGTTTGTGTTAAATTTAACTTATCTAATCCAAGTCAACGTTCTATTTCAATAGCGACACTTAAGATAATTCAACAAAAATTAGATAGTTTAGTCGAAGAATTGCGTCCTCAAGAAATTAAAAAAAGTGGTGAGATGATTAAAAATGAAGCTACTAAAACCTCCATTAGCACAGCGAATAAATGGCTAAAGAGACTTACACAGGAAATTGATTTTTGGCTCTTAAAATTAGCAATATCTTCAAGTAAAAATAATAGTAATTTTCTTCAAAACATACAATTACTCTTCCAAGAAGTGAACCAATCTTATCAAATACCTGAAACATTAAAATCTATAGCAAGGGACTATCAAATTAATCCTATAAAAACTATAAATAATGCTCAAAAAGTACTCGAGGAATTTAGGTATTGGGGAGATCGCACTGCTAAGCTAAAAGAATTAATTTCCCTTGTTCACCCTATATATATTTTAGAAAATGCTCATGCACAAATTAAACAAGAATTACATCAGCATCAAATAAAAGAAAATAATATACTACAACAAAAATCTATCATTAAAGCAAATATCAATAATATTGAGATACAGTTAAAGGAACAACAAGAAACTCTGGCTAATGAAAGAAATTGGTGGTTACAAACATGGGAAGCTATTCCAGAGCGTTTAAAATCAGAAATTCCACAAGCCCAATTATTTGGTACTTCTTTTTTACAAGAAATACAAATTCAATTTGTTAGTTGGAGAAAAGAATTGATAAGAGAGCAAGACTATCTTAATCGTTATGAGAATCTGGTTCAAGATTGGATTAATAAATTAAGACAACCAACAGAACAAGACCGCCGTGAGCTACAACAAATATATTTAGATAATGCAAATGTTGTAGGCATTACTTGTGTTCAAGCAGCAAAAAGCAGTTTTTCTAAAGAATTTCAATATTTTGACGTAGTTATCATTGATGAAGTCAGTAAATGTACCCCTCCTGAATTATTGATACCCGCATTAAAAGCTAGAAAATTGATTTTAGTTGGAGATCATCGCCAGTTACCTCCAATGTTAGATAACGCGACTTTAGAAGAAATAGCTGAACAACTAGGAAGTACAAAAGAGGAGATTAATTTTTTAGAAGAGTCTTTGTTTAAATTACAGTTTGAACAAGCTTCTTCTAATATTAAGAATATGTTAAAAACACAATACCGAATGCATCCTCAAATTATGGGAGCAATCAATCAATTTTATGATGGTAAACTAGATTGTGGAATTTTTAATCCTGACTTAGAAAAAGCACATAATCTCAGTGGAGATATAATTAAAGACCAAAATCATATTATTTGGGTTCAAACACCACAGTTTTCTGAGTTTTTTGAAGAAAAAATGGGAAATTCTTTTATTAATAAAAAAGAAGTAAAAGTTATTCAGAAAATATGTGAAATGCTTGAGACAAGTTGGGTAGAAATGTTCAGTTTAAAAAAACTTAAAAAAGAAGTTGGGATAATTACTTTTTATGGTTCACAATTAAAATTAATAGATAATGAAATAGATCCTCGACAATATCCTTCTTTAGAAATTAGAACTGGTACAGTTGACCGTTTTCAAGGAATGGAAAAAGAAATTATAATTGTTAGTCTTGTGAGAAATAATAACAAAAATAACATTGGTTTTGCGAAAAAGCCAGAGCGTATTAATGTTGCTTTCTCTCGCTCTCAGCAATTATTAATTATTGTGGGCTGTTATTCTCTATTTACTCAACAAAGAGGTAAGGTTGGTCAAATTTATTCCAATATTTCTGAAGTTATTCGCTTACATGGAGGATTAATAAATGTTTTTGACATCCTTAGATAAATCAACAAATTCAACCTTACAAAAAATTATTGATGAAATTGAAGAAAAAAGTCCAGGTTTGTCAGTAGTTGCCGCAAGTCCATGCTGCTATAGCTTTACTCAAACTTTAGCTACAGTTAAAATCAGTGAATCTCGTCGATTAACTGTGCTAGAAGAAATTATATTACGAGCAGGATTAGAACTAAATCCAACACCAACAGAAGCCGAATTAGGAAAAGTTTTGGGCTTAGATAATCTATTCATTAACAGCGTGACCGCTAAATTGAAAAATTTAGAGATGTTGGAAAATACAGAAGATCTAACCATAAAATTAACAACGATAGGAAAACAATTTTATCAAAAAGGTTACATACCACAAAAAGCAAAAACTGAAGAAATTTATAGTATTTTTAATCCTTTAACCGGAAATATTACTTTTAGTATCTCCCCTTACGAAAAAAAGAAAACAGAAGACATAAACAACTTATTTGAATTTATTATTGCTGAGCCTAAAACTATAGATTTATCTGCATTATCTTTAATTGATATTCAAGATTTGACAAGAGAATCTGGATTAACATTACATATTCCTGAAAATGATAAATTTATTAGTTCTTTTACGTTTGACACAGATTCAGAAATAATAAATGATGTTATTTATGTTTTGTTTATTTATGATATTATTGAGAATAATTATAGTTTTATAGTCAAAAATAACACAAAATTATTAACTAATTTTTCTAACTTATTAACAAGTTTATACTTGGATGATAAAATAGACATCGAAAAACTATTTAAACTTTCATCTAAAGAATTAGACAGTAAAAAACGTAATATCATAGAACAAAAAAATCAAGAAGTTGAAGAAAGGTTAAATCAAATTAGAAATCAAGTAGTTGCATTTGCTAAAAATAGTCGTGAAAATCCTAGTGTTAAAGAAAAAGTATCTTTAAAAAATCCTTATAATATTGTCTTGCTAAGAGATAGATTTATCCGTCAAGTTTTTCTTGATACCTTAAAATCAGCTCAAAATTATGTCATAATTTATTCGCCATGGATTAGCGAAAAAGTTATAGATAATGAGTTTATTCAAATTCTAAAAAATCTTGTTAAAAAAGATGTTTCTATCCTAATTGGACATGGAATTTCTCGCTATGAAAATCAAGAAAATAGAGAAATATCACCCAATTTAATAGCCGAATTACAAAGTATTAAAACACCAGAAGGGTTGCCAGGAATTCAATTAGTTTGGTTAGGTAATTCTCATGCAAAAGAAGTAATTGTTGATGGAAAAATTCACTTATGTGGCTCTCATAATTGGTTATCCTATCGAGGTGATAAATTCCCCAGAGGTGAAACAGTTTATAAAGTTACTATTCCAGATCAAGTTAAACAAGCGTATAATTACTATGCAGAGAAATTCACTAATCATACAAACGAAAAATGGAAATATGCTATAGAAAAAAAAGACTTGGCTTTAGCGGTAGATATTCTTTGCATTTGGGATACATTACATATTGAAGAAAATATAATTATTGAGAAAATAGCACAAGCTAATTATGTAGCATTAATTCCATATTGGCTTAAATTAATCCGTAAGAAGCTAAGATTAAAAAGTATTAGACTAGAATCATTATGTCTAAATAACACTTTTTTATTAATAAGTAGTTTTGGAGAGGTTAATAAAAATCATAATTTAGTGAAAGAAGAATATTCTCTTTTATTAAATAGTATTCCGAGTCATAAAAGAAAAGAATTGATTATTAAACTAGCTGAAAATTAGAATTAATTTTAAAATTATGAGTCGTTTAACTTTAAGCTGTTAAATTCATAATAGTCATATTGTTAATTCTTTATCAGAAAAAGGAAATGCAACAACAAAAAACTCTGCTAAATCAATTAATAAAGGATTTAGGCACTCTTGAAGATGAAGAAATTAAAGCTATTTTAAATTAAAGAGAAAAAGTAGATATTGACGAAGAACTACCCTTAGAAATTAGGAATAAATTGCAAAACTCAATTAAATACAGATTACAGTTATTCCCTCAAATATCAACATAACTACCGCTACCCTCATTCTTCCGTAAACAAAGATACTTCTGGGTAGTAGTAATGGAAGAATGCCCCAAACTCTGTTGCAACAACGATAAATCACAACCCCCCTTAATGGCTTCCGTGGCATGGGAATGACGTAACCAATGACAAGATAAATCATCCCCTAACCCTGCCTTTTTACCCACCCTTTTGAGCATATTATGAGCCGTATTACGTCGCATGGGGGTATTGCGCTCCCCTACCGTAAATAAATAATCAATGCCCTCCTTCCTCAACTCCTGTAACTCTTGCCAGATGCTAGAACGAACCAACACCGTCCTTTGCTTATTACCCTTGCCTACCACCGTTAAATTTACCCTACCATCATCAATACTAAAATTAGCCCAAGTTAAATTAATCGCCTCACTAACCCTTAACCCCACCCCAAACATCACCCTGATTAATAATCTATCTCGTATGCTATTAGTGTTATCCATTAACAACTTCACATCATCACCACTCAATAACTTTTGGGAGATAGTATCATTCACCTTGGGATTATCTACCAAAACAGAAGGATTGAGAGGGAGATAACCCGTCTTTAAACAGTAAGAAAACAGACTCTTAATAACCATCAACTTTGCCTTGATAGTTGATATTTTCTGCCCCCTTAACTTCAGAGACTTAAGATAATCTTGAATATCCTCCACCGAAATCTGTGCTAAATCCTTATCCGTAAACTCCAGAAAATGTTGGATGATATAGCTATATTGGCGTTGGGTATGAATAGACTGCTTATTAGTCAACCAACTGAGGATAATTTCAGAATCCTTCTGCGCACGGGTTAGCTTAGAGGAGCGCACCATAATGCCCCCAAAATTATTAGATTATTGAGATTATTATAGTTGATAAAGTCAACTTCCTTTGGTACTTCCATTACTTGTCAATCTTATTGGGCAAGTGATTTCTTCTTAGAATCTCTTATTTCAGTTGAGCAAATTACGGTTATTCAATCATGGCAATGCCATCAAGCTAATCCCAGATGTAAATTAATAGCCAGATTAACCAATGTCATCACGGAATCAGAGAGACTACCTACCACATCACCCCGTAACCTTTCCTTAGAAATAGTCCTGATTTGCTGTGCTTGAATCTTTGAGTCTTGAGGTAAACCAGAATCCGCCTTACTAATAAACACCTCAAAAGGATAAACCTTACTCACCTTAGAAGTTATGGGTAACACCGTTATGGTAGAAGCCACCCGATTATTAATATCATTGCTGACTATCAACACTGGGCGAGTTTTAGCCACTTCTGAACCCATAGTGGGACTAAGATTAGCATAAAATATATCACCACGTTTCATCACCTAAACCGTCTCCTGCTAATATATCCCAATCAGAATCAATTTCCTTGTCAGCTTCCCTATAGGCACTTTCCAAGTCTTTTTCAAGCAGTAATCTTAAAGCCTCTTCAACTACTTGTGAAGAAGACTTACACCTCCTGCTGTTTTTATAACTGTAGATGAATACTACCAAATCCTCAGAAATGGACACGGACATTTTTCTTACTGTCATAGCCTACTTAAAAGTAAATAAACTTATTACTACTTAATCTTACTACTTTTGTCAGAGGAGTAAAAATATTCTATTATTCTTTGCTCTCTTAATATGATTAATGAACAATACTGTAGATATTGTTCATATTATTCTAAAAACATTAATATGCGATAATCATTGATACTGGTTTTTTATTACTTTTGGAAAACAAAAACTAACCAATCCCATTTAATTTTTTTTCCCAAAATAATGCTTTACCCATTTGGGGATTCAACTCATAACCTCCAAAGCCAAAAGCTTTATAAGCTGACTGAGCAACTTGATTTCCTTCCAATACTTCTAAAGTAAGTTTGCAACAACCCAAATCGAAAGCAATCTGTTCGACTTTTTGCAATAATAACTGGGATATACCTTTACGGCGATAAGAAGAGAGTACAATCAAATCATGAATATTGAGCAATGGCTTACAGGCAAAGGTGGAAAATCCCTCCATTGCAATTACTAACCCTGCTGGTTCATCATCTACAAAAGCGAGAATAACATGAATTGATTCTCTCTTAAGAAGTTCGGCTGATAGATTCGCTTTAACATAGTCTGATAAACCTTGACCTCCTCCCATGGAATCTAAAGCATAGGCATCCATTAATTTAATAGTGGCATCAGCATGAACAGGTAAAGTTAAATCTGCTTTGAGAATTTCAATCATTTCCTAAATTTTAATCTACCAATCTGGGATATTATTTATTATTCGAGTATTTTAGATGAAAATATAGAATTAGTACCATCAAAAAACCTTAGTACAAATTGAATATGGAAGTATTTAGTAATTGAGACTTCTAGTTTATTTATAGGTTGAGTCGTGGTCTAAATGCAAACTAAGTACCCTCAAATAATTACCATCTCTTAAAGCTGTAGCTCTAAACTTTTTATTAATACGGAAACTATATATATTTTCTCCGTTATTCCCCTTCTTTGAGTAGATTAACTCCCACTTTAAGCCTTGATAACGGTAAAGTAGTTCCCAATCCATTTTACTTATTTTCTTTAAGGTATTTAATACACTGTAAGCATCCTCCTTACTCAGAGAAAATAAATCTTTTTGCAAAACAGGACTATTTAAATCAAGCAAAATATTAGCCATTCAACTTACTTAAAAACTTCCCTTAAGCATTATCATTATTGGGATTAAACTTAGATGATAAAGTGTTTTCTAAATCCGTTAAATCAGTGTGTGTAGGTTGATTATTACTAGCCCAATCCAAAGCCTCATCAAGTTTTGTAACGTTATCCTTTTCTAATAGCCATTGTTCATTATGGGGGATAAATTTACCGATTTTAATAGTCCAAACACCATATTCAGAGTTATCGATTAAAACGTTTTGACCTGCAAACTCTTTTCCTAAAGAAATTTGTCCGTTACTACCGATTGTTTTTATTTGTGCCATAGGAATATCAAAGATTTGTGCCTTATTATTAAATATAACAGTTTTTATAGGGTTTGAGAAGCAAGGGGAGAAAAACAATGGCAAGGTTGAGATCATTGCTATATATATCTTTTCACTTCTCACTGCCCCTCATGACATGAACCCTATGTTTCCCCCGAATAGTAACGAATAATTTATAAAAAAAGTTTGTTCCGTAGATATACAGAATAATTGACGAGTTTACCTATATAATTATGGAAACTCTAGGTACAGTTGTTTACAACATTATTACTGCTGAAAATAAAAACGATAAAAGTTTTCGTAAGTTGATAAAAAAGACGTGTTTTACTTTACTTTATCAACCATTAATAAACAAAATAAAAAGAATACCTAATTTCATTGTAAAAAACTACCGTTCGACTCCATAAAATTGGTCTAAAAAATCTATACAATCTATGAACATTGACAGCAAACTAGAAAATACTCGACAAATTTTAAGTGAATTAGGGAATGCGGTTTCAAATTTGGTTAACTCCTCCCCTGATGTGTTTGAAGATGAAACCATTAAAAAGAATTTAGACGATTTCCGTAAAGCCCACCAGAAAGTAAACTAACTTATAAAGAAGAAGCAATTTTCATATTGATATTTTTTATGAATTTTGAATAACATCTGTAAACTTAGACTAAAAAATAAAAAACCTGAAGTTTTTAACATGAATTAATTAAAGATAAATTGTCATGACCCACTCTAATTGGAATCCCGAAATTGAAGGACAAAAAGTAAGAATAAAAAATGCACCTAGCAAAAAAGGATTGACGACAGGAAAGATTAGAAAATCTGCAGGACGGACTTTGGTACAAGTTAAATTTGGAACCAATGAAAAAAGTTATAAGCAGTATGAACAACTCGAATTGTATCAAGAAGACATAAGTATTCGGGATTTATTCGCACAGGGCAAATTCGGTCAGCCTGAAGATTTGAGAAAGATTCTTACCCTAGAAAAAGTCAAAGGAGAATTAACTAATATTTTTTACAGTATGGAATCTAGTAATACAGATTTCTATCCTTATCAATTCAAACCTGTATTAAAATTTTTAGATTCTCCCGTATCTCGGTTATTAATTGCGGACGAAGTGGGTTTAGGTAAAACAATCGAATCTATGTACATTTGGAAAGAGCTACAAGCTAGAGAAGATGCTAAACGCTTGTTAATTGTTTGCCCTGCAATGTTAAGAGATAAATGGAGAGATGATTTAAAAACTTTATTTAACATTGATGCAGAGATAGTCGGAGCAAAAGAATTATTACAGAAAGTGAAATTAGTTACCCAAAAAGGAAACCAAATTTCTTTTATTTATATCGCTAGCTTAGAAGGATTAAGAGTTAAAAATTGGAATGAAAAGAATAAAAATAAACAAGAAAAAAAAGGTGCAAGATACGATTTAGCTAGATTGTTAGAAAAACATTCTCGTAATTTTCAACAAGAAATAAGTATTAATAATATAGACATATTTGATTTTGCAATTATTGATGAAGCTCATTATTTAAGAAATTCGGAAACAGCTAATAATAAATTTGCACAACTTTTGAGAGAAACCAGTAAAAATTTAATTTTATTAACGGCAACACCTATTCAAATTAGAAGTGAAAATTTATATCAATTATTAAAATTAATTAGTCCCGATGATTTTTTTGATAAAAGAACGTTTGAAGAAATGTTGCAAGAAAATAAACCTATTATTAATGCCCTTAAATTAATCTGGAAAACTACTCCTGACTTAGATGAAATAAGAGATATAGTAAAAGAAGCCTCCAAGTCATATTATTTTAAAGAAAGTAACAGATTTAGAATACTGTGCGATGAATTACAAGACTTAGACAGCATTACTCATCATCAACAAGTTAAATTTAGTAATCTCCTTGAAAGTTTATCTTTATTAGGACAATTTATGACAAGAAATAGAAAACGAGAGGTTTTACCGAACCGAGTGCAAAGAAAACCTCAAACTTTGACCGTAAAATTTACCAAAATAGAAAAACAAGTATATGAATACATAACTTATAAGATTCGTATTCAAGCACTAGGAGAATCTAAATTTAATGTTTTTAGATTAATGGCTCGTCAAAGAGAAATGGCTAGTTGTATGGCTGCAGCTTTAGAGTCTTGGTCAAATAAAAAAATTAATGATAATACTGAAGAAACCCTCTTACAAAATATTCTTAATACTGACCATCTTACATCTATTTCTTCTGATTATGAAGATGAAGAACTTTTTGAAATTTATGGTTCTCAATTAGATGCAGATATTAAGCATAATAATTACACGAAAGCTAGTTCTCAAAATATTTTTTGGAAGAAACCCATTAATCCATTTCCTCTTCAAAAAGAACAATCAATAAAATTTATTAAAGAGCTAAAAACTATTGATACCAAATATAAAAAATTAGTTGAGTTTATAAAAAATCAATTAAGTATTAATGCTGAAGAAAAATTTGTTTTGTTTGCTTTCTATCGTAATACTCTTTCTTATTTAAAAGAAAGATTAGAAAAAGATGGAATTAAAAGCTTTTTGATTCAAGGAGGAATGAAAAGAGAAGAAAAAAGTGAAATACTTGCTAATTTTAAAAATAAACAAAATGTATCAATTTTATTGTCTTCAGAAGTAGGTAGTGAAGGAATTGATTTACAATTTTGTCGTTTCATTATTAATTATGATTTGCCATGGAATCCAATGAAAGTAGAACAGAGAATTGGAAGGCTAGATCGACTTAATCAAAAACATGAAACTATTAGTATTGTTAATTATAGTATCCAAGATACTATAGAACAATATATATTAGAAAAGCTTTATCAAAGAATAAAAATTTTTGAAAATAGTATTGGAGATATAGAGGAAATATTAGGAGAGAAAACTGAAGAACTAATTTTAGAATTATTAGATCCATTTTTAACAGAAGAAGACTTAAAACAGCGAGCGGAAGAAACTACCTTAGCTATTAAATCAGAGATGGAACAACAAAGAAAATTAGAAAATGAAGCGATGAATTTAGTTGCTTTTTCCGATTTTATTTTGGGTTCTATTAATAATAGTAAAGAACAAGGAAGATGGTTAAAATCAGGGGAATTAATATCATTTGTTGCAGATTTTTTTAAGTCAGAATATCCTGGAACAGTAATAACTCATGATAAAAATAACATTGGTGAACTTTATGAAATTAATTTATCATCTGAGGCAAAAACAGATTTAAAATTATTTACTCAGAAACATCCTTTTTCGACTAAAACAGTTCTTTTCGCTCAACCAGTGCCATGTTTTTTTGACCCTAAAAATACAAAAGCAATGGGTAAAAATTATGAGTTGATTGATGCAACTCATCCTCTAATTCAATGGATAAGGAATAAATATACGAAAGATAACTCTATTAATTATTTCTATAGTATTTCGGCTTCTCAGTTGTCAATGAAAGAAATCAAAAGAAAAAATATTAAGCCCGATATTTATGTTTATGTGGTTCAAAATTGGAAATTAGAAGGACTAAAAAAAGAAATTCGTTTAGCTTATAAGATTATGTCATTGGAAAGGCAAAATTTTTTATCTGATGATGATGCTGAATATTTAATCAATACAACGGCAAGTTATGGTGTACAAAAATATAATGTTTCTAACTTAATTAATTTAGAAAAAATTATCGAAATTTATGAACAATGTGAGGAAGAACTACAAATTGATTTCGCTAATGTTGAAGAACAGTTTCAAGCCGAAAATCAAGATCGTTGTAATGTGCAAGAAAAATCGGCGAGATCTTACGCAGAAAGAAAAAAAATATTTTTTCAAAATAGAATTGAACAATTTTTAAGCGAAGGTAAAAACATAATTATTCCTGCGGAAGAAGGAAAACTCAGAAAAGTTGAACAGGAACTAGACTTTACTTTAAAAAATATTGACTTAAAACGTCAAGTTGTAACTTCAAATCCCACTTTAGCAACAGGTTTAATTTTTATGGAGGATTAAACAATGAGTGATTTATTTCTTAATTTAGGTATTGATTTTGGTACAGGTTTCACCAAAGTTTGCGTCAGAGATACAGATCGTGGTAATTCATGGGTTGTAAATTTTACAGCAGAAAAACAACTCATTAATGACACTTTATTACCTACTAAAATTTTAATTAAAAATAATGGCGAATTATTAACAGGATTAACTTTATCAGAATGGAAAACCGTTATAGCTAATGAGGGAATATTAATTGATTTTATTAAAATGCGATTAGCTCATATTGATTTATCAAAAGAAGCAAAAGTTTATTCTTTTGATAAATTACCCTATTATCAAAACAAGGACTTAAATACAGCTGAACAGATAGAAAATCTTTGCACCTTTTATCTCAGTTGTGTAATTATTAAAGCAAAACAATGGGTATTAAAAAATAATCATGAATTAGTTAATAACTTAGATATTAGTTGGTCAGTCAATGTAGGAGTACCCGTCAAATACTTTGATTCTTTAGCCATAGAAAGATTTAAAAAAGTGATTCGTTTAGCATTATTATTAACGAAAAATCATCCCCATAATTTTGAATCACTGTCTAAGAGAATGACAGAAACTCGTCAAAAATTGGCTGAATTGAGTATGAATAGAGATGATAATGATATTCCTATTCCTGGATTTGCCGTTCCAGAAATAAAAGCCGCAATCTATTCTTATACTATGTCCCGTCAAGCTCAAGATGGCATTTATATTTTTTTTGATATTGGTAGTGGCACAACTGAGGGAGTTTCCTTTCGTTTTTATAGAGAAGATGATACACCCAAAATAGAATTTTATTCTGGAGAAGTTGAGGCCATTGGAATAAATGCTTTAGCAAAAGAAATAAAGATAGTTAACAATACTGATTTAGAAGAGTCAAAAATTGTGAAATATTTACAAAAAAAAGATGATTTATTTGTTCAATCTATTGATAAATATTCAGAAAAAATATCTCGTTCGCCATGTACAGGTGAGACAGTTGTTTACAATAAATCAAACATCATTATTACTGCTGAAAATATAAAATTCAGACTAAAAGAAACTGATAATGATAAGGAAAAATTATTGTTGTCTAGTATTCTTACCATGTATTTTATTCGTAAAATGGTAGCAGAAGTTATAGTAGCTTGTAAGAAAAAAAATCCTGAATACTTTAAAACGAAAGTTGAACATCATCAAGATTTAACAGTTTTTATTGGAGGTGGTGGACAACCTTCATATTATTATCGAAACACAATTGAATCTACTCATATAGTTTTTAAACAAAAAAATATAGATATTCCAGCTTATGAACTTAAATATGTACCTTATCCGGGAGGAGGATTAACAGAAACGGAAGATTTTAGTATGAGTGGTATTTCTCCTAAATATTTCCATCGTTTTGCTATTGCTTATGGTTTATCAATTCCTGATGGAGAAGGGGCAGAAATAGAAGGTTTTCCATCATTATATGAAGAAAAAAAATCTGTTGAACCTCAGCCTTATATGCCTCAAATTGGTCGCTATCCAGATGATAGTAGTTCAATGTAAATGAAATAGCCATAGCATAATATTTAGACACCACTAGCAATTTAAAACGTTTGAGTAACAAATCTGCGAAAAGTGTCGTTAAGGTGAAGGGCTATCTAGTTACCAACTTCTTGGAGAAAACCCCACAAAGTTAACTTTGCTTCGATTTTAATTTGTTATTAATTAATCCATTAAAATGCTAAAGTTATTGGTAGAAAATGTTAATGTAGTTGTAAATATTATTTAAGTTTTTTCAGAAAATGAAATAGGTTAAAAACTTTTGTAAATAAATAATTCAGTTATTGGACTTATCATTACTATTTATTCTGTTGGTTTATATCAAACTATGAAGATTAGAAAAATATTATCACAATTTTAAACATGAACATATTTAAGAATATTAAACAAAAAGCTCAAAATACAGGAAAGGTATTATTACCATTAGTTAAACAATATTTAGACGTAAATCCTGAAGAGCAAGAGATAATTATTAAACCACAAGCAACCGTATTCTTATGTAAACAAGTTCAGGGAAAAGTTGAAAAAATAAAAAGTTTAAAACCTGACGAAAAAAAAGGATTAATTGCTGATATTGAACATAATAGTATTAATATAACTATCCACTTCAATCCTGAATGTATCACTCTTAAAGAAGATTGTATTCAAGGGCAAATAAAGTTAATTAATAAACCCGATATTAAAACTGATTCAAAAGTTTATAATACTTTAATCGCTGGTTGGAAAGTCTTTTTAGGTGGTTATATTCCTCAATCTGCTTTACCTGAAAATGTTAAAGTTGAAGGGGATAAAGTATTTTATACATTTCCTCGTAATCAACTAAAAACCTTAGAAGCATTGTTAAAAGGCGTGAAAAATGAATCTGTTTTCAACACAGATATTAATGAAGGTCAGTTTACTATTAAAAGTAATGTTTCTCTTGACTGGAATAACATTGATATTCAGGCTTTTTTATCAAGTTTTAATTCAAAATAAAAGATTTGTCTTTTTAAAAACCCCTTTTTGAAAAGCTCTTGAAAAAAACATGACTTATTGCTTTTCCTCTCTCATTTGTTCAATGTCATGCCAAAATTCAGCTTTTGTAATATTTTTTAAGGTATCTTGACGCTCTTTTGTATAATCACCATTTCCCCAACCCATTTCTTGTAAAAAACGGATAGTATCTACTTGCCCTAATTCTTTAACTAATGCTTGATAGCCTTTTTGTTTTAATTCAATTGGGATCATTTTTTAATTTCCTCTGATATTGCGGGTTTTAGTAAGTAACGACCTGATATTACCAGCCTTAGTTCTCTGTTTAACCCTATGTTGAGCATTCGCAATTACCTTCTCCAATAACTCAGGGTCATTTTGACAGATGCTGAAGTACGCCTCTACGAGAGTTTCTAAGGTAATATCATTATCTTGGCAGAATTTACGAATGTCATTATAAATTCCCTCTTCTAGCCTTACCCCCATCTTTTTATTAACAATAGATGGTAAACTTGCTAATTCTTTTTCTAGGGAACTAATCATATCTTCTTCTGGTTTTTCTTCATTTATAGTGGGTTTTCCCTCGTTTATTAATTGATCTTCACGAGGAGTTACTTTTACTTTAGGATTTTTACTTTCCTGTTTGATTTTATCTAGTAGGCTCATGATTATTAATTACTGAAGTAACATCTGCGGATAAATAGGGTTGAATTTTGTCGAGTAAGCTAGTGATGGGATATTCTAGGTCTTCTTTTCCTATATCCCTTGGTAATACTTGCTCATTGATTGCTCGTTTGTAAATATCACTTTCAAGGAGGTTAGGAAGCATTAATTCTTTACCCACTAACTCCTCCATCACCGCAATACTTTCCTTAGTGGTTTTAGTCGGATTTAACCCCACCCATTTAGCGCGAAATGGTATCACTCCCACCATAGTACTATTGCTCAATAGTGCTTGATAAGTTTTGAGTAAGTCTAAAGTTCTCACTAGAGATTGTACCCCCTTCACATTAGCTTCTGCGGGAATTGCCCAACAAGTACCTGCCCCCATGGATGTTAGGGCTAAGTGCGATCGCTCTGGGGGTGGGTCAATGATGACCATGGCAAAGTTACGAGCAATCTTATATTCAGGGTCAATATTAACCCCTACTTGATAAATCCTTTGTTTGAGAATAGTAAGACTCATGCCAGAAGCAGCTAAATAATGATTAGCATTTTCTAACTGGTCAGTGGCGGGAATAATAAATAGATTATCCTCATTAGGTACAGGATGAATAGCACTGTAGAGGGGAACTTTATCCTCTCCATTGGTAATCACCTCTAAGAGAGTGGGGTGGTCATCAGGGGGTTCAACCTCTAAAAAAGCAGTTAAACTCGCTTGAGGGTCAGCATCAATGAATAATACGGGTAATCCCTTCCTTGCTAAGATTCTGCCCAACATTAATGCCACCGTAGATTTCCCTTGACCTCCTGCCAATGCCAGAGGTACAAAACAGGGACAGTCTTGTTTATACATTGGTTGTTATGTGTAAAGTTACCAATGAGTATAACAACTATGGTGCAATAGTGCAATGGCACTATTTAATAAATGTACTTTATTATTTTTGAGATAAAGTATTTTAGAATAAAAGTTAATTATTGCTATAGTTTAATAGTAGTAAGTATCAAAGTAAACTATGTCCGAAGATGAAGAGTCGTTATCCCGATAACTGGAATGAGATAGCCTTTAAACAAAAGGAGAAAGTTAAATGGCGTTGTCAAAAATGTGGTGTGCAGTGCATTAAACCAGGGGATAAGACGGCTCATCTTAGTAAATCGGAACGTGCCAAAATAACTATGGTGGTTCATCATTCTAATTATCAACCAGAGGACAACAGAGAAGAAAACTTGGTTTGCCTTTGTACAGCTCGTCATTTGAGTTACCATACTGGCAAACGTGGGAATATTAGCATCGGTCAGTTATCCCTAGATTTAGACTTTTAGATTATTTGGTGATAGCTTACAGCCCTTACCTATGCTTACCTCAAATGCGTGAGAAGATATACACTTTATTAACTACAGCCCTTATCATTAACTCATGAGAGAAGAAGAAGAAACGCTTATATATTACATCTCACCTACCAATAAAATTCACTCTAACCAATGCCGTTACTTCAAGGCAAATACTGAGGGGTGGCAGAAAATGAGTTCTTACTCAGAGGCGATTTCCACAGGAGCTAAACCTTGTCAGATTTGTTGTTCTCAAATCTCTGTTTCCCCCATTGAAACTACGAATAAACAACAAGATTTATTGACCCAACCAGTTACCGATTTCTCCCAATCCTCTAGTCAGGAAGATGTTAAAACCTCTGGGAAGAAGAATAAGCGCAGTATTGCTTGTTCTATAACCTCTTTCAACACTACTGAAAAACTGAAAACTACCAGTACGCAACAGGATTTATTTACTCAGCCAGTCACCAAACAACCCCAATCCTCTAGTCAGAACGATGTTAAAACTTCTAAGAAGAAGAGTAAGAATAAGAAAAAAACCCCGGCTAAAAGGTATAAAATCCTTGCAGGTAATGGATGTCATCAAGCGATCTCAGAGGTGCAAGGTATCTTAGTACCCCCCATTGATGATGAGAGTAGCTACCAGTTGATATTACCCGATGGTTTAGCCCTTAAAGCCACTTTTAGCAATCCTTATCTTGAGTCATTAGCTCTTAAGCAACCTAATATTTTAGGGGTACATTGGTTTCGGGGTTATCCCAAAATGCAGGATACTAAATTAGTCAGCTTTCAGATTGTGGGATGGGACGGCAATATGCCCACTAATGAGCAAGGATGGGAAAGGTGGGAATTTATCGGATTATGGACACTAGAGAAAACCCTAACTGTCCAACGTTCTATTACAGCCCGAACGGTTAGAAAAGAAGCTAGAAAAACAGGATTTATTACAGAATTTAAGTTTACTTTCAGCAATACCGAGGATTGGGTTAAACAAAAGAAGCTGTGGATTGGCTATGTTTATAAGTTAATTTGTCGCAGGGAAGGGGATACCCTCAAAATACAAAAGGTAATTCCCTATGCTTGTCCTCGCTTTAAACCAGTAGCCAAACCTAAAAAGAAAACTTTGAATAAGGATAAGTCAGGTGAGCAAAGTCCGCCTAAATTAAAGGATAAGTCGGGTAAGCAGATTTCATCTAAATCCAATGATAAATCTAGTGAACAGATTCCGCCCCAATCAAAAGATAAATCTAGTGAGCAGATTTCACCTAAATCAAAGGATAAGTCGGGTGAGCAAATTTTACCGAAGTCTGTTGATCTCAAAGAGGTAAAAAAAGAAGAAATAGCTTCAACGGCTGAGATACTAAACCCAATTGATAGCCAACATCAAACGGCTGATACACCAAGTCCAAAAACTGAGAGCCAAACACAAACCCCTAATGCACCAAACTCAATTGATAGTCTAAACCCAACAGCTGATACCTCAAACCCAACGGTTGATACCCCAACAGAAGAAAAGAAGGAGGATTAAAATAGGGCTATTCTTGATGGAAGTTAAAAATAATTAACTAATGTTCAAATAATATAAAAAAACAGTTATTTAGTGATTATTATAATGTTATAATAAATAATTAATGCTACTAACAAGATGAATAAAATTAGGAAGTGTATTAAATTTGTTGAGAAGTATCATAAGTATTTCAATACTATTACTGGAGAACAATATTTATCCACAACCAAGTTCATTTCTCAGTTTTATTCTGACTTTAATGCTAATAAGATAGCCTATGATTTAGTTACTACTAATTACCGTTACCAAGAACAGTATGCTGATTACTCTACAGAAGATGCAGTTATTCATCTGAAACAAGAGTGGAATAAAAGAACACAGGTAGGTAATACAGTTCATAATTATTTAGAACTTTATTTGAAAGGCATTTTATCCAAAAAGAATGCCAGAATTCATCAATTAACTACCGCTTTTGATAAACTCAGACTACGAGTCGGAACTTATTTACTATAACTATATCCCAAAAGGCTTTTTTTTACCTTTATATTTCAACAAAAATCATAAAGTGTCATTTCTAAATAAAATTCGGAACTTTGTCACAGTTAATCTGTAGTATTTAAGAAATATTGTAAGACTATTATATAACCTTTACTATTAGGTGGTTTCAGCTACTTTGCCGATTTTGCAGTTTCCCTAGCTTTACGCCAAAATGGGCAAGTTTGATTTAAATAACTTATCAATTAACGCTAAAAACTAATTTATTTGTACTGAGTTTTTGAAGACTGCCCCTCATGACACAAACCCTATGTTTCCCCCATTATGCACAACCCCCAAAACAAAAATGTTAAAACAAGTTGAACCAAAATTCCACTGAGTTCTATCGATACTTAATACCCATGGTTGAGGTATTTTCATCAGTTTGACGATAGTTTTAGCTACCTGAGTAAAATTTAGGTCAAACTGAGCAAAAAATCTCTGTAATCTTTTATAACTTGATTCTGGTTTGGCAGATGTGCAAAAAGCTAGGGAAAGGCTCGTTAAGTCAACGGTGCGCACTCTAATTAGTGCCATCAAGAATAATGCCAGAAAATTGAGTCTTGCACCATGCCATGGTAAATGTTGTTTCAAAGTATCCCGAAGTAAGTTAACCTGATTCATAGGAGCATTTGTGTGGTTTTTTGTTAACTTCTATCAAACCTCCTACCTTCCTACATTGCAACCCCTTTCTTTATTTTTTTGTCCTGTACTGAGCCTTTTTTCATATCATTACAGTATGCAATAATTAATCAGATTATTTAACAATATAAACTAGCAAAGCAAAAAAATGCACGAGATCAATCTTTCAGTCGCTGGCAAAGCCAATTCAGGGAAAACTACATTAACAAGATCTTTATTGAATAAAGAAGTAGGAGAAGTAAGAGATGAGGCTGGCATTACCAAAGAATCCTCAATACACAAACACCCCACTGCCACTGCAACAAATTTTGAGTTCAACATTATAGACACACCTGGTTTTGAAAATGCTCAAGCGATTATCACGGCAAAAAAATATGTTGGAGATCTAGATATATTCAATGATCCTGACCCAGATTGGGCGCTTGATCTTATAGCTCTAAAGTCTGTGATGAAATCAACCATAGTTTTGTATTTAGGATCACTAGAGGTCTCACCCACTAACGATCACAGAGATGAAATAACATTAATCAAACAATATACAAACGCTCCCATTCTTGGGATTCTTACGAAAGAGAAAGCTACATTAAGAGCATTTGATAACGATCAAGAGGCAGTTGATAACAGAATAAGATTATGGCAAAATATGTGTGAAAGCAGTAAATGCCGTGATGTTATCCAATTAGATGGAATAAATGATAATCCGACAAGTATTTTGAACCTTTTTGAAACGATTGAGAAACATTTACCTGATGACGAGAAAAAATATTTTGCAACCGCAATTGCCAATTTTTGGGACGACAATCAGAAAGCAATTGATATAGCAACAGAAATGTTGGCGACTAGCATTCATACTTGTCAGAGCTTTAGAAAACAAAAAAATAATGTCCCATTTCGTGATAAAGATTCCACTATCACAAGATACGAACTCGAGCTAGAACAAGAAGTACAAACTGAAGACTTCTACTTTCGGAGAAAGATTGAATCATTATTCAAGTTAGTAAGTGCTTCTCACCGTATTAATAATTTTAATAATGCAGATGTACAGGACAAAACACAAAATAATTTTGGATTTATTGTTGCTAGAATAGCGTCAGATGCCACAACTACGGCTTTTACTGCAGGTTTACTTGGCATAGTGATCGGATTTGCTATAGCTGGACCTCCAGGAGCATTGGCAGGTTTGGCTTGGGGTACTGGGACAGGAGGCGGTACTGCCGCTATTGGAAGTACAGTTAAAAATGTAAGAAATACCGAAAAAAGTTGTGATATTGTTGTATCATTAAGCAATGATAATCTTGATGGTATTGCAAGAAGTGGGGCAAGTATTATTGAGATAATGAGTAATCAGCTTCGTGGTGCGGGAGAAAACATACAAACATCAGATTTCCAAAAAACATTTCAAAGATTTTTCAGAGAGAGAAGTGAAAGTAGAGATTGGAAAAGTGCAGATATACAAACTAAAAAGCAATATATAACAGAAATATTAGAGGAAAATAGAGTTGTTGCGAGATAGGAGATAATAGAAAAAACTGACTAAGTGGAGAGAAGTAAAATGTTCAATATTGACAAAATACTTAATCAAGATCGACTCCTCAGAGGCACCACAGGATTGAATCGCAAAGCATTTGACGATTTATAAGGCGGAAACATAGGGTTCGTGCAATCAAGTGCAACTTGATTAAATTTAATTAAAGTTAGTCAATTTTTAGCCTTTATTGATAAGTTATTTAAATGTAACTTCCCCAAGAATAGTCATTTATGGGGAAGTTATTTTAAATATATATTGCAAAGACTTAATTTACTGTTCCTAAGCATAGCCTCACCAAACATCATTTATGGGCAAGTTCAAATTAAGACACCCTCAGCACCCCCTCTATTAATATTTAACTGCATACTATTTGATATTTATCAAATACTTATTCATTAATATATTTGTAAAACTTATCATTTGAGATAAAAAAAAAGCTTTAGCAATCAAAGAATAAAAAAGAGTGAAAATATTGCTATATATAGTCTTTAGCTTCTCACTGCCCCTCATGACATGAACCCTATGTTTCCGCCTACATGGATGCAGCCTTAAATCAACTACAAAGCCAACAAATCATTTATCCAGAAGATGTGGCTCGTTTGTCTCCTCTGGGGTTTGAGCATATAAATATCCTGGGGCGATATAGCTTTAATTTATCTGAAGATTTGAAGAATGGTGCGATGCGTCCTTTGCGTGATTGGAATGATTTAAATGAATTTGAAACTGAGCTTTATTAGTAACTATATTCTATTTCCTCTCTGGGTTTGCAAGGGCTGTAAATATTGATACACAATACTTTCAGCCTTAGCGTTGTTTTTCTCTCACTTGCTACTCAAACCCCTCTTATGTCAATATTTACAGTCAGAGGAGTTACGTCAGGAGATTAATGCTGGTTTAAATGTGGTGGAAAACTGGAATAGTACTAATGGTTTTATTTTCTATGGTAAGAGTGGGGAAATCTCTACTAATCAACCAACTGAACAGTTATTGGCCGTTTTATCTCTGCATTTATTGCAAGTATGCTTGATTTATGTCAATACTTTAATGATACAGGAAGTTTTAAGTAGTTCGAGTTGGAATAATCAATTAACCAAAAATGACCAACGTGCTTTAACGCCTCTGATTTATAGTCATATCAATCCTTACGGTACATTTCATTTGGATATGAATGAGCGACTTGTGCTTAAGATGGAGGAAGAGGTGAGATGATCATGAAACGTACCAGTGCTAAAGTTAAAGCTAGGGCTATCGCTAAGTTATTAAGGGATGAACATCCTGATTACAATTATCTTAAAAGTGTTTTTCGGCATCTGCGTACTGAGTTAAATATTGAGGTAACTCATTCTGAAAAGAAATTACCAAAAGTTCCCACCGAAGAAGAGTTGCATAAATATTATCAAGCTGTTTGGAAAACTAGTAATGTGCAGGATATGGTGATTATTAAGACTTTTCTCTATAGAACCCATTTGGTATCTCAGGAAGCAGTGAGTCTTTTTAAAAGTAATCGAATAAAACATAAGTTAACTTTTTGGGTGGAGTTGAATAAGGTTCTTTCAAAGTTTTTGACCAAATTTTTACATC
>Ga0208979_100314_pt1 | contig 44731 bp, 45 predicted proteins | sample HotLakConsUCCSLE_FD_184738 | JGI IMG/M metagenome (GOLD analysis project Ga0208979, IMG submission 184738) | Hypersaline microbial mat communities from Hot Lake, Washington, USA - Hot Lake Consortium UCC-SLE (SPAdes) | ecosystem: Environmental > Aquatic > Non-marine Saline and Alkaline >... | reverse complement strand
CGGCTCGATGATCGACCACTCGAAATCGGTCAACTCGTAGCGACGTTGGGACATGCTGCTCTCCTCTTTCCAAAGAGTGAATCAGCAAAGCCAAAACGACGCTAGTCATTTATGAGTGCGTGACCTAGTGCCGCCGACCGGGGTGCAGCGCGCCGAGCAGCCCGCGCGCCATTTCCGCACGGTGGCGACGCCCGAGGGCCATGTAATGGGCGGTGTCGATGCTGCCATCGGGGCGGCGGCGGGGTTTGTCGGTGCTGGTCATGTCGGTCTTCCTTGCATGCGTTGGCAAGGAGAGGATGCCCCGCCACGCCGCAGGACACTTGAAGGAAGCCTTGCGAAGGCCTTGCGGTTTGCTTGTCATTCGCGCCTGATGTGCGCGACGCCTTGTGATGCCGGCGCCCGGAGGACAGGCTGTCCCCATGATCTACGCCTTCGCCGATTGCGAACTGGACACCGCGCGCTTCGAATTGCGCCGGGCCGGCAGCCCCGTGCATGTCGAGCCGCAGGTGTTCGAGCTGCTCGCCGCGCTGGCTGAGCGGGCGGGCGAGGTGGTGGAGAAGGATGCGCTGGTGGCCCTGGTCTGGCGCGGCCTCGCCGTGTCGGACGCGACGATCAACGCCCGCGTCTCGGCGGCGCGGAAGGCCGTGGGCGACGACGGCACGCGGCAAGCGGTGATCCGCACCGTGCACCGGCGCGGCTTCGCCATGGCCGCGGAGGTTTCGTCGCGTGTGGCCGAGGTGGCGGGGATGGGGACCGCGCCGCCCCAACGCTCCGCCGTGCCGGAGACGCGCTTTGCGCGCTCGGCAGACGGCACCGCGATCGCGTGGACGGCGGAGGGCGAGGGGCCGGACCTCGTGCGGATCGGCCATTGGCTCACGCATCTGGAGCTCGACCACGAAAGCCCGGTCTTCGGCCCGACCATTGCGCGGCTTGCTGCCCACCACCGGCTGATCCGCTACGACGTGCGCGCCACCGGCCTGTCGCAGCGGGGGGCGGACTTCGGCGGGATCGACCGCTTCGTGGACGACCTAGAGGCGGTGATGGAGGCCGCCTGCGAAGGTGCAGCAGACGTTTTCGCCGTGTCGCAGGCGGTGCCTGTCGCCATCGCCTATGCCGTGCGGCGGCCCGAGCGGGTGCGACGCCTCGTGGCCTATGGCGGCTTCGTGACAGGACGGGCGCTGCGTCCGGCCGCGGAAGGCGACCTTGGCGCGGAGATGGCGCTGGAGCTGATCCGCGCGGGCTGGGGGCGCGAAGGCAGCGTCTTTCTCGAGACCTTCACGCGGATTTTCGCGCCGGACGCCGACCCCGAGATGGTGGCCGACCTCGCCCGGATGCAGCGGGTGACGGCGGATGCCGACACCGTCATGCGGCTGCGCCGCGCGATCGACCGTTTCGACGTGTCGGAGCTGATTTCCGAAGTCGCCGCGCCCTGCCTCGTTCTGCACGCGCGGGGCGACGTGATCCAGCCCTTCGCGCAGGCGCAGTGCCTCGCCGCCGGCCTGCCGCAGGCGTCGCTCGTCTCGCTCGACAGCCGCAACCACATCGCGCTGCCCGGGACAGCGGCCTGGGCGCGGCTGATGCAGGCGACCGACGCCTTTCTCGCGCAAGGGTCCTCCTGATCCGCCGCGCCGGTCGCCGCGCGCATGTCGCTTTTCCCTGCAAACTGCCGCAATCCGGCCGGGTCGGCCGGCGGGCGCGCGGTATTCCGCACGGGCAGAGTCTGGCGCAGACGCGAAAGGAAGAACCATGGCCGAAGCGGAACGTGTGGGACGGCGCGGACGCGGCGGTGGCGGTGCGGCCCGGCGAGCGGAGCGGTCTGCGGTGCGTTTCGACACCGCGCGCTTCATCGAGCGGAACGTGCCGAACCTCGAGGTCCTGAACGAGGAAGCGCTTCAGATCATCGAGCACAATGCCGAGACCGTGCTGGAGGAGATCGGCGCAGCCTTCGTCGAGAACCCGGCCGCCCTGCAGCGCTGGCGCGACGCGGGCGCGGATGTCTCGGGCGAGCGTGTGCGCATCCCCCGCGGCCTTGCCCGCAAGCTCTGCGAGACGGCGCCGGGCCGCTTCACCCAGATCGCGCGCAACCCCGCGCGCAACGTGGAGATCGGGGGCAACTCCCTCGTCCTCGCCCCGGTCTACGGGCCACCCTTCTGGCGGGACCTCGAGGGCGGGCGGCGCTATGCCACGATGGCCGATTTCGAGACGCTGGTGAAGCTGGGCTACATGTCCGAATGGCTGCACCATTCGGGCGGCACTGTCTGCGAACCGACGGACGTGCCGGTCAACAAGCGCCATTTCGACATGCTCTACGCCCATATGCGGCTTTCGGACAAACCCTTCATGGGTTCGGTTACCGAACCCTCCCGCGCCGTCGATTCCATCGAGATGGCCAAGATCCTCTTCGGCGAGGACGTTGTCGACCAGAATTGCGTGATGACCTCGCTGATCAACATCAACTCGCCGCTCACCTTCGACGGCGTGATGATGGGCGCGCTGGAGCATTACGCCGCCGCCGGACAGGCGTGCATCATCTCGCCCTTCATCGTCGGCGGCGCGATGGCGCCGGTCACGGTCATGGGCACGCTCACGCAGGTTCTGGCCGAGGTTCTGGCGGGCGTTGCCTATTCCCAGCTGGTCCGCCCCGGCGCGCCGGTGATCTTCGGGGCCTTCGTGACATCCATCGACATGAATTCGGGCGCGCCCACCTTCGGCACGCCCGAGGCGCAGCTGATCACCAATGGCGCGGGCCAGCTCGCGCGGCGTTTGGGCCTGCCCTATCGCTCCGGCGGGGCCTTCAACGGCTCCAAGCTGCCCGATGCGCAGGCGGCTTATGAAAGCGCGAACTCCCTGCAGAACGCGCTTCTGTCGGGCGTGAACTTCATGCTCCACGCCTGCGGCTGGCTGGAAGGCGGGCTGGTTGCGAGCCCCGAGAAATTCGTGCTCGATGCCGACCAGCTTGGCGTTCTGCACAAGTTCGCCCAAGGTGTTCAGACCGACGAGAACGGCCAAGCCATGGACGCCTTGCGCGAGGTGGGCCCGGGCGGGCATTTCCTCGGCTGCGCCCACACCCAGGCCAATTACCAGCAGGCGTTCTGGCGCAGTCGTGTGCTCGACTATCGACCCTTCGAAACCTGGGCCGAGGAGGGCGGCAAAAGCAGCTTCGAACTGGCCGCCGACCGGGTGCGCAAGCTTCTGGGCGACTACCAGGCGCCCATGCTCGACCCCGGAACCGACGAGGCGCTTCGCGACTATATCGCGCGCCGCAAGGCCGAGATGCCCGACGCGTTCATCTGAGGCTCAGGCGTCGCCCGACCGGGCCGCAGACATCAGCGCGCTCATCACCTGAACGTGGCGGCGCGGCGAATAGCCGAGCCCGCCGCCAAGCCGTGCGGCATTCAGCATCGCCTCCTCCGCCAGCAGTTTCGCGAAGGGCCGGCGCCCGGCCCGACGCGCGGCGCACGGCGCGCAAGCAGCCATCTGCGCCGTCCGCACCAGCAGGCCCGGACGGCTGAGGCGCGCAAGCTGCATTTCATGATCTGTCATCTGGAGGCCTCCGAACATGTCATGGGGCCCCAACCCTGCGGCGGGTTTTCGTGCCGTTGCGCGCGGGCCCCATGCTGCGGTCGCTGCCAGCGCCATTGTTTACGTTTTAGAAACAATTTAACCAAATGAAACGAATTTTAACGTTTCCGTAATCAATCCGATAAAATTCTCCCCTTTGTTGTCCATGCTGCACGAGGGGGGACGGGTCATGAGCGTGACCCCGCCAGGGCGCTTCGTGCGCTCTGCCACATCACTGCCGACCTGGGTTCCGGCCGAGGCGTCGCAGTACCTGGCACATACCGAGAATGGCCAATCGCTGCGCCGGATCGCCCTGCGGGACGGGGCCGCGCCCTCCACCGTGTGCCGCCGCGTGCGGCGGATGGAGGCGCGGCGCGACGACCCGCTCGTCGACGAGGCGCTCGATGCGCTTGCGGCTCATGCCGCCCGCGCCGCGCGCGATCCGGACGACACCCCGAACGACCAACAGGAGACCAGAGACATGACCGCGCCATTCCGATCCCCGATTGTTTCAGACGAGTCGACAGTTTCCCGTGAGGCCCGCCGCATCCTCCGCCGCTTGTGCGAAACCGATGCCGTGCTGGCCGTGGCCGGAGACATGGAAAAGGCCGTTGTTCTTCGGCCCGGACCGGATGGCGAACAGACGCGCACGGCCGTGGTCGACCGGCAGGTGGCGCAGGCCTTTGCGGTGAAGGACTGGATTTCGTGCACAAAGCAGGGCCGCGTGGCGCGTTATGCGATCACGCATGCGGGAAAGGCCGCGCTCAAGCGGCTTCTGGACGAGGACCGGCGCCGGCGGCGGGCGGATGGGTTCGCGGAAGCCGCCTCGGGCTTTCAGGCCCAGCATGCGGATTTTGGCGAGGCGCGCGTCACCGATGACGATGGACGGCGGACCTCCCTGCGGGTGAACCTCGCGGAATCGCCTCTGGCCACGCTGGCGCGGCGCAAGGGGCCGGACGGCAAGCCGTTCCTCACCCCCGATCTGGTGCAGGCCGGCGAACGTCTGCGCGAGGATTTCGAGCGCGCGCAGATGGGCCCGCGGCTGGGGCAGAACTGGGACCGTTTCCTGACCGCAGGGACCGACCGGGGCCTGTTCTCGGGCGATGCGGGCATGGCCGAGGGGCCGAGTGCGGCCCGCGCGCGTGTCACGGAAGCGATGGAGGCGCTTGGGCCGGGCCTGTCGGATGTGGTGCTCAGGGTCTGCTGCTTTCTCGAAGGTCTCGAGACGACCGAGCGCCGCCTCGGCTGGTCGGCGCGGTCGGGCAAGGTGGTGCTCAAGATCGGGCTTCAGCGCCTGCTCAGGCACTACAAGAAGACGCACGGCTTCGTGCCCGCGCTCAGGACCTGAGCCCATCCCGGCCATGCGGACCGCGCAATCCGCCTGTGCGCAAGTTGCGCGGTTACATTCCGGGGTGTCTGGATTATTTAAGGGTGAACCACTGTCCAGACCCAGCGGAAGCTCACGGCCATGCGCGATCTGAAACTGCCCGAGGAACGCCACCCCGAAAAGGCGCATCGCGCCGACAATGCCCAGCCGAAAAAGCCCAGCTGGATCAGGGTGAAGGCGCCGGTGGGCGAGGGGTATCGCAAGACCCACCAGATCATGCGCGAGCACAAGCTGGTGACGGTCTGCGAGGAAGCGGGCTGCCCCAATGCCGGCGAATGCTGGTCCCAGGGCCACGCCACCATGATGATCATGGGCGAGATCTGCACCCGCGGCTGCACCTTCTGCAACGTGGCCACGGGGCGGCCGCAGGACCTCGACTTGTTCGAACCGGGGCGCGTGGCCGACGCGGTCCACAAGCTCGGCCTGAACCACGTGGTCATCACCTCGGTCGACCGCGATGATCTCGAGGATGGCGGGGCGGAGCATTTCGCCATGACGATCCGCGCGATCCGCAAACGCTCCCCCGGCACGACGATCGAGATCCTGACGCCCGATTTCCTGAAATGCGCCCCCTCGGTCCTCGAGACCGTGGTCGCGGCGAAACCGGACGTGTTCAACCACAACCTCGAAACCGTGCCCGGCCTCTATCCCGAGGTTCGTCCCGGCGCGCGGTATTTCCATTCGCTCAGGCTTCTGCAGCGGGTGAAGGAGATCGACCCCTCCATGTTCACCAAGTCTGGCATCATGGTGGGCCTGGGCGAGGACCGGCAATCGGTCCTGCAGGTGATGGACGACATGCGCGCGGCCGATATCGATTTCCTGACCATCGGCCAGTACCTGCAACCCACGCCCAAGCATCACGCGGTTGACCGTTTCGTGCATCCCGACGAGTTCGCGGCCTACGAGAAAGCCGCCTATGGCAAGGGGTTCCTGATGGTCTCGGCCACGCCGCTGACGCGGTCGAGCTACCACGCGGGCGATGATTTCGACCGTCTCCGTTCCGCACGGATGGAGAAACTGGGCCGCGCCTGAGCCCGGTGATGCGGCGATCGCTCTGCCTCACGGCGCTCGCTGTCCTTGGCGCACTGGGTGGGCCGGGTGCGGCGCAATCGCTGGACGCCGCGAGGGACGCGCTCGCCTCCGGGCGGATCGATGAGGCCGCGCGTCTCGCCGAGCCCCTGGCGGCTGCCGGTCACGCCGAGGCGCTGGCGCTCCTGGGCCTGATCGCACGCGATGCGATCCCTCCCGACACCGACACCGCCCGGGCGCTTCTGGAAACCGCCGCCGCGAGCGGGGCGCCCACGGCGCTGGTGGCGCTGGGGCGCGCCTATCAGCGCGGGGAGATCGGGTTGCGCGCGGACCCGGCGCGCGCTCTCGATCACTACGAACGCGCCGTCGCGGCGGGCAGCGAAGTGGCGGAGGTCAACCTGATCGGCCTCGTGGCCAGCGGTGCCCTCGGCGCGCCCGACGGGCCGGCCCTCCGCGCACGGCTCGAGGAACTGGCCGGGGCCGGCACGCGCGGCGCGGCGTCGATGCTGGCCGAGATTCTGGCGACCGGGCGCGGCGGCGCGGCGGACCCTGTCCGCGCCCGCGACCTCGCCGAGTTCGCAGCAGAGGCGGGCGACCCCCGGGCCATGCGCCTTCTGGGCTGGTTGCTCATCCAGGGCGTGGGCGGCGCGGCGGATGCGGCGGCAGGGCGCGCGATGCTGGACCGTGCCGCGCGGGCGGGCGAGGGGGCGGCGGCGACCGATCTGGGGCTATTGCACCGCGATGGCGGCGCGGGGCTGTCGCCTGACATCCTCGCCGCACGCGACTGGTTCGAACGCGCCGCGACGGCCGGAGACGGCTGGGGCGCCACACATCTCGCGCGGCTCCTGAGTGACGGTGACCCGGCCGTGCCCGATGCACCTGCGCGCGCCTTCGACCTCTACCGCGCCGGAGACGCGCGCGGCATCCCGGCCGCGACCCACGGGCTTGCCATCGCCCATTGGGACGGGCTGGGCACGGAGCGCGACCGCATGACCGCGCGTGCCGTGATGACGCGCGCCGCCGCAGCCGGGTTTCCCCGCGCGATCAACGATCTGGGCGTGATGATGGAGACCGGCGTCGGCGGCGATCCCGACCCGGCCCGCGCGGCGGAACTTTACGAGGCCGCGGCGCGGGCGGGCGACACGCTGGGGGCGTGGAACCTCGCCGATCTGCTGCTGAACCCCACGCTTGATCCCACCGACACGGCGGAAGGCTACGCCTGGTGCCTCTGGGCCGAGGACAATGCCCCGGATGCGCCCACGCGCGAAACCTACCGGGAGGGATGCGCCAGGGCGGCGGCGCGGCTTTCGGCCGATGACCGCGCGCGCGGGGCGGCGCGCTTCGCGGAGCTTCCGCGCCTCACTCCCCGACCGGCGGCAGCGCCTTGAGATAGGCGGCGATCGCCAGCCGGTCCTCAGAGGTGAGGTTCGACAGGTTCTCCACCACCTCGGCCATCTGCCCGCCCGCCGTGTCGAAATCCGGGGCGAAGCCGTCATTGAGATAGGCGGCGATCTCCTCGACGGACCATGTCAGCTCATCGGGGGTCAGGGCCGGGATCGTGCCGCGCCCCGTCGGGTTCGGCGCACCCGCCATCCAGCGCGTCCGGTCGAGACCGCCGGTGGCGTCGCGCGGCGTGTGACACTCGGCGCAATGGGCCAGCGCCTCCGAGAGGTAGCGGCCGCGCGCCTCATGCTCGGTGAGGTCGCCGTCGACCACGTAATCGTCACGGAGATGCAGGAGGTTCCAAAGCCCGATCCCGCGCGTGATCGTCACGGGGAAGCTCACCTGATGCGGCTCGGACGGGGTGACGGAGGCGGGCAGGGTGCTGAGGAAGGCGAAAAGGTCGGCCATGTCCTGCCGGGTGGCCATGCGGTAGGCGGTATAGGGGAAAGCGGGGTAGTAATGCCGTCCCTCGGGCGAGATGCCGTTCTGCATGGCGGTCACGAACTCGGCCAGCGTCCAGTCGCCGATGCCATGCTCCGGGTCGGGGGAAATGTTGGGCGCGACGAAGGTGCCGAATTCGCTGGCCAGCTGCTGCCCGCCCGACAAGATCAGCCGATCCTCCCCCTCCGCGTCCTCGCCCGCGTGACAGGAGGCGCAGCCGCCGGCCCAGAACACGGCCCCGCCCGCGTCCGCGTCCCCGATGAGGTCCGCAAGCTCTTCAGGGGCCACGCGATCGGGCATGGTCAGCGCAAAGAAGGCACCCGCCGAGACGAGCGCGAGGATGACGAGGATCAGGAGTAATCGGCGCATGGGAGATGTTGGGCCGGACGGCCAAGCGACCGGCCCCGATCAGGTCAATCGGATGCGCGGTAGTCGTCGTGGCAGGCGCTGCAGGAGTTGCCGACAGGCCCGAGTGCTGCGCGCATCGGGTCGAGACCTTCGCCAGCTGTGGCGGCAAGGCCATCGGCCGCCGCGCCGAACGCGCCCCATTTGTCCAGCACGTCGGGCAGGTTGTCCCAGATCTCGGGCAGGGCGCGCGTGCCCACGAGGGTCATGTTGTCGGAGCCCTCGGGCCAGTGAAAGCTCTGGTCGATCGAAGACAGCGTCACGAGATTGTCCGCTGCCGCCTGGGCGCGGTCAGCGTCGTAGTCTGCCTCGCCCCGGGCCATGGCGACGAGAACGCCGATGTTGAGACCCATCATCTTGAACTGACCCTGCCGCGCCTGCACGGGCATGGGCAGGTCCTGCGCGATGGTGGCGGTGCCGAAACCGGTGGCCACGATCACGGCACTGGCGGCGAGGATGGAACGGAATTTCATTGCTTGCTCCCTGGACGGTGAAACTCGGTCGCTGACATTAGGGTAGATCCCTGCGACACTCTGTCAATCCGGGCCGCCCGCATCCGCCGCGCGCCGACCCTGCGCCAGAGCGCAGAAGTTTCACTTGGATGTCAGATGGAAGCGGCCCGTCAGCCCGCGTTCTTCATCCGCACCTTGCCGATATAGGGCAGGTTGCGGTTGCGCTGCGCGAAGTCGATGCCGTAGCCCACCACGAACTCGTCCGGTATCTCGAAGCCCACCCAGTCGGCGCGCACGTCGACCTCGCGCCGCGTGGGCTTGTCGAGCAACGCGATGGTCCTCAGCCGTGCCGGTTCCCGCGACCGCAGAAGGTTCGAGACATGCATCAGCGTGTGGCCGGTATCGACGATATCCTCCACCACCAGCACGTCGCGCCCCGCGATCTCGCCGCGCAGGTCCTTGAGGATGCGCACCTCGCGGGAGGATTGCATCGCGTCGCCGTAGGAGGACGCCTCGAGGAAATCGACCTCCAACGGCAGGTCAAGTTCTCGTACAAGATCGGCGATAAAGACGAAACTGCCGCGCAACAGGCCCACGAGCACCAGTTTCTCGGTGCCTGCGAAGGACGCTTCGATCTCGCGCGCAAGCTCCTCGATGCGGGCGGCGATCGACTTGGCCGAGATCATCTGCAAGACCTCGTAATCCGGACTGTCTTGCGTCGTGCGGGCGGGCTGCGCCATCATGTCCCCCTGCCGGACCACGCCCGGAACCTTGATTTTCCGACCGTGTTTTATGACATGCCGTTTACGGAAGGAAGACGAAAGACCCGCGATGCCCGTCCATTCGGAGATCAAACACCTGCCCTACACGGCAGAGCAGATGTACGACCTCGTGGCAGACGTGGCGCAGTACCCGAAATTCATCCCGTGGATCGCCGCCTCGCGCGTGCGCTCGGTGACCCCCGAGGGTGAGCGCGCGGTGATGCTCGCCGACCTCGTGGTGGGCTTCAAGATGTTCCGCGAACGCTTCTTGTCTAGGGTGACCTTGTGGCAGGGCACGCGCCGGATCGACACCGAGTATATCGAGGGGCCGTTCAAGCACATGCATTCCACCTGGGTTTTCCGCGACCTGGAGGATGGCGGCTGCGAGGTGGCGTTCGACGTGGATTTCGAGTTCCGCAACAAGCTGTTGCAGGGCGCGGCGGGGCTGTTCTTCCATGAGGCGATGCAGCGGATCGTCCGCGCCTTCGAGACCCGCGCGCAGGCGCTTTACGGCCAGGACGCGGCGACGACCGCCTGAGACTCCGTCAGAACAGCGTGTCGAGCAGAAGCTCCAGCGCGTGATCGACGCTGGCCTTGCGCACGGCGGCCCGCCCGCGCGCGCCGAACTCCACGGTTTCGGTATAAATCAGGTCGGGCGTGGCCACACCGAAGCAGACGCGCCCCTCGGGCTTGGTCTCCGATCCGCCCGGGCCTGCGATCCCCGTCACCGAGATCGCGATCTGCGCTGCCGAAAGCCGCAGCGCGCCGCTCGCCATTTCGGCGGCGACCGGTTCGGAGACCGCGCCATGCTCGTCGAGCGTGGCCTGCGAGACGCCGAGCATCTCGATCTTGGCGGCGTTGGAATAGGTCACGAAACCCCGGTCGAGCGCCGAGGACGCGCCCGGTTCGTCGGTGATGGCGGCCGCGATCATGCCGCCCGTGCAGCTTTCGGCGGTAGCCAGCATCCATCCCCGCGCGCGCAGCGCGTCTATGACCTCGCGCGCACTCATGCCGGGATCAGCACGAGATGGGCCACGACCGCGAAGACTGCGACCACGAGTGCGGCGAGCCATCCCGCGATCAGGTCATCGGCCATTACGCCCATTGCGCCCTCCTGCCGGTCGGCCCAGCCGACGGGGCCGGGTTTCCAGATATCGAAGAGCCGGAAGGCGAGGAAGGCCGTGACGATCCCGGGCCAGAGGTCGAGGAACCCCACGCCCGCGAAAACCGCGCCGTAGGATACGGGCCAGAGCGCGACGAACATGCCCGCGACCTCGTCGATGACGATCTCGGAGGGATCCTTGTCAGCGCTGCCCTCGATCTCGCGCGTGACCGCCCACCAGCCGATGGCAGCGATGGCGAAGGTGGCGATGGCAAAGAGCCAGAAGCCCCCCAGCGCGTGCACCGCCCAAGCCAGTGGAAGCGCCGCCGCGCTGCCCCATGTGCCGGGGGCCGGGCGCAGGTCGCCCACGCCGCCGAAGGTGGCGATCAGACGGGTCATGGGCGCACCAGCGTCACGGTGGCCAGCGCCGCGATCCCTTCCTCACGCCCGGTGAAGCCCAGCCGCTCCGACGTGGTGGCCTTGACCGAGACCCGGTCCATCCCGATGCGCAGAAGTCCCGCAAGACTCTCGCGCATGGCCGCAGCGTGCGGGCCGATCTTGGGCCGCTCGCAGACCAGCGTCAGGTCGGCATGGGTGATGCGAAAACCCTTCTGAGCCGCCAGGTCGACGGCATGGGTCAGGAAGATGTGGCTTTCCGCGCCTTTCCATTGCGGATCGGAGGGCGGGAAATGCGTGCCGATATCGCCCTCGGCCAGCGCGCCGTAGATGGCATCGGTGACGGTATGGAGCCCCACATCGGCATCGGAATGGCCCTGCAGGCCCCGCTCATGGGGCAAGGCCACGCCGCAGAGCATCACGTGATCCCCAGGCCCGAAGCGGTGCACGTCGTAGCCATTGCCGGTGCGGATATCCATGCCAGTCTCCATCAGCCGTTCGGCGCGCGCGAAATCGCTGCCCGTGGTGATCTTGATATTCGCATCGTCGCCCGGCGTGATCGCGACCGATAGTCCGGCCTTGCGCGCAACCTCCACATCATCGGCGGCGGGCCCCTCATGCGCGGCATGGGCCGCGCGGATGGCGTCGAGGTGAAACCCCTGTGGCGTCTGCGCCCGCCAGAGCCCTTCACGGTTCTCGGTGCCCGTGACGGTGCCCTCGCCGCGCCAGAGCGCGTCGGTGACGGCCAGTGCGGGGGCCGCGCCGGGATGGGTCCGCAGCGCGTCCAGCACGCCGTCGATCACCTCGGCCGAAACCAGCGGGCGCGCGGCGTCGTGGATCAGCACATAGGGAAAGTCGTCCGACACCGCCGCGAGCCCCGCGCGCACCGAGGCGTGCCGTTCCGCCCCGCCGGTCACGTCGCGCAGGGGGCAGCGCGCCACGATCCCGCAGGCGCTGTAGAGATCGCCGTCCTCGGCACCGCGCACGATCACGATTTCACCCACGCCCGGGTGCCGGTCGAAGGCCGCGACCGTGTGGGCGAGCACCGGTTTGCCGCGCAACGTCCTGTATTGCTTGGGCAGTCCGCCGCCCGCGCGCAGCCCGCGTCCGGCCGCGACGAGCACCACGGCGGCCTGGGCCGTGGCGTCGGCGTCTCCGGGGGTCGGGTCGGGCTCGGTCATGGGCGTGGACATGAGGGCAGGTTTATGTGCTGGCGGCGGATGGCACAATGCGGCGCTGCAATTGCCTAAAATTTGTGCATAAAGGTCAAAAGCTGATCTCGCCCATGAGTCGCGTCTTGAAACGCCGGGCTTTTCTTTGAACTCCCCGAGGGGGCGCACTATCGACAAATACGACGTGCACAAGGAATAAGCATTTGTCCGTTTCGCTGGCAGATACAAGGCTGACGCCGCCCGTGATCCTCGCCCCGATGGCGGGGATCACCGATCTGCCGTTTCGTCGGCTGGTGGCGTCCTTCGGCGCGGGGCTCGTCGTCTCCGAGATGGTGGCGAGCGAGGACATGGTGAACGCCAAGCCCTCGGTCCGCGCGCGCGCCGAACTGGGCCTCGGCGAGGCGGCGACGGCGGTCCAGCTGGCCGGGCGCGAGGCGCACTGGATGGCCGAGGCCGCGCGCATCGTCGAGGGGCAGGGGGCACGGATCATCGACATCAACATGGGCTGCCCGGCCAAGAAGGTCGTGGGCGGGTTCTCGGGGTCGGCGCTGATGCGCGATCTCGATCACGCGCTCAGGCTGATCGAGGCCGTGGTGGGCGCGGTCGACGTGCCTGTGACGCTCAAGACGCGGCTGGGTTGGGACGATAACAGCCACAATGCCGCCGATCTCGCGCGCCGCGCGGAGGCGGCGGGCGTGGCGATGATCACCATCCATGGCCGCACGCGTTGCCAGTTCTACAAGGGCCACGCCGACTGGGCCGCGATCCGCGCAGTCAAAGAGGCCGTGGCGATCCCCGTGATTGCGAACGGCGACATTCGCACGGGCGAGGATGCAAGCGCCGCGCTGGCGGCCTCGGGCGCGGATGGCGTCATGGTCGGGCGCGGCGCGCAGGGGCGCCCCTGGGCGCTGGCCGGGATCGCGGCGGCGCTGTTCGGCGCGCCCGCCCCGGCGATCCCCGAGGGGACGGACCGCGCGGACATGGTGGCGGACCATTACGAGGACATGCTGTCCTTCTACGGCCGCGTCCTTGGCCCCCGCGTGGCGCGCAAGCATCTGGGCTGGTACATGGACGAGGTCGGAACGCCCGGCCCCCTGCGCAAGGCCATCCTGACGGAGGCCGAGCCGCGCGCCGTTCTGCGGCTTCTGCCCGACGCGATCTGCGCCGGCGCGACGGCGGTGGCCGCATGACCGAGTTCACCCAATCGCTCTGGGCGTCGCTGCCTGTCCCGGCGCTGATCGTCGATGCCGAGGATCGCATCCTCGACGTGAACCCCGCCGCAGAAACCTTTCTGAACGCGTCGAAAAAGTCGCTCGACGGGCATCCCGTCTGGGACAAGATCTTTGTCGATGCGCCGCTGGAAGAGGCGTTCTCGCGCATCCGCACCGGCCACTCCGCGCTTTTCGTGAACGCCGTGGACGTCGGCACCGGAAGCCGCAAGCCGGTGTCCTGCGACGTCCAGATCGCCCCCCTGTCGGACAAGCCCGACCATGTGCTCGTGCTTCTGGAGAATCGCGAGCTCGCCGGCCGGCTCGACCGCGCGATGCATTCGAAATCGGCCGCGAAATCTGCTATCGGCATGGCCGAGATGCTGGCCCACGAGATCAAGAACCCGCTCGCGGGCATCACTGGGGCGGCGCAGCTCATCTCGATGAACGCCAATGGCGAGGAGCGCGAGCTGACCGACCTGATCGTCGAGGAAACACGCCGCATCCTGAAGTTGCTGGAACAGGTCGAGGAATTCGGCAACGTCCGCCCACCCGAGCGTCGCGCGGTGAACATCCATGACGTGCTCGACCGCGCGCGCAAGTCGGCGGCCATCGGTTTCGCCGCGCATATGCGGGTCGAGGACGATTACGACCCTTCGCTGCCGCCCACATGGGGCGATCCCGACCAGCTTCAGCAGGTGTTCCTGAATCTCTTGAAAAACGCCGCCGAGGCTGGACGTGAGGGCGGTACGATCCGCATCCGAACGTTTTTCGAGTTGTCCCTGAAAGTGCGTCGCAGGGACGGAACCGGCGGCGCGGTGCCGCTGCAGGTGGAGATCGCCGATGACGGCCCCGGCATCCCGCCCGATATCGCGGGCGACATCTTCGAGCCCTTCGTGTCGGGTCGTGAAAACGGCACGGGTCTGGGCCTCGCGCTGATCTCCAAGATCATCTCCGATCACGATGGCTGGGTGGCGGTGGATTCCGTGCCCGGCCGCACCGTGTTTCGCATTTCCCTTCCCGTCGCGCCGCGCGAGGTCACCGCATGACCCCGCAAAGGCCCGACCAGACGACCGGAGCATTCTGACATGGACGGTACCGTTCTCGTGGCCGACGACGACCGCACGATCCGCACGGTTCTGACGCAGGCGCTGACGCGCGCGGGCTGCAAGGTGCATGCCACCTCCAGCCTGATGACGCTGATGCGCTGGGTCGAGGAGGGAAAGGGCGATCTGGTGATCTCGGACGTGATCATGCCCGACGGAAACGGGCTCGAGACACTGCCCCGGATCAACGAGAAACGGCCCGGCCTGCCGGTGATCGTGATCTCGGCCCAGAACACGATCATGACGGCGATCCAGGCGACCGAGGCGGACGCCTACGACTACCTTCCCAAGCCCTTCGACCTGCCCGACCTGATGAAGCGGGCGGCCCGCGCGCTCGACCAGAAACGCCGAGCCACACCGGCCGTAAGACCCGTCGTCGAGCCCGCCAGCGGGCAGCAGGAGGACCTGCCGCTGGTGGGCCGCACGCCGTCGATGCAGGCGCTCTACCGGCTGGTCGCCCGTGTGATGAATACCGAGCTTCCGGTCCTGATCACCGGCGAAAGCGGCACGGGGAAAAGCCTGATCGCGCGGGCGATCCACGATTTCTCCGATCGCCGCACGCTCCCCTTCGTCGTCGCGGCCCCCAGTGACCTCGAGGGCATGGACGGCCCCTCGGCGGTGATCGCGCGGGCCAAGGGCGGCTCGATCCTTTTCGACGAGGTGGGCGATCTGGGAGAGGCCGCGCAGGGCAAGATCGTGCGCATGCTCGACGCCATGGGCGACAGCGCGCCGCGCGTGATGGCGACCTCCCAGAAGGACCTGATGGAGCGGATGGAGGCCGGCGCCTTCCGGCAGGACCTGTTCTATCGCCTCGGCGGCGTGAGCATCGCCGTGCCATCCTTGCGCGAACGGGTCGACGACATCCCGCTTCTGGCCAAACATTTCCTCGCGCGGGCCGAGCGCGACGGGACAAACGCCCGCCGCTTCGCCGAGGACGCCATGGAGCTGATTCGGGCCTATTCCTGGCCGGGCAACGTGCGCCAGCTGGAAAACACGATCCGAAGGCTGACCGTCACCAGCCCGTCGGAGGAGATCACCCGCCCCGAGATCGAGATGGTCCTTGGCTCCCAACCGGCGATCGAGCCGCTCATGGGCGGAGGATCGGGTGACAAGCTGTCGTCCTCGGTCGCCAAGCACCTGCGGCGGTATTTCGACCTTCATGGCGGCGTGTTGCCGCCCCCCGGGCTCTACACCCGCATCCTGAAGGAAGTGGAAATGCCGCTGATCGAAATCGCGCTTGAAGCGACCGGCGGCAATCAAGCTAAATGTGCTGAATTGCTGGGCATCAACCGCAATACCTTGAGAAAAAAGATCACCGATCTGGATATTCGCGTGACACGGCGCCGCAAGTTGATGTAAAAGAGCAACAGGCGCGTGGCAGAATAGGCACGGCCTGAAAGCGGCGCGGGCGGCGAATCCGTCATTCTCGTGGGAGCAGTGATCGTAAGTGGTTGAACAGCCGGCCGACACACCGTCCGGCGGGTCCGGAGGCGGCGCTTCGCGGCATGGGCGTGGCCTGTCCGGCCCGACGCTGCTGGAACGGGTCGCGCGCATGCGCAGGACGCGGCGCTGGCGGTCCATCGGCACGTTCGGGCTGGTGACCCTCGGGCCGGTTCTGGCGCTGGCCACCTTCCTCGTGCTCGGGCCGCTTGCCGAATCCGTCGTCACGCCCTCGCTGCGTCTCGTTCTGCTGGCGGACCTCGTCTACATCCTCGTCGTGGCCGCGCTGGTGCTGCGGGAGGTCGCGCGCGTGATCGCCTCCCGCCGGGCGCGCTCGGCGGGGTCGCGGCTGCACCTGCGGCTCACGGGCGTCTTCACGATCGTCGCACTGGTGCCCACGATCCTTGTTGCGGTCTTTGCCACGATCACCGTCAACATGGGGCTCGAGGGCTGGTTCTCGGACCGGGTGTCGACCGCGCTGGGCAACTCGGTGGACGCGGCCGTGGCCTATCAGCAGGAGCATCGCGACGACCTGTCGGAGGACGCACGCGCGCTGGCGACCTTTATCGACATCAACCGTCGCGCCGCGCCTTTCCTGAACGATGGCGAGTTGCGCCAGCTTCTGAGCCAGGGGCAGGCACGCATCCAGCGGGGCCTGCGCGAGGCCTTCGTGATCGACGGCGGCGGCGAGATCCGGGCGCGCGGCGAACGCAGCTACCTGTTCGATTTCGAGCGCCCCGATGACGCGGCGCTGGCGCAGGCCGAGGCCGGGGAACTCGTGCTGATCGAGGACCGTCGGCAGAACGAATTTCGCGCGCTTCTGCGGCTCGATGCCTTTCCCGACCGTTACCTCTATGTCAGCCGCGAGGTCGATGGCGAGATCATCTCGCTTCTCGACGAGACCCAGCAGACGGTGCAGCTGTATCGCCAGCTCGAACTGGACCGGGGGCGCGTGCTGTTCGAATTCGCCCTGCTTTACCTCGGTTTCGCGCTGATCATGATCCTCGCGTCGATCTGGCTGGGCCTGTGGTTCGCCGAACGACTCTCGCGCCCGGTCGGGCGGCTTGCCAGCGCGGCGCAGCGGGTCGGGCAGGGCGACCTCGAGGTACGCGTGGCCGAGGAACAGAGCGATGACGAGATCGCGATGCTGGGGCAGCTCTTCAACCAGATGACGCGCCAGCTTAAGGGGCAGCGCGACACGCTGGTGGAACAGAACGCGGCGACCGAGGCGCGGCGGCGTCTGTTCGATTCGGTGCTGACCTCGGTGACGGCCGGCGTGATCGGGCTCAACGCCGAGGGTCGGATCGATTTCATGAACCGCTCGGCGATCCGGCTGCTGGGACTGATCGACCAGCGCGACAGCGGTCTGTCGCTGCAGGCCGCGGTGCCGGAATTCGGGGCGCTCTTCGAGAGGCTCACCGGCAGCTTCAGTGAAAGCGTGCAGGAGGAAATCAAGCTGACCCGCAAGGGCAAGCAGGAAAGCCTGCTGGTGCGCATGGCCACGCGCCGCAACACCGATGGCGAGCTCGAGGGCTACGTGGTGGCCTTCGACGATGTGACCGACCTCGTCTCGGCGCAGCGCATGGCCGCATGGGGCGACGTGGCGCGACGGATCGCGCACGAGATCAAGAACCCGCTCACGCCCATCCAGCTTTCGGCCGAGCGCATCAACCGCAAGTTCAGCCGCCACCTGTCGGAGGAGGACGCGGCGTCGCTGGCGCAGATGACCGAGGTGGTTGTGCGCCAGACCAACGACCTGCGCCGGATCGTCGACGAGTTCTCGAAATTCGCCCGGATGCCCGAGCCCGAGACGCGGGAGGAGGACGCGGTGCAACTGCTCCGCGAGGCGGTGACGCTGCAGCAGGCCGGCCAGCCCGACACCGAGTTCACCGTGTCACTTCCCGAGGCGCCGGTGATGGCGGAGCTCGATGCGACGATGATCGGGCAGGCGTTGACAAACCTCATGAAGAACGGTGGGGAAGCCATTGAAACCTTGCAGGAAAAAGGCGCTCCGGATGGTTTCGTTCCGGAGCTGCGGGTCCGGATGCTGACCCTGCCTGAGGCGCTGGTGATCGAGATCGCCGACAACGGCATCGGCCTGCCGCCCGACCGGGCGAAGCTGTTCGAACCCTATGTCACGACACGCGAGAAGGGCACCGGCCTCGGCCTGCCCATCGTCAAGAAGATCATCGAGGAACACGGCGGAACCCTGGAACTGGTGGATGCCGAGGAATTCACGGAAGGCGCGCATCACGGGGCGATGGCGCGCATCACCCTGCCGCGGCTTAGGGCGGAAAACCCGGAGGTTCGATCATGAGCGATATTCTGGTTGTGGACGACGAGCGGGATATCCGCGAGCTTATCTGCGATATCCTTGAAGATGAGGGGTTTGCGACGCGACGTGCAGGTACGTCCGACGAATGCATGGCCGAATTGAACAAGGCCGCGCCGGGGCTGATGATCCTCGACATCTGGCTCAAGGACAGCAACATGGACGGGATCGACATCCTCAAGCAGGTGAAGCTCGACAATCCGGACGTGCCGGTGGTGATCATCTCGGGCCACGGCAATATCGAGATCGCGGTCGCGGCGATCCGGCAGGGCGCCTACGACTTCATCGAAAAGCCCTTCAACATCGACCAGCTGCTGGTGGTGATCCGGCGCGCCATGGAAACCTCGCGCCTGCGTCGGGAGAACGCGCAGCTGCGCCGGCAGGAGGTGCGCGGCACCGACATGATCGGCAACTCGGCGGGGATGAAACTGCTGAAATCCCAGCTGGAGAAAGTCACGAAATCCAATGGACGCGTGATGCTGACGGGCGGGCCGGGGTCGGGCAAGGAGGTGGCCGCGCGCTGGATCCACGCCAATTCGAACCGTGCCAACGGGCCGTTCGTCACGGTTTCCTCGGCGGCCATCCAGCCCGATCACATGGAAGAAGTGCTGTTCGGCCGCGAAACGCCAGAGCGCGGCGTCGAACAGGGGCTGCTGGAACAGGCCCATGGCGGGATCATCTATTTCGACGAGGTGGCCGACATGCCGCTGGGCACGCAGTCGAAGATCCTGCGCGTGCTGGTGGACCAGTCCTTTACCCGCGTGGGCGGCACGGCGAAGGTGCGCGTCGATCTGCGCGTCATCTCGTCCACCACGCGCGATCTTTCCGGCGAGATCGCCGCCGGCCGCTTCCGCGAGGAACTCTATCACCGGCTCAACGTGGTCCCGATCGAGGTGCCGCCGCTGGAGGACCGCCGCGAGGACATCCCGGAACTCGCGCGGCATTTCATCGAGTTGTTCAACACCGAGCAGGGGCTGGCGTTGCGCGAACTGGGCGAGGATGCGGTCGCGATGCTGCAGACGATGTCCTGGCCCGGCAACGTGCGCCAGCTCAGGAACGTGATCGAGCGTGTCCTGATCCTTGGCGAGGGCACGGGTCGGATCGAGGCGGGCGACCTGCCCGGGCCGGGCGAAAGCCGCGGGGGCGGGGACGGGGAGATGTCGCTGTCCGCGTCGCTGACAACGCTGCCGCTGCGCGAGGCGCGCGAGCTTTTCGAACGGCACTACCTGATGGCGCAGATCAACCGGTTCGGCGGCAACATAAGCCGCACGGCGAGTTTCGTGGGCATGGAACGCTCGGCGCTTCACCGCAAGCTCAAGTCGCTGGGGGTGGTGACCTCCAGCAAGGCCGGCGCGCGCGTGGCGCAAGTGGAAGAGCACGGTGGCGTCGATACCCGCCTTGATTGACGCCCGGGCCGCTCTCTGCCATGGGTTTGACCCCAGAGACACCTGTCGGGCATAGGCCACATGAAGGTTATCATCTGCGGCGCGGGCCAGGTCGGTTGGCAGATCGCGCGCCATCTGTCCCGGGAAAACAACGACGTCACCGTGGTGGACAACAACCCCGCGCTGGTGCGCCGGGCGACGGATACACTCGACGTGCAGGGGCTGACGGGCTTCGCGAGCCATCCTTACGTGCTCGATACGGCGGGCGCGGGGGATGCCGACATGATCATCGCCGCGACCTTCTCGGACGAGGTGAACATGGTCACCTGCCAGGTGGCGCATTCGGTTTTCTCGGTGCCGCGCAAGATCGCGCGCCTGCGCAGCCAGTCCTATCTCGACGCGATCTACTCCGACCTCTACCGGCGCGACCACCTGCCCATCGACGTGGTGATCTCGCCGGAAAAGGAGGTGGCGGAGGCCGCGCTCAGGCGCATTTCCTCGCCCTCGACCTTCGACACTGAGAGCTTCCTGTCGGGAGATGCGCAGATGCTGGGCATCGCGCTCACCGCCGAGTGCCCGGTGCTGAACACCCCGCTCAAGCAGTTGTCCGAGCTATTCTCGACGTTGCGCGCCATCGTCGTGGGCGTGCGGCGCGAGGGCACGCTGTTTGTGCCGGAACCGGGCGACCAGCTGTTCGAGAACGACCAGATCTACGTGTTTACCCACACGCTGGATGTGCAGCGCACGCTGGAGATCTTCGGCAAGACGGCCAAGGCGCCCGAGCGTGTCATTGTCATCGGTGGCGGAAATGTTGGCCTGACCGTGGCGCGCGCGCTGGAAAGCCAACAGCACAGGATCCGCTCGCGCGTGATCGAGGCAAACCGTTCCCGTGCCGAGGTGGCGGCGGACGCGCTGGAGCGGACGATCGTGCTTCATGGCGACGGGCTCGACATGGAGCTTCTGCGCGAGGCCGGGGTGGAGCGCACCGATGCCGTGCTCTGCGTGACCGATGACGACAAGACGAACCTGCTGGCCTCGGTTCGTGCGAAATCGGCCGGGGCCCACATGGCCATCGCGCTGGTCAACGACCCCACGCTGATCCCGCTGATGAAGCCGCTGGCGATCGATGCCCATATCAACCCGCGCGCCACGACGGTCAGTTCCATCCTGCGCCACATCCGCCATGGCCGTGTGCGCGGTGTCTATTCCGTCGGCGACGGCGAGGCGGAGGTGATCGAGGCGCAGGTCCTGTCCACATCCTCGGTGGCGGGCAAGGCGGTCCGCGACATCGATTTCCCCGAGGGTGCGCTTCTGGCGGCCGTGCAGAAATCGGGGAAGGTCATCCGCCCCAGCGGCACGACGCGGATCGAGGAGGGCGATGCCATCGTCATCTTCGCGCTATCGGCCGATGTGCCGGCGATCGAGACGCTCCTTCAGGTCTCGATCGACTTTTTCTGAGCGATGCTGGTCTGGTTCCGATCGCTCCCGCTTTTCGTCGTCTTGGTCTGGATCTCGGCGGGCGCGATGCTCTTTCCCGCCGCGATGGCCTTCCTGACGGAGGATTTCGCCACGGGCCGGCGGTTTTTCTACGCCAGCCTGATGACGATGATCGCAGCGACGCTGATCGGGATCGCGACGCAGGGAAGCCGCGTCGTGGCCACCGAGAGACGGCAGTTGGTCACGCTTGTCGCGTCCTACCTGGTGCTGCCTGTCGTGCTCGCCATTCCGATGGAACAGGCGGTGTCGGCCACACGGTTCATCAATGTCTATCTCGACATGGTCTCGGCGCTGACGACGACGGGTGCCGTGGTCTTCGAGCCCGGGCGCCTGCCGGACGCGGTGCATCTGTGGCGCGGGACGGTGGGCTGGCTGGGAGGTCTGCTGATCTGGGTGTCGGCCATGGCGGTGCTCGCCCCGCTCAGCCTCGGCGGCTACGAGGTGACTTCGGAGGCCCGCGTCGAGGAGGGGCGGATCCAGACCAGCCTGACCCAGACGGGTGCATCGGGCGCGGCCGATCGGTTGCGCAAGAGCGCCGCGCAGCTGACGCCGGTCTACGGCGTTCTGACGGTTGCGCTTGCCTTCGCGTTGCTGATGGCGGGCGAGACGCCGCTTGTGGCGGTGATCCATGCCATGTCGACCATGGCCACCTCGGGCATCACGCCGGTCGATGGGCTGATCGGCCGCCCGGCGGGGGTGGCGGGCGAGGCGATGATCCTGATCTTCTTCGTCTTCGCGCTGTCGCGGCGCACCTTCAGCAGGCGTTTCGACCGCGACTGGCCCGGCCGTATCGCGGCGGACCGGGAGGTCCGGCTGGCCGCGTTCGCCGTGGTCGTGCTGCCGACGCTTTTGTTCACGCGCCACTGGCTGGGCGCGCTGGAGGTCGCGACGGTGGCCAATTTCGAGGATGCGCTCGCGGCGCTCTGGGGCGGGGCCTTCACGGTCCTGTCCTTCCTGACCACGACCGGCTTCGTCTCGGACAGCTGGGTCGCGGCGCGTACGTGGTCGGGGCTGGAGACGCCGGGGCTTTTGCTGGTGGGGCTCGTGCTGATGGGTGGAGGGGTGGCCACCACGGCCGGCGGGCTGAAGCTGTTGCGGGTCTACGCGCTTTACAAGCACGGGGTGCGCGAGATGGGCAAGCTGATCCATCCCAACTCCGTCGGCGGGGCGGGGCGGCTGGGGCGCCGCATCCGGCGCGAGGGCGCCTATATCGCGTGGATCTTCTTCATGCTCTTCATCCTGTCGCTGGCGGCCGTGATGCTTGCGCTGGCGGCGACGGGGCTCGGCTTCGAGCAGGCGCTGATCCTGTCGATCTCCGCGCTCAGCACGACCGGGCCATTGGCCGCCGTGGCCGGGGAGGCGCCGATCGACTACATCACGCTCAGCGATGCCGCGAAGCTGATCCTGGCCGTGGCCATGATCGTCGGACGGATCGAAACGCTTGTGCTGATCGCGCTGCTAAACCCGGCATTCTGGCGGTCCTGACGCCATATGCGCGCCAAGTGCCCGTATACGGGGTGGAAATCCCGTTGAACACGCCCCATAGTATAATCGCCGACAGTCCGCCGGGAAACGGTGGCGACCACGCATAAAAAGGCGCGATGTGAACATGGCCGAGAACAAACAGAACCTGCAGGACGCGTTTCTCAATCACGTCCGAAAGACCAAGGTACCGGTGACGATCTTCCTGATCAATGGCGTGAAGCTTCAGGGCGTGATCACCTGGTTCGACAATTTCTGCGTATTGCTGCGCCGCGACGGGCAAAGCCAGCTTGTCTACAAGCACGCGATCTCGACGGTCATGCCGGCGCAGCCGATCAATCTCTACGACGGCGAAGAGTGACGGCGGGCGACGAGGGCCACACCACCGACAGGACGGACGACCGTGCGCCGATGCGCACGATGGTCCTGCATCCCGATATCCAGACCGACCGCGACCGCCGGGACCCCGGCGCCGCGCTGGAGGAGGCCGTGGCGCTTGCCGCCGCTCTTCCGGACCTGGAGATCAGGGGGGCCGATGTGGTGCGCCTGCCGCGGGCGCATGCGGGCATGCTGTTCGGGTCGGGCAAGATCGAGGAACTGAAGCAGCGAATCGAGGACGCGGATGTGGGCCTCGTGCTGATCGACGGCGTCGTGACGCCGGTGCAGCAGCGCAACCTCGAAAAGGCCTGGGGCTGCAAGCTTCTGGACCGCACCGGGCTGATCCTCGAGATCTTCGCCGATCGCGCCCGCACGCGGGAGGGCGTGTTGCAGGTGGAACTGGCCGCGCTCAGCTACCAGCGCACGCGCCTGGTGCGGGCCTGGACCCACCTCGAACGGCAGAGGGGTGGCCTCGGCTTCGTCGGCGGACCCGGCGAGACGCAGATCGAGGCCGACCGCCGCGCCATCGACGAGGCGATCACGCGGCTCCGCCGGCAGCTGGCCAAGGTCGCCAAGACCCGTGGGCTTCATCGCGCCGCACGCGCCAAGGTGCCCTTTCCGGTGGTGGCGCTGGTGGGCTACACCAACGCGGGCAAGTCCACGCTTTTCAACCGGCTGACCGGCGCGGAGGTGCTGGCCAAGGACATGCTTTTCGCCACGCTCGACCCGACCATGCGCGCCGTGCGCCTGCCTGACGGAACCGAGGTGATCCTGTCGGACACGGTGGGCTTCATCTCGGACCTGCCGACGCAGCTTGTGGCCGCCTTCCGCGCCACGCTCGAGGAGGTTCTGGACGCCGACCTGATCCTTCACGTGCGCGACATCGCGCATCCGCAGACCACCGAGCAGGCCGAGGACGTGGCGCGCATCCTCGAGGATCTGGGCGTGGCCGAGACGACGCCGCAGCTGGAGGTCTGGAACAAGATCGACCTGCTGCCCGCCGCCGAGCGCGAGACGCGCCGGACCGAGGCCGCGCGCCGCGACTCGGTCTTCGCGATCTCGGCGCTGACGGGCGAGGGGCTCGATCCGTTCCTGAGCGCCGTGGCCGAGCTTGTTTCGGAACCCCGCCACCGCACGGTGCTGACGCTGCCCCATTCCGACGGGCGGCGGCGGGCATGGCTTTTCGAGCGCGGCATCGTCGAGGCGGAGGACAGCGAAGGCGAGACAACGCGCCTCACCGTGCGCTGGACGGACCGGGAGGCGCAGGCGTTCCGGGCGCTCGGCGAGGGTGGCAGCTAGGCCATCCGGTGCAAAACGAAAAGGCCCCGTCGCGAAGGACGGGACCCTGGATTACCCGGAAAGGGTGTCGTTCAGAAGCTGTAGCCGACCCGCAGACCGAAACCGAAGGCCGTGTTGTCGCGGAATTCAGAGAACTGGGTGCCAGCCGGGAACGGGTTGGGCGCCTGCGTCTCCGCATCTCCGATCCACGAATAGTTGATGCCGCCGGTGATGCGCCACGGTCCTTCGGTGAACCGCGCGCCGATGCCGATGGATGTGCGCCCGTCGGTGGGGCCCAGGTTGCCGGAAAAGACATCCTGTTCCGCTTCGTAGGTCAGGGAACCGAGGACCGTCCATTGATCGGTGAGCACGCGTGCGCCACCGATGGTCCACGTCAACACATCCTTGCTGTAATCCACCAGCGCCCGATCACCACTGACCTCGGCGACATAGTCCGGCGGCGCGATTTCGAACGCGGTCCAATCCGTCCAGCGGAGTGAACCGAAGACCAGCGTCCCTTCGGCGACACCGCTTTGTGCCTCCAACAGGATTTGTTGTGGAATGCTGGTCTCGAACGAAGTCTGCCGAAAGCCGAGTGGGTCTGTGCCTTCCGTGGCGGTAACGTCATGCGACGTCTCGCTGAAATAGGTCAGGGCCACACGCAACGCGATGTCCGGACGCTCGTAAGCGGCGCCGATCATGTAGCCGATCTCGGTCGAGGCTTCGGCATCCAGCGTGTAGTTGCCGGCCCCGCCGCCGCCGGAACCGGTGAAAAGCCCGACCTGACCCTCGAAAGTCACGGCGCGCAGGCCGCCATAGACCGAGAAGCCGGTGGGCATTTCGTACCGTGCTGCAACCGTCAGCTGGCTGCTGCTGAGTTCCGCGGTACTTCCGGTGCCGAGGCGATAGAGATAGCCCGGCGAGAGGCCCAATCCGGCGTAATCGACACTCGCGCCGATCGGCTCGTCGATGATCACTGCGAAGGACAGTTCATCCGTGATGTCGGAGCGGAATGCGAGGCTGGAATAGGAATAGGACGGGGCGACGTCGCCGCTTGCCGAACCCAAGGGAGAGGCGCCCCCTGCGGCGATGATCTGCACACCCGAGACATCGGGCGACACGAAGCTGTAACCCAGCTCGACATAGGTCCCTTCCTCGAACAGCATGGCCGTGGTCTGGGGATTGCGTTCCACCCCCCCCGCGCTTGCCAGACTGGTGCTCGCCAGAAGCAGCGCCGCGGCGCCCAGATTGCCTTGGGTCCCGAAACGGGTCATCTCGTTATCCTCCACCTCGACTTGTGGAAGAAATGCGGACAAACGGACTCACGGGTCAATTCTTCCCCGGCGTCAGTGCGGCACAAGAGGCCGTATCGGACCCGAATCTGTGACAGATTTGCTACAAGATGGGCGAATCGGCACAAGATCGGCCAGAGACGGCCGTCAACGCGACCGCCGCCGCGGCGGCCGGGTGCCGAGTATGTTGATGTAGTTGCCCGCGAAGATCAGGACCGCGCCCAGCGCCACGCCCCAGGCCAGCGGCTCGTCGTAGAACAGCATCCCGATCACGGCGATGGCCGGCAGGCGCGCGAAATCCATCGGCATGACGATGGAGGCCGGCGCGATGGAAAGCGCCGTTGTCAGGCAGAAATGCGCCGCCAGCCCCGCGACGCCGATCAGCACGACCCAGGGCAGGGTGGCCATGCTGGGCAGCGTCATGTCGCCGTCGTAAAGCGACGCGGCCAGCCCCATCAGGAGCTGCATCGCGGTCAGGTGGAAGAGGATGCAGGTGATCGTTTCGGTCTCGGTCAGCTTCTTGGTGAAGATCGCGGTGGTGGCGAACAGGATGGCGGCCGTGGCGGCCGTCACCATGCCGGGCGAAAGCGGCGCGGCCCCGGGCTGAACCACCAGCAGGACGCCCGCGAAACCGAGGGCGCCGGCAAGCACCTTGAGGCGCGTCAGCCGCTCGCCGAGGAAGATCGCGGCCAGCGCCATCGTCCAGAGCGGCGAGGTGAATTCCAGCGCGAAGACCAGCGCCAGCGGGCTGACGGTGATGGCGAAGAACCACAGGTTCTGTCCGGTGAAATGCGCGAGGTTGCGGGCGAAGTGGAGGTGCAGGCTGCGCCGCGTGACCTGCCCGAGCGTGCCGGCCAGCCCGCCGATCGTCAGCACGATGACGAGACCCACTGCGGACCGCCACGTCATCATCTCGAACGTGTCGAGCTCGAGGCTCGCCGCGCGGCCCGCGATGGCCATCGACGAAAACGACAGGATGGCCCCGATCATCCACAGCGCGGCAAGACCGGGGCGCGGCTCTGCCGGGCCGGCCGGTGGAACAATGATCGTCTTGTCAGTCACGGATCGTCACGGCGCCTCCCGGCAGAGGTCGAACGCCGGACGCATGACGCGGGACGCCTGACACCGATTGCAGGGGGGAAATCAAGCGCAACGCCCCGGGCAGGCAGGTCGCGGCACCGGCACGAAGGGTCGGGTCACCCGCATTTCGCGCCCATCCGGTCATCTTTCCGCCGCCTTGGCGTCGTTCCAGAGCGCGTCCATCTCTTCCAGCGTACTGTCCCCCGGGCCCTTGCCGCGCTCGGCCAGTCGCGCCTCGATGAAGGCGAAACGCCGGGTGAACTTGGCGTTGGCGCGGCGCAGCGCGACCTCGGGGTCGACCTTGAGGTGGCGGGCGAGGTTGGCCATCACGAACAGGAGATCGCCCATCTCCTCCTCGATCTCGTCCTGTGTGGCCGTGTCCTTCGCCTCGGCCAGTTCGCGCGCTTCTTCCGCGATCTTGTCCACGACCTGTCCGATCTCGGGCCAGTCGAAGCCCACGCGCGCGGCGCGCTTCTGCAGCTTTTCGGCGCGCATCAGCGCGGGCAGCGCAAGCGCCACGTCGTCGAGCGTGCCGCCGCGCGCCTTCTGCGCGCGCTCGGCGGCCTTCACCGCCTCCCAGTCGCGGGTCTGCTGTTCGGCGGACTTGTCGCGGCTTTCGGAGCCGAAGACATGGGGGTGACGGGCCACCATCTTCTCGGCAATGGCGCTCGCCACGTCGTCGAAGGTGAAATGCCCCGCCTCCTCGGCCATCTGCGTGTGATAGACCGACTGCAGCAGCAGATCGCCCAGCTCTCCCTTCAGCTCGGCCCAGTCCTGCCGCTCGATGGCGTCGGCGACTTCGTAGGCCTCCTCGATCGTGTAGGGCGCGATGGAGGCGAAATCCTGCTCGATATCCCAGGGGCAGCCCGTCTCGGGGTCGCGCAGCCGCGCCATGATCGCGCGCAACCGCTCCATGGGGGGCAGATCGGCCGAAGGCGCGGAACGGGGTGTGTCTTCGTGCATTGCAGGCGGCCGGGGTTTGATGCAGGGTCGCCCTCCTTAGAGCCAACCCAGTGGCGGGAGTAAAGCCGATGCCGGTGGTCAATCGAATTGCCGCCTATGCCGACGAGATGCAGGGCTGGCGCCGTCACCTTCACGCGCATCCGGAACTCGGCTTCGACTGTCACGAGACCGCAGGGTTCGTCGCGGCACGGCTGCGCGAGTTCGGTGTGGACGAGATCCACGAAGGCATCGCGCAAACGGGCATCGTCGCCATCATCGAGGGGCGGGGCGCGGGCCCTGTGACCGGCCTGCGCGCCGACATGGACGCGCTGCCCATTGCCGAGGCGACCGGGGCGGCCCATGCCTCGACCAACCCCGGCAAGATGCATGCCTGCGGCCATGACGGGCACACCACGATGCTGTTGGGCGCCGCGAAATACCTGGCCGAGACGCGAAACTTCTCGGGTCGCGTGGCGCTGATCTTCCAGCCGGCGGAGGAAAACGGCGGCGGCGCGGGGGTGATGTGCGCCGAGGGCATCATGGACCGGTTCGGGATCGACAGCGTCTATGCGCTGCACAACGTGCCCGGACTGGCGGAGGGGCAGGTCCTGACCACCCCCGGACCGATCATGGCCGCGGTCGACAGCTTCGAGATCCACATCACAGGCGTCGGCGGGCACGGCGCCATGCCCCACGAGACGGCCGACCCGATCCCCGCCGCCATCGCCATGGCGCAGGCCATGCCCACCATCGTGTCGCGCAACAACTACGCGCTGGACGATCTGGTGATCTCGGTCACGCAGATGCATGCGGGCACGGTCGACAACGTGATCCCCTCGACCGCCTTCATAAACGGCACGGTGCGCAGCTTCGATCCAGTGGTGCAGGACATGGTCGAGCGGCGGATGGGCGAGATCGTCGCGGGCCATGCCGCGGCCTTCGGTGTCACCGCGCGGCTCGACTACATCCGCGGCTATCCGGCCACGATCAACGATCCCGATGCCACGCGCTTCGCGGCCTCTGTCGCCGCCGAGGTGGTGGGCGCGGACAAGGTCGATGCCCAAGCGGGCCGCGAGATGGGGGCGGAGGATTTCGCCTACATGCTGGCCGAACGCCCCGGCGCCTACCTGTTTCTCGGCGCGGGGCCGGGCGCAGGGCTGCATCACCCGGAATACGACTTCAACGACGCGATCGCGCCCCTGGGCGCGAGCCTCTTCGCGCGGCTGGTGGAGACGGCGCAGCCCGCCGCCTAATGCGCCTCTGGACGGAGGTACTTGCGCAGCCCGTAAAGCAGCGGCGCGCCCTCGTGCTCGGTGATCACGGCGGCCACCTCCCCGATGCAGATGTGATGGGTGCCGATCCGCTCGGCCGAGATGAGGCGGCAGTCGAAGCTGACCAGCGCATCGGTCAGGCGCGGCGCGCCCGTGGCCATGGTCTGCGTCTTCACCGCGTTGAACTTGTCGCCGCCCGGCGCGGGAAGGCGCGAGGAAAACACGTCCGCGATCTCGGTCTGGCCGGTGCGCAGGACGTTGATGCAGAAGCACTTGTTCTCCAGCACCAGCGGCAAGGCCGAGGAGGAGGCGTTGAGACAGGTCAGCATGGTGGGCCGCGCCCCCTCGACCGAGATCGACGTCATCGCCGAGACGGTGACGCCGCCGCGCCCGGCCGGCCCGTCGGTGGTGACCACCGAGACGGAGGCGGCCGACCGGCTCATCCCCTCGAGAAACGCCTCGCGAAGGTCGGGGTCTCCGGTCGTGTCATGCTGCATCGCGCCTCTCCTGATCATGACCGCGTTCCTGCCCGATGCGCCCACGAGGGGCAAGGCCGGTGCAGGCGCGGTCTTGCGTTTCGCGAGAACTAGGGGCAGGCGGGGGAAAGGACAGAAGGAATGTCGCCATGGCCCTCGAAGACGCCAAGACCGAGATCGATCACGCCTTCACGCGCCCCGACCTCAAGGGGCTGAGCTTCGAGAACGCCTTTGCAGGCGCGCCCAGTTTCCTGCGGCGTCGCTATGGCAAGGACCTGACCGGGGTCGACATCGCGGTCACGGGCATCCCCTTCGACCAGGCGGTGACGAACCGGCCAGGCGCGCGGCTGGGTCCCCGGGCGATCCGCGAGGCCTCGGCGCTGCAGCCCTTCGATCCGCCCTATGGCTGGGACGGGTTCTCGCCGCTGGAGGAGCTTGCGATCCTCGACTACGGCGATATGGCCTTCGACTACGCGAAAACCGCCGACATACCCGCCCGGATCGAGGCGCATGCCGCCACGATCCTCGAGGCGGGCGCGGCCTGTTTCGTGATGGGGGGCGATCATTCCATCACCCTGCCGCTTCTGCGCGCGCATGCGAAGAAATTCGGCCCCATCGCCCTGATCCAGGTGGATGCGCATACGGACACCTGGCCCGATGACGACCCGAGCCGCATCGATCATGGCACCTTCTGCTACACCGCCGTCAGGGAGGGGCTGATCGACACGGACCGTTCGGCCCATGTGGGCATCCGCACGGTGGTCGAAGACAATCTCGGCATCGCGATCCACGACGCGCGGGAGGTCCATGCGACCGGGGCGGAAGCCGTCGCGCGGGCGGTGCGCGAGCGGGCGGGGGACGCACCCGCATATCTGTCGTTCGATATCGACGGGCTTGACCCGGCCTTTGCGCCGGGCACGGGCACGCCGGTCTGGGGCGGGCTTTCCTCGGCGCAGGCGGCGGTGTTCCTGCGGGAACTGGCCGGCATCAACCTTGTCGGCGGCGACGTGGTCGAGGTCTCGCCCCCCTTCGATCCGGCAGGGATCACGGCGATTGCCGGGGCCCATGTCCTGTTCGATCAGATATGCCTCTGGGGCTGGATGCGACGCGGAAACGCCGCGGTCGACATCTCGTGACTGGACCGACTCGTCGGCCCGCGCTAAGGCCCTGACAGGGGGCGTGCAGGGAGAGTGCCGATGGGCCGCCGAACGGACCGCGACCAGAGGGTCGTCGCACGCGAGATTTCCTACGCGTCCTCGGCCGCATCGCGTGGCGGACGCGCCATGATCCGCGTCATGGAGAACGCCACCGGGCGGCTCGGCCTGATCCGGCGCGCCGAGGGCTATGGCGACGAGGTCCGGCAGGGCCGCGATTTCTGGCAGGTGATGGTCGAACGCTACGGGCTGCGCCTCGACGTGATCGGAGGTAGCCTCGACAACATTCCGCAAGAAGGTCCGCTGATCGTCATCGCCAACCACCCCTACGGCATTCTCGACGGTTTGATGCTTGGCCATATCCTGAACCAGCAACGTGGCGACTTCCGCATTCTGGCCCACCGGATCTTTCGCAAGGCCGAGGACATCAACCGCATCATCCTGCCGATCAGTTTCGAGGACACCAAGGAGGCGCGCGCGCTGAACATCGCCACGCGCAAGGACGCGCTGAGGTTCCTGTCGGAGGGCGGCGCGATCGGCATCTTCCCGGGCGGTACCGTGTCCACCGCCGCGCGGCCCTTCGGCCGGCCGATGGATCCGGGCTGGCGGAATTTCACCGCGCGGATGATCGCGAAATCCGACGCAACGGTGGTGCCGATCTTCTTCGACGGCCGTAACTCGCGGTTGTTCCAGTTGATGAGCCATCTGCACACGACGCTGCGCATGGGCCTTCTGATCAAGGAATTCCGGGCGCGGGTGAATTCGCCCGTTCGCGTCGTCGTCGGCGACCCGATCCCTCGCGCCGATCTTGCGCCGCTGTCGGGCGATCCCACGGCGATGATGGCGTTCCTGCGCGAAAGGACGTATGCGTTGAGCCCCACGCCGCTGGACCCGAACGCACGAGGGTTCGAGTTCGAGGACCATCATCGCGACAGGTCGGAGGATGCGGCGCGTTCGGGCGGGGGACGGCGGCTGATCGACCGTTACTGAGGCGGGCGGGCCGGTGACGCGAAACCGGGGAAGGGCAGGCAGATGGCAGTCGGTATTTTCGATTCGGGACTGGGCGGGCTGACGGTTCTGGACGCGGTCACGCGGCGCCTGCCGGACATTCCCTTCGTCTATTTCGGGGACAACGCGCATACGCCTTACGGCGTGCGCGATCCCGATGACATATACGACCTGACGACACGCGGGGTTCAGTGCCTGTTCGACGAGGGGTGCGACCTGGTGATCCTGGCGTGCAACACCGCCTCGGCCGCGGCGCTCCGGCGGATGCAGGAAGGCTGGGTGCCCGAGGGCAAGCGCGTCCTCGGCGTCTTCGTGCCGCTGATCGAAGCGCTGACGGAACGCAAGTGGGGCGACAACTCCCCCCCGCGCGAAGTGGGCGTGACACACGTGGCGCTGTTCGCGACGCCTGCCACCGTGTCGTCCCGCGCCTTCCAGCGCGAACTTGCCTTCCGCGCCATCGGCGTCGACGTGGAGGCGCAGCCCTGCGCCGGTGTGGTCGACGCGATCGAGATGGGCGACATGATCCTGGCCGACGCGCTGGTGCGCTCCCACGTGGAATCGCTCATGCGCCGGATGCCCAAACCCGAGGCCGCGATCCTCGGCTGCACCCACTACCCGCTGGTGGAGGACGTGTTCCGCGAGGCGCTGGGGCCGGAGGTGGCGGTTTATTCACAGCCCGACCTCGTGGCCGAGGCGCTGGCCGACTATCTCGAACGCCGCCCCGACATGGCGGGGACGGGCGGCGAATCGCGGTTCCTGACGACCGGCGATCCCATGCGCGTCTCGTCCAAGGCCACGCAGTTCCTGCGCCGGAAGATCCCGTTCGAGGCTGTCGACGTCTGAAGGGGCTGTGGACAAAGCTGGGGTCACATCGCCGTGATCGCGGCGGTGACGACAAATTATGTTCCTAATCACAAGGACTTGCGGGCTAGTCTTCGTGACGGCCGCCCCCGTGGGAAAGCGCCGCCAAGCGTAATGCGGCAATTGCACGCCTCACAAGCTCTCGACAGGCGAAGCGGGAGCCTCCAAATCACTTTGAGCGGGATCAAGTCGTGCTGCCGTCCCCTTGTGTAAAACTACGGCATAAGGCTCGTCGCGCAGCAGGACGCGGCAGCGAAACTATGTGGATGGACGATGCGTGGACTGAAGAAACAGAGACGGATCCAGGTCATCTTGCTGGCGGCCGTGGCATTGGCCCTGTCGGCGACCCTGGTCGGCTACGCGATGCGGGACGGGATCAACTTCTTCCGCGCGCCCACGGATGTCGCCGCCGAACCGCCGCCGCCCACCGAGGTCTTCCGCATCGGCGGTCTGGTAGAGGAAGGATCGCTCGTGCGCGGGTCGGGCGAGACGATCACCTTCAGCGTCACCGATGGCGGCGCCTCGATCCCGGTGACCTACACCGGCATCCTTCCCGACCTCTTCGGCGAGGGCGAGGGGATGGTGGGAACCGGCAGCCTCGTGGACGGCGTCTTCCGGGCGACCGAGATCCTTGCGCGGCATGACGAGACCTACATGCCCGAAGAGGTGATCGACGCGCTGGAGGCACAGGGCGTCTACCGGCATTACGAGGACGCGCCGGAGAGCTGAGCCTTTTAGGAAAATCTTAATCACCCCGTGGTGATCTTCCCCCATGTGAAACGGAGCATGGAGGGCGGGCCATGCAATCGGTTCGCGATATCGCGGCGGACATCGTCGCGCGGGAAGGCGGCTACGTCGATGACCCGGACGACCCGGGCGGGGCCACGAAGCATGGTGTGACGATCCACACGATGCGCCGGCTGGGGCTCGACCTCGATGGCGACGGCGATGTGGACAGGGACGATGTCCGCCGGATCACGCCGGAACGCGCCACCGACATCTTCATCGAACATTACTTCGAGAGGCCGCGCATCGGCGCCCTGCCGACCGTCCTGCAGGCGAGCGTTTTCGACATGTATGTCAACTCCGGCTCCAACGCGGTGCGCATCCTTCAGGCGCTCCTGCGGAGGATGGGCCATGACATCGCCGTGGACGGCATCATCGGCCCCCACACGCTGCGCGCGTCCCATGCGGCCGCTGACGCGGCGCCGGACCACCTTGCCGATGCCTACGGGATCGCGCGGCGCAACTACTACTACCGGCTGGCCGACCGCCGCCCGGCCAGCCGCAAATACGCCCGCCGCCGCGATGGCGGAAAGGGCGGCTGGATCGCGCGCGCCGAGGCCTTCATCGCGCCGCGCTATCACCTCAGCCCGGCGGAACATCGCGAAAGGACTGCGTCATGGGAGTGATCGGACGGGCGCTCGGAAGTGGCGCCATCGCGTCTGTGGGGGAGGCGGCCGGCGACCTCTCGGAGGTTTTCGTCGCCAATGCCACCCGCGAGATGGAACTGAGCCAGGAGGCCTATCGCATGGCGCTGGAGGCCGCGGCGGAGGAATACCGCCACGCGGGCGACACGCGCTTCGACCGGTTCGTCAACGGCCTGAACCGGCTGCCCCGGCCGCTGATGGCGCTCGGCACGGTGGGCCTTTTCGTCTTCGCCATGGCCGACCCGAGCGGCTTTTCGGCCCGCATGGTGGGGTTGGCGGAGGTGCCCGAGCCGCTCTGGTGGCTGCTGGGCGCCATCGTCGGCTTCTATTTCGGCGCGCGGGAGTTGCATTACCGCCGCGTGCCGCGCGCGGTGGCCGCCCGGTCGGTGGGCGGCATTTTGCGGCGGTTGCGCGGAACCGGCGTTGAGAGGTCCGAGACCAACCCGGCGCTTTCGGACTGGGCAGATGGGCAGCGGTAAGGCGTTTGGGTGCATGCCGGCGGGCGAACCCGTGCCCTGACCGCGACCCCTGCCATGACGGCGCGCCATCGGTTATAAGTGGGCGCGAAGACAGTCATGGGGGCCAAAAGGTGACACCACCTCCGCTTGCGCGCGCCGATCCCGGGCGGCTGGCGATTTTCCTCGATTTCGACGGTTGCCTCGTGGACCTGGCGCGGCGTCCGCAGGACGTGGTCGTGCCCCCGGGGCTTCTGCCCGTGCTTCACCGGCTGTGGCATCGGAGCCACGGCGCGGTGGCGGTGGTCTCGGGCCGCCCTGTCGCCGAGTTGCGCCGGTTTCTGCCGGGGCTAGACCTGCCGCTTTGCGGCAGCCACGGGGCGGAGCGTTCCGTCAGCGGACGCAGGACCGAGCGCATGCCCGTGGATCGCGACATGCTGGCCGAGGCGGCGCGGCGCGCGGAGGCGGAACTCATGTCGCAAGCGGGGCTGCTGCTGGAACGCAAGCCCGTGGGGCTGGGCCTGCATTACCGAGGCGCGCCCCGGCGCGCGGCGGAGGTCAGCGACCTGGCCGAGCGGCTCTTGCCGGGCCTGCCGGGGTTCCACGCCCATCACGGCAAGATGGTGGTGGAGCTTCGCCCTGACGGCATCGGCAAGGGCAACGCGCTGGACGACCTGATGAAGCGCGGCCCGTTCCTGCACCGCAAGCCGGTCATGTTCGGCGACGACGCGACCGACGAGCCCGCCTTCGAGGTCGCCAACCGTCTCGGCGGGCATTCGGTAAAGATCGGGCCTGGCCCGACTGCCGCGCGTCACCGGCTCGGCAGCCCACGGGAACTGCGGCGGCTTCTGGCGCGTTTGGCCGGCAGGGAGGGGGCGGCGTGAGCGACAATTCTTCAGAAAAAGGCCGCCTCGTCGTGGTCTCGAACCGCCTGCCGCTTGGCGACAACCCTTCGGGCGGCCTCGTCGTCGCGCTGGCCGAGACGCTGGAGCAGTCGGGCGGCATCTGGATCGGCACAACCCGAGACATCGCCGACACGGCCCCGACGGAGCTGACCTCACACCCCGGGCTCGGCTTCGACCGGCTGAGCTTCGACCTGACGGCGGCGGAGCACGAGACCTACTACCTGGGTTACTCCAATTCCGTGCTCTGGCCGCTCTTTCACGGTCGCGCCGATCTTCTGGAGCTCAGGGCCGCCGATCTGGACGGTTACCGCGCCGTCAACAAGCGTATGGCCCGTTTCGTGGCGGGCGTCATCGAACGCGATGACCTGATCTGGGTGCAGGATTATCACCTCCTGCCGCTGGCGCAGGAGCTCAGGGCGCTTGGCATCACGAACCGGATCGGGTTCTTCCTGCATATACCTTTTCCCAATCTCTCCGACATCATGGCGCTGCCCAATGCGGTGGAATTCACCGGCTGGCTGGCGCAGTTCGACCTCGTGGGCCTGCAGGCAGAGCGCGACGTCTCCCGCCTGATGGAGGCGTTCCGGTCGCGCGACGACGCCGAGGTGATCGATGACAACGTGGTGCGCTTCGGCCCGAACCGCGTCTATGCCGAGAGCTTTCCGATCGGAATCGACGCCGATGCCTTCGCCGACATGGCCGAGAGCGGCGATTTCGCGCCCGTCCGGCTGGCCGAAGGGGAGCGTCTGGTGATCGGGGTGGACCGGCTCGATTACACCAAGGGCATTCCGCAGCGGTTCCAGGCCTTCGAGCGGCTGTTGGAGATGCGCGAGGATCTGGCCGGAAGGGTGAGCCTTCTGCAGATCGCGCCCCCGACGCGCGGCGGGGTCGCGGCCTATCGCGACATCCGCGACGAGACCGAGCAGCTGTCGGGCCGGATCAACGGGCGGTTCGCCGATCTCGACTGGACGCCCATCCGCTATATCCACCGCGCCGTGCCGCGCGAACGGATCGCCCATCTCTTCCGGCAGGCGGCGGTGGGGCTGGTCACGCCCCTGGCCGACGGAATGAACCTCGTGGCCAAGGAATATGTCGCGGCACAGGACCCGGACGATCCCGGTGTCCTCGTGCTGTCCACCTTCGCCGGCGCGGCCGAGCAGATGGAAGCGGCGCTGATCGTGAACCCCTACGACCTCGACCAGACGGCGGAGGCAATGGCGACCGCGCTGTCCATGGGGCTGGACGAACGGCGCGCGCGCCATGCCGAGCTGATGGACGGCCTGCGCGCGCGCGACATCGGCTGGTGGTCGCGGGCCTTCCTGAGCCGGCTCAGGTCGGTGCCGCGCTGGAAGATGGATACGCGGACCGAAGGCTGAGCGCCGCCTCGGTTCCGAGATCCCAGTAGAGGCCCGCCATGACCGCGCAGGCATCCGCGAAGATCGCCGTCGGCAGGTGCTCATCCGGGGCGTGCTGGGAACAGCCCGGGTAGGAATGGGGCACCCAGATCGTCGGCAGGCCCAGCGTGTCGGTGAAGACGTCATTGGGCAGCGAGCCGCCCAGCGAGGGCAGGATTACCGGTGGGCTGCCCGTGGTGGCCTCGATGGAGCGTGCTGCAAAGCGCGCCGCCGGGTGGTCGGGCGGCGTCGCGGTGGCCGGGAAGGCCGCGCTGTCCTCCGACACCTCGACATCGCCGTAGCCCTGTCCGGCCAGATGGGCGCGCAGGTGATCGCCCAGCCTGTCGGCATCGAGGCCCGTCACATGGCGCAGCTGCACCCAGGCGGTGGCCTCGGGCGGGATCGCGTTGACCGGATGGCCGGGATCGCCGCAGGTGAAGGCCAGCATCTCGGCCGAGCACCAGGCATGGACCCGTTCCGCGGGGCTGAGCCCCGGCGTGCCCCAGCCCTCGTCGATCTCGCCTGCCGCGGGTGTCACGCCCCGAAGCAGCGCGCGCGACGCCGGATCGACATGCGCGGGCGTCCAGCCCGGCACCCGGATCGCGCCCTGCGCATCGGCGATCGTGGTCAGCGCATGGGCCATTTCCAGCCCCGGATTGCGCAGAAGCCCCCCGAAATTGCCGGAATGCCGCCCGCCCTCGCGCCGTTTCAGGTGCAGCCGGAAGGTCCGCGCGCCGCGCGCGCCAAGGAAGATCGTGGGCGTCCCGGCATCCAGTCGTGGACCGTCGGAGGCCAGAAGCAGGTCGGCGGCGAGCCGCGCCCGCTCCGCCGCGATCACCGCGCCCAGCCCGGGGGAGCCGACCTCCTCGCCCATCTCGATCAGCCAGACGGCGTTGAACCCCAGCCGCCCGCGCGCGTCCAGCACGGCGCGCATGGCCGTGAGGTTGACCCAGAACTGCCCCTTGTTGTCGGCGATCCCGCGCCCGTAGAGGCGACCCTCCTCCGGCGCCTCGGTCAGCCGCCAGGGATCGCGCCCCGCCCGCCAGCGCCCCTCCATCCCCGGCACCGTGTCGCCATGGGCGTAGCCCAGCACGGTCGGCAGGGAAGGATCCTCGATGCGCCGCGCGATCAGGAAGGGGTGGCCGTCGCCGGTGGTGCGCCGTGTCTCGAACCCGGAGGCGTGCAGCTCCCCCTCCACATGGTCGAGATAGCCGGCAAGGGTCGTCTCCGCGCCCGGGGCGGTGGCGTCGGTCGGAATGGCGATGAGCCGCCCGAGCCCCTCGCGGAAGGCGCGGCTGGCGGCGGCGGCGCGGGACGCGGCAACAGCGGCGGCGCGGTCGGTGGGATTTGTGCTCATCCGCCGGTTCTTGCACTTCGGCGCGGGGCGGGGAAGGGGGAGGGCCTAATTGCGCCTGCGCCTCTGGACGACAGCTGCCACGAGCGCGAGGGCCAAAATCATTGCAAGGAATTCCCCGAGTGCAACGGCCCATCCTTCGGTTGTCCACGTCCATATGGCTCGACCGATTGCAAATATTCCGAGCGCGCCCAAGATTAAATCCCAGATCGACGAGACGTCATCCGAAGCGCTACCATTTGTGTTCCCGGACATCGAGGTCAACTGAGAGGCCGCACGCCCTTCCGAGCGAGCAAATTGCTTGCCGGTCATTCGCTCGCCGTCCTGAAGTGTAACAGACCTTATGCGGTCGGATCGGAACGTCCGTTCATCTCCGCGCAGGTGGCAATACCCACGAAAATAAGTTAAGCCGAATTGCCGCTTCGAACTCGTGATTTCCACTCGTCGGTCCGTAATCACACCGTCTTCATCAGCGTATTCGAGGTCCACATCCAGCGGTGGATTAAATGTGGGCATACTAGCAAGCCTCCTCGAGAATCGCGCTCCGCCGTGGCAGTATAACGTCCGTCGGATTATTTCGTCGTTCGAAATTGACACAGATGGCGCCCCGGCTGAGGGGAAGCTTTCGCATAGTTTTGGAAATCCAAGCGTTGGCGAAACCCATCGCGCGCGGATTCCTAAAAAACTAATTTTTTCAGGATTACTGTTAAGATTAATGGCGGAGAGACAGGGATTCGAACCCTGGGTGGACTTGCGCCCACAACGGTTTTCGAGACCGCCCCGTTCGACCACTCCGGCACCTCTCCGCAGGCATGGTGGCCATGTGAGGGCGCGATGTAGCGAATGGCCTCAGCAGGCGCAAGGGGGCGCGGAACCCCCAAGGGTCGATTGCCGTTGCCCGTGCGGTGCCGCCGCTCCGGCTTCACGATCGCGGCATGGCTCCGCCGATCGCGCGGATGATTGTGGAAATGCCCGCCGCGACGCCCCATGTTTGGCGCAACGTTTCGGTCACACCGTCTGGAGGTCTCCATGTTCCGTAAACTCTTTGCCGCCCTCCCCGTCGCGGCGCTGCTTCTGGGCGGGGCGCTTGCCATGGCGCCCGACCGCGCGCGGGCGCAGGGCGCGCCCGCCGCGCCGCTGGCCGAACGCGCGCCCCACGTGGTCGAGATGCTCGAGGCGCTGCGCCTTTACGAGATCCTCGGCATCATGGCGACCGAGGGTATCGAGGCCGCGCTGACGCTCGAGGGCGATCTCTTTCCCGGCGCGGGTGGCGCGGCCTGGGCGGCGGAGGCCAACCGCATCAATGGGGCGGACCGGCTGACCGAGCTCTTCGAGGATGCCTTTCCGGTGGACCTGATGGCCGAGGCGCACGCGGCGCAGGTGACGGAGTTCTTCACCGCCGAGCCCGGCGCGCGCATCGCCGCGGCCGAGGTTGCCGGGCGGCGCGCCTTCCTCGAGCCCGGGGTCGAGGAGCTTGCCAACGAGGCGTTCCGCGAGGCCGTCGCCGAGGAAGACCCGCGGGTCGACCTGCTGACCGAGTTCATCGAGACCAACGATCTGGTGGAGCGCAACGTGTCGGGGGCGCTGAATTCGAACTTCGCCTTCTATCGCGGCCTGTCCGATGGCGGCGCCTTCGAGGTGGAGGTCCCCGAGGAGCTGATGCTGGCCGAGGTCTGGGGACAGGAACCCGACGTGCGCCGCGACACGATCGAGTGGCTCTATTCCTTCCAGCTCTCGGCCTTCGACGGGCTGAGCGACGCGGATATCGAGGCCTACACGGCGCTCTCGACCACGGAGGCGGGCGAGGCGCTGAACGCGGCGCTGTTTGCGGCCTTCGACGAGGTGTTCACGCAGCTGAGCTATGAGCTCGGCGAGGCGGCGGCGGGGTTCATCGCGGGCGAGGACGCGTAGGCGGGGGGGGCGGCGCGGGCCTGACCCTGCGCGGCCTTGATCCTGCCCGGCCTTGACATGGGCGGCCTTGACATGGGCGCGCTGCTGAGGCAAACGGCGGCTTCCGCGTCGGGGCGCTTTCGTCACCGTTGCGGATATCAGACATGACGCCCCCAAGGGGCGCGCTGTCCGAGGCGGGGGAGACCTCACGAACGCCGGTCATGGCCCTGAGAACAGGGCACGATCGGGGCCACAGGGCGCGGGAAACGAAAAGGAAACGCGCATGTTCGCGGTGATGAAGACCGGCGGCAAGCAATACAAGGTTCAGGCGGGCGACCGTCTGCGCGTTGAAAAGCTGGCAGCCGATGCGGGCGAAACCGTCCAGTTCAATGATATTCTCATGCTCGGCGGCGACGCGCCGGTGGTCGGCAGCCCGCTGGTGAACGGCGCGGCCGTGCAGGCGCTCGTCGTCGACCAGGTGAAGGGCGAGAAGCTCATCCACTTCGTCAAGCGCCGCCGCAAGCACGGCTCGCAGCGCAAGAAGGGCCACCGCCAGCAGCTGACGCTGGTGGAGATCACCGAGATCCTGCCCTCGGGCGGCGACACGTCGGGCGTGAAGGCGGCCATGGGCGCGGGGTCCACGCCGACGGCCGTCGCGACCGAGGCGCCGAAGAAAGCCGCGCCCAAGAAGGCGGAGCCCAAGGCGGAGGCCGCACCGGCGGCCGAGGCAGCGGCAGCGGATGATCTCAAGCGGCTTTCGGGCGTGGGTCCGGCGCTGGAGAAGAAGCTCCTGGCCGCCGGTGTCACGAGCTTCGCCCAGATCGCGGCATGGACCGAGGCGGATATCGCCGAGTTCGACGAGAAACTGAGCTTCAAGGGCCGGATCGAGCGTGAAGGCTGGGTCGAACAGGCCAAGACACTGGCCGAAGGCTGAGGAAGGAGAGACGACATGGCACATAAAAAAGCAGGTGGTAGCTCCCGCAACGGCCGCGACAGCGCGGGCCGGAGGCTTGGCGTCAAGAAATTCGGCGGTCAGAGCGTGATCCCGGGCAACATCATCGTGCGCCAGCGCGGCACGAAGTGGTGGCCGGGCGAGGGCGTCGGCATCGGCAAGGATCACACGATCTTCGCTACCTCCGAGGGCCGCGTGACCTTTGCCAAGGGCTTCAAGGGCCGCACCTTCATTTCCGTAGTCCCTGCCGCGGAGGCCGCCGAGTAACGCCGTATCCGAATTGGATTTTCCATAAAGGGGCCGGCGATCGAGCCGGCCCTTTCGCATTTTCGCCATGCTCTTGTGTCAGGGGTCGCCCGGGCCCATCTCGGGTCCGGAGGCCGAAGCAGACAAAAGAACCAAGGGATCAGGTCGGAGGAGGACCGAACCCATGAAACAGGAAACCATCGTCGCACAGCCGGTGATCGAAGCCCCCCGCATGATCCTGCGCCCGCTCAGGGCCTCGGATGCGGGGCTCGTGGCGCTTTATGCCTCCGACCGGCGCGTCTCGGAGATGACGACGACGATCCCGCATCCCTATCCGCCGGGCGCGGCCGAGGGCTACGTCGCCCAGGCCATGCGCAACGATGGTGACGAGGCCGTCTGGGCGATGGACGCCCATGATTTCGGCGGTGCGGAACTGATGGGGATCATCACGCTCAAGCGCATGGATCGCGGCCAGTCCGAGATCGGCTACTGGGTGGCGCCCGCGATGTGGAACACCGGCTTCGCCTCGGAGGCGGTCGGCGCGCTGGTGGCGGCCAACCCGCTCGACAACACCACGATCTTCGGCAGCGTCTTTCAGGACAATCCGGGCTCGGCGCGGGTGCTGACCAATGCAGGGTTCGAATACCTGGGCGACGCGGAGGCGTTCTCGGTCGCGCGCGGTGCCAAGGTTCCAACGTGGACTTACCTCAAGCGATTGCGCTAAGGGGTGCACGTCCGGCGGTGAGGGGCCAGCCCCTCACACTCCCCGGAGTTTTTTGCCAGGATGAAGGGGCGACCGGTTCTGAATTCAGGGGCCGGGTCCGCCGGGTGATGCAATGAAGTTTCTCGATCTTGCGAAGGTCTACCTGCGCTCCGGCAGCGGCGGCGGCGGTGCAGTCAGCTTCCGGCGGGAGAAGTTCATCGAGTATGGCGGCCCCGATGGCGGCGATGGCGGCGGCGGCGGCGATGTCTGGGCCGAGGCGGTGGACGGGCTGAACACGCTGATCGATTTCCGCTACCAGCAGCATTTCTTCGCCAAGAACGGACAGCCCGGCATGGGGCGGCAGCGCACCGGCAAGGACGGCGCGGATATCGTGCTGCGCGTGCCGGCGGGCACCGAGATCCTCGAGGAGGATCAGGAGACGGTGATCGCCGACCTCGCCGAGGTGGGAGATCGCGTGCTGCTGGCCAGGGGCGGCAACGGGGGTTTCGGCAACCTCCATTTCAAGACCTCGACCAACCAGGCGCCGCGGCGGGCCAATGCCGGACAGCCGGGGGTCGAGCGGACGATCTGGCTGCGGCTGAAGCTGATCGCGGATGTGGGCCTTCTGGGCCTGCCCAACGCGGGCAAGTCGACCTTCCTCGCGGCGACCTCGAACGCGCGGCCGAAGATCGCGGATTATCCCTTTACCACGCTGGTTCCGAACCTCGGCGTCGTGGGTGTCGACGGGGCGGAGTTCGTGGTGGCCGATATTCCCGGCCTGATCGAGGGCGCCCACGAGGGCAGGGGGCTGGGCGATACGTTCCTGGGCCATGTGGAACGCTGCGCGGTGCTGCTGCATCTGGTGGACGGCACGTCGGAGGATGTCGTCGAGGATTACGAGACGATCGTCACGGAGCTCGACGCCTATGGCGGCGGCCTCGCCGAAAAGCCGCGGGTGACGGTGCTCAACAAGGTCGACGCGCTCGGTCAGGAGCAGATCGAGGACCGGCGCGCGGCGCTGGAGGCGGCGTCGGGCGGGCCGGTCATGACCATGTCGGGCGTGGCGCGCACCGGGGTTGTGGAGGTGCTCAGGGTCTTGCGTGCGCGGATCGATGCCGGGCGCAGCGCGGCCCGCGACGAGAGGGAAGAACCGCAGCCATGGAGACCCTGACCGGGACCGTGACGCCAAGTCTGGCCGATGCGCGCCGGCTGGTGGTCAAGATCGGCTCCTCGCTTCTGGTGACGCCGGGCAGTGACGCGTTGCGCACCGAATGGCTGACGTCGCTTGCTGCCGACATCGCGCGCATCAAGGCGCGCGGAACGGATGTCATCGTGGTGTCCTCGGGCTCCATCGCCCTGGGGCGGGTGGCGCTGTCGCTGGGCATGGGGGCGCTGTCGCTGGACGAGGCGCAGGCGGCCGCCGCCGTGGGCCAGATCCGGCTCGCGCGCGCCTGGGAAGAGGCGCTGGCGCCGCACGGGATCACCACCGCGCAGATCCTTCTGACGCTGGACGATTCCGGGGACCGTCGGCGTTATCTCAACACGCGCGCGACGCTGGCGGCCCTCTTGGGGCGCGGTGCGGTTCCGATTGTCAACGAAAACGACACAATCGCCACGGATGAGATCCGTTATGGCGACAATGACCGGCTGGCGGCGCAGGTCGCGCTCATGTCGGGCGCAGATATCTGCGTGCTCCTGTCCGATGTGGACGGGCTTTACACCGCCAACCCGCAATCCGACCCGGACGCGCGGCACCTGCCGCTGATCGAGGCGATCACGCCCGAGATCGAGGCGATGGCGGGCGAAGCGGGGTCTGGCCTGTCGAAGGGCGGCATGAAGACCAAGGTGATGGCCGCGCGCACCGCGACGGCGGCGGGATGTGCCATGGCGATCGCGGAAGGGGCGGTGCTGCACCCCTTGACCGCGCTCGAGGCAGGGGCGCGGGTGACATGGTTCACCGCGACGCTGGACCCGCAGGCGGCGCGCAAGGCCTGGATCTCGGCGATGAAGCCGCGCGGGGGGCTGCGGCTCGACGCGGGCGCGGTGGCGGCGCTGGGGCGGGGCAAGTCGCTGCTGCCGGCGGGTGTGACCGAGGTGACGGGCGCGTTTCAGCGCGGCGACCCGGTGAGTCTTCTGGCCCCCGACGGCGCGGTGCTGGGCCTTGGCCTGTCGCGCTACACCGCCGCGGAGGCGCGCGCGATCGCCGGGCACCGGTCGGACGAGATCGAGGCGATCCTGGGCTATCCGGGCCGTGCGGCGCTGGTGCATCGCGACGACATGGCGCTCTGACGGGGCGCCACGAGGAGGGGACATGCTGGGATTGTTTTTCGACGTTAAGCCGAAACCGGGGCACATGGTGCATTACTTCGAGCATGTGGACCGGCTGAAACCGGTTCTCGCGGGGCATGACGGGTTGCTCTACCTCGAACGGTTTCGACCGCTCGACGATGCCGAGGCGCTGCTGTCGCATCAGCATTGGACGGATGAGGCGGCACTTGCGGCATGGCGGCGGGAGGCGACGCATCGGGCGAGCCAGGCAGCGGGGCGGCGCGTGCATTTCGAGGATTACCGCATCCGCGTGGGTCCGGCCGAGAGCGCAGCGGCGGGGCCGGGGCGCCACGTGGTGACGGCGGAGGCCGCCCAGCCGCTGGACGGTCGCGGATACGAGAGCGTGACGCGGCCCGGCCGCTTCCTGACGCTGGCGGAGGCCGAGACGGGCGAAGCCGCGCGGGAGGCGGCAGAGCGGGCGCGCGCGGCGGATGCCGATGCGGTCCATGTCTTCGCGATTGCGCGGGACTACACGCTGCGCGACCGGGCGGAGGCGCCGACAAACTGAACGCCGCCCGTCCATGCCACTGGGCGGCCATAGCCTTTTCCCGCATGCGCGGCATCCCGGGCCGGTTGACCCCCCATGCCGAATCTGGTCGTATGGATTGGCTAGAGCGTGTCGCCCCTGATCGGATTCTGGATTCCCATAGCGGTCAACCTGTGATTCCATATCTTGGAGGCAGATATGGGGGTGAGAGATGGGGAAACCGCATCCTGTTGAATTACGTGAACGGG
>Ga0208979_100313_pt1 | contig 44793 bp, 42 predicted proteins | sample HotLakConsUCCSLE_FD_184738 | JGI IMG/M metagenome (GOLD analysis project Ga0208979, IMG submission 184738) | Hypersaline microbial mat communities from Hot Lake, Washington, USA - Hot Lake Consortium UCC-SLE (SPAdes) | ecosystem: Environmental > Aquatic > Non-marine Saline and Alkaline >... | reverse complement strand
ACACGGCACGGTCGAACCAAGCGACTCAGCCAGTTTCTTTTTGAGTCATACCGGATTCTCGAAGGTGTAGCCTGACCGATAGCCCCGTCTGGTTCCAGAGCAATTCCATTCTCACAGTTTCTTTTGGATCGACTGCCAAAAGAAACTCGCTCGGCAAGCGCAGTGCAGGTGAGAACGCAGGGGGTGGTTTGCGCGTAGTGCAAGAAGCCCCCGGAGTGGAGCCGTCCGCACGTGCGAGCGAAACGCCTTTGACTTTGACCTTAAAGCGCCGCCAGGCGCAAAACTTCAATCCCATGTGGAATACGGACAAGCAATCAAACTCGAATTCCCATAACGCGGGTCGCCGGAGACTTCATCTCCCAACCAGACAGGCCGTTCGAATGGCTCATCAGGCCGAGATAGCTCGATCTCGGCCACGACAAGTCCGGCATTGTCGCCATGGAATTCATCCACTTCCCAGATATGTCCGGCATGGGCAACCCGATACCGGGTCTTGTCGATCAAAGGTCCAAGGCAAAGCTGCTCAAGCAGGATCCGCGCGTCATCGGGCGGAATCGGATATTCGAATTCCGCCCGCACCAGATCGACCGCGCGATTCTTGATGGTCAGCCAGGCCTGGTCGCCGGCCAGCCGGACCCGGACCATGCGGTCCGGGTCGGTTGAGAGATAGCCCTGGGTGTAGCGCTGGCCGTGGGCATCGATTTTCCAGTTCGTGTTGCGAACCAGGAACTTGCGCTCGATTTCGATGCCCACGATTGCTTGCCAGATATAGCAGGCCGAGGATCAGCGCGGGCCCGGTTCGGCGAAGCGGCTCATCCAGTCGCGGACTTCGTGGTACCAGTAGACTGAATTGTTTGGCTTGAGAACCCAGTGATTTTCGTCCGGGTAATAGATCAGGCGTGATTCGATGCCTTTGCTTTGTAGCGTACGGAACAGTTCGAACGCCTGACCGACCGGCACGCGCAGGTCCTGCTGGCCGTGGACAATCAGCGCCGGGGTGTCGAAGTCGCCCGCGTAGTAGTGCGGCGAGATTTCGCGATAGATTTCCGGCGATTCCCAGAAGTGACCGAAGCGGGTTGAGTGAACGGCAAAATCGGCCGCCATCTGCGAGTACATGTTGTAGACCGGGGCATGGATCAGCAGCGCGTTGAACGGATGATCGCGGCCCAGCAGAATACTCGACAGGTAGCCACCGTAGCTGCCACCGCCGGCGACCATGCGCTCGTCGTCGATCCAGTCCTTTTCGGCAAACCATTCGGCGGCCGCGATGGTGTCGGCGTAGGGTGCGGTGATCCAGTCCGGGTTGATGGCATCGGCAAAATCCTGGCCGAATCCATTCGATCCGTGGAAGTTGTGCCAGGCGGTGACGTAACCCCAGGACGCGAAGGTCTGCGCGTTCCAGCGGAAATGGAAGCCGTCGGGAATGCCGCTGTGGGGACCGCCGTGAATCAGCAGAAACAGGGGATACTCCTTCGACTCATCGAACCCTGGGGGATAGTGAACCCACATCTGGATGTCGGCACCGTCATGGCCGGTGTAGGTCACCGATTCATACCTGCCCAGATCGACATCGTCGAGGATGTCATCGTTGAAGGTGGCCAGGCGGGTGGCTTGACCGCTGTCGGTGTCAATGCGGACTACGCGCGGCGGATACAGAAAGCTTTCATTGGTGCCGACCAGGGTGCCGTTGCCGGCCACGCTCAGTGAGCCGTAGCTGGTCGGCCCGGTAATTGCGCGAGGCTGACGCCCGTCGGTATCGATGTAGTAGACGCGCACCGTGCCGGCATCGGCAATGCTGGCGTAAAGACCGCTGCTGTCCGGTGCCCAGACCATGCCGGAGGCCGAGCGATCCCATTGGCTGGTGATATTGCGGGTCTGCCCGGAATCCAGATCCAGCAGAATGACATTCGCGGTATCGGCATAGAACCCGTGAATGGCCTGGCGGGCAAAGGCCAGCGTCTCGCCGTCCGGGCTGAACATCGGGCTGGAATCGCTGGCCGGGTTGTCGCTGGACAGATTGCGGGTTTCACCTGATTCCATCGTGACCAGGATCAGTTCGTTCTTGGCATCGACGGCCCGGGGATCGCTGTCGACCGAAATCACAAGATGGGTTTCGTCCGGGTGAACATCGTAGCTGCCCGAACCCTGCGAGGAACGCGGCAGCTCGATGCCCAACGGCTGGGTCAGCGGCTCGATTTCACCGCCGGCAGCAGGCAGGCGAAACAGATGGGCCTGGCGCTGTTCATCAATAAACCGGTCCCAGGACGAGTACGGAAGCGCGTTCCATTGCCGGGCTGACACCTTGCTGTCTTTTTCTTCCTTGACCTTCTCCGTCAGCTCTTCCCAGTTCATGTCCGGCCAGACCGAGCTGATGAAGTACAGGTGCTCACCGACCCACTTGATGCCCGAGACACCGGTGGCCACTTCGGTCAGCCGATCAGCTTCACCGGGACCGTCCATGCTGATCAGATAGATCTGGCCGGCCTCGTCATCATCGCGCTTGCTGACAAAGGCCAGGGTGTCGCCCGACGGCGAAAAGACCGGGCTGGAAGCCGACAGACCGGCCGCGGTCAACGGACGCTGGACACCGCCATCGGCCGACAACAACCACAGGCGGGTTTCCGATTCATCGGATTCCATGTCATACGACGTCACCGGAACGACGACATGATCACCGGCTGGGGAAATCACCGGCGAGCCGACCCGATCCATCTGCCACAACACCTCAACCGACAACGGCTTGACCTCATCGGCCAGCACCACCATCGGCAACAACAACAAACCCAGAATCAACTTCTTCATCATCAACCCTCTAGACAGAAAACCCAAATACCAAACCTTCTACAAAAACCTTGTAACCACGGAAGACACCGAAATCACGGAGTAAGCCATGATTATCCGCTACCACCAGCAGACCAGGTTTTCGGCAAATCACACGCCGAGCCTACCGTCCAAAGCCCATGTCCGGGAATCGGCAATTGGTGGATACCGCAACATGGACCGTCGGGGATGTCACCCCGACCTACTCAAAGCACGCATCTATCGTCAATACAACTCCAGCTTCGACACGTCCATGGTGTAGGCCGAGGCGGCGGTTTCGTTGGACACGTCTTCGATATTGAGTTTTCCTTCCATCCAGAAGGCGTCCCAGATATTGACCATCGGAATCGGTTCTTCCAGTCGGCCGTAAATGATCTGGTTGGCCGGCGGTGGTGGCACGTGGATGCAGGCGCCGAAGTACGGGACGAGGAAAAATTCGGTCAGGTTGCCCTCGCCGTCAGTCTCGATCGGCACGACAAAGCCGGGAATCTTCACGGTTTGTCCATCCAGTTCGCCGACGGTCTGGAACGACTGGAAAGGCTCAGGTGCGGAAAAGCCGCTGTGATCGACGTTGTCCGAGTCGCTCAGCCAGGCCTCCGCTTCCTCTTCAGGCATCAGCTCCATCCACTCCAGCTCACGGGTTTCGGCCGAGACATTCAGGGCCAGCAGGACAAAAAGCAGAAAACTGGTCAGTCGCATAATCGACAGAAGCTCTATTGTTTGGGGAGTCAGATTGTACAGACCCCGAAACCGCCGAACGGTTTCGAAGCATTCACAGCCGGATCTGCATGCCGTCAGCCAGAGTACGGCGGTAGGCCAGCGCGGCCGGCACCAGCGCAATCGCGGTTCCGGCCAGCCAGATGCCACCGAGTATCTTCCACAGGTCAGCGGCTGGCAGGCTGGTACCAATATTCAGTCCGACCGTATCCAGCAGCCATGGCGCAGCCGCAGCCTGCACTCCCGTTGCCGCAATAACGCCAACCAGGATACCGGCAGCGGCCAGCAGCCCGGCCTCGAACACCAGCAGTCCAGCGATCTGCAGCGGTCGCGCACCATTGGCACGCAAGATCGCCATTTCGCGCCGACGTTCGTTCAGGGTGGTCAACAGGACAGTCAACATGCCGAGGAAACCGGCCAGCACGACCAGGGCCGCGACCACCCGCAGAATCTGCTCGGCCAGGCCGGTTATGCGCCACAATTCCTGCAGGGTGATCCCCGGCATGATCGCAGTCAGCGCCTCGGGCCGATACTCGTTGATCCGGCGCTGCAGACCGAAAACGGCAGCCCGGGTATTGAGTCCCAGCAGAATCGCGGTAATCGTGTCCGGCTGGAGTTCGGCCGCCTGCGCTCTGGCACCCTCGGCATCCAGCCCGGTGCCCGGTCGAAACATGCCGCTTTCCCAGCCGATATGGACCGCTTCGTGCGCGGCCAGGCTGATATAGAGCTGCTGATCGACCGGGGTGCCAGTTGGAGCCAGAACGCCGCTGATCCGAAACGGGTGATCATCATGCGCCTGCAGGCTGACCTCGGTGGTCCCGTGGGCCAGGGTGATTTCATCGTCGACCTGGTAGCCCAGCTTACGGGCAATCTGGTGGCCAATCACTACTTCGAACAGATCATCAAACGGCTGACCGTCGGCCAACGCCAGTGACTGTCGATCACCATATTGATAGTGCTCGAAAAACGCCGAGCTGGTACCCAACACCCGATAGCCCTGATGGCCATCGCCCAGCGCCATCGGTATGGCCCAGGCGACTTCCGGCAGATCCTTGAGTTGGGTGTAGGTCTGGTAATCGATATTGTTGGTGGCATCGCCGATGCCGAACACCGAATACAACAGCAACTGTACCGGCGCGGTGCGGGCACCGACGATCAGATCGGTTCCGGCGACCGACCGGTAAAAGCCCTGGCGGACCTCGGAGCGCAGCTGCTCGACCAGCACCAGCAAGCCGATCGACAGGGCAATGGTGAGCACGGTCAGAATGACCGCAAAGCGCCGATTAAACAGTGATCCCAGGGCCAGGCGGAGGAGATTCATGCGCTTGCTCCCACCCGGTTGATGTCCGGCAGACTGAGCTGACGATCGAAGCGGGCTGCGAGCTCGCGGTCGTGACTGACGAACAGCAATGCACTGCCGACAGAAGATGCCTGGGCAAACAGCAGATCCAGAAAGGCCTGACGGCGATCACTGTCCAGAGCCGACGTCGGTTCATCTGCCAGGATCAGGCTCGGCTTGCCAATCAATGCGCGAGCGGCGGCCACGCGTTGTTGCTGACCGACGCTGAGCTCATCGGCACGGCGATTCCACAGGGCCGGTTCCAGATCCATGGCTTCGAGCAACGATCTGACAGCATGATCGACATCGCCTGCACGGCGGGACCGCTCCCTGGAAAACCGGCACGGCAAGGCAACATTGGCGCGTACATCCAGCCACGGCAACAGATTGAACTGCTGAAAGATCACCCCGAGATGGTTGGCCCGGAACCGGTCACGTGCCGATCCTGACATTCGGGTCAATTCCCGGCCTTCGAATTCAATCGAGCCACGGTCAGGCCGGACCAGCCCTCCGATCAGGGCCAGCAGGGTCGATTTGCCCGATCCGCTGGGACCGAACAGGAAAACCTTCTCTGATCGCGCCAGCGCCAGCGGCGACAGATTCAGCACGGGCTCGGTCTGACCCGGCCAGGTGTAGCTGACATCGGTCAGTGAAAGTAGCGTATTTGCCATCAAATCGGCACTCAGGGCGCTGTCAGGTCAATGCGCTGGCGAGTCGGCCCAAGTCGGGTTCGGGTAGCGAGCGTCTCGGTCAGAACATCGACCACGATCAACTCGTTTCCGGGGAAATCATCGAACAGGTTGACCTCCAGCCAGCGAAGCCTGCCACTGTTGGCACATTCGAGATGGGCGACGAGATGAAATTCGGCATGGGCGTGATGCGAGTGCTCGGCGTCCTGATGATCGTGCACGTCTGAGGAATCGTCATGAGATGGATCGTGATTGTGGTCGGGATGATCGTCACCCACGTCAAATCCGCGGGTGTGCGCATTGATGGACTCGATGCGGCAGTTTCCCCGATCATCGACGGTCAGCCAGTTGCCGGCGTTCAGCGTGTCGACCACTCGTTCAATGGTGGTGATTTCTTCCGGTCCGCGCGGGGGATGCTCAAAGCCCGCCAGGTTGATTCCGGGTATCTCCAGTTCAAGCCGCAGCCGCGTTTCGTCCTGTGCCAGACTGCCGATCGCCTCGCCATGAACATGAGCTCCATGCTGACGCTCGGTCTGGGCTGCTGCGGCAACGGGGCCAAGCAGCAGGATACAGAAACCGGGGAGCATGGCTTTGTGGATGCTGGATAGAGCCGCACGCATCATGTCAGTGCTTGATGTCGATGAATTCATTCAGTTCAGGTCCGGAATTACCACTGTAAGTGTTATATTATAACAATCCCACCAAGGTCAAGAAAACAGTCATGTCGTACCACGCCTGGCCCGATCGATTCGGCATGATAATCGCTGCAGGCTGCGCCTTTCATTGTGCCACGATCACCGTGATGTTCTTGCTCTACCCCGCGCTCTGGCTGAACCGGCGTTACTGGGAAATCGGCCTTTGGCAGAAATTGCTCTGGCTGGAGTGGGGACTGCTGGGGGCAACCTGGGTGCTGGTGGTACTGGCCATGACCTTTGGCTGGCGGCAGCATCGCAGATCAGGCCCGGCGACCCTGGCAACGGTGGCGCTGCTTTGCCTGTCGCTCCTGATTCTGACACCGCTGCATTTTTCCGGACGCTGGACTGCCTTGCTCGCCATGGTCGCCGGGCTGGCGATTGCCGGGTCACATTTCTGGAATCTGCGCGCCGCACGCAGCAACCATTCCGTTTGAACCGAAACCGGGCTTGGCGCACAATAGCGCGCTAACTATAACAACCGAGGGAACGGTCAATCTCATGCAAACAACATCCATTCACGGCATGTGGTCTTCGCGCCTGGCCTTTATTATGGCCGCCACCGGCTCGGCCGTCGGCCTGGGCAATATCTGGCGCTTTCCGTACATCACCTCTGAAAACGGCGGCGGTGCTTTTGTTCTGATCTATCTGATCTGCATTGTTGCCGTCGGCATGCCGATCATGTTTTCCGAGATCGTGATTGGTCGGCGCGGCCGAATGAGCCCGATCAATTCGCTGCGCGAGCTGGCCACGGATGCCGGATCGACCAAGGCCTGGATGGGCCTGGGCATACTCGGTGTGGTCGCCGGATTCCTGGTGCTGTCGTTTTATTCCGTGGTCGCCGGCTGGACCCTGCACTACGGGTTTCTGTACGCGAAGGAACTGGCAGGCGGCACCCCCATTACCGATCCCACGGCCACCTTTACCGGCCTTCTGGCCAGCGCCGGGGAGATGACCTTCTGGCACGGCGTTTTCATGGTGATGACCTTGGGCGTAGTGGCCTTTGGTGTGGAGAAGGGCCTCGAGCGGGCGGTCAGCATTCTGATGCCGGTTCTGTTTTTCCTGCTGCTGATTCTGCTCGGCTACGGCATGAACACCGGCCATTTCACCGAAGCGGTCGGCTTTCTGTTTACGCCTGACTGGTCCCAGGTTTCCGGACCCATGATCGTCACGGCCATGGGCCAGGCCTTTTTCACCCTCAGCCTGGGCATGTGCGCGATCATGACCTACGGAGCCTATTTGCCGGCGGGCGTGAGCGTGCCGCGGGTCGGAACCACGGTGGTGATCGCCGATACCCTGGTTGCCGTGGTTGCCGGTCTGGCCATTTTTCCGATCATCATTTCCTTCGGCCTGGATCCGGCCGGCGGTGGACCGGGTCTGATCTTTACCTCACTACCACTGGCCTTTGCCCAGATGCCGTTCGGCATTCTCTATGGCATGGCGTTCTTCATTCTGCTGTCGGTGGCCGCCTGGACCAGTTCCATTTCGCTGATGGAGCCGGCCACGGCCTACCTGGTCGAATCCACCAACCTGTCGCGCAAGACTGCGGCTTTGTGCGTGGCGGCCCTGGCCTGGACCATGGGTCTGGCCAGCGTGTTTTCGTTCAACCTGTGGGCTGAAGTCTCGATCGGCGGGCGCGACATCATGGGTGCCATCGAGTTCGTGGCCAATGACATCATGCTGCCGATTGGTGGATTGCTGACCGCGGTGTTCGCCGGCTGGGTGCTGTCAGACAAGATCACCCGCGAAGAACTGGACAACAAGATGCCCGACTGGGCCTTCAAGCTGTGGCTTTGGCTGACCCGCGTGGTCACCCCGGCCCTGATTCTGGTGGTCCTGGCGAGCCTGATGGGTCTGATCTAATGCTGACGGCGCTGCACGAGCAGCGCCTGGATACGGTGTTTCGGGCACTCAAGGCCAGCGGTGCCCGGCGGGTGATGGATATGGGCTGCGGATCGGGCGCGCTGCTGGCGCGCCTGATCGACGAGCCATTGTTCGAGCGCATCCTGGGCATGGACCGCTCGGCGGAGGCACTGACTGCCGCGCGCCAGAATCTGTTGGGCGACGAAACCGACCAGCGTGTTCAGCTGGTCCACGGCTCCTGGACTGAACCCCACAAGGCCTGTACCGGATACGATGCCGCCGCCCTGGTCGAAACCATCGAACACCTGGATCCGCGCGATCTGTCGCGGATGGAAAACACCGTGTTCCGCGACTACCAGCTCCAGACCATCGTCCTGACTACCCCCAACGGCGACTACAACCCCCTGCTTGGCCTGGGCCCGAACGACAAGCGCGACCCAGACCACCGCTTCGAATGGTCGCGCGCGCGTTTCCGCAAATGGTGCCGCGGTGTAGCCAGCCGACACGGCTACGCGGTGGAATTTGCCGGCATTGGAGACGAGGATCCTGAGTTGGGGGCCGTGACGCAGATGGGAGTTTTCGAGAGGTAGGAACACACCCTTGTGCAGTGGCACGGCCGCCGGGAAGCGCACATCCAGGCGGCCGCAAGTGGGTCAGTCGTGAACGCCGATTGCATCGGCTACTGCTCGAAGCGGTCATTGAAGATGCCGTCGGGTTGGGCGTACATCCAGACCTGGCCGTGGCGAACTTCCACAGGGCCCGGAAATGAAAGATGCAGCCATCGCGGCACGCCCACAGCCAGCCAGCGCTGCCCACCGAAAGCGACACTGGCGCCGAACTGGCTGTCGTCATAGTCCAACGAAAAGGGAAAGTTGTCAGGACGAAGCTCACCCCGCGAATCGCCCCAGCTATTGCCCCAGTCGCCGTTGCTGTTGCGGCGCAGTTCAACCATACCGAGCCCTTCGTAGGTGCCGCCGAACCCGGCGTCTCCTCCATCGGTCTGCGGGGCGCCAATGGCAATCCAGTTGTCGAAGCCGAGCGCAACGGAACGGCCAAACTGCATACCGACCTGTTCGCCGGGTGGCGTGCCGCCGACATTGACCGCGCCACCGCCGACGGTCGAATTCCAGTTGCTGCCATCACGCTCCCAGCGCAGGGTGCGCCCGCAACGAGGCGCATTCGGGCAATTGGTGGTATAGGCGCCGGACGAACCGACGAGCAGTTGCGAGGAATTGATGTCGACCGAAATACCGAACAGGGTGGCCCCAAAGGTGCTGGGCGACTCGTGGGTGAAGATATCGGTTTCGTTCAAGTCGTTTCCAGCGTAGACATAGACGGCACCGGCGAGGATGGCATTGCCGTGCTGCTTGGTCGGCGCACCGACGGCCAGCCGGGGCAGGCAGCTAATTCCGGCAGGGGGGACAAAATCGCAGGATATGGTCAGCGCAAGGGCCGAGCCGAAAGAATCGCCGTTGGCGCCGTCGCTGGCACTGATATCCGGGTTCAAGCTCCATTCGTTACCATCGAACGCATAGACGCGAACAACCCCTTTACCCGAATCGAATCCAGGGCAGCTGGACACGGCCATGACGGAGAAGGGGCTGGTCGGCAAGAAACTGGTCACGACATCGACAGCGGTTCCGCATCGACCGCCGTCAGCGACGGCAGGGGGTAATGAAGGGAAGAAGGTCTCGCCCACCCACTCCTGGTTGTTGTGTTTTTTGTAGATCCATGTCGCGCCTGCTTCGTTATCGGCGTTTTTGTCGTTGCTGCCGCGGCCGGGACACCCGAAGACCAGATAGTCCCCACTCAATGCCACGCTGTGGCCGCAGCGGGTATCCTGTCCACGGCCGCTCTGTATGATGCGTTGCATCAATTGCCACTCGTCGCCCTGATTGCGGAACATGAAGATGGCACCTCTTCGATCACCGAATTCGGGGCTGACAACAGTCGCCGGAGCCCCGACGGCCATCCATTCGCCGCTGATAGCCACGCTGAAGCCGAATTCGGGTCCGTTGGCCGCAGTCTGGTCAGTAAGGAGGTCCGAGAAGTCGCCAGAGACGACATCCAGCCGCTGGAACGGCGTCTGGGCGACAATACTGGTTGACGCCAGAACGCCAAAAGCAAACAAAAAAGCGCCAATAGGTTTCATAGCAGGAATTCCTCGATTGGATTGGTCCCATTACGCGCAGAATCGACAGGATTCAGCGCACTCCTGCCTACCAATGCCAGCGCCTGTCCAAAGCGCACACCATCGAAGAAGGGTTCCGACAGGGAGAGCGGTTACGGGATTATTGCGACCTTCCAACGCGCCAGCAGCTGAACCGGGGATAACCCCAAAAGCTTTCTCTCTCGCAAAGGCGCGAAGGCGCAAAGAATGAAAATTCAAAAGAATATTTTCGCGCAGAGGCGCAGAGGCGCTGAGAAAAGAAGTCTTTATGAATTGCCTTTCTCTGCGTTCCTGCGTCTCTGCGCGATTACATTATTTTTTCAGTGCTAGAACTACTGCTCGGAGGGGAGACGGGTGGTCTTCTCGGGTGCGTGTGGGGTCGGTGGGGTTTAGGGCTTCGGGGAGGGATTGGAAGGGCATCCACTCGGTGGTGCGTTGTTCCCGGGTGGTTGTTGGTGTGATGTCGACGCAATGGATATCGGTGTAGCCGGCTTGTTGCAGCCAGCGTTGCAGCAAGGGCACGGTCGGCAGAGCGTGGACGTTGCGCATGTTGGCGTAGCGGTTTTCGGGGGCCAGCAGGGTTTCGGTCTTACCGTCGATGATCAGGGTTTCCAGGACCAGTTGCCCGCCCGGTCGCAGGCGTGCGGCCAGGTCGGTGAGGTGGGCCAGGTGGTCTCGGCGGTGGTAGAGCACGCCCATGGAAAAGACCGTATCGAATTCATTCATCTCAGGTGGCAGGTCTTCCAGGCGAAGGGCGAGGAGTTGATGATTGGCCTGGCCGGCGAAATGGCTGATGACCTCGTGCTGGAGGACGAACAACTGGGTCGGGTCGCAGCCGATCACTTGTTGCGCACCCGCCGCCAGCATCGCCCAGCCGAAATAGCCGTTGCCGCAACCGACGTCGAGAACGCGCTGGCCGGTGAGATCCAGGTACGGTGCAATCCGCGCCCATTTCCAGTCCGATCGCCACTCGGTGTCGATCGCCACGCCTCCCAGTTCGAGCGGGCCCTTGCGCCACGGGATGAAGGTTCGCAGCGTTTTTATCAGCGCTGCTGGATCGCTGGCCGATCCACCGGCAATCAAGCGACCATCCTGAAAGTTCCAGCCGGTTTCCACCACGGGAAGGCAGGCCAGCGCTTCGAGCCACCGGCGTAAATCGCCGTGCCGTGCCAGCGCTTGCAAATGCGCTTTGATGATGGTGCCGGCAAGCTCCGATCCATAAGCCTGCTCGATAGCCTGTTGCAGCGTGGAATGAATAACCCTTGCTCCCGATCAGTCGTCGGACGGGGGAGCAGGCGTTCGACCGGTATCCTCGACCAGGCCACGCTCGAACGGTGGTGAGAACAGAAACGGGATGCTGTAGCGCACCGTCGCGGAACGGTAGCGGTCATCAATCGGCTGGTCGGTTTCTGAACCGGCTGGGTTCCAAACAACGGTCAAATGATGAATACCCGGTTCGAGGTCATGCAGAGGAATGACGCCGGTCAATCCGCGCAGGTTCAGATCCAGTCGTTCTGTCGGCAGTAGCTGGTCAGTCGCTATCGTGGTGTCGTCCAGCGAAATGGACCAGATCTGTCGCAGGCACGCCACCCCTTGAACGTCTTCAGGACAAAGTTGATCCAGAATCAGGTTGTCTCGCAGTGGCTGGTACGGCAGAAACAGTCGCACGAAACCGCCCTGTTGCTCGAACTGGTCGATCATGGGCAGCAGTCTTACCTGATCGCGGGGACTGCGCTGATTTTCGTAGTGGCTGCTGCGATAGCCTTCACGGACGACCTCACTGTCCAGGTAGCGAAATTCGCTGGACAAGCTGAACTCGGTCCAGGCGGCAAATCGGGCCTGGCCGATAAAAACAATTCCCAAGACACCCATTGTCAGCAACACGAAAAAGACTTTTGGTCGGGTGTTGCTCTGCACGGTGAGTTGGACCGGGAGGATCAGTCGCTGCGGCCAGAGAATTCCGCTGGCCCGGGCGATCAGCCGAACCGTTCGAACGAAAGAGGGCTTTTTAGGCAACGCCGGGATCAGCCGCCCGATTACCGCATCAACCAGCCACAGCAGCACGGGGAGACCGACCAGCATTCCCACCAGCAAGACGAAGGCAAGGAAAATGAACTGGTTGGTTGCGCCAAACCGCGCGCCGAGCAATCCGGCACAAATCAGCACCAGCAGCAGCAGCATCACCAGCCACAAAACACCCAGCGCCACCATGCTGATAACAGCAAACAGCGAAGAGGCCAGACGGTCGGCACCAGCGATCGCAGAGTCAAGATCCGGCAGTCGGTCGCGATAGTACTGTTGGGTCAGTGGGCCCACACCCGGGGTTTTGTCCCACCGAATACCGTCCGGGTAAACGGTGCGCAAACCGATCAATCCCGCCCAGTAGGCGCGGATCAACAGATGCAGGGCAAAGCAGAATCCGAGGGTGTAGAACAGGCCCGGAACCATGATCAGCATTAAATTGCCGCCAATTCCGGTGACGACGGACAGATGCGAATAGATGCTGCCAATGGATTCAAACAGCCAGCCTGGCAGGGTAAACAGAGCCACCGTGGTCAAGCCGGAGATAATCAGCTCGATTTCATCGGTGCGATCACGCAGCTTCTCGAGATTGCGCGCTCTGTGCTCCGGTTCGAGTGGGGTAAAACCCTGCGCACTCATGGGCGAATCGCTGCGATGGCCGCAAAATTGAAGCACTGGAACCAGTCGACTACCTGATCGAAACCCGCCTCATGCAGCCGCTCGTGATGGACCTGGCGGGTTTCCGGAACCAGCACGTTTTCCAGGGCCTGGCGCTTGCGTGCGATTTCCAGGTCGGAATAACCCTGGGCTCGCTTGAAGTCATGGTGATGGATGTCGAGCCAGGTTTGATCTTCGGCGGGCTCGAACGCCAGTTTTTCGGCCAGCAGCAGAATGCCGCCCGGCTTCATGCCCGCGGCAATTCGCGCAAGCAACTCTTCCCGGCGATCCGGGGCGATGAACTGCAGGGTGAAATACATCAGAACTACCGAAGCGTTGGCAATCGGCAGCTCGCAGATGTCGGCCTCCAGGACCTCGACCGGGACGCGGGAATTGTCGGCTTCAATCAGCTCGCGGCAGCGGTGGACCATCTCGGGCGAACGATCGACCGCGACCATTTCCACGTTGTCGACCTGGACCGCGCGGCGGGCAGCCAGCGTGGCCGCACCCAGCGAGCAGCCCAGGTCATAAATGACGGATTTCGGTTGAACGGCGCGAGCGACCATCAGTGGGGTCAGTTCCAGCAACAGACGGTAGCCGGGCACCGAACGTTCGATCATGTCGGGGAACACCCGGACGACCGCGTCGGAAAACTCAAACGGGGCGGCCGGGTCGTTGGCGTCGGAGTAAATCCGGTCTTTTTGGGTCATCTGATCGGCCAGCTACGCTGAGTCTGCGCCGGCCAGTCGCGCCACGGCGGGGCTTAGCAGCTCGCTCAAACCGATTTCCGATTCCGGCGCGTTGACCGAGTTGGTGCAGACCACTCTCGCCACGCCGGCGTGTTTGAGCAGTTCGCGCGAGCGATCGCCGAACAAGCCATGTACCGCGACTACTACTGGACGGGGAAGGCCGGCTTCGGTCAGATGACGGGTGGCCTCGGCGACCGTGGCACCGGAGGAAATGATGTCGTCGACCAGCACCGGGGTGTGGTCCTCCAGTCCGGACAGATCCGGCAGTTCCATGGTTACCTCGCGATCACCGTGGCGGGTCTTGGTCATTACCCGCCAGGGCAGGTTGTGCAAACCGGCCACGGCGCTGACCCATTGCTCACTCTCGGCATCCGGTCCGATCAGTACCGGTTTTTCGACATGGGCGGCAATCCAGTCGGCCAGCGCCGGTGCGGCCTGGACGACGTCGGACTCGAGCGTGTAGATTTCATCCAGGCTGGCGTAGCGATGCAGATGCGGGTCCACCGTGACCAGCCAGTCAAAGTGGGCGGACAACCAGCGCGCGAAAGTTTTCGAGGTCAGCGCTTCGCCGGAGTGGAAACGACAATCCTGGCGCATATAGGGCAGATAGGGACAGACCAGGCCCACACGGGTGGCGCCCAGTTCACGCGCCAGGTCGGCCGCGAACAATAGCGGCGGTACCTTGTCATCGGGCCGGTCCAGGGTCGCGACGAAAATGACGCTGGCGCCGGTCGGGTCACCATGCAGACGCAGATAACTCTCGCCATCGGGAAAGCGGCGGTGTTCAAGCTCCAGCGGAGTTGCACCCAGCCGCTGACCGAGCGCCCGGCTCAGCGGTTCATTACCGGCCAGGGCCACGATTTTCAGGGGGTTCGACGACGGCACAGTCATGGCTGAATTCTGACATGAATCGAATCAGGTTGCCGAGGCAGTCAACCGATCTTGATGATGTCGCCGTTGCCGAAGGCGAATTCGCGGGCGTAGTTGAGTTCGCCGGCGGTTTCAGCGTGGATGGTGAATAACGGTTGTTCGTGTTCGATCTTCTGACCCAGATGGACGTGCAGTTCGATGCCCGCCGCCGGCGCGCCGGGTGCGCCGGCCAGTTTGGCGACCCGGGCCAGGCGACGATTGTCGAAAGCGCGGACCACGCCATCGTGTTTGGCCAGAACACCAAACTGGCGACTGGCAACCGGCGGTTCCCGCAGGCCACCCTGGGCCCGGCAAATGGCTTCAAACTTTTTCAGCGCCTGCCCCGATTCCAGTCGTTCTCTCGCCAGGTCAATTCCGGCACCGTCGTCGGCCACGCCGGTCAATTCCAGCAAGTGGGCTGCCAGGGTCAGTGACCGCTGGCGCAAATCGTCCGGCGCATCTTCGTGGTTGTGCAACACCGCCAGGATATCTCTGGCTTCAAGCGCCGGGCCGATGCCCCGACCCACCGGTTGACTGCCGTCGGTCAGTACGATTCGAGTGTCGATGCCGAACGCACGGGCGACGGTCGTCAAACGCCGGCCCAGATGCTCGGCGTCTAGTTCCGATCGAATCTTGGCGGTATCGCCCCAGGGCAGGTCAAGGACCAGATGGGTTGCACCGGCCGCAATTTTCTTGGACATCACCGAGGCAATCATCTGATCCTCGGCATCCAGATCCATCACCCGGGCAACCCGGATCAGCAAATCATCAACCGGGCTCAAACGCACCGCACCACCCCAGACCACGCAACCCCCTTCCTGCTCGACGACCCGGCGCATCTGGTCAAGATTCAGATCCACACTGGTCAGCGTTTCCATGGTGTCGGCAGTGCCGGCCGGTGAGGTAATGGCTCGCGACGAGGTTTTCGGCATCCACAGACCGCTGGCACTGATGATGGCTACGACCAGCGGCGTTGTGCGGTTGCCGGGCAGCCCTCCAATACAATGCTTGTCGGCAATGACCGGGCGATTCCAGGCCAGATGCTCACCAGCGTCGATCATCGCGCCAGTGAAATTTTCGAGTTCCTCATCGTCCAGTCCGCGGGTGGCCATTGCGGTCAGCAGCATCGCGATATGAATATCGGCATAGCGGCCGGCTGCAACGTCGGTAATGATGGCCTTGAGATCCGGTTGCGCAAGACGACGACCATAAATTCGGCCACGCACCAGCCCCAGCGAGTCCAGCGGCTGTGGATGACTCAGATACAGTTCATCGCCTTCCTGGACAGCGAGTCCCCGGAATGCCGAATCCGACAGCGCGGCTTCGCCGGGTTGCAGCCATTCGGAGTCAAGCTGATAGAGGGTGGCAATAATGCGCCGATTGCCGGCCTGTATTCGAATGCGGGCGTGTGCCGAAAACCCCTCGGAGCGGCAGACCGGGCAATCACGGCGAGTGATAATGACCGGCTGTTCGTGAGTATCCAGGCCGATCCGGCGAGCCGTAAGCAGGTTCGACTGATCGTTGGGCCGGCTCACAATGGGTATTCGTGATCCATTTCCGGCAAGGTGCAGTCCCAGCCCAGATGTTCAGCGATTTTCAGCCGCAGCGCATCACTGGCTTCCGGCTCGCCATGGACGATGAATACCTGGGTAGGCGGTTTTTCGAAATGACTCAACCACTCGATGATCTCTTCACTGTCGGCATGGGCCGAGAGCATGTCCAGGTTGACGATTTCGGCATTGACCTGCCAGTACTGGCCATGAATCTTTATTGACTCGGTACCCCTGACCATCGCCGCACCGCGGGTGCCGCCAGCCTGGTAGCCGGTAAACACTACCGAGTTGCGCGCGTCCGGCGCGTAGACCTTGAGGTGATGCAGTACCCGACCGCCGGTTGCCATGCCCGAGCCGGCGATAATGATCTTCGGCATCGGATCATGATCGAGCGCCTTTGACTCTTCCGGATCGTGCACGTAACGTGGCAATGAGCAGGCCGCTTCGGCTTCTTCCAGACTCAGCCGATGATCGTCGGGATGGTTGGCAAAGACATCGGTGGCATTGATCGCCAGCGGTGAGTCCAGAAACACCGGAACCCGCGGAATCCTATTCGCGTCGATCAGTCGCCGAAGATGATGCAGCATCAGTTGGGTGCGGCCGACGGCAAACGCAGGGATGATTACACTACCGCCACGGCCCACGGTGCGATTGATGACATCGGCCAGGGCCTGTTCCGGATCTTCCTTGTTGCGCTGCCGATTGCCATAAGTCGATTCGACCACCAGCGTATCAGCGTGCCTGATAATTTCCGGCGGTGGCACGGTCGGCGAATCCGGATGACCCAGATCGCCGGAAAACACGATCGTGCGATCGCCTATTACAAACTGCACGGTGGCCGCACCGGGGATATGACCGGCCCGCCGGAACAGCACCTCGATATCGTGCCCGATGTTGTGCGTCTTGCCAAACGCAACGTTCTTGAATTGACGTAAACACTTCTCGGCATCGTCGCGAGTGTAAAGCGGACGAGCCGGGTGATGCTTGGTATGGCCGTAGCGATTGGCCAGAGCCGCATCCTTTTCCTGGATAAAGCCGCTATCGGGCAGCAGGTACTTGCACAGATCCCGCGTGCTGGATGTGCACAGAACATCACCGGAAAATCCGTCGCGACAAAGCAGCGGCAGATAGCCGGAATGATCCAGATGCGCATGGGTCAGAACCACGCTGTTGATCTGCGACGGTTTGACCGGAAACGGTGCCCAGTTTCGCAGGCGCAGATTCTTGTAGCCCTGAAACAAACCGCAATCAACCAGGATACGTTGCTTGCCGACCCGCAGCAGAAACTTCGAGCCGGTAACGGTGCCGACTGCGCCGAGAAAGCGCAGACCTACGTCCAATTGTCCATGATCAGTTGTCAAAGCGATCCTCGAATACTCTTTCCAGCGAAAGGGCCAAATCCGAATCGGTCACCCGGACTACAAACAGTCCGCGGTTGATGTCGGAGATCAGGAGTAAATTGTTCTGGAAGAACGGGAACACGTTCCACGCACCCTCGAAACCGAGTCCGTCGCTTATCGGATAGGTATCAAAGTAGGCCACTTCGGTCAGGTCGGCTGTGGCCGGATCATTGATGCGTAATATACGCAGACCCCGCTTGTAGTTAGCCTGAAAGACATAGTCTCCGATCACATAGAGATTGTGGTCGATGGAAAGGCCGTCGGCGATATATTCCGCTGCTGGGGGGGCAGCGTCGAGGGATTGCAGATCGAACACCATGGTTCGTGTTCCAGGTAGTGGATGCTGGGTTTCGTCGACTTCATCATTGAGAAAAAAGTAACGTTGATCGTTGGTCAGCCAACCCTGATGCACAAATTCAACGTCGGGATAGCTATAGCTGTCGATGATCTGAACGTCGGTTTTGTTTGTCACATCCAGAATGGTCAGCGTTGAAGCGCTACTGGCAAAGCAGATTTCGCTACCTTGATATCGGGTGTCGGGACCGCGGTACGACACACACTGCACATCATGGATGTAACCATCTCCACCAAAGCATCCCGCGCCCACTGGATTGGCAGGATCATTGATATCCACCATGTGAAGACCCCCACCGCAGGTATCGCCCCCGATCGTGTAGGCAAAGCCGGTTTCTTCATTGATCGCGATATTGTGAGCATCGTTGAACCCGGTATAGCGGGTCACGGTCGTGAACGTGACCGGCGGGACAAGGCCCGGATCGACCAGTTCCTTCAGGTCGAAGACCTGCATACCATGGCCGGTTACCGAATCGGCAACGATAAAGGCATGGTCCTTGTAGGTTTTCATATCGGCCCAGACCGAATTTCCCACGCCGGACGGCCGCGGCAAATTACCGAGGTAAACCGGGTTGTCCGGATCAGTGACTTCGACGAAAGCCACGCCGTTCGAACGACCCATCAACGCAAACAGGCGACCGCTGTCCGGGTCGCGCCAGCCCCAGTTATCAGAACCTGCACCACCGCCCATCGCGGGCAGTTCAATCCAGCCAGCCAGCTCTATGCCCTGGCACGGAAAGATATCGGACATTCCATCTACGCAACCGGCCGGACCGTTGTATTCGAACGGAATGACTTCAAGTGCATGCATAGAGTGCGCCAGACTTTCAAAATTCTTGTCTGGATGCTCAATACTCAACATCTTTGCTGTTTCCGTAGTCAAGCAGGCCCAGGCGGTCAGCGGTATCAGTGAACCGGCCAACAAGCCAAGGGATATTTTCAGACCTTTATTCATGGTGTGTCCTGTTGAAGGCGATCAAAATAATCTCTAATCGCCGAGTATGCATTATCGCCGGGCTCGAGCCTGTCGGACCATCTCGGTGAACCGTTGGAGCAGGGCAGGTCCGGCAGGGGCCGCCTGAATATCGCCAAGCAGCTCGTCCGGGTTCTTGCCTTCTTCGTCCAGCAAATCAGCGCGCAGTTCGATATAGCTGGACATTATGGACGCGTCAAACTCCGGATGAAATTGCACGCCCCAGCTGCAAGCGCCAAAATACAGGGCATGGTTGGGATCGCCTTGGGTCGTTGCGATTACGCGCGCATCGGCCGGCGGGCTGAGGACCGCCTCCATATGGGTGACATGAAATGCCGCCCGCGGTGACATCGACCCCAGAAGAGGATCATCGGCGTCCTGGATCTGAACGGCTTTCGTTCCCATCTGACGCCCGGCCGGGTTGGGACCGACTTCGCCGCCCAACGCATGGGCGATCAGTTGATGACCGTAGCAAACGCCCAGCAGCGGACGTCCGGTCTGATGGAATCCTCGCAGCCAGTCGGCGGTACGTTCCGACCAATCCAGGCGATGCGACACCATCGCCGGTGAACCGGTCACCAGCACGCCGTCAAAGTCCTCCGGAGACTCGGTCAGTGAATCACCGGCTTCAACGTCGATCACCGGCATTTCAATATCATCGGCCGCAAGAGCGCGGACAAACCAGCGATCAAAATCGCCGTGCCGGTCCCGAACAAGATCGGGTGCGGAACCGGTTTTCAGTATCAGCATTCGAGTCATCCATCCATCATAGCGCGTCCGGCAATTCCGCTGGATGTCATAATCGGAACAACTCAAGTGCTCCTCAGAGGGCCAAACAGCGCAAGTCGGGAAGCAGACCGGTATACTTGCCGGTCTGTTTTTGCCAAGTTGTTCGAGACACGTGAATTTTCAGGATTTCATCCGTACCCTGGACAGTTACTGGGCCGATCAGGGGTGTGTACTGACTGCACCTCTGGATCTGGAAGTGGGTGCGGGGACCTTTCATCCGGCAACCTTCTTGCGCTCGATCGGGCCCGAACCCTGGCGTGCGGCCTATCTGCAGCCCTGCCGCCGTCCCACAGACGGTCGTTATGGCGAAAATCCGAACCGGATGCAGCACTATTACCAGTACCAGGTGGTGATGAAGCCTTCGCCGCTGAATTTCCAGGAACTGTACCTGGGTTCGCTGGATGCGGTCGGCATCGATCCGGGCATTCACGATGTGCGTTTTGTCGAGGACAACTGGGAATCACCGACGCTCGGTGCCTGGGGTCTGGGCTGGGAAGTCTGGCTCAACGGCATGGAAGTCACCCAGTTCACCTATTTCCAGCAGGCCGGCGGCCTGGAGTGCAAGCCGGTGATGGGAGAAATCACCTACGGACTGGAACGCCTGGCGATGTATATCCAGGGTGTCGAATCGGTCTTTGACCTGGTGTGGACCGACGGTCCGCATGGCAAGGTCACTTATGGCGAGGTTTTCCACCAGAACGAAGTCGAGCAGTCACGCTACAACTTCGAACTGGCCGATACCCGGAGCCTGTTTGGCTGGTTTGATACCTGCGAAGCCCAGGCTCGCAGTCTGATTGACGCCGGCTTGCCACTGCCGGCCTATGACCAGGTGCTCAAGGCCTCGCATACCTTCAACCTGCTCGATGCCCGGCAGGCGATATCGGTCACCGAACGACAGCGCACGATTTTGCGCATTCGGGACCTGTCCCGGCAGGTGGCCGAGGTTTATTTTGCCCGGCGCGAAGCGTTGGGCTTCCCTGGTCTGAAAACGGGGGCATCATCATGAGTGCTTCTGCCAATCTGCTGATCGAACTGGGCTGTGAGGAATTGCCGGCACGCCTGATCGACAGCCAGCTTCAACTGCTGGCCGATGGCCTGGAGCAGCGTCTGGTCGAGGCCGGCCTGATCCCGGCAGGAAGTGATTTGGTCCGGCTCGCGACCCCCCGCCGCCTGGCCGTTCGCTTCCAATCCGTGCTATCCCGCCAGCCCGATCGTGAAATCGAGCGCAAGGGACCGGCCGAGAATGTCGCCTTCGATGCCGACGGTATTCCAACCAAGGCTGCCGAGGGTTTCGCCCGCAGTATCGGCAAGTCGGTCGACGAACTGGATCGCCTGGAAACCGACCAGGGTCGCTGGCTGTATGCCAGGGTCACGGAGCCCGGCAAATCACTGGTTGAATTGCTTGAACCCATGCTGGATGAAACCGTGCGTGCGATGGCCGGTGCCCGATCGATGCGCTGGTCGGACCGTAGCGAGCGATTCCTGCGTCCGGTGCGCTGGCTGACCGTCCTTCATGGCCAGGACGTGCTGCCCATCAGTGCGTTCGGCCTGCCCGCCGGACGCGAGACCCTTGGCCATCGCATTCATGCGCCCGGGGCGCACGAACTGGCCTCGGCTGATGACTATGAGGCAGTGCTGGAAAAAGCCCATGTGATCGCAGATCCGGCAAAACGTCGCCAACGCATTGGCGACCAACTGACCAGGCTGGTTGAAAAGGAAGGATTGCGGGTCGACGACAACCCCGAACTGATCGACGAAAATGCCGGCTTGACCGAATGGCCGGTGGCGGTGATTGGCGGTTTCGACAAGGCGTTTCTCGACGTGCCGGAGGAAGCGCTGATTTCGTCCATGCAACAGCATCAGAAGTGCTTTCCATTGCGCGGCTCCGATGGCCGCCTGGCCGATCGTTTTGTGGCCATTGCCAATATCGACAGTCGCGAACCCGAGGCCATGATTGCCGGTTTCGAACGGGTAATTCGTCCGCGACTGTCCGATGCACGCTTTTTCTGGGACCAGGATCGCAAGACCCGCCTCGACGATCGTCGCGCTCGCCTGGATGAGGTACTTTTCCAGGAGAAACTGGGTTCCACTGGCGACAAGGTTCGCCGGTTGGAAAGACTGGGCCGCGCACTGGCACCCGCGCTCCAGGCCGATCCGGACAGCGTGGCCCGCGCCGCGCAATTGTGCAAATGCGACCTGCTGACCGAAATGGTCGGCGAGTTTCCGGAACTTCAGGGAACGATGGGCCGCTACTATGCACTGGCCGATGGCGAGCCCGAAGCTGTCGCAATTGCCATTGAAGCGCACTACCAGCCACGCCACGCCGGAGATGCACTACCGGAAACGACCATCGGCCAGACCCTGGCCCTGGCCGATCGTCTCGATACGGTGGTCGGCATCTTTGCTGCCGGTAAAAAACCCAAAGGCGGCAAGGATCCGTTTGCATTGCGCCGGGCCGCTTTGGGAATTATTCGGATTCTGGCCGAGTCGGCCACGGATTTGACTCTGGACCAGGCCATCGAAGCGGCCGGCGAAGCACTCCAAGATCAGGTGCCGGTCAGCCAGCAGGTCCGGGATGAGGTCAGCGATTTTGTCATGGAGCGTTTGCGTTCCCATGCCGGCGAGGCCGGAATCGAGACCGCCACCGTGCAAGCGGTCAGTGCGGGAAAAACCGGATCCGTGGCCGATTTCCTGGCCCGGGCACAGGCCGTCCAGCAATTCGCCGATGACCCGCGTGCCGACAGCCTGATTGCTGCCAACAAGCGTACGAGCAATCTTCTCAAGCAGGCTGAAGATATCAAGATCGGTGATGTTGACGGCACGTTGTTGCAAGATGACGCCGAAAAGCAGCTTTTTGCCGAAATTTCCAGCGTTGAAGAATCCCTGGCATCGCGCCTTGAACAAGCGGACTACCCCGCCGCCCTGGCCGCACTGTCGACCCTGAAATCACCGGTTGACGCGTTTTTCGATCAGGTGATGGTGATGTGTGATGACCCGGCACTGCGCGCCAATCGACTGGCCTTACTCAAGCGGTTGCGGGAACTGATCATCGACATCGCCGATCTGGCAAGGTTGGGAAGATAAATGTCTCGCCCTCGTCCACCCGTTCTGATCCAGCGCGAACTGTTGCTGAACGAAGGCGCCCCCGATCCCGAGCAGATCGAAAGACTGGTCGCGTTTCAGCGGCATGGTCACCAGGTGTTGCTGGTTGCCGAACAACCGGCAGGCTGGCGGCCGACCCGGCGCGCGGTGGATCGTGACCTGGGTCTGCAGCAGGATATGCAACAACGAATCCGCCGGGCCGGTGCCGAACTCGACGGAGTGATTTACCTGGTCACCGGCCTGTTCGCGCGAAAACGCAACCGCCTGAGCGAAATCGACCAGTTGGGCGAGCGCTACAACGTATCCGCCGCGGACCTGATCTTTATCGGCCGTGAAACCATCCTCCTCGAATCGTTCATCCAGTGCGGCGGAAAGTCGATATCTGTCGGGCCCGCCAGCGTGCCAGGTGCCAAGAAGTTCGATAGCTTTAAAACGGCTTTGGAAAGTCTGGAAGGATAGAACAAAGGGTCAGGGTTCAGGAAAAACAAAGCCCCTGAAACCTGAACCCTGAACGCTGAAACCTTTGTTTTATTTATACGTCCAGATTCGAGACTTGCAGGGCGTTATCTTCGATGAACGCGCGGCGGGGTTCGACTTCGTTGCCCATCAGGGTGGAGAAGATTTCGTCGGCACCGACCGCATCTTCGATGGTGACCTTGAGCAGGCGACGGGTGTCCGGGTTGACCGTGGTGTCCCACAACTGATCGGGGTTCATTTCCCCGAGACCCTTGAAGCGCTGGAAGGTCCGACCCTTGCGGGATTCGTTCATCAGCCACTCGTAGGCTTCGGAGAAGCGGGTCACCGTGGTCGACTGGTTGCCCCGTTCGACTTTTCCGTCGGCGGCAAACAGGTCTGACACGGCACGCCCGACCCGGGCAAACTGGCGATACTCCGGTGACTGGAAGAACGTGGCATCGAGAATGGTGTCCTGAACCACGCCCTGGGCATGGCGTGAGATCACCACACCGCCACCGCCCAGCGGCTTCAGCCGCCAGATAACCCCGGCCGGGGTGGAGCGGTCGAGGCGCTGAGCGAAGCGCTCGGTCCAGCCATTGACATCAAACCCAGAATCCAATGAAAACTCTTCAAAATCAATGAGTTGTTCGATTACATCGTGGTCGTGCCGGCGCTTGAGGCGGGCTGCAACCTGACGGGCCTGCTGGAAATCACGTAGCAGCTTGCCCAGCGCTGTCTCTTCAATCGCTGGACTGTCGCTGCTGGGATACACCCGGGCACCATCAAGCGCCCGGTCGAGCATATAGCGATTCATCTCGGCTTCGTCCTTCAGATACATCTCCTGCTTGCCCTGCTTGATCTTGTACAGCGGCGGCTGGGCAATGTAGATGTGACCGCGCTCGATCAGCTCGGGCATCTGGCGATAGAAGAAGGTCAGCAACAGGGTCCGAATGTGCGAGCCATCCACATCGGCATCGGTCATGATGATGATGCGGTGGTAGCGCAACTTTTCCACATTAAACTCGTCTTTGCCAATACCGGTACCCAGCGCCGTAATCAGTGTTCCGACTTCGGCCGAGCCCAGCATCTTGTCAAAGCGGGCCTTCTCGACGTTAAGGATCTTGCCCTTGAGTGGAAGAATCGCCTGGTTCTTGCGATTTCGGCCTTGTTTGGCCGAGCCGCCGGCGGAATCACCCTCGACGATAAACAATTCGGACAGTGCCGGATCTTTTTCCTGGCAGTCGGCCAGCTTGCCGGGCAGGCCGGCCACGTCCAGAACGCCCTTGCGCCGGGTCATGTCGCGCGCCTTGCGCGCCGCTTCGCGGGCCCGGGCGGCTTCGATCACCTTGCCGACAATGGTTTTCGCGTCATTCGGATTTTCGAGCAGGAAATCCCGGAGCTTTTCGGCGACCACGGATTCAACCGCGGCCTTGACGTCTGAAGAGACCAGCTTGTCCTTGGTCTGCGACGAGAACTTGGGGTCCGGTACTTTGACCGACAGCACCGCAATCAGTCCTTCGCGACAATCATCACCGGTGGTCTGAACCTTGGCCTTCTTGGCCAGACCGGCTTCTTCGATGTAGTTGTTCAGGGTGCGGGTCAGCGCGGCACGAAATCCGGCCAGGTGGGTACCGCCGTCTTTCTGCGGAATGGTGTTGGTAAAGCAGAACACGCTTTCCTGGTAGGCATCGGTCCACTGCAACGCGGCTTCGACGGTAATTTCATCGCTGTCGGCCATGAAATGCAGGGTGTTCGGATGCAGCGGGCTCTTCTTGTCGCTCAGATGCTGGACAAACGAGCGAATACCGCCTTCGTAGCGGAAGGTGTCCTTCTTTCCGCTGTTTTCATCGGAAATATGAATGGCGATGCCGGAGTTGAGAAAACTCAGCTCGCGCAGGCGCTTGGCCAGAATTTCGTAGTGAAACTCGATATCGGTAAAGGTTTCGGCGCTGGGCCAGAACCGCAGCAAGGTGCCATGGCGATCGCTGTCGGAGACCACCTTCAGCGGCGCATCGGGCACACCGTGGGTATAGGTCTGTTCCCAGCGCTTGCCCTGGCGATCAATGGTCAGCGTCAAACGCTCGGACAGCGCATTGACCACCGAGACACCAACGCCGTGCAATCCACCGGAAACCTTGTAGGAGTTGTCATCAAACTTGCCGCCAGCATGCAGCACGGTCATGATCACTTCCGCGGCTGAACGACCTTCTTCTTCATGCAGATCGACCGGAATGCCGCGACCGTTGTCGCGCACGCTGACCGAGCCATCGTCGTGCAAAATGATCTGGATATCGTCGCAATGGCCGGCCAGAGCCTCATCGATCGAGTTGTCCACGACCTCGAACACCATGTGGTGCAGGCCGGTGCCGTCGTCAGTGTCCCCGATATACATCCCGGGCCGTTTGCGAACCGCATCAAGCCCTTTCAGAACCTTGATACTGCCGGAACCGTAGTTGTCTTCAGTCATCTGTGATGGCTTGTCCAGCGGAAGGTGAATAACCCTCGGATTATAGCACTTGAAGGGGTCCGAAAGGCCTTTGACTACCCGTGGCGGGGTATTCCGAGTGGTGCGTGTAGCGGGGTTCGAGCATTGGATGCTGCCGGGCGGTTCGGGCTGGCCGGGGCGATCGGTCTTGGCGAGTCGGCCTGCTTACTGGAGCCGGGTGCCATCGAATAGGTTTTGGTAGAGTTATCACCGTTACTGGGCTTCCTGAGCAGTTCGTGGCGTCCGAAAGACGCTGTTGACCCTGATGTCGCGTCCGCGCCCCGGCCAGCCCGCCCCGCCCGACAGCACCCAATGCAGCAATTTGAGGGTTTGGTAAAGGCAAAACCCAGCCCCTTGCAACCATCTGACAACGGGGAGTGGTGTTGTCTGATGGCGAGCCGAGGGTCTCGGAGGCAGGCAAGAAAGCTTCAGCATCTTTGCTGAACCACATTGCCAGGAAAAGGTCTTTGTAGCTTCAGTATTCGGACTACGAGTCGCGGGCACCCTAGCTCCAGAGAAGCCGAACCAATCAACTCTGGCGTTCTGACCCTCGGCTCGCCAGCAGGCGGCACCACTCGCCGCCGGCCACCACCCTTAGAGAATCGATCCGTGTTCCACGTGGAACAATCGAAATTGGTCGGGTCCGGGTTCTGTTGCGGTGATCCAGGTCTGGAACGGTTGGTCGACGAGCCAGTCGAGCAGGATTTCCAGGTGAGGGCGGTCCAGTTCGGAGACGGGATCATCCAGCAACAGCAACGGCGTGCGCGGACCTTGTTCGGTGAGAATCTGCAGCTGAGTCAATAACAGGGCCAAAGCGAGCAGTTTTTGTTGACCACGGGACAATTCGGCGGCTGCCGGGTGACGGTCACAACGCAGTACCAGTTCGGCGCGGTGCGGGCCGCGCTGGGTAAAACCCCGTTCGCGGTCACTGTCGCGCTGGGCTTTCAAGGACTCCGCGAGTGATTGGTCGGCTGGATGGCCAGATCGATATCGGATTGAAATTTCGCCCGGTAACAGCAAGCCCAGTTCTTTCAGCAGATCGGCGAGTCTGGATTGAAGGAATCCGACCTGTTGCTCGCGCAGGCGATTGATTCCGGTCGCCGCATCAACCATCGGCCCGTCAATCGCATCGAGTACGGTTTCCCTGGCGCCGGTTTTCAGGCCTGCGTTGCGCTGGCGCAGCAGTCTGGCGTAGCGTTGCCAGGCGCCCAGGTAGTCAGGTTCCACGTGGAACAATTGCCAATCCAGGAATTGGCGACGGCGATCGGGCCCGCCATCGACCAGGCGATGACTGTCCGGTTCAATCAGCACCAAGGGCAGGGCGGCGGCAAACTCACTGATTCGGCGGCTATCGCGCCCGCCGATGCGCCCCCGCCAGTCCTCACGCGACCGTTCCACACCCAGGGTGATGCCGTCTGTGCGTTTTACGACGACTTGCAGTTGGTTGGCATCGTGCTGAATGACGCTGGCGACCTGGCTGGCCCGAAAGGAGCGGCCGCGTCCCAACACGTGAATGGCTTCCAGAACACTGGTCTTGCCGGCCCCATTTCGGCCGTGTAGCCAATTGACCCCGGGCGAGGGGGTCAATTCGATTGCTGTCAGATTTCGAACGCCGCGAATCGTCAGGCGATCAATGGTCAAGGACGTTACAACTTCAGAGGCATGACGACCTGGCGGATCGCGTCGCTGTCGATCGCGGTGACCAGGCAGGAACTGTTGGCGTCGCGCAGAGCGATACGAACCTTCTCACCATCAATCGAGCTGAGTGCGTCGAGCAGGTAATTCACGTTGAACCCGACCTTGAGTTTGTCGAAGGCGTGTTCGGCCTCGACCTCTTCGACGGCTTCTTCTTGCTGCGGGTTATGCGCGACCACGCGAATCGTTCCCGGATCGAGGTCCAGGCGAACCCCGCGGTACTTCTCGTTGGACAGAATCGCGGCACGCTGCAGGGCCTGGCTCATCTGGCCGCGGTCGACAATCACCGCCTGGTCGGTTTCAATCGGAATCACCGCCTCGTAGTCCGGGAACCGGCCATCAATCAGCTTGGTCGTCATCACGATCCGCTCGCGATCGATGCGCAGAAAACCCTGGCCCACGACCACGCTCAAGGTTTCGTCGACATCGTCGAGGATCCGGTTCATTTCCAGCACACCTTTGCGCGGCACGATCAGGCTGCGCACGTCGCCCTTGATGTCGGCCGACATTTCGGCCAGCGCCAGGCGATGCCCGTCAGTGGCCACCGCCCGCACCATGCCTTCCCGGAATTCGAGCAACAGGCCATTGAGATAGTGACGAACGTCCTGGTGGGCCATCGCGAAACTGGTCTTGTCGACCAGCCAGCTCAGCTTGCTTTGACTGAGTTCGTAACTGGCCAGGCTTTCAGCCTGATCGCTGGACGGAAACTCGCCGGCTGGCAGGGTCGCCAGGGTAAAGCGGCTGCGTCCGGCATGCATCGCAAACTTGTCGTCGTTCAACTGCACATTGATCTGCACGCCTTCCGGCAACGCCCGGCAGATATCCACCAGTTTGCGCGCCGGGACCGTTACCGCACCGGTTTGAGCGACTTCGGCGTTGGCTCGGGCGACCAGCTCAACTTCCATGTCGGTCCCGGTAATGCGAAGACCTTCATCGACGGCTTCAATCAGGAAATTGGCCAGTACCGGCAGAGTCTGCCGCCGCTCGACCACGTTAACGACCTGGGCGATCGGGGCAAGCAGGGCCTCACGTGGAATCGAAAATTTCATCGTTGCTCCTTGGATTGTGCAGCGTTCGTTGACGTAACTGTTTTTCTTTTAATAAAAACAAAGATCAGTAGTAATAGGGCCTGTGCGTAACCGTCAAACCGCTATTTCTCATTATATTTCAAATACTTACACTAGCTCACGTGAGTGTTCAACCGAGCCCGGAAGCTGTGGTCGAAATGTGGATAACTTTGCCGGCTGATCTTATCCACAGCTTGTGACCGGCTTCTGCCCACCCTCATGAGGACAACTCCCGGGTCAGCCTGGCGCGCTCCTCGCGCAGCCGCCCATCAGTCTCGCACAGCGAGTCGATTTTACGACAAGCGTGCAGCACGGTTGTATGGTCGCGTCCACCAAAGGCGCTGCCGATCTCCGGCAGAGAATGCTCGGTGAGCGATTTGGCCAGAAACATCGCCATCTGGCGCGGCCGGGCAATCGATCGGGTCCGGCGCTTGGACAACAGATCGGTCACCCGAAGCTGATAGAAATCGGCGACCGCCTTCTGGATGTTTTCGATCGTGATCATCCGGTCGTGCACGGCCAGCACATCGCGGAGAATCTCCTGGGTGTACTCGACGTCGATCGGGCGACCCGAAAAGCGGGCGTTGGCGATCAGCGAATTGAGCGCCCCTTCAAGATCGCGCACGTTCGAGCGCATGCGTTTGGCGATCAGAAAGGTGACCGAGTCGTCGAGCTCCAGGTCACGTTCCAGCGCTTTTTTCTGCAGAATTGCGACTCGCGTTTCGAAATCCGGCGGTTCGATCGACACCGTCAGGCCCCAGCCGAAGCGTGAGCGCAGGCGGGCCTCGATACCATCGACTTCCTTTGGATAGCGATCACAAGTCAGAATGATTTGCTGCCGAGATTCCAGCAAAGTATTGAAAGTATGGAAGAATTCTTCCTGCGAGCGGTCCTTGCCGGCGAAAAACTGGATATCATCGATCAGCAAGGTATCGACTGACCGATAGCGGCGCTTGAATGCATCGATACTGTCGCGGCGCAGCGCCTGGATCATTTCGCTGACGAATTTCTCTGAGTGCAAGTACATCACCCGGGCATCCGGGTTGTCCTGGGCGATCTGATGACCGGCGGCATGCAGCAAATGGGTCTTGCCAAGGCCGGTGCTGCCGTAGAGCAACAGCGGGTTATAGACCGTTCCAGGATTCTTGGCCACCTGGCTGGCCGCGGCGAACGCCAGTTCGTTGGAATTCCCGAGGACGAAATTCTCGAACCGGTAACGCTCATCCAGGCCCTGGGTGCCGCCGCGTGAGCGCGGTGCGTTCGGGGTGCGTCGGGTCGGCCGCGAACCGACCTCGATCAATACGCTGTCGCGAGCAAAACCGTGAGCCGAGAAGAAATCCCGGATCATGCTCAGGTAATGATCCATGACCTGTTCGCGGACAAAATCGTTCGGTGCCTGCAAACACACGCCCTTGTCGTCGTCCTCGCTCAGCTGCAGCGGGCGGATCCAGGTGTTGAGTTCCTCGAGTGGAACATGACGTTCCAGGCGCGCAATGCATTGCTGCCAGAGTTCAACTCGGTTGGTTAGGGCGGATTGCGTCGTCATGAGCCGCTCAGTTTAGGGAACCTCGCGCATTTTATCCACAGGCTGGAGCCGATCCGGCGCACATCGGCAACACATTCACGATTTGGCCGGTTCAACGTTGACTTACCCGCCGGAAAAAAGCTACACTTGTCGTCTTTTGTTGGGGGTTTGTCCGTCCTGCAGTTGCCCAGCGCACTGCTCGCGATCAGCCCCCATCAACCCGTTTCCGTTTGGATCGCTTTTACAGATAAGGTATTTGGTCATGAAACGTACATTTCAGCCCAGCAGAATCAAGCGCGCTCGTCGCCACGGTTTCCGCGCCCGCATGGCAACTGCAGCCGGTCGGGCCGTGATCAACGCGCGTCGGGCCAAGGGTCGCAAGCGACTGGCAGCCAGTAACAGCCGCTAATTCCAGGCTGTGCCCGGTCGGCTGAGTTTGCCGCGCCATTCCCGCCTGCTCAAGGGTGGAGAATTTCGCCAGGTTTTTGATCAGCGTCGGGCCATCAGCAACGAATTGTTCAGAATCCACTTCGCGGACGCTGAGCAACCTCGACTGGGGATGGCGGTATCTCGGCGGGTCAGTCCCCGGGCGGTGGTGCGAAATCGCATTCGCCGCCAGGTACGCGAAAGTTTTCGCCTGACCCGACAGCGCCTGGCCGCACTGGATTTTGTGGTCCTGGCCAAACCGGCTGCCGCGGCCGCCGATCGTCACCGACTGCGCCAGGCCATCGATCAGCTCTGGCAGCGATTCATTGAAAAGCAACCATGAATACACGCGCATTTTTTCTGCTTCTTCTGGCCATGCTGGGCTTCTTCATCTTTCTGGAGTGGCAGAAAGACTACACGGCGCCGCCGCCGCCGCCGGCCGACGCCGTTCCGAGTGAGTTTGGCACCAATAACGACATACCGGAGCGCGGAACGACCTCGGACCAGTCCGAACCCGGTCGTGCTGACGATCTGCCGGATCTTCCCGACCTGACCGAAAGCTCACCGGAAACCGGGCCAGCCGATCCGGCCGTGCCGGATGCACCCAGCATGAGCGCCAGCCGGAAAATTCACATTGTGACCGATGTGCTGTCGGTCGATCTGGACGCCAACGGCGGTACCCTGGTCGATCTGCGCCTGAACCAGTACCCGGTCGAAGTCGATCAGCCTGATACCCCGTTCGTGTTGCTGGTCGAAGAGCTCCCGGAATTGTTCGTGGCCCAGGCCGGGCTGCTGAGCCGCGATCAGAACGCACCCAATCACCGTACCCGCTGGGAGTTCGACCAGGACTCCTACGAACTGCAGCCGGGACAGGATCGACTCGAAGTACCCTTGACTTGGCGCGATGATAGCGGCCTGGAAGTCGTTGCGACCTGGATCTTCTATCGTGGCGACTACGTGGTCGATCTGGAAATGGACATTCGCAACCAGAGCGGCCAGGAATGGCGCGGCGCGCGCTACGTTCAACTGCAGCGAACCGAGCCGGATTATACCGACGCCGGCTGGGCCTTCACCAATCCCGAGCGCTTCAGTTACACCGGTGCGGCCGTTTACTCGCCAGAAGAAAAAATGACCAAACGTGGCTTCGAAGATATCCGTGAACGGAATCTTGAAATCACGACCGCTGCCGGCTGGGCTGCGATGATCCAGCACTACTTTCTTGCCGCCTGGATTCCGCCTGAAGATCAGCCGCATCGCTACACGACCCGCTTTGTCGATACCGAGCGACTGCCGCGCTACGTGGTTGCCGCGACCTCGCCCCAGGTCAGCGTGCCGGACGGCCAGAACCACACCTTCGTCGCGCGCCTGTATGCCGGACCGAAGCTGCAGAACCGCCTGGATGAAATCGCCGATGGTTTGAAACTGTCGGTGGATTACCGCTGGTTCCGCATTCTGTCCCAGCCGCTGTTCTGGGCGCTGGACAAGATTCATATCGTGATCAATCACTGGGGCTGGTCCATCGTGGTCCTGACCCTGTTGATCAAACTGGTGTTCTACAAGCTCACCGAAGCCCAGTTCCGTTCCATGGGCAAGCTGAGAAAACTGCAGCCGCGCATCCAGCAGCTCAAGGAACGCTATGGCGATGACCGCCAGAAATTCGGTCAGGCCATGATGGAGATCTACAAAAAGGAAAAGGTCAATCCGCTCGGCGGCTGTCTGCCGATCCTGGTCCAGATCCCGATTTTCATCTCGTTGTACTGGGTATTGCTTGAATCGGTGGAACTGCGCCAGACCGCCTTTTTGTGGGTACCTGACCTGAGTCGGCCGGATCCGTACTTCATCCTGCCGATCCTCAACGGCATCTTCATGATCATCACCCAGCGACTGATGCCGACCGCCGGCATGGATCCGATGCAGCGCAAGATCATGATGTATCTGCCGGTGGTGTTCGCGTTCATGTTCGCCCTGTTCCCGGCCGGACTGGTGCTGTACTGGGCCACCAATGCCGGTGTATCGCTGGCCCAGCAGTGGTACATCCTGCGCCGCCTCGACCAGGAAACCGCAAGAGCCAACAAGTAAGGCGACATGACCACCGCCACCATCTGCGCGATTGCCACGCCTCCCGGGCGTGGCGGTGTCGGCATCATTCGTCTTTCCGGACCTGCCAGTTTTGATCTGGCCGAAACGCTGACCGGGTTTCGGCCCCGACCGCGCCAGCCCAGTCTTCGCAATGTCAAAGACCACGACGGCTCGGTCATCGACAGCGCACTGATTCTGGGATTTGCCGGTCCGGCCTCCTTCACCGGTGAAGATGTGGTCGAATTCCAGACCCACGGCTCGCCGGTCGTTCTTGAAATGATCATGACCCGGCTGGTCGATGCCGGCGCCCGCCGGGCCCGGCCGGGCGAGTTTTCCGAACGCGCGTTTCTCAACGACCGACTCGACCTGGCCCAGGCCGAAGCCATCGCCGATCTGATCGCGGCCGGTACTGAGCATGCTGCCCGGGCGGCAACCCGCAGCCTCGAAGGAGTTTTCTCCGATCGGGTCAACGATCTGGTCGAACAGTTGATCAAGCTGCGGATTCACGTCGAGGCCGCACTGGATTTTCCGGATGAGGATGTCGATTTCCTGGTCGATGGCCAGGTCGAGCAGCGCCTTGTTGAACTCACCGGGCAACTCGATCACCTGCTTGAACAGGCCCGTGCCGGGCGCCTGCTGACCGATGGCATCCGGGTGGCCATCATCGGCAAACCCAACGCCGGAAAATCCAGCCTGCTGAACGCGCTGACCCAGCGTGATACTGCCATCGTGACCGACGTGCCCGGGACCACCCGCGATGTTTTGCGCGAAACCGTGGTCCTGGCCGGACTACCGGTAACCCTGGCCGACACCGCCGGCTTGCGCCATACCGACGATCGAATCGAAATCGAAGGCGTGCGCCGTGCCGAGCGGGAAATGCAGCAGGCTGATCTGTTGTTCTGGGTGGTCGAAGCCAACGAGACCGAATCCCGTCCCCCGCCGGGTATGCCTGAGGGTGTACCGATGATCCGGATCAACAGCAAGATCGATCTGTTCGACCTGCCGGCCCGTCGCGATAACCGCGAGGTCAGCCTGTCAGCGAAAACCGGTGCCGGACTGGAGCTGTTGCAGGAGGCCGTGCGCGAGTGTCTGAACCTGCAGACCGACCATCAAGGCGATTTTTCCGCCCGCCAGCGCCATATCGATGCGATCGATCATGCCCGCCAGCCCTTGCAGCGTGGCCTGGCGGAATTGCGCGCTACCGGTTCCGGCGAACTGCTGGCCGAAGAACTCAAGACCGCCGCCGATCAGCTCGCCGAAATCACCGGAAAAATCAGCTCGGACGAACTGCTGGGCCGGATCTTCTCCAGTTTCTGTATCGGCAAATAATCCACCGGCGCAATCGCGCCATTTGCCGATCCACCCCGCACAGTCCTATACTCGAATTCACCAAGACTTCAGGTACGAGGATCGGGCATATGCATACCATTCGACAGATATTGAAAGAGAAGGGCGGCGACATCTGGTCCGTATCCCCGGACGACACCGTATTTGAAGCGATTCACCTGATGGCCCGCAAAGGCGTCGGGGCACTGGTCGTGCTCAAGGACGGGGAACTTCACGGAATGATTTCAGAGCGCGATTACGCGCGCAAGGTCATTCTCGACGGCCGGGCGTCGCGCGAAACCAAGGTAGAGCAGATCTGCTCTTCCCCGGCCATCACCATTACCCCGAAAGCCACCGCCGATGAAGGTCTGGCATTGATGACCAACAAGCGCTTCCGCCATTTGCCGGTGGTCGAGGACGGACAGTTGCTGGGCGTGGTCTCGATTGGCGACCTGGTCAACACCGTGATCGGTGATCAGCAGCAATTGATCGAACAGCTCGAACGCTACGTCAGCAGCTAGTCACGTCCAACCATGGACCTCGAATCCGCCAGCCATATTGCCCGATCCCTTGGGCTGGACGAGCGCGGTCTGCATATCGATCGAATCCCGGGTGGCGATATCGCCGAGTCCTGGCTGATTGCCGCGAGCGATTGCCGCATCTTTCTGAAAACCCTTCCCACCAGCCGTGCCGGCGTGCTGTCGGCCGAAGCCGACGGACTCTCGGCGCTGGCAGCCGCCGGAGCGATTCGAACTCCACGGGTCATCGGCAGCGGACGAATCCATGAGCAAGCCTGGCTGGCGATGGAGTTTCTTGATCTTGACCAGCGAAGCAACCGTGCTGACCGTGAACTGGGTCGATCGCTGGCCAGACTGCATCGAAGCAGCAACCCGACCTTCGGCTGGCACCGGTCCAATTTTCTCGGACTGACACCGCAATCCAATCAACCGTCCGCCAGCTGGGCCGAGTTTTTTCTCTGGCAACGCCTGGGCCCGCAGCTCGATCGGCTCAACCGGCATGATCCGACCGAGGACTGGCAGGCGTTGCAGCGACCGTTGTTTGAAAGCTGGCAAAAGCGGTTTTCCAGCCATCGTCCCCAACCATCTCTGATTCACGGTGACTTGTGGAATGGCAATGCCGCGATGACCGATGACGGCGAACCGGTGATCTTCGATCCGGCGGTCCACTATGCCGACCGCGAATGCGACCTGGCTATGACCCGTTTGTTCGGCGGTTTTTCCGACCATTTCTACTCAGCCTACGACGCCGAATGGCCCCCCGAACCCGGCCGCGACGAACGCCTGCCCTGGTACCAGCTCTACCATGTCCTCAACCACGCCAACCTCTTCGGCCAACCCTACACCGACCGCGCCAAAACCCTGATCACCCGGCTTGTCTGATTACTCCTAAAAAAGCCTCACGCAGAGGCGCAAAGAACGACAAGAAAGCAAATATTTTCTCGCAGAGAGCGCAGAGACGCAGAGGAAGAAAAATTCAAAAGCAGGTTGTAGCCTTTAAACTCCTATTCTTTTGGATTTTGGGTTAAGTTTTTCTCTGCGCCTCTGCGCCCTCTGCGAGAAAAATTTCTCTTCGCTTTGCTCTGTTCGAGGCTAGATTCCCCTCGATTGCTGTGCGTGAGACCGCTACTCCAAGTTGTTACACTAGCAACTATTTCCGGGGCGGGTAATCTGCCCCTGCTACTTGGAGTTTTTGAGGATGGGTTTGCTGGTTGATGGTGAGTGGAAGGACGAGTGGTATGACACCGATTCCACCGGGGGTCGGTTCAAGCGCTCGCAAGCGGCTTTTCGCAACTGGATCACGGCCGACGGGTCGGCCGGTCCGGACGGCAAGGACGGCTTCAAGGCCGAGCCCGGCCGCTACCATCTCTATGTGGCCTATGCCTGTCCCTGGGCCCATCGAACGCTGATCTTCCGCAAGCTCAAGGGGCTGGAAGACATGATTTCAGTCTCCGTGGTCAATCCGATCATGCGTGAACATGGCTGGACCTTCCGCAACGGCTACAAGGTGATTGCCGATCCGATCAACGGTGCCGAGTTCATGCACCAGGTGTATACAAAGGCGATGTCGGACTACTCCGGCCGGGTGACCGTGCCGGTGGTCTGGGACAAGCAACAGGAGACCATCGTCAGCAACGAGTCGGCCGACATCATCCGGATGTTCAACTCGGCTTTTGATTCGGTCGGTGCAAAGGAAGGCGACTACTATCCGGACGACCTTCGCGAGGAGATCGATTCGGTCAATGACACGGTCTATACCAATGTCAACAATGGCGTGTACAAGGCCGGTTTTGCCACCACCCAGGAAGCCTACGAAGAAGCGGTCCTGCCATTGTTCGAAACCCTCGATCAACTGGAAAAACGCCTGGCCGAGCAACGCTATCTGTGCGGCAACCGGATCACAGAAGCCGACTGGCGTTTGTTTACCACCTTGATCCGGTTCGACGCCGTCTACGTCGGCCACTTCAAATGCAATCTGCGCCGGATCGAAGACTACCCGAATCTGTCCAATTACGTCCGCGACCTGTTCCAGGTTCCCGGCGTCAGCGAAACCGTCGAACTCAGAGCGATCAAGCTGCACTACTACGGCAGCCACAAGACCATCAACCCGCATTATGTGATCCCGCTGGGACCGGCGCTCGACTTTCACCGACCGCACGATCGCGAGCGCTTCGAGAGCTGAAAAAAACAAAGATCTTTTTGTCGCAAAGCAGCGAAGCAGCAAAGACGCAAAGAAAGAAAAACGGTTTTTCCTGCCCCAGCTTTAAAGATCTGGCATTTCGCTCTGGGTCGTGGGCTGGTCGATTTCGAACAGGCGCACGCGTTTGCCGCCGTGGAAGACCAGCTTGAACTCGGCGCGGCTGACCGGGACATAGCGGTCGTTACCGCCAATTTCGACCTGTGCGCCTTCGGTCACTGCAAAGCCGCCTTCATCCACCCGAACCACCATGGTCGCCTTGGATCCGGTGTGGCAGATGGTTTTCAACTCCTTCAGCTCATCGGCCCAGGCCAGCAGGTACTGGCTGCCTTCGAACAGCTCGCCGCGGAAATCGGTGCGCAATCCGAACGCCAGCACCGGCACTTTAAGCCGGTCGACGACCTCGGTCAGGTCGAACACCTGCTGGCGGGTAAAGAACTGGGATTCGTCGGTCAGCACGCAGTGGATCTGGCCGCCGTCGAGTTCGGCTTTGACCTTGGCAAACAGGTCATCGTCCGGCCCGACCGCCAACGCCGGCGCCTCGATACCGACCCGCGAGCGAATCTTTCCCTGGCCGGCACGGTCATCGATCGCCGGACTGAGCAGCAGGGTGCGCATGCCGCGTTCGGCATAGTTGTAGGCCGACTGCAGCAACACGGTGGTCTTGCCGGCGTTCATGGTCGAATAGTAGAAATAGAGCTTGGCCACGTCGAAACCGTCGGGTAATTACAGAATCCGGTCCATCGCGATATCAAGGCGAACCGCTCTGAGCCCGGGTCTGGTGTCCAGCCAGGCGCTGATCATGCCATCCAGCTCGTCGCAGGTTTCGCACTCGGCGCGGCGATACAACAGGATATAAACATCCGCCCTGGGCAATGACTCCAGCGAGAACTCCTCGCCGTCTTCGGTGGTAAGCCGTTCCAGCAGCCGATCGAGCCGGATCATCGAGCGCTCGGTCCGCGAGCGGTCGATGACCCAATTGAGCTGGCGCTCGAACCCGGATCGAATCCCGTCCATGTGGAAAGCCGCCGAATAGTCTGAAAGATAAATGAACAACTGCGGTACCCGCACGATCCAGCCCTGAACCTGCGCCTGGGTCCGGGCGTTACCGCCGCGGCGCTGATGCTCGACCTGGACAGCTTCGCGCTGGTGCAGCGCAATGCGTTCGATCTCCGCAGCGGCCGTAAACGACGGAGAAAGACAGAAAAGCAGTGGGAGGACCAGGATCAGGAATTTTCGCATGGCATGAGTATATCGTCTGCCCGGCCCGGATTCGTGACAACCACTGGCGACAAACCCGGTAGAATCTCCGGCCCATGTCCGACCTCAATGACCAGCAGCGCGCCGCCGTCACTCATCTCGACTCACCGCTGCTGGTTCTGGCCGGCGCCGGCTCGGGAAAGACCCGCGTGATTACCGAAAAGATCGCCTGGATGATCGATCGCGGTCATTTCGGCGCGCCGGAAATCGCCGCGATCACCTTTACCAACAAGGCCGCCAAGGAAATGCGCCAGCGGGTGGGCCAGCGGCTCAAGCGCGGCCGCGCCGAAGGGTTGACCATCTGCACCTTTCACTCGCTGGGCTGGCAGATCCTGCGCGATGCGCCGGAAGCCTGCGAGCGGCGCAAGGGCATGAGCATTCTCGACCAGCACGCGGCCGGCGACCTGGTACGCGAACTGCTGCCCAGTGGGGCCAAGAATGACATTGTCTATGCCGTCCAGTCCGGCATCAGCCGCTACAAGGACGCCGGGCTGGATCCCGGCCATGCGCTGTCGCGGGCCGAGGACGACAATCAGGCCCGGGCGGCCGAAATATACCGCGACTATCAAGCCCGCCTGGTATCCCTCAATGCCGTCGACTTCGACGACCTGATCGCTCTACCGGCCCGCCTGCTCGACGACCCGGTGATCCGGACGCGCTGGCGCCGGCGGCTGAAATACCTGCTGGTCGATGAATACCAGGACACCAGCGCTTCCCAGTACCGCTTGCTGCGCCAGCTGGTCGGCGATGTCGGCGCAATGACCGCGGTGGGCGACGACGATCAGTCGATTTACGGCTGGCGCGGAGCACGGGCGGAAAACCTGTCCGGCCTGAAAATCGACTATCCCAACCTGCGCGTGGTCAAGCTGGAACAGAACTACCGCTCGGCCGGCAAGATTCTCGAAGCGGCCAATGCCGTGATTGCCTGCAACCCGCACGAGTTCGAAAAAACCCTGTGGAGCCAGCACGGTCCCGGCGACGATCTGCGCATCCTCGAGTACGACGACGACAGCGACGAGGCCGAAGGCATCGCCCGCGATATCCTGACCCTGTTTCACGGCGGTCGCGCCCGCTGGGGCGAATGCGCCGTACTCTACCGCTCGAACTTCCAGGCTCGCGCAATCGAACTCCAGCTCAGGGAAAACGCGATTCCCTACGTTGTCTCCGGCGGCCCGAGCTGGTTCGATGCCCGCGAAATCCGCGACGGCCTGGCCTATCTGCGCGTGCTCGCCAACCCCGACGACAATCCGGCTTTCATGCGCGTGGTCAACACCCCGCGACGCGGCTTCGGTTCATCGGCCATGGCCCGCCTGGCCACCTATGCCGATGCGGTCGGCAAAAGCCTGTTCGAAGCCGGGATGGACGAGGTGTTCCAGAACGAACTGCCGCAACCGGCCGCACGCGCCCTGCGCTCGTTCACCAATATCCTGGTGGATTTCAACGATCGCCTGGAGCGCAACGGCATCGGCGAGGCCTATCGCGAAATGCTCGAGCATATCGGCTACATCGACTGGTTGACCGACCAGGATGACGACCCGAAAAAAGCCGAACGACGACGCAAGAACCTCGACGACCTGGCCGGCTGGATCGAACGCCTGGGCGAAGACACCAAATCCACCGAAGAACTGATCGCCAGAGTCTCCCTGGCCGCCGGCCCCGACGACGACCGCAATGACGGCGCGGATCTCGTCCGCCTGATGACCCTGCACGCCGCCAAGGGACTGGAATTCAAACACGTCTGGCTGGCCGGCTGCGAAGAAGGCCTGTTACCCCATCAACGCTCTATCGACGACGACCAGATCGAAGAAGAACGCCGCCTGATGTACGTCGGAATCACCCGCGCCGAGCGCCACCTGACCATCAGTTATTGTCATTCCCGCCGGCGTGGCGGCGAACGCCGGGGGGCCGAACCCAGTCGGTTCCTGGACGAGTTACCGGAAACGGTTGTGGATTGGCCCAGTCGGCATGGCAGTAAGAAGACGAGTGGCGAGGATGCTCGGGCGAATATTGCGGCGTTGCGGGCGTTGCTTGATGGATAGAGGTTTTGTTGTGCCTGGCGGCACTTGATTTTAGATTCAAAGTCAAAGGCGTTCCGCCCCCACGTGCGACGGCTCCACTCCGGGGGCTTCTTGCGCTGCGCGCAAACCACCCCCTGCGTTCTCACCTGCACTTCGCTCAGGGGCGGGTTTCTTTTGGCAGTCGATCCAAAAGAAACCAAAAAATCTTTTGCCCGTGATTGCGCCCGCCGTTGGCGGGTCCCCTGCGTTTCTCGGATCGACCGGGAAGTTTCTCAACTCCCTGCGCTTCGCTCCGGTCAGACACACGAAACTTCTTTTCCGGTCGATCCTGCGACGCACGACGGCTTCAGTGACGCGCTTCTTGCGTCTGGCGACGCAAACCGCACGCCACTTCTCGCCTGTGCTCTCGGCGCCTATCAAGGGCAACACACCTTGACGGGCCATCGCTTCGCTCGGCCTTGTATGAATTTGTAGGTCGGGGTGACATCCCCGACGGTCCATGCTTCAGGTGCCACCGGATGGTGGATTTTTGGTTGTAAATGCGGCGCGTCAATGGGCATGGAATGCGCTAACATTCCAAAAATGACAGCGCGCAAATTCCTCCCATTTCTGCTTCTGCTGGCCCTGGCTGCCTGCCAGGCCACCGAACCCCATGTCGAGATCCACGGCCAACGCTACTTCGTGGAAATCGCCGATGACGATGCCACTCGTCAACAGGGCTTGATGTTTCGCGATGAAATGGCTGAAAACCGTGGGATGCTGTTTATCTTCCGGCGGGAGGAACCGCGCAGTTTCTGGATGCGCAACACCCGCATTCCGCTGGATATCATTTACCTGGACAGCGACATGAAGGTGGTCAGCATTTCAGCCGACACCCCGCCATGCCGCACGAGCCAGTGCCCCGGCTACCCCAGCACCGGCCCGGCCCAGTACGTCCTGGAACTCAATGCCGGCCAGGCCCAGGCGCTGAACCTCAAACCCGGTGACCCCGTTATCCCCCAAAACATCCCCGGCATCGAAGCACCCTGACCGCACCACCCACCAACCAAAAAACCAACCAAACAAAAAAACCAACCAAACCAAATGTTCAGGCTCGTCCAGCTCTCAGATTGCCACCTGTCCGAAGACCCCGACGCCAGCTACCGGGGCGAAAACGCCGATGCCAATCTGAAGCGCCTGCTGCCGGCGGTTCGAGCCTTGCGACCGGACGGATTGGTGCTCAGCGGCGATGTCTCGGAAGATGCCGCCCTCGCATCCTATCGACGGGTGCGGGATTTGCTCGATGGGATAAGCGGTGACATTGCCTGGCTTCCCGGCAATCATGATGATCGTGGGGTCATGGAAGCGGCATTTTCTGCCGAGAGTTTTCATGCCGGTCCGGTACTGGAGCGGGCCGGGTGGCAGATCGTATTGCTGGATTCAGCCGTGCCCGACCGCCCGGAAGGGCACCTGGATGAAAAACGCCTCGCGCCGCTGGACCAACTGGACGGACAGCGCCCGGCACTGGTCTTTGTTCACCACCAGCCGGTACCGGTCAATGCGCCGTGGATCGACAAGTACCCCCTGGTCGATGCCGACCAGCTCTGGGACCGACTCGACCCGGCGGTGGTCCGCGCGGTCGCCTTTGGTCATGTTCACCAGGCCTTCAGGGGTCAAAAGAACGGCATTGCCTGCCTGTCCGCCCCGTCGACCGTCGCCAATTCACAGTCCGAAACCGAGAAATTCACTCCGGACCCCACCGGCCCCAAAGCCCGCTGGTTCAACCTCCACCCCAACGGTGATTGGCAAACCGGCCTGATCAGCGCCGGTTAACCAAAAAACCAACCAAACCGAGTTTACAGTTCCACCATCTCGAAATCTTCCTTGCCCGCCCCGCAATCCGGACAGACCCAGGATTCCGGCACGTCATCCCACAAGGTGCCCGGCGGAATGCCGTCATCCGGCGCCCCTTCCTCCTCGTGGTAAATCCAGCCACAGACAATACACATCCAGCTCTTGAATTCCTGCTTCTCGCTCACGCCTTTTCAATCCTTCGCCTGGTATTTTCAGGCCGTAAAATCAGCGAATTGTAAATGAACCCGCCCGGTCGCGTCCCCATCTTGCGATAATTGACCCACACAAAAAAACCCGGACCCATCGTCATGACCGTCAGCCACGATCTATTCGCCCGCGCCCGTGTTCGCATGCCCGGCGGCGTCAATTCCCCGGTCCGCGCTTTTGCGGCCGTCGGCGGAGAGCCGGTGTTCTTTGACCGCGCCGAAGGCGCCCACATGTTCGATGTCGACGGCAAGCGCTATATCGACTACATCGGCTCCTGGGGCCCGATGATCTGCGGTCACTCGCACCCGAAAATCATCGAAGCGGTCCAGGCCGCCGTTGCCCGCGGATTGAGCTTCGGCACCCCGTCGCCGGGCGAAGTCACCATGGCCGAAAAGCTGTGCGACATGATTCCCTCACTCGACCAGGTCCGGATGTGCAGCTCCGGAACCGAAGCGGCCATGAGTGCCGTCCGGGTCGCCCGCGCCGCCACCGGGCGCGACCGCATCATCAAGTTCGAAGGCTGTTACCACGGCCACGCGGACAGTTTTCTGGTCAAGGCCGGCTCGGGAGCCCAGACCCTGGGCGTGCCAACCTCGCCCGGCGTCCCGGCTGCGCTGGCCGAACTGACCCTGAACGCCACCTTCAACGACCTCGACTCGGTCGAAGCCCTGTTCAAGCAGTATCCGGACGACATCGCCTGCGTGGCCGTCGAACCGATCGCCGGCAACATGAACTGCATCCCGCCCGTGCCCGGCTTTCTCCAGGGCTTGCGCGACCTGTGCGATCGCTACGGTGCAGCCCTGCTGTTCGATGAAGTCATGACCGGCTTCCGCGTTCATCCCCAGGGAGCGCAGGGACTTTATGGCATTACCCCCGATCTGACCTGCTTCGGCAAGGTGATCGGAGCGGGCATGCCGGTCGGCGCCTTCGGCGGAAAAATGGATTTCATGAAACTCGTCGCCCCCGCCGGCCCGGTCTACCAGGCCGGAACCCTGTCCGGCAACCCGGTCGCGATGGCCGCCGGCATCGCCAACCTGGAACTCATTACCCAGCCCGGCTTCTACGAACAACTCGGCCTGATCACCGCCAGCCTCGCGGCCGGCCTGAAAAAAGTGTCAACCCAGGCCGGCATCCCGATGACCACCGTCGCCGTCGGCGGCATGTTCGGATTCTTCTTCACCGACGCCGACGCGGTCACCAACTTCGACCAGGCTGCTGCCTGCGACCTCGACCGCTTCAAGGACTTTTTTACCGGCATGCTCGCCGAAGGCATATACCTGGCCCCGTCAGCCTTCGAAGCCGGCTTCGTTTCCAGCGCCCACACGCCAGATGATGTCAACGAAACCATCGCCGCCGCCAGCCGCGTCCTGACCAAGCTGGCTCAGCAACCATAGATATTTGACTTGAGCCCCCAACGTCTGCCATTCTCAACCTTCGGTTCAGTCCGGAGTGGCCCGACAACTCATCGCCAGCCGCCACTGACCGACACAATTGAAGCGTAAAAACAATGGCTTGGGATCAAAATGCCACGCCAATGGCGGTAGCGTGCCCAAATCTCAGTCATCGTCCAGTGGACTGCGCGCGCCCAATGCACCACGCTGAATTACATGGGTATAGATCATAGTGGTTCGCACATCGGCATGACCCAGTAATTGCTGCACCGTCCGAATGTCAGATCCGCTCTCCAGCATATGCGTCGCAAAGCAATGGCGAAACGTATGGCAGGTTACCGGCTTGTGCAGACCGGCTTTTTGCGCCGAGTACTTCACTGAACGCTGTACAGAGCTGTTGAATACATGATGCCGGCGCAGCTTTTCCGAACGCGGATCCATCGACAGATTGCGCGCCGGAAACACGAACTGCCAGCCGTCCTCAAACCGGGCATTCGGATACTTGCGGTCCAGCGCATGCGGCAAAATGACGCCGCCACGGTTGCGCCGTCTGTCCAGCGCACCAACAGCCAGCGACTTTTCGATCTGCAGTTTCAGTGCAGGAACCACCGAATCAGGCAATACGGTAATACGATCCTTTGCCCCCTTGCCATCACGCACGATCAACGAGCGCCGCTTGAAATCGAGATCCTTGATCCGCAAACGCGTCGCCTCACCGACCCGCAAGCCAGAGCCATACAAAAGCCTGACGATCAGATCATGCGGAGATTGCAAGGTCGCAAGAACCGCTCGAACCTCGGACCGACTCAACACCAACGGCACGCGAACCGGCCGCTTGGCCCGGGTCACATCCGACAGCCAGGGCAACTCAATCTCCAGAACCTCCCGGTAGAGAAAGAGAATGCCGTTGAGCGCCTGATTCTGAGTCGCAGCAGCAACATGACGATCGACAGCGAGGTGAGTCAAAAAAGCTTCGACCTCCAGCTTGCCCATGTCCTTCGGATGGCGCTTGTCGTGAAAAAGAATAAACCGCCGCGCCCACTGCAGATAAGCCTGCTCGGTCCGGTAACTGTAATGCTTGACACGAATAATGCGCCGCATCTGATCCAGCAATTTCTCAGCCATGATTTGCAAATCCAGTCAATTTCGAGAAATACTGACAAACCGGGCAAAGAATGGCGATCAGAGAATCACCCGCTGACCCCTAGGAAAACAGCGCGCTACACACAGAAAATGCAACATATCAACGGCTCATATTGGACCCGAGCAGAGGCTAAACTCTTGAATCGCATGAAAAACCCAAGAAAGCGACCCCCAAAGAATTCGTGCTACAGCGCGTTTAGTTGCAATATCCACTACAGCAACCTTTCACCACAGATTTATTAGTTGAACTAAACCGCTTCGCGGTAGCTTTTCCTATCGGATTTTTGTGATTGTTTGATCGTTGATACTTCTGATTGACCCATGTGGGTCGATTCTCAAAGGAGTATTGACGATGACACCATTACGCAA